>Ga0326728_10008674_pt1 | contig 25040 bp, 20 predicted proteins | sample MB3enrmetagenome_FD_207602 | JGI IMG/M metagenome (GOLD analysis project Ga0326728, IMG submission 207602) | Lab enriched peat soil microbial communities from McLean, Ithaca, NY, United States - MB31MN | ecosystem: Environmental > Terrestrial > Soil > Wetlands > Peat | place: USA: New York... | reverse complement strand
AAGTGGGCGACGTGGACAAGGTGCTGGATGGATATCTCGAACCGTTCCTGCGCGGGTATCTACTGGCCAAGCGCAGAGGGACGGCGGTGGCGGCCGAGGCGGACGACGAATTGGAAGTGTAAAGACAGGGACCAGGGACTGAGGGACTAAGGGGCTGAGGGGCTCATGCCGAATGATCCTGCCGTCATCGACGAGATGCTGCGCGAGGCCAGCAACATCGCCGTCGTGGGCATGAGCGACAAGCCCTGGCGGGCAAGCCACAATATCGGCAAGTACCTGAAGAAGGTGGGGTACAAGGTATTCGCCGTCAATCCCGCGCTCAATGAAGTGCTGGGCGAGCCGTGCTACCCGGATCTCGATGCGGCGCAGGCTGCAGCTTGTGAGTTGACCGGGAAGGGCATCGATCTGGTTGACGTATTCAGGGCCAGCGAACACGTGCCGGCGATCGTGAACGACACGATCCGGCTGGGGATCAAGTATCTCTGGCTTCAGGACGAGGTGGTGCACGACGAGGCCGTGGCGCGAGCCGAGGCCGCCGGGGTCAAGTGCGTGCAGAACGACTGCATCTACCGCGAGCACGCCAAGCGGCAGGGCTAGTCAGCGGAGTTTGCGGAGCGAGAAAATCAGCAAGTTAGCGAGTCAGCTGGTCAGCAAGTCGGCGGTGATAGCCGAAGCCGGTGCGCACCGTCCTTGACCGCGGTAAGGATGCGGGCGTATTTTTGCCGGGTGAAATTGACTCGATCGGCTGGTCTGCTGCTGCATTGCACGTCACTGCCTGGCCCTTTTGGCATCGGCGATCTGGGACCTCAGGCCCGTGAATTCGCAGATTTTCTTCATGCCGCCGGCCAGAAGCTATGGCAGGTTCTACCCCTTCATCCAACCGGCTACGGCGACTCTCCCTACCAGTGTTTTTCAGCCTTTGCCGGCAGCCCGTTGCTGCTTAGCCTCGACGTGATGCGCGATCGTGGTCTGTTGACCGGCGCCGATCTTGCCAGTCCGCCAGCATTTCCGCTCGATACGGTCGATTACGGAGCCGCTGCGCGCTTCAAGATGCCGTTACTCGCCCGCGCGGCCGAGAGCTTCTTCGCCGATGCCTCCAGCGAAGAACTCGCCACCTTCGAGCGCTTCCGCGAAGGGGCCACATGGCTCGAGGACTTCGCGTTATTCATGGCTCTCAAAGGTGCGCACCAGGGCGCCGCGTGGACCCGCTGGGTACCGGCGCTCCGCGATCGCGAGCCGCGCGCCCTGGCCGAGTTCGCTCGCTCTCGCGAAGCGCAATTGCAGACCATCCGCTTCTGGCAGTTTGAGTTTTTCCGCCAGTGGATGGAGTTGAGGGACTGGTGTGAGGCTCGCTCCATACGCTTGATGGGCGACATCCCCATCTACGTGGCCCACGACAGCGCCGACGTCTGGGCCCGCCCCGATCTGTTTCACCTCGATACGTTTGGCCAGCCCACTGCGGTCTCCGGCGTTCCTCCTGACTACTTCAGCGCCACCGGCCAGTTGTGGGGCAATCCGATTTATCGCTGGGAGCGAATGGAGGAGGATGGCTTCGCCTGGTGGATCGCGCGTTTCCGCTCCGCCCTGGCCCTCTTTGACCTCGTCCGCCTGGACCACTTCCGCGGCTTCGAATCCTACTGGGAAGTTCCCGCCTCAGAATCCACCGCCATCAAAGGCCGCTGGGTGCACGCGCCGGGTGAGGAGTTGCTTTCGGCCCTGGAGAAGGAGTTCGGCGAGCTGCCCATTGTGGCCGAGAACCTGGGCGTAATTACTCCGCCCGTCGAGCGGCTGCGCCGCCGATTCAATCTGCCGGGAATGAGTATCCTTCAATTTGCTTTCGGCACCGATTCGCAGGCGCCCACGTTCCGTCCTCACAATTACACGCGCGACCTGGTCGCCTACACCGGAAGTCACGATAACGACACCGCCCGGGGCTGGTGGACGAGCTCCGGCGGCGGCGACTCCACGCGCTCACCTGAAGATGTGCGCAAGGAGCACGACTTCGCGCGCGCTTATCTGGACATCTCCGACGAGACGCAGATTCACTGGGCGATGATTCGCGCCGTCCTCAGCTCTGTTGCCGATACCGTCATCGTCCCCGTGCAGGACGTCCTCGGCCTGGGCAGTGCGGCGCGCATGAACCTGCCGGGCACCGTGAGCGGCAACTGGACGTGGCGCTGCCGGCCGGGCGTGCTAGATGCCGCCCTGGCCGCACGTTTGCGCGAGTTTGCCAATCTATTTGAACGCTAGCGAGAGGAATGCATTCCCAATGAACAGGCCGCCGCGCACCTTCTGGCAGATTTGGAATCTCAGTTTCGGTTTTCTCGGCATTCAGTTCGGCTGGGGACTGCAGATGGCCAATATGAGCGCCATCTACGAGTACCTGGGCGCGCGCGCCGACCAGATCCCCATTCTCTGGCTCGCTGCACCGCTGACCGGATTGATCGTGCAACCTCTTGTGGGCCACGCCAGCGACCGCACCTGGGGCCGGCTGGGACGCCGCCGGCCCTACTTCCTGGTGGGCGCCCTGCTCAGCTCCGCCGCGCTCATCCTGATGCCGCACAGCGCCTCGCTGTGGATGGCCGCCGGCCTGCTCTGGGTTCTCGATGGCTGCATCAACATCAGCATGATGCCTTATCGCGCGTTTGTTACCGACCTGCTCCCTCCGGAACAGAACACGCAGGGCTTCGCCATGCAGAGCCTTTTCATCGGCCTGGGCGCGGTGATGGCCTCGTTCCTGCCGCTCATCATGATTCACGTCTTCCACGTGAGCGGCACCGCTGCCGCCGGCGCAATTCCGTTCACGGTGCGCTTCAGCTTTTACATTGGAGCTGTCGCCTTCCTGGGCGCCGTGCTGTGGACCATCTTCACCACCCCGGAGTACCCGCCTGACGATCTCGAAGCCTTCCGCAAAGAAAAGAGCCGTCACGCCGGTGTCGCCGCAACGCTCGCCGAGATTGGCAAGGACATCGCAAACATGCCCCGCGCCATGCGCCAACTGGCATGGGTGCAGTTGGCCAACTGGCTCGGTCTCTTCTGCATGTGGCTTTACTTCCCCGTGGCCGTGGCCCGCAACGTCTTTGGCGCCACCGATACCACCTCAGCGCTCTACGCCGAAGGCGAAGCCTGGGGCGGCGCCTGCTTCGGCGTTTATTCGGCCGTCTGTTTCATCTTCGCCTTCGCGCTGCCGCCATTGGCCGCGAAACTGGGGCGCAAGACCACCCACTGCCTTTCGTTGCTGGCGGGAGCCCTGGGCCTGCTTTCAGTGGCCGTCATCCACTCCAAGTACCTGCTACTGCTCTCCATGACCGGGGTCGGCATCTCCTGGGCCAGCACCCTGTCCATGCCCTTTGCCATACTTGCCGACTCGCTGCCTCCCGGCAAAAACGGCGTTTACATGGGCATCTTCAACGTCTTCATCGTCGCGCCTGAAATCATCGCCTCGCTGGGCTTCGGCTGGGTGATGGTTCACCTGCTCCACGAAAATCGCCTGGCGGCAGTGGTGGCCGGCGGTGTCTTTTTCATCGTTGCTGCCGTGCTCACGCTCCGCGTCGACGATGTTGGCGACCCGCGCAATGCCTCTCAGCCGGCAGCTGCGCATTGATTGATCGGTGATGGCCGGTGCAGTTCTGTCGGCTCCGGTAAACTGGAAGCGTCTATGATCTGCCGGAGCCGGTTGGCTGTGCGTGTTCTTCTCTCTGTCCCCAAAGTCAATAACCCGCCGCTTTTTGCACCCTCTTCCCGGTAAACTGACTCCAATCCGCAGGAGCTTCGATCCTCACTCCCAATGCGCAATTATCGATTGATCTTCGTGTTCGCTGCCTTGCTGGGCAGCGCGCTTTCTGCTCGTGCCTTCTCGAACTCCGCGGATGCGCCGCATGTGCATGTGCATTTTGTACTCCCCAACGCAGATCTCTTTCCAGGTGCGGAGAAAGACGCCGGCTTATATTTCAAGCTCGAACCGGGCTGGCACGTTTATTGGTCGAACGCCGGTGACTCGGGTGAGCCTCCACATATTCACTGGACGCTGCCCGACGGAGTCACTGCCAGCAGTTTGCTGTTCCCGCCACCCAAGCGTCTGCCTCTCGGTCCGTTAATGGACTTCGGGTACGAAAACGAAGTTCTGTTTCCGCTGAAGCTGGACGTTGCCAAATCGGCTAAGCCCGGTCCGGTGATTTTCCACGCCAAGGTGGATTGGCTGGTTTGCCGCGAGGTTTGCATCCCTGAAAAGGCCGAATTGGAGGAGTCGCTCCGGATCCTTCCCGGTCCGCCGATGGTGAGCTTGGTGTCACCAGATGACCAAGCGATCTGGAGCAGGCTAGGTAACAGCCTTCCGGCTCTACTTCCCGATAGAGACAAAGCCGTCTTCGAGCCCACGCCCACCGGCTTTCGTCTTGGTGTTACCACCGGCCAGCGCGAGACCGATGCGGTCTTCTTCCCACAGGACCAGAACATCATCGACAATCCGTCACCGCAGAAGCTGACGCCGACGAAGGACGGGCTGATTCTGGAATTAAAGAAAGACACGAGCTTGCAGGCGAATCCGGCTCAATTAAAAGGAGTTTTGGAGCTTTCGAGCGGACGGAACTATGAGCTGACGGCATTGCCGGGGACCGTCTCCGCCCCGGCAGCCGCGGCCGTATCGGTGGCGCAGATCTTCCGCGCGGCGGGCCTGGCCTTTCTGGGCGGAATGCTCTTAAACCTGATGCCCTGCGTTTTTCCCGTGCTGTTCTTGAAGGGGCTGGGGCTGGTGCAATCCGGTTCTGAGGAGCGGCACAAGCTGCGCGCGCACGGGCTGGTCTACACCGCCGGGATACTGGTTTCGTTCTGGCTGCTGGTTGCCGTGCTGCTCGGGCTGCGCGCGGCGGGTGCAACTCTCGGCTGGGGATTCCAGTTCCAGTCGCCGATATTCCTCATGCTCATGGCCGGGCTGCTGTTTTTCATGGGGCTCTCGCTGGCCGGGCAGTTTGAGATTGGACTGTCGCTGACCAGCGTGGGCGGATCGGTCATTAACAAGCAGGGGGGCAAGCAGGGCTACGCGGGCAGCTTCTTTACCGGAGTTCTGGCTGTGGTGGTCGCCACCCCGTGCACCGCGCCGTTTATGGGAGCGGCCGTTGGCTACGCGCTAGGCGCGCCGGTCGCTGTGACGTTTGCCGTGTTTACCGCGCTGGCGCTGGGGCTGGCCGCGCCATACGTTGCGCTCACGCTGCAGCCTGCCTGGACGCGCTACCTGCCAAGGCCGGGCGTGTGGATGGAGGTTCTTAAACAGGCCGTTTCAGTACCGATCTTTGCCACGGTGATCTGGCTGGCGTGGGTGGTTGCTTCGGCCTACGGCGCGGCAACGCTGGCCGCGCTGCTAGGCGGTTTTCTGTTGCTGGCCATCGCCGGATGGTTCCTGGGCCGCTGGCCTGCCACGCGCTGGGCGACCGTGGTCGCGGCGCTGATTGTGGCTGGCGTGGTGGGGCTGGCAGTTTATGGGCAAAGGCTCGCGAGCGAGGATGCCGCTAATCAGCCTCCAATCTCTTCCAAAGGGTCAAAAGTACGGAGTACCTGGCAGCCGTGGTCCGCCGACGCGGTGCAGAAATCGCTTAGCGCCGGCCAGCCCGTCTTTGTAGACTTCACCGCGAGCTGGTGCCTGACCTGCCAGGTGAACGAGCGCGTGGCTTTCAGCCAGCCTGATGTGGCGCAGGCGTTTGCCGCCAAGAATGTCGCGCTCTTCCGCGCCGACTGGACCCGCGAGGACCCGGCCATTACGCAGGCGCTTACCGCGCTGGGACGCAGCGGCGTGCCCGTCTATGCCCTCTATACGCCGGGCCAGAGCGATCCCGTGCTCCTGCCGCAGGTGCTTACGCCGGGGATTGTGATGGACGCGATTCAGAAGCTCGGGAATAGGGAATAAAAAACACGGCCAGCCGGAGGTTAAAGATCAATGCCCGCCGCGCTTGCCGGATCGGATGCGACGAATCTCTTCCATCCGCGCGGCCAACTGTTTTTCGCGGCCTTCCTGCGTGGGGTGGTAATAGGTGCGGCCGCGCAGGGAGTCGGGCAGGCAGTCCATGTCGGCTACCTTGTCTTCTTCATCGTGGGCGTAGCGATAGCCGCGGGCGTAGCCCAGTTCCTTCATCAGGCGCGTGGGGGCGTTGCGCAGGTGGAGGGGCACGGGCTCCTGGCGGGTCTGTTCGATGTCCTGCTGCACGGCGCCGTAAGCGGTGTAGACGGCGTTCGACTTGGGCGCGAGGCAAAGGTAGACCACGGCCTCAGCGAGCGCCAGGTCGCCCTCGGGCGAGCCGAGAAACTCGTAAGTGTCGCGGGCCGAGAGGCACAGGTTCATGGCCTCGGGCGCGGCCAGGCCGATGTCTTCAACGGCCATGCGCACGATGCGGCGGGCCAGGTAGAGCGGGTCCTCGCCGCCCGCGAACATGCGGCCCAGCCAGTAGAGCGCGGCGTCGGGGTCGGAGTTGCGCACGCTCTTGTGCAGCGCCGAGATGAGGTTATAGTGCTCCTCGCCCGATTTGTCGTACATGAGAACGCGCTGCTGGAGGGCCTCAGTGGCGATGGCGCGGGTGATGTTTTTCTCGTCCTGAACGAGCTGCGCGGCGACCTCGAGCGCGTTGTAGGCCGAGCGGCAATCGCCGCTGGAGTAGGCGGCAATAAGCTCAAGCGCATCGTCATCGGCGGTGAGCGCGAGCGCGCCGAGGCCACGCTCCTGGTCTTCAAGCGCGCGACGCAGCAGGGTGACGATCTGTTCCTCTTTCAGCGGCTCAAGAACGTAAACGCGGCAGCGCGAGAGCAGCGCCGAGATAACTTCGAACGAGGGATTCTCGGTGGTGGCGCCGATCAGCCGGATCGTTCCGCGCTCGACGTAAGGAAGGAAGGCGTCCTGCTGGGCCTTGTTGAAGCGGTGAATCTCGTCAATGAAGAGGATGGTGCGCGAGTGCAGCTCGGCGGCTTTGGCCGCGTCGGCCATTACCTGCTTGATCTCCTTGATGCCCGCCAGGACCGCGGAGAATTCGATGAAGTTGGCCTGGGTTGTTTCGGCAATGATCTTGGCCAGCGTGGTTTTGCCCACACCGGGAGGGCCCCAGAAGATCATGGAGCTGGGGTCGTCGCGTTCGATCTGAACGCGCAGGGGCTTGCCGGGGCCGACGAGGTGCTCCTGGCCAACAAGCTCCTGGAGCGAGCGCGGCCGCATTCTCTCCGCCAGCGGCGCCGTTCCACGGTTTAGCGTTTTGGAAGAATGCAGTGGGAGGGACGGAGTATCGGGTTGGTTGTCGAAAAGGCTCATCGCGCCGCCCTCGCTGCTCGTTGCCCTTCGGATTGCGAGGCGCGCTGTCGCGCGGCTTCGTAGAGCAGCACGCTGGCGGCGACAGCGGCGTTAAGGCTTTCCACTGGGCCGGGGCAGGGGATGGTGATAGCAGCGTCGGCGCGGGAGGCAAGCTCCGGGGCCACCCCGTTGCCCTCGTTGCCGATGATGATCGCGACGGACCGGGCCAGGTTGGCCTGGTGCACTTCTAAAGCAGCGCGCGAGCCGGTGGCGAAGATGGTGGCCTCGGCCCGGTGCAGGCGCGGGATGCAGTCCTCAGCCGTCGAAGTTATGTAAGGCACGCGGAAGACGCTGCCTGCCGAAGCGCGGACGGCCTTCGGATTCCAGGCGGAGACGGTGCCGGTGAGCGCCACAATCCCCGTTGCTCCGAATGCCTCGGCAGAGCGAAGAATGGTCCCCAGGTTGCCGGGGTCCTGCAGGCCGGCGAGGACAAGGACTAGCGGAGTTTTTTTCTCGTCTTGGACGAGTAGATGTTCCCAAGCCCAAAGCGGCGGCCGCACCAGGGCGGCGATGGGTTGCGGCGTCTCGGTGGCAAGCGCCGAGGTCAGCGTGGCCTGCGGCAGAGCCAGAATCTGGGCGTCAGAAGGGATGCGCAGGCCGTCCAGCAGACGCTCCGATCCCTGCGCGACAAAAACGGTATCGATGGGCAAACCAGACCGCAGCGCCTCGTCCAGGAGGTTGGGGCCTTCGATTCCAGCGAGTCCGCGATCGCCTGAACCAGGACGGGCAAGGGCCGCGCGAAGTTCTTTCAGCCGCGAATTCTGTTTACTTTGTACAATGCGATAAGGCATCCGTTCAGAATCCTTCACTGCGCTGAGCAGATTCTACGGCGTTTTGCCGGGTGAGGCCGTGGCCGGCAGAGAAAGAATGGACCTTGTCGAGGATGGTGCATTGGCCGGGAGCGAACTTGCACCAAAGCTGGTGCTGTGTTAGCTTCCGTCTTTGTGGCATATAAATGGCGCATCCCGTCATTCGGCCTCTCCTGAACCGCGCTGCCGAAAGGGTTATAGCCCGCCAATTCGGGGAACTGAGGTAGATTTTCTTGTCCGCGGAGATCTTGCGCGTCCATCCCGATGAACCCCAGCCGGACCGGATCGACTACATCGTCTCGTGCCTGCGCAAGGGCGACGTAGTGGCTCTGCCCACCGACACCTTCTACGGCCTGGCCGTGGACCCGGTGAACCTGCATGCGGTGGAACGAATCTACCAGATCAAAACCAGGCAGAAGCATAAGCCGCTCTCGCTGCTCATCTCAGGACTGGCCCAGGCCTATGCGCTGGCGCGCGACTCCGATGCCATGCTCGACAAGCTGGCCGACAAGTTCTGGCCGGGTCCGCTCACGATTATTGTGCGCGCCGGCACCAAGCTGCCGCTGCGCTCGACAGCAAACACCGGAAACGTGGCAATCCGCGTGCCCGATGCGGCCATCCCCCGGGCGGTGGTGGAGCGGTTCGGGCTGCCGATTACCGCAACCTCAGCAAATTTGCAGGGAGCCAGCGAATGTACCCATGCGGCTTGCGTTCGCGACCAGATCGGCGACCGCATACCGCTGATCGTGGATGGCGGACCGACCGGACGTTCGCTGCCCACGACGATTGTCGACCTCTCGCTGGGGCCGGGGCGATGGGAGATTCTGCGCGAGGGCGCGATTCCCACTCATGAAATTGTGATGGCCTTGCAACGATAATTGAAATTGAAAGTATGAAAGCCCGAACCAAGTCGAAAGGGCGGCGCAAGGTTGCGGCCATGATCGCGGTGGTCGTTCTGGCTGGGGCGGCGGGCGTATTCCTCTGGTGCCGCTACGTCTACCTGCAGATTGAAGCCTATGCCACTCGCGACGAGGCTGCGCCGGCCGATGCGATCGGGGTGTTCGGCGCAGCGGAGTACGACGGGCGGCCCTCGCCGGTGTACCGGGCGCGGCTCGATCACGCGGTCGATCTGTATCGCCGCGGCATTGCGCCGCTCATCATTACGCTGGGCGGCGCGGGCGGTGACCAGTACACAGAAGGCTCGGTGGGCCGCGAGTACCTGATGAGCCAGGGAGTGCCCGAGCAGGCGATTATCGCCGAGACAGAGAGCCGTAATACCGAGGAGTCGGCGCGGCGCATTGCGGTGATTGCGCGGGCTAACGGGCTCAAGCGGCTGGTGATTGTGAGCGACGGAACGCATCTCTTCCGCATCCACGCCGTCTGCGCGGCCGACGGGCTTTACGTGTTGACCTCGCCAAGGCCGAAGCCCGCCGTTGAGGATGAGGAGCTGGAGCGCGAACGCATCGGACACGAGATCCTGAGCTACACGCTGTGGCGGATCGGGCTGCACTGAAGAAGGCAGCAGAGATAGCGGCGTTAGCGGGGTTAGCGGTGTTAGGGAGATGCGAGTCAACAGGTCAGCAAGTCAGCGAAAAGCGGAGCTAGACAAGCGCGGCGAAGGCCAACACGAATGCCGCGGCGGAGATGGTCGACAAAAAGTTCACTGCGTCGTTGTTCAGCCAGCCACGGCGCTCCAGGGTTGCGCCCAGCAGGCTGTCGAAGAAGAGGCCGAAGACGGCTCCTGCGACCGCAATCAGGGAGAATCGCATATCTCCATGAACGGCGATAGTTCCCAGCGCCGTCACGATGGCCGCGGCAGCGATGCCGGCGAGTGAACCGATGAGCGTGATGCCGCCGTCGGTGCCGGGATTGACAGAACGCAAAGTCGTGATCATCCGCGGACGGCCGCCAAGGACCTGGCCGATTTCGCTTGAAACGGTGTCGGCCGCAGCCTCAGCCATGGCGGCGAGGCTTGCAGCCAGCAGAGCCATTGCCGAATGAGGCATCCAGCGGCTGTTCACGGCCCAGCTCTCGACCAGGCTGGTTGAAAACAACGCCGCTACGCCCAGGTTGGCGGCTACCTGGGCGGCTGATCGCCCGTGCCGCGCTTCGGCGGTGCCGAACTCTTCTTTCTTTGCCCGGCCCACGCGAGTGGCGAAGAATGCCAGCAGAGAAACCGCCAGTACAGGGACCATGAACGTACGCCAGGCGTGGAACGGAGTAGCGCTGGTAGCGTACATGAGCTGCGCGGTGATCGCGGCGCCTGTGGCCGCCGCGAACGGCGTGGCGGCGCGGAGCACGAACGTAACAACTCCGAGCGCGGCGCCGAGGCCGAGGACCCAGTAGGCAACTGAAGGCGCGCTGCTGAACCAGTCGCCGGTCTCAAGCACGATGCCGCAGCCCACCACCGGCAGCACCAGCAGCAGAATCAACTTCGATTGCCAGGCCAGGCGGTTGCGGTTCACGGCTCAATCGTACCGTTCCCGGGAGGTCCGGCGAAAGCGGCATCGGGGCCGGAGGCGGCCCGGAGATTTACACTCATTCACGCAGCAGGAATCAGGCTGCGTTCGCGAGGTTAATGTGAAAAGACTTTCCGCTCTTCCCGCTGTTTTGGTTTGCGCTCTCTTTGCCGGGCAATCTTCCGGACCGTTTTCGGCAATGGCCCAGGATTCGGCTACTCCTCCGCATGGCGTCACCGTTGCCGGCAGCAGGATCCAGATCGAGGGCGGCGGCGCGACGATCGTGCTCGAGCCCTATGCCGAGAACATTCTCCGCGTCACGATGAGCCTGAGGCATGGGCCGGCCGTCGCCGGGCCGGGCTATGGGATCATCGCCCACCCCGCGGCCAGCGGCTGGATCGCCAGATACAGCGCCGACAGCGTCGTCTACAGTTCATCGCGGATGGTAGTCACGGCCGGCATCCCGCACGGGTTCAATTCGTCCAAGTCGACGGTGGCCCAGGGCGGCTATTTTGTGGGGACGACGCCGTGGTCACCGATCTCGTTCCGCACGCCGGATGGAACCACGCTCGTAGATATGCGGGACTGGACGCAGACCGAGCTGAACCAGAAGGACGGAACCGCCCAGATTGCCAACGACCGCCGACCGACCGACGACGAGTTCTACATGGTGGGCGCCACGTTTGGCTCGCCCGACGATGAGCACTACTACGGGCTGGGGCAGAACCAGGAGGGGTATCTCGATCATCGCGGCCGTCCGGTGCGCTGCTGGGCCGATTACGAGGCTCCCGCGGCGCCAACTTTCTGCGTGCCTTTCGTGGTGACCAACAAGGGCTACGGCCTGCTGTGGGACAACCCGTCGAAGACGACCTTCGAGGGCGGGTTCAACGGACAGACAAAGTGGACCTCGCAGGCGGGCGACCGGGTTTCGTTCTTCGTGATCGCGGGTAAGAACGCCGATGAAATTTACGAGGGCTACAGGCTGTTGACGGGCCCCACGCCCATGCTGCCCAGGGCCGCGTATGGATACATCCAGTGTAAGCAGCGATACAGCAGCCAGGCAGAGCTGCTTGGCGTCGCCAAAGGCTATCGGGACCGCCATCTGCCTGCCGATGTGCTGGTGGTGGACTGGTTCTACTACACCAACATGGGCCAGATGGACTTCGACCCCAGGTACTGGCCCGACCCGAAGAAGATGAACGACGAGCTGCACGCCATGGGATTCGAGACGATGATCAGCGTGTGGCCGCGGTTTGTGCCCGGCGACCGGTTCTACGACGAGGTACTCAAGAAGGGATGGTTCATCCACTACGCAGACGGCAAGCCGACTGACGGTCTACCCTACGACCGGGCGGGGTCGGACATCGATACTACCAACCCGGATGCGGCAAAGTGGTACTGGAACACCGTTCGCGACAACATCGTGAGCAAAGGATTCGACTCGCTGTGGGCCGATGAGACGGAGCCCGATCTGCCCCCAAACGGCGCCTATTACAAAATCGGGCCTGGAACGGAGTACTTCAACGTCTACCCGCTCTTCCACACCGCGGCGCTTTACGACGGAATGCGCAGGGACGAACCGGGGCGCGCGCTGATCCTTTCGCGCGACGCGTATCTTGGCTCACAGCGCAACGGAACCATCACCTGGTCATCGGATATCTACCCGACCTGGGACACGCTCAAGCGGCAGATTCCCACCGGCCTGAATGTAACGGCATCGGGCATCGCGTACTGGTCGAACGATACGGGCGGATGGCAGTCTCTGCCTCCGGTGCACCATCCCGCGCACAAGCCTCTGCTCGACCCCTCCGATACGCGCGATAACGTGGGCGGATACGACGACTATCCGGAGCTATACACGCGCTGGTTCGAGTACGCGACGTTCCTGCCCGTCATGCGCACGCACGGCAGCCGCAAGTTCAATGAAGTGTGGTCGTACGGGCACGAAGCCGAGCCGATTTTGGAAAAGTACCTGCGCCTGCGCTACGAGCTCATGCCTTACATCTACTCGCTGGGCTACCAGACATGGCTCACCGGGGCTCCGTTCATGCGGGCTTTGGCGCTGGATTTCCCCGGCGATCCCAAGGTCGCCGACCTGGGCGATGAGTACATGTTCGGTCCGGCGTTCCTGGTGGCTCCGGTAACGGACCAGGGCTCGACCAGCAAGCAGGTTTATCTGCCCGCAGGGACCGACTGGTACAACTACTGGACCGGCGAGCGGATCAAGGGCGGGCAGACGATTGAGGCTTCGGCGCCGGTCGAGACGATTCCGCTGTTTGTGAAGGCCGGATCGATCATTCCTCTTGGTTCCGAAGTCGAGAACACGCACCAGAAGCAGGTGATCGTAAAGGTCAGAGTGTACCCGGGTGCGAACGCTGACTTTACGGTCTTTCAGGACGACGGAACGACCTACGCGTACGAGAAAGGCGCGGGCCAGATCACGAAACTGCATTGGGACGATGCCGGCCAGAGGTTGACCAGCGAAGGCCCGGCCGCCTGGAGCGCGCCCGATAGTACAGTTGTGGAAATCGAGGGACACTGAGCAGCCGCCCCCTCGTGCGCACCTCTCAGGCAACAAAATGCCCGGTCGCGTGAACTGCCTCTCATGCGATGCCTTTTCACGTCCCAGGCGTCTTTATGAAAGAGTTTCGTTTCGCTTTTTCACTCATGGTTCAGGCAGCAGCGCCACGGGTTCTGCGACCCGGGCCGCTGATTTACAATCACCCTAGTATTGGAAAGATTCTGAATGAGGCTTTTTGACATGAAAAAGGGCCGGTTGCGTACGCTGCTGGCGCAGGCGGGCACGGCCGTGGCGGTCTCAGCCCTGATTGCCGGGTGCGGCGACAACTACCGGCCCGTGGTTACGCCCATCACCCCCAGTGGACCGGCGGCGCAACCGTCGTCATACGCGGTTGTTGTATCGACCACCGGTTCAACATCGCCGGGCGTGGCCACGATCATCGACTACTCCGGCGATACGGTGATGGCGGTAGCTCCCATCGGGCCGGGTCCGATCGCATTCACCATCGATGCGGTGGGTGCGACTGGTTATACCGTCAACAGCGACGGCACACTTAGCAACTTTCCCATAACCACCAACCTTCAGGCCAAGAATGTCACGGTGTCCACGCTGCCCTCGACGGCTGAGCCGGTGAACCTGTTGGCGCCCTCCTCAGGGCTTTGGGCGGCGGATTTGAACGGGAATGTGGCTGACGTGTTCAGCGGATCGCCTCAGACCTTCAAGCTGGCGGTTCCCGTAGCCACCATGCCGGTGTACGTTGCCGGCTCGACTAGCGTAGCCGGCCAGCGCGAATTTGTGGTGAGCCAGAATCCCCAGGCGCTGCCGGGATTCACGAGCACCTCTTGCAACAGTTCGCCTTCTTCGGTGGGTGAAAACGGCGTGGTGACGCCGATCGAGCCATCCTACGTTGCCGACTCGCCGATCGGGCTTGATCCGACCGCAGGTTCAGGGACTACCAACGCCCAATGCCCGGTGTTTGCGGTGGAGACGAGCGACCAGAAACGGCTGTATGTGCTGAACCGCGGCAGCGACACTGTATCGGTGATCAATGTTCAGGACAACACGCTCGACCAGTGCACCCCATTTCTGAATCAGGACGGCCGGACCGTGTATTGCCACCCCATTCTGCCCCTTTCGACAACCGCGGTTGCGAATACAGGCGTAACGCCGCCTAATGGAAAGGCGGGAATGACGGCGATCGCCGGACCCGTCGACGCCGAGTACAACCCGGCCACATCGCAACTGGTGGTGGCGAACTACGACGGCGGAACGATCAGCGTGATCGACGTGAGCCTTGACGTATATGGCAACGACAGCGCGACTTTCGGAACCACATACACCATTGCCGTGGGCAATGCGGCCAATCCGTTCCCGGCGAGCGTGACTGTGTTGAACGATGGCTCAAAGGCCTACACCGCCAACCAGGGCGATTGCACGCCTAACTGTACAACCTCACCGAACGGCACCGTGTCAGTGGTGAACCTGATCACCCATACGCTTGAAAAGACGCTTACGGTGGTGGGCAATCCGAGGACGGTGCTGAATACGCAGAACTCGGAGTACGACAAAGTGTATGCCGCGGCGCCGAATAGCCCGTACATCACGATTATCGAGACCACGCCGACCGAGATCGATGTAATTGACACGACCGTGCTGATCGAAGGAAACGTGGTGGATATGCGCGTGACAGGCGAGACTGGCACGGCCGGAAACAACAATTACAGCAGCCGCGTGCCGGGATATGGGCAGCCGTGCAACCTTCCGGGCGCATCGCAAACGGCCTCGCTGGCCGCTTGCAGGGCGATCCAGTAACGAGATTGCCATCGGGGAACGAGAGGGGCCATTCCGTAAGCTGGAATGGCCCTTTCAATTTGGGATGAAGCGGATCTCTCGATGGGAGACTAATGGCTGACGGCGGAAAAATGCGTCTTGACGTGCTGCTGGTGGAGCGGGGCATTGCGCCGAGCCGCGAACGGGCACGAGCGCTCATCCTGGCAGGCCGCGTGCTGGTACGCGAGCAAAAGGTAGACAAGGCGGGCGTGACAGTGGCCGAAGATGCGGCTATCCGGCTGCTGGGCGAGGACATGCCCTATGTAAGCCGCGGAGGGCTGAAGCTCGAGGCGGCGCTGGAACACTGGAAGATCGCTGTGGACGGGCGCGCCTGCGTGGATGTGGGTACGTCGACGGGGGGATTCACCGACTGCCTGCTGCAGCGCGGCGCGGCGCAGGTCACCGCCATCGACACGGGATTCGGCCAGATTGCCGCTAAGCTGCGCAGCGACCCCAGGGTGCGGCTCATGGAGCGGACTAATGCACGTTTGTTGCAACCGGGATCGCTGAACAGAGAGCCTGATCTGACGCTGCTGGTGATGGATGTGTCGTTCATTTCGGCCACACTGGTGCTGCCGGCGGTGGTGGCCGCGGCGGAAACACTGGAAGAGGCAGTGGTGCTGGTGAAGCCGCAGTTTGAGGCCGGGCGCGTGCATGTGGGCAAGGGCGGCATTGTGCGCGATCCCGCGGCGCACGCGCTGGCCGTGGGCAAGGTTGCCGACTGCGTGCACGCGATGGGCTGGGTGGTGGTGGGGACGATTCCGTCGCCGATTACCGGTATGGAGGGGAATCAGGAGTTTTTGCTTTATGGAAAGCGGAGCTGAGGAGTAAGTAGCGTCAGGTCACGCTGGCTTGCTGACCCGATGACTCGCCGACTTGCTAATCTGACGCCGCTAACTCCGCTAACGCCGCTGGGATACACTGAGACCGCATGATGCGCATTGCAATTGTCTCAAAGCCAAACAAGGCGGAACTGGCGCGGCTGCTGCCCGAGCTGATCGGCTGGCTGCGCGAGCACGATTACGATCCACTGCTGGACGACGAGAGCGGGAAATACACCGATGCAGCGCCGTGGGTGAATCGCGCCGATCTGCCTGCGCACGCCCCCGGCCTCGTGATTGTGCTGGGCGGCGACGGAACCCTGCTCTCCGTGGCGCGGATCTTTGCCTCGTACGGAACCCCGATTCTGAGCGTGAATGTGGGTTTCCTGGGGTTCCTGACCGAGGTGCGTCTGGCGGACCTTTATACGACGCTGGAGAGCTGGTGCGCCAGCTGCCACAGCATCGATGAGCGCGCCATGCTGCACGCGGAACTGTGGCGCGGCGGCGAGAAGCACTCCAGCTACACGGCGCTGAACGAGATCGTGGTGTCGAAAGGCGAGATTGCACGCATGGGCGAGTTTGCCGTGGAACTGGATGGCAGGCCCGTGGCGCGGTTCAGGGCCGACGGAGTGATCGTTTCAACGCCGACGGGGTCGACGGCCTACACGCTGGCCGCGAACGGCCCAATTCTTACGCCTGACGTGGACGCAATGGTGGTGACGCCGATTTGTCCGCACCTGCTCACCCTGCGGCCGATTGTGGTGCGCGGCGACGCGGCGCTGATCGTGCGCGTGGAAGGCGTCCCGGAACTGGCCCTGCTGACCGTGGACGGGCAGCAGGCTGTGGAACTCAAGCGCGGAGACGAAATGCGCTGCCACCGTTCGAATTACACGGTGAAACTTGTGCGGCTGGGAGAGACGGGATTCTTTGAAGCGCTCAGGAGCAAACTGAGCTGGGGCGAGCTGTAGAAGCCCGATCTCCGGTTACTTGCTGGTGAGCTCGTTGAGCAGCACACGGGCTTTGTCGGCCAGGGTGTGCGCGCCGTCCACATCGCCTGAGCCAAGGGCCGCTTTGGCTTCCTTGATGAACTCGCGTATATGGTCGGCGGTCTTCTGCTCCGATTCGTCGAGAGTGCGGTTGATGGTTTGCAGGCCGCGCTCCACTGCGGCGATGGAATCCTCGGTCTGGCGGCGGAACTCAGCCGGATCGCCCGACGAGAGCTGGCCGATGGCGCTCACTTCGGGGTTGGGATTCGGATTGGCAGCCTGTTGCGTGGTGTCGGCAGGCGGCTTGGTCTTCTTCTTTTTCTTGACCGGCTGCTCGGCCGGCTGTGGCGGCGTGGGTGCTTTTACCGTCGGCTGGGTGGGGATGGTCTCCGTCGGCGGCGGCGGCGCGTTGGCCGGAGGAGGAATGTTCGCGACATCGGGAGGCGCAAGCGGCGGCAACTGTGCTTTCTGCTGCTTGTGTCCGCAAGCGGCCATCAGCAAAGGCAATATCAAGACAACGCACTTAACAGGGAATCTCATTGCCTGGATTCCTCATCGCTTGCTTTGCTCACCGCTCTCGAATGGCGGCGTCCCCAGTCAGATGTGGCAAGTGGAATGCGCAGACGGAAATTCGACCCTTGCCCTGTGACTGATTGTACTTCGACGCTACCGTGGTGCAACTGGAGAATGCGGTAGGTCATGGCCAGTCCGATGCCGCTGCCGCCGGCCTTGGTTGTGAAATACAGATCAAAAATCTTATCGCGAATCTCATCCGGGATTCCGGGGCCCTGATCGCGGATGCCGATGATGGCTTCCTTCGATCCCTGGCCAGCAAGGCGGTCGCCGTTGGAAGGGGATTTGCGGTCGCCCTGGAGGGTGATTTCGAGCCTGCCGCCTGTAGGCATTGCCTGGGCGCCGTTCTGGATGACGTTGAGCACCGCCTGTTTGAGCAGATCGCCGTCGACGTTGGCGATGAGCGGCTCTTCGGGCATGGAGCTTACAACCTTGATGTGGCGCATGGAGAGCTCGGCGGCAGACAGCGTCACAACCTCAGTGACGACGGCGCGAAGGTCCTGTTCGCGAAGCTGGAGTTCGACGGGCCGCGAGAAGTCGACGAGAGTCTGGACGACGCGATCGAGGCGGCGGATTTCGGCGTCGATGACTTCGAGATGACGTATCGCAGGCGCGCTGGCGTCGCCCAGTTTTGACTTGAGCAGTTCGAGATGAACGACGATGGCGTTGATGGGGTTTTTCACTTCGTGGCCCACGCCCGAGGTGAGCCGGCCGATGGCGGCCATGCGGCGCGAGACCTCGAGCTCCGACTCGATCTCCTCAGCCGATTCGAGATCGTGAAGGGTGACCAGCGCCCCCAGCCCCTGCCCGTTTTCGTCGTCGTGGATGAAGTCGACTGAGGCGCGAATGCGGCGGCCTGTTTCAGTGCGGATCTCCTCCTGCACCATGGTGACTCCGGCGTCGACGGATTCCCAGAGGGAGCGGCCGAGAACGGAGTTGCGATCGAAGATCTCTCGCGCGTGAAGACCCAGAACGGCGTCTCGATCCACGTGCAGGAACCGGCACGCCGCCTCTGAGATCAGCACGGCGCGGCCGTCGCCGGTGAAAAGAAGGATTCCGTCTTGCAGGTTGCCGAGGATCTGGTCGAGGTTATCCTTGAGCGCCGAAAACACCTCTTCGACGTTGCGCATGCGCTGGCCGATCTTTTCAATCTTGCTGGATACGCGGGAGGCCATGTCCTGTTTGGGGCTTGTAGGTTCGTCCTCTTCCGCAGCGTCGCCGGGCGGGGTCCAGTAGTCGAGCTGCTGGCTGATCTGCTCCATGGGGCGGAGGGCGAAGTTCGAGAGCAGAAAAGCGACAAGAAGAGAAAAGGCGAGGGCAAAGCCCATCAACCATATGGCCTGCTTGAGCCACGGCTTGTATACCGCTCCCAGAAGCGTGGTGCGTACACCGACGTGGACCGAGGCGAATAGCTCGCCGTTGCGCTGGAGTGGAACAACGACGTCGAAGACTTTGGGGCTGCCGAAGACTTCAATCAGGAGCTGGGGGGGATCGTCGTTGAGCAATTGCACGTAGTTTGGGCGCACCGGCATGGGCAGGTCCTCACTGCCGGTCGCCGTGCTGAGCAGGATGGTGGACTGGGCATCGCCGATGTTGACGTCGTAGATGGTTGGCGAGTAGCGGACAGCCGATTCAATCGCGTCCTGGAGAGGGACGTCGCCGCGGACGGCCCGGGCCTCAAGAAATCGAAGCTGGAGAAAATTGTTGGGGTCGACCTTCTGGTCTCTCAGGCCGTTTTGAAGAGCATTCTGCAATACCAGCCGGATCTGCTCGGCCTCCATCAGGTTATCGTTGTAAGACTGGCGCACCGCCTCGCGCACCAGCTGGCCCACGTAAACGAAGGAGATGAGTCCGGCGATGAGGAACACCAGGCCGGTAATGGAAAGCACGAGTTTTGTCTTAAGGCGCATAAATCAGAATCCGCCCGGTATTTGGCGCTATGGTTCTTCCCCGGCCCGGTTGTATTCCTTGAGCTTATTGTGCAAGGTTTTGAGGCTTACGCCCAGGATTTCAGCGGCGCGGGTCTTGTTTTGCCCGGTGGCCTCGAGAGTGCGAAGGATAAGCATGCGTTCAGCCTCATCGACGGTGGTGCCTACGTGGACGGGAACAATGCCGGCATCGGGGGAATGCGCGAGCGGCGGCCGGGATTTGCCAAAGCCAGGCGGCAAATGGCCGGCATCGAGGGGCGAGCCATCGGGGCAGAGGATGACTGCGCGCTCAATGGTGTTGCGCAGTTCCCGGGCGTTTCCGGGCCAGTCGTAACTCATCATGCGGTCGAGCATTGAGGAAGCCAGCCCTGAGACCTTGCGGCCGTGCTTCTGGTTCATCTCGTCCACCATTGCCTCAGCCATCGCCGGCAGGTCTTCGATGTGTTCGCGCAGTGCCGGCATGCGGATATTGAAGACGTTGAGGCGATAGTAGAGATCGGCGCGCAGGTGGCCTTGCTCGACTGCGTCGCCGGGGTCGCGATTCGTGGCAGCCAGGACGCGCACATCCACATCCTGCTCGTTGCGCGCGCCCAGGCGGCGCAGCTTGCGTTCCTCAAGAACACGCAGCAGCTTGGCCTGGGTGCCGATGGGCATTTCGCCCACTTCATCCAGCAGCAGCGTTCCTTCCGAGGCCAGCTCGAAGCAGCCGGCGCGGCGTTCGGCGGCGCCGGTGAAAGCGCCTTTTTCGTGGCCGAAAAGCTCGCTCTCGATGAGCGATTCAGGAATGGCGGCGCAGTTGACCGCTACAAACGGCCGCAATTTGCGCGGACTGAGCGCATGCAGCGTGCGGGCGACAAGTTCCTTGCCGGTGCCGCTTTCTCCGGTGATGAGCACGGAAACGTTGGAAGGGGCGATCTGCTCGATGAGGCCGAAGATCTCGCGCATGGCCCTGGAACTGCCCACCATGGCGCCGAGGACCCCGCTCTCGCGCAGACGGCGCCGCGCCACTTCAAGCTCGATGGCGGTCTCGCGCTGGCGCGTGGCGTTGGCCAGGATAGTGCGCAGGCGCGTGGAGTCGACGGGCTTTTGCAGAAAATCGTACGCACCCAGCTTCATGGCGTCGACAGCCAGCTGAATGGAGCCCATGGCGGTGAGCACGACCACGGCCATGTTGGAATTCAGCCCCGATGCATCCTCTGCGAGTTTGGTCAGAAGGCCGATGCCGTCCAGCCGCGGCATCTTGAGGTCGGTGACGATGATGGCGGGCTCCCAGGCGAGAGCCTTATCCCACGCCTCAATGCCGTCGCGCGCGGTCTCTGTGCGGTATCCCCAGCCGGAGATGAGCTCGGCAAGGCCCATGAGAGCGTGGGGTTCATCTTCGGCAATGAGGACCTTTACGCCGTTCTCCATAAGATGGTGGCTCGATTTCCCGCGGCCTGCCTGTACCACGTAATGATAACAACGCCCGTGGTTTAATGCCGCACAGAAGAAGGGCGGTTGCTGTCACCTGGCTGGGGAGGGGCCGGATAAAACGGCCTGCGGCAGGCGAGCCCGGATACAATATCGGGATGGACCCAAGAGCAGAATTGCGTCACTTCGCCGGGCGGGTAATACCCCGGACGGATGTGCCTACGCGGCGCGAAGATTGCGGGTCCAATGCGCGCCAGGCGGCAATGCCGGCATGAAGAACCTCCTGCGCCTATTGCGCTACGGGCTGCCCTATACGCTGGAGTGGGTTCCGGGCGTGCTTCTGCTTGCCATGGTCGGAATGCTCGACGCGCTGCGGCTGGCGCTCTTCGTACCCATCATCGGCGTGGTTCTTCAGCCCTCGAATCCCTCCAGCGCGCTGCCCTTGTTTCCTAAGGCTGCGGGGCCGTGGCAGCTGGACGTGCACAGGCTGATCCCACCGTGGTTGCACATGCACAACGTGCTGACGGTGGTTGCGCTGGCGCTGGTGGGCTCCACGATAATCAAGGGCCTATGCGATTACGCCGGCACCTACCTGGTGAACTACGCCGGATTTGGGACAGTCACCGATCTCAGAAACAATCTTTACGAAGCCATCCTTCGGCGCTCTACCAGCTTCTTCCAAAAACATCCCACCGGAACCATTCTCTCCACGCTGATCAACGACGTTGATCGCGTGCAGATCGCGCTCAGCTCGGTGCTGGGCGATTTTCTGCAGCAGTTTTTTACCTTCCTCTTCACGGTAATCCTGGTGATTGCCTGGGGCGGGCGTTTGAGCTGGGCGCTGGTCCTGTTTATTCCGGTGGTGATTACATCGGCGCGGCGCATCGGGCGATCGGTGCGCAAGCGTACGCGCAGCGGGCAGGACAAGCTGGCCGAGATCCAGAACATCCTTCACGAGACAGTGACGGGCAATCGTATTGTGAAAGCCTTCAACACCGAGCTGTGGGAGGTTCTGCGCTTCAAGTCGGCGGCCAGGCGTCTCTTCAAAGCCAACCTGCACAGCGTGAGGGTGCAATCCATCAGTTCACCGCTGATGGACACGATCGGCTCGATAGCGATCGCGTTGCTCTTGTGGCTCGGCCGCAATGAGATTCGGCACGGGCGCATCGAAGCGCCCGTATTCATGACATTCATCATTGCGCTCTTCAAGTTGTACGATCCGGTGCGCAAGTTCGCCTCCTACTACAACAGCTTTCAGCAGGCAATGGGCGCATCGACGTCGATTTTCGGTTTTTTTGATGCCAAAGACGATGTGGTGGAGCGGCCGCGAGCCCTGACCGCGCCGCGATTCAGCCAGTCGGTCAGGTTCGAGGATGTAGGTTTTTCGTATTCGACCGAGGCCGGCGAACATCAGATTCTGCACAATGTGGATCTCGAGGTGCAGGCCGGCGAGGTGCTTGCGGTGGTGGGGCCGAGCGGCGCAGGAAAGTCAACGCTGGTGAACCTGATACCGCGGTTCTTCGATGTGACCACAGGCCGTATTCTGCTGGATGGGCGCGACATTCGCGATCTGACCCTGGCCTCGCTGCGCAAGCAGGTGGCGCAGGTGACGCAGGAGACGATTCTGTTCAACGACACGGTGCGCAACAACATCGCCTACGGCCAGCCCGAAGTCAAGTTCCTGCTGGTTGAAGAGGCTGCGCACAACGCGCTCGCGCACGACTTCATCATGCGCATGCCGCAAGGCTACGACACGGTGATCGGCGAGAAGGGTTTCAGGCTTTCGGGCGGCGAGCGGCAGCGCATGGCCATTGCGCGCGCGATCCTTAAGGACTCTCCCATTCTGATTCTGGACGAGGCGACTTCGGCCCTCGATGCCGAAAGCGAGTCGCTGGTGCAGGCGGCCCTGGCAAACCTGATGAAGGACCGCACAGTGGTGGTGATCGCGCACCGGCTTTCCACCATCCGGCGCGCCAACCGGATTGCGGTGCTGGAGGACGGACGCATTACGGCGATCGGCTGCCATGAAGAGCTGCTGACAACTTCGCCGACATATCAGAAGCTGTATCAACTGCAGTTCATCGACTTGCCCGAGGCAAATGGCAACGGTTCGATGATGGCTGCGCCGGCCGTTTTCGCCGGCAGCGAGGGATTGTAAGAATGCCTTTGTATTCCATGACCGGATTTGCGCGAGTACAGGCGCGGTCCAACGACCAGCTCGGCTACACTCTGAGCTTGAAGAGCGTGAACCACCGGTTCCTCGATCTGCAATTCAGGCTGCCCAACGGTCTCGATGCGCTGGAGATGGAACTGCGCAGGATTTTGAAGGAATCGCTGGTGCGCGGCCACGTAGAGCTGACGCTCTCAATCGATCGCAGCACGCAGCAGAAGGCCGGTTATAATCGCGAGCTGGTCGACGGCTACCTTGCCGCGTTCAACGAGGCGCGCGAAGAGCACGGGCTGAAGGGCGAGCCCGACCTCAACGCGGCCCTGCGCCTGCCCGGAGTGCTGCAGGCCGATAATCGCGGCGACGAAGACCTGACGGCGCTCGCCGCCAGCGTGCTTGAGCAGATCGGTCCGCTGCTCGAGCAGTTGAAGGCTATGCGGGCCCGTGAGGGCGAGTCGCTGGCGGCCGTTCTGAATGGAACGCTGGACCGGCTTGCCGAGGCAACAGCGGGAGTGACGGAACTGCGTAGTGAGATTGAGGACCGCTACAGGGAACGGCTGGCGCAGAGGCTGGCGAATGCGGTCGGTCCCGACTTTAATCAGCAGCGCGTGCTCGAAGAGGTGGCGGTGTTGGTGGAGCGCAGCGATGTCTCAGAAGAGCTGGAGCGGATGACGACGCACATCGGCCACTTCCGCGAGCTGCTCAACAATGGCGGCGAAGCCGGCAAGAAGCTGGACTTTCTGCTGCAGGAGATGAATCGCGAAGCCAACACGCTCCTGTCAAAGACCAGCGGCGTGAGCGGCAAGGGAACCCGGGTGACTGAATTGGGCCTGGCAATGAAAGCTGAGATCGAGAAGGCGCGGGAACAGATACAGAATATTGAGTGAGACAGGGACCAGGGGATAGGGAATAGGGAACAGGGAATAGGAACTAGGGACTAGGGACTAGGGACTTGGGACCAGGGACCAACGGCTAAAAGCTAAAAGCTAGAAGCTAGAAGCTAGAAGCTAGAAGCTAGAAGCTAAAAGCTAGAAGCTAGAAGCTAGAAGCTAGAGGCTAGCAGCTCATACGAGGAGAACGTGGCAGGAATTCTATTCATCATTTCGGCGCCTTCGGGGTCGGGCAAGAGCACGCTGGTGAGCGAGCTGCGCAAGCAGGTCAGCGGTGTGGACTTTTCGGTTTCGTGGACGACGCGCACGCCACGCGGCTCTGAGGAGAACGGGCGCGAGTACAACTTCACGACGCGCGAAGAATTCAAGCGCATGATCGACGCCGGGCTGTTTCTTGAGCACGCCGAGGTCTTCGGCAATCATCTTTACGGAACGGCGCGCTCATCGCTGGACAATGCGCGCGCAGAAGGTCACGATCTGCTGCTGGATATCGACGTGCAGGGTGCGGCGCAGGTAAGGGCAAGAATGCCTGAAGCGGTGAGCCTCTTTGTTCTGCCGCCAAACCCCAAGGTGCTGCGCACGCGGCTCAGGAACCGGATGCGCGCCGAAGGCATGGTGAACGAGGCCGAGCTTTACCGAAGGCTGAGCGAAGCCAGCAAGGAGATTGAGAATTACAAGCAATACAGCTATATTTTGATAAACGACATCCTTGACCGGGCAGTGGCGCAGCTTGAGGCAATTGTTCTGGCGGAGCGCTTCTACCGGAACGGCGAGGCCATTGCGTACCGGCAACGACGAGTGTTGGAGGTCGCCGCAGCGTGTTTGCAAATAAACTCGCATGAGCGGATCAAACCTGTGCTGGAAGCCTTTGGGATCGACGGCGAATCCGGCCAGCAGCAACTTCCCTTTGGAGACGAACCCGATGACGATTGAAACCAGATTCGATTCGAATTATCGCAAGGTTCTGGTTGCGGCGCGCCGCGCACGCCAGTTGCAGAGCGGCTCGCACGCATTAGTCCCCAGCCAGTCAACCAAAGCCTGCCGCATTGCGCAGGAGGAGATTGAAGCCGGCAAGATCGCTTATGTAAAGGCGGATGTTGCCGTCACCAAACCGTTGGTCGAAGGTCCCGCCGTTCCCATTCTGCTGAGCTGAAATAGCAGGGATCAGGGAGCAGGGGTCAATAGACGGCGGCGGGCGGAGCGAGCGGTGTGAGCGCTTCGTGTCGCTGGGGCTGGCTCGTCCATTCGCTTACACACAACAACCGATCGCGGCTATCCGACCACCGGTCCCTGACCTCTGTTCTAGAATCAATCCATGAGAG
>Ga0326728_10008673_pt1 | contig 25049 bp, 19 predicted proteins | sample MB3enrmetagenome_FD_207602 | JGI IMG/M metagenome (GOLD analysis project Ga0326728, IMG submission 207602) | Lab enriched peat soil microbial communities from McLean, Ithaca, NY, United States - MB31MN | ecosystem: Environmental > Terrestrial > Soil > Wetlands > Peat | place: USA: New York... | reverse complement strand
CCATCAGGATCGTCAGGCCGCGGATCTGGGTTTTGAAGATGGGATGGCTAATAACCTGCTCCCCCAGAAATATTTGCTTTACGCTGCCCACCTTGCGGCAGAGCGCCATGTTGAGATAGCAGTCGTAGATAGGCGCCCCGACCGTTGCGTTCGCCTGATTGTCGTAGGGTACAAAGGCGAAGTAAAGCCGCTTGTCGCCGCTGGCGTTGAGGTAATAGGGACTCTGCTTGGCGATGGCGATGGCATCGTGCAGGCGTTCCACCTGGCGATTGTCTTCTTCCAGTTGCTTTTCGGCTACGCTCAGAGTGACATCGAGCTGGGCGATGTTGGAGCGCAGCTCGGCCTGCTTTTCAATCGCGTCGAGCGCCTTGGTTCCGTTGGTGGTCTTGTCCAGAACGCTGTCCGTCAGCAGAACATTGGCGATGCGGCTGTCGGTGTAGGCATCTTCGGCCTGGTTCAGCGCCGTGAGTTGCGTTGCTGCATCGCCTTTCGTAATGAGGCCATTGGCAAGATCGCTTTTGATCTGGGCTTCCATCTGGCGAATCTGCAAGAGAATCTCCTGCGTCTTCCGATTGTCCGCCTGCTTTTGCATCTCGAGCGCAGCCAGCTGCGGGCCGGTCAGCTTGTCGTGTTCGCGCTCGCGAACAATGGCCGCCTGCAATTCAGGATCGAGGGCCAGCAGCGAGGCGCGATGTTTGGCCATCTCGGCAAGCGTGGTTTGCTGGCGCAGAATATCGACCTTGAGATCTTCGATGGTTTGACGGCTGACCACCAGTTTCTGCATGTAGTCGAGACTCTTTTCATCCGATGCGGAGAGAATGACGGGGGCGGCCCAGCTCTTGTTGAGCGCGTAAAATCCCATCACGAAGGCATAGCTGAGCACGCCCGCGAGCACCGCATAAAGCACGATGATGGCAAAGATGCGATAGACGGTCAGCACCGACTTGTATGCATAGGTGTGCAGCGGCTGACGATGTTTTGTCTTCTGGGGTGCTGTCAATGGATTAACTTCCGGCATGGCCAAGAGAATTCTCCTGTTGTTCCTGCTGTTCTTCCTTGATGCGTGTGCCCCAGTCGGCGGAGTCCATGGTGCACAGCGCGAGGGGCGTGATGAAAAGTGCGCTGGCCAGCGACCACGCGATATACGCGCCAAAGGCCAGCGGATGCTGAAGAGTCTCGCGCGCGCTGTATTTCTTGATCACCCAGCTAAGCAAGGCGGCGATGCCCAGATAGACCACCAGCGACGTGGGACCCGCCCAGGCCATCGGATCGGTGGTGAGCATCGTGACGGCCACCAGCAGCGCAACAATCGCGCCCAGCGGGGTAAGAACCAGTGTGAGCACCGTGTTCGGATGCAGCTTGAAAACGTGTTGCGGCAAGGTGCGCAGCGTATAAAAGAAATCGCGAACGATGCTCCGGCGCCAGCGAAGCTGCTGCTTGAAAAGCTGAGAGAGCTTGTTGGGAACCGTGGTCCAGCAGAGCGCGTCGATGTTGATGTAGGTGCCAAAGCCGCGCAGCAGCGTCTGATGGGTCAGAAAACGGTCTTCGCCCTGGTTGACGGGGATGCCGAACCAGTGGCGGGCGCGGATGAAGGGCTCAATCTCAAGCAGCAACTCGCGGCGAATGGCAAAAAGGCATCCGCTGATGCAACAGACACTGCGCGTCCAGTTCTCGGGAATCTTGTAAAGCTCAAAGGCTGCATAGTAAATGATGGTTTGAATCGCGGTGATGACATTGTCGTTGGGGTTGCTCACCCCGACGCGTCCGCCTACGGAACCAATACCGGGCTCGGCAAAGCAGGCCGTCAGCTCCCGGATGGCGTCGGGATGAAAAATGCAGTCCGAGTCGATGGAGATGATGATCTCCGCCTGGGAGTGTTGCAGTGCGTTGCAGACCGTGCGCGCCTTGCCGCAGTTGAAATCGTTGCGGCCAACGCGAATCGGAATGTTCGTAAAGTCCCGCTGCGCCTTCAGCATCCACTCGTAGCTGTCGTCTACCGAGCAGTCGTCCTGGGCGAGCACTTCAAAGCGGTCGGCCGGATAGTTGCTCTTGCTGATGCTCTCAATCGTCTGATAAACGGTTTTGCCCTCGTTGAAGCAGGGCATGAGAACACTCACCTTGGGCTGCCACGAGTAATCCTTGCGAATTTTGGCTACGGGAAACGAAACCCTGAGAATCAGTCCCATCAGGTATTTGACGACCGAGATCACCAGGCAAAGAAACATGATCAGCCAAAGCAGTATGGGCGCCAAGAATGTTTCCTCCGCAAAGTAAGTGACCTTTGCCATGCACTGCAACGGATAAGGGCCATAAGGCATTCATCGTGCAGAAGCGGAAATGACCTGAAGCGTAAATAATCCAGCGCTCCATCTACCAGCTTATTCCATTCTGTTTGACGTAATTCCTTATGGATGAGAATCTTCCTGGCTGCAAAAAACTATCTGACTGCGACTGCGCCGCTTCGAAACGGGATCAGCGCCAGCAAGTGCCATTCACTTCAGAAAAGTCCGGGGGCATCTGCGTGCCTCCGGGCTCAGCGGGCGCAAAATAGCCAGCTATCAGATCGAGCCTTCGTTCGACCTCGGCCCCGCCCGTCGCCCCACCGCCTTGCGAGCTCGCGGAAGAACGGCCAAAACGCGCAATAACGAACAGTTTAGAGCCGTATATCACACTTTTGGTCAGCCTTCAGCCGGACGATGCGCTGTCTTTTCTGTTCCCGCAAGCGGGCATTCTCGCCCTCTTTCTCTCATCGCTCTCCTTTGCTGCCTTGCGCGTCCGCATCTTCCCGCATTTTTGTCGCCTTGCGAGGCTTCACGGTTTCACAACCAGCCCCGCTCAAGCGTGGCTCCCGTCGCAAGTCCCTTCCGGCAATCCGCAATTCTTCCGCGGCCGCCGCACTCTCCTCCGAAAGCGCCATCTTCCGTCGCGCCGGGAACATCGAATCAGTTCGATGCGTAGATGAATACAGAGCAGCCAAGGAGAGCAACCCATGAGTAGCCAGGCGTATCCCAATCCGCAACCGATTTTCTTCCAGCAGTATGACTTGGTGCGCCGTGATGAGATAGTCGGCATCATGCTGGCGCTCTTCCTGGGCAGTTTCGGCGCGCACCACTTTTATCTGCGCCGCACCGGGCTTGGAATCCTGTACTGCTTCTTCTTCTGGACCGGGATTCCGGGTCTTCTCGGCCTTATCGAGTGCTTCTTCATGCCCGGCCGTGTGCGGGAATTCAACGCCATCCAGGCCGCCGGAATTGCGGCGGTGCTGGGGATTCCGGCGCCGGCATGGAGCTATCCCTGGTATCGCGCGGCCAACGTGCCTCCAGCCACGCAACCCCGCGCACTGACAGCCTGCGCCCGCTGCGGACTGACGAATGCGGAGGGCGCGCGCTTCTGCTCCGGCTGCGGCGCGGCTCTGGCCTAGCACTGCAGTTGAAGATCGGCAAGTCCAGAGGGAGCAGGAGGCTTCAGCCTCCTGAAAAATGGGCCAAATATCTGGGTCTTTACAGGCTGCGGACAAACTCATCCGCAAAGGCACGAAGTGTCAGGGCACGACTTTAGTCATGCCGTAAATGCAACAAAAGAAAAGCGTGGCTTTAGCCCCTGAGGGATGCTTTTCGGAATTTCGGATCAAAACCAGGCCTTTTTCCGCAGCCTTCAGGCCCGAACCGGGGGCGATTCGAAGCAAGTATAACTGCTCAGTTTGTCCCTGTTTGTAGCCGCGCGCCTTCCGCTGCGGCCGTGCCCGGAATGGCCCGAACCAATCTGGACCATTCCGAACGGCTTTCAAACTACTTCAGGTTCTCGTTGAGCAGTTTGGCAAGCCGCGCGCCTGCCAGCGCAACGCGGCTCTTCGCGTCGCTCATGGCCTTGTTGTAATAGGCCGTCGTGATCAGGTAGGCGGAACTGCCGGAGCTCGCAGCCGGTTGCGGCCCTGGGCCGATGGGCGGCGCGTACGCGTCTTTCTTCGCCATTGCCAGCGACTCCGCGGCCCAATCCGACGGATCGGTATCTGCTACCTTTTTCGCCGAAGCCTGCGGAAGATTCTCCGCGAAAGCGGCTGCGACAGGCAAAGCGGGAGCTGGCTGGCCTTCGCCCGGAAGATCGTCCCAGAAGGCGTGCAGCTCGCTCGGCGCGCTCTTCGATAGCGTCCCTTCGAACTGCTTCTGCATCGCCGGCGTGAGCTTGATCATGACCGTGTTGCCGCCTTCGTCTCCCGCGCCTGCAAAGTAGCGGACCGTTCCGTGCAGAGGCTGATGAACGTCGCCCACCAGGTGCAAAAGCCAGATCAGGTCGTAGGACTTCAGAAGATCGTCCTCATTTGAGGCTACGAATTGGCGCAGCGCGACAATCTGCGTGACCGCATTCGGCACGGGAGTCGCCGGCACTTTTGAGTTGTCAGACGCGAACCCGCTATCGACAAAATGCCAGTAGCCATGGCTCATCGTGTCGGTGTAGCCGATGTTGACCTCGGTGATTATGCCCGCGGGCGGCGTGTCGGAGTCAGTCAGCCATCTGTGCTTGATGCTGTCCGCCCAGGTTGCCGCCTGCATGAAAAGGTAGAGATTCTGCTGGTCCTGGGTCAGACCGGCAGGCAGGTGCGCCACCCACTCCGCATAGCCGTCGATCGATTGGGTATTGTCGGCATTGTGCAGAGTTAGCACCTGCTTCAGCAGTTCCAGCACCCGCGCGCGCGTGGCCGGCGTCATCTGTTGCCAGGCAACATAGGCCACGGCTTCGTGACCGGCGTTGCCCCATGCCCAGCCTTGCGGCGGAGTAAGAAGAAGGACCGAAAGCGATGCCCCAAGAATGGCTGTCCAGAATCGTATGCGCATACAAGTTCCTCTCTTGGAGGGATGCCCCGGAGGTTTCCGGGGATGTCCGGGCCGCGACAATCATAGTAGCGTACTAACTCCGTGTTGCAGGATTGTGGGCCGGCATTCCGTCCATTTGAAACGGATTCGTTCAGAGACAGACGGGCGCTTCCACGAAAACAGTTTGCCGGACAGAATCGGTCGGGGAGACGCGATTCTGTCCGGCAAGTGGATCGTCTGTTCTCTTGGCCCAGGCTGAGGCCCAAAACCCATTTCTAGAAGGAGAAGTGAAGCGCCAGCTGCGCGCTGCGCGGGCCTCCGCCGCCCAAATACGGGTTTCCGCTGCCCACATCCGGCGTCGCCGTCGTCTGCAGGAACTGCGATCCGTTTGTGCTTGGGTCAGCGCCCGCCACCAGGCGGCTTCCGTCCGTGTGGCTGTTCCCGAAGACGTCAATGCCAAAGCCCGGCAACAGCGGATTGGTGAAGTTCGCATGATTCAGGATGTTGAAGAAGTCGCAGCGAAGCTCCACCGCCATCGTCTCGGTCAGGTGGGTGGTCTTGGTCAGCGAGAAATCAAAATTGGCGTAATTCGGCGCATTGAAGGCGTTGCGGCCCTCGCTGCCCGGGTGCCCGTCAATGCATTCCCCGTATGTACTGCTCTGGGCGTTCGTATCCACCGTACAAGGGGCGGCAAAAGCCGCCATATTCAGCAGGTTGGTTCCGTGCGCTCCGGCGTATGGATTGCCAATGATGTCCGGCCTTCCAAACCATTCCCCGCTGCCGTTGTAATCGCCCTCGAAGAGATAGCTGACGGTGTAGGGCTGGCCGGTGGCATAGTTGAACATGCCGTCGAGCGCCCAGCCGTTGGCGAGCCACTTGGCTTGCTCGAACTTGGGAAGGTTGTAGGTCCAGTACCACTGCACCCGCTGCCGCACGTCGAAATTGGAACTGGCGCGCTCGGCGCCTGGATTGAAGCTGTTGTCGGGCATCGCGGCATTCGGAACGAAGTCCAGCCCGTCGCTTGCATTGTCAATCGAATGCGACCAGGTGTAGTTCAGCGTGGAGGTGACGCCGCGCCACTCTTGCACCTTCAGCGTCGCCTGTGCGGAATTGTAAGTGGAGGCCGCTTCGGTTTCGATCTGGTTCACATAATAGAGCGAACTGCCTGCATAGGAGCCTACCGAATAGGTCGGAAAGCACTGCTGGCCATAGGTGATTGTCTGGCCGTTTCCACAGCTATCCACACTCCCGGCAACATTATTGACCTGATTCAAATCGCGAAAGCGGAAGAGATGACGCCCTTGCGAGCCTATGTATCCGAGCTGGAGGGCGACCTTCTTTGCGATCTGCGATTCGATGTTGAGGTTATAAGCGCCGTACCTCGGCGTCGTCAGTTTCTGATCCACAGTGAAGACGCTGTTCGGCGAATAGTTGCCAAATATCGGAGTGCCCGCGGTAATCGTGGAGACTATCGGCGAAGCGAAACCGATGCCATTGAATACTGGCCCGGCCTCTCCAGCATTGGTGTTGTATGCCTGGTTGCCCACAAAGAAGTCCTGCGACGGGCTATCGGCGAAAAGGCCGCCTCCGACTCTGATGACCAGCTTGCCGTTACCGAGCAGATCGTCGGCCAAGCTGAGGCGCGGTGCGAAGTTTGTCCAGTCTTTCGGATACAGCGACGCGGGTCCGCCAGCGGCGCCCACCGTTTCAAGTCCGCCGGCCTTCACATTGAAAATGCTGAAGGCGTTGTTCTGAGCTCCGATGACGCCGAAGTAATCCCAGCGCAAACCATAGTCGAGGGTGATGCGGGGGCTCAGGCGCCAGGAATCCAGTACATAGGCGCCGCTATTGTTCTGGTAGGAGTAGCGTGTGCCGTCGCCATCGGCGGAACTGCCGCTGTCGATATTGCCAGCCAGAAAATCGTCCAGCGTGTTGAAAACCAGTTTGCCGCGATGCCCTGAATTGATAAAGCTGTTGATGAACGTGCGCCGCCACTCGATACCAGCCTTGTAACTATGCCGGCCCTGGGTCAGCGATACATTTCCGAAGAGCTGATAGTTGGTGTCGACGCGGCCGCGCGAGTCGCTGGCTGTCGAGCCGATGGGGCTAAAGGCAGCCACGTCGATGGTCGGCAATCCGAGATCGCGCGAGCTGTAGTTCGGCGGAAGAGTGTTCAGGCCAAAAGCCTCATTGGGATTAAGGCTGTCGTCTCCGGGCAGAAACTGCTGCAGAAAGCGGTTGTAACCGCCGCGGATCTCGAAGATCAGGTTTGATCTGGGAACGGAAGTATAGGAGAGCGAAACCAGGTTTACATGGGTCGGCGTCGAAGTGTTGTACCCCGGCGCGCTGCTGCCCGTGTAGAGCATGCCCAGGGGGAAGCTCTGCATGCCGTGGCTGTAGAAGTAGCGCCCCGCCACGAGGTCGCCGGCGCTGAACAAGTGCAGATGCTGATCGGCTTTGATGATGACGTTGTCGCTATTGTTGCTGAAGGGCGTGGTGAAGGTTTCGCTGCCATCGCCGGTGGCCGGCAGTGTTCCCCACGGCTTGCTATCCAGCAGCTTTTGGATCACCGGATTGATGGTCTGGCCCCCGTTTTCGGCTTGATAGTTGGCAATCCCGGCTAGGGTGGGCACCGTGCCCAACTGGGGCAAGCCGCCGTTCTCTCTCTGCCCTTCATAGGCAACAAACCAGAAAGACTTGTCCACTATGATCGGGCCGGCAGCCGAACCGCCAAACTGATGGTTGGTGAAGGAGTTCTTGGGCTGGGCAGTGGTATTGAAGTAGTTGCGCGCGCTCATCGATCCATTGCGGTAGTATTCAAAAGCGCTGCCATGGATCTGATTGGTGCCGCTCTTGGTCACGATGTTGACGGTGGCTCCCGCGCTGCGGCCGAACTCAGCCTCGGAGTTGCCGGTTACGGGAATCTCGGCCAGCGCGTCAACCGGGAGGATGGTCGAGGGACAGCCCCACACGCCAGCCTGATTGACCGCCGGCAGGTTGCGGTAGCCATCGTTCATGTCGGTGCCATCGAGCAGATAGTTGTTCGAGCGGCCGCGATTGCCGTTGAGGCTGAACAGCCCGTAGGATCCTGCCGATTCGGTCGATCCGACAGGATCGCTGGCCGCGCCCGGAACCAGATCCAGTAGCTTGGTAAAGTCGCGTCCGTTCACCGGCAGCTCGGCAACCTGGCCGGCTTCGATTGTGCCGCCCGTCGTGTTGGAAGCGGTCTCCACCAATGGCACATCGGCGTTCACCTCGACCACTTCTTCAACCGCACCAGTGGCAAGCCTGGCATCGGCACGCGTCGGCGTTCCCACGCTCACCGGAATCTCGTTCAGCGTAGTGGTGCGGAAGCCCTGCTTCTCGACCGTTATGCTATAGGTGCCGAGAGGCAGTTCCGAGGCCACATACTCACCCCGATCATTGGCTGTGACTGTGCGCGACAAGCCCGTCGCCGTGCTGAAGACCTTGACCTGCGCCCCAGCTAAAGCCGCTCCGGTCGAGTCCGTGATGGTGCCCTGAATGCTTCCCCGGAAGGTCTGCGCCACGGCAGCAGACGCGCAGACGAAGGCTAGAAACGCAAATAGAAAGGCAATCGTGCCTGAAAAGGCGGTTGGGCGGCTTCTCATGTGGCTGGGCTCCTTAGAAGGTATGTCCGAGGAATGACTAGGATGATATCACTTGGGGAACAATCTCCAGATAAGGATGGTATAAGGAAAAGTCACAGCCCTGGCCTTGAAGCCAATTTACCGGGCTAGAGACAAAAGATGCGCTTTTGGGCTGTGAAGTTGTGGAGTCTCCCTCAGCCCCTGCGAAAGCAGGACATCCCAAAAACCATCCGCACAGGACCAAGCGAACAGCGAACCTGCGGGACTGTGCATTTACAATGAAGAAGTGCAATCCGACCAGTCTTCGCCGATCATTCTTGCCGAGAACCTGACCAAGGTTTACGCAGCGGGCAAACTCCAGGTCACCGCGGTGCGGGGAATTTCGCTCGCGGTCGAGCCGGGAGAGTTTGTCGCCATTGTGGGCCCCTCGGGCTCGGGCAAGTCCACGCTCTTCTACATGCTGGGCGGACTGACGCGGGCCACCGAGGGCCGCGTGGTGATCGACGGGGTAGATTTTGCCTCGCTGAGCGACGCCCAGCGGACGCGGCTGCGGAAACACCGCATCGGCTTCGTCTTCCAGAAGTTCAACCTGCTGCCAACACTCTCGGCTATGGGCAATATCGAGATCGCGTACACGGTGAGTGGGCGCAAGGAGCCGCTGGACCGGACGTATCTGGAGCACTTGAGCGATATTCTGTCGATCCGGGGGCGGCTGAAGCACCTGCCATCTGAGTTGAGCGGCGGAGAGCAGCAGAGGGTGGCGATTGCGCGGGCGCTGATTACGCGGCCGGCCATTGTGCTTGCCGACGAGCCCACCGGCAACCTGGACACCAAGACTTCCGACGCGGTGCTGCGGATGCTTGTGCGCTCGAACCGCGAGCTCGGCCAGACCACGCTGATGATTACGCACAACCCCGAGGCCGCGCAGATTGCGGGACGGATTCTGCATATGCGCGACGGCGAGATTGTGCATGAGGAGAAGGGGTCCAGAGCCGATGAGGTCTTGCCAGGAATGGGCGTAGCACAGCCTTCCGGGCTTCCGGCGCCGGCAGCCGTTTGACCTCATTTCGAAGGACCGGTATACTCAAAATTGCACCAAGCGGGAGTAGCTCAGTGGTAGAGCATTGCCTTGCCAAGGCAAGGGTCGCGAGTTCAAATCTCGTCTCCCGCTCCATTCCTCCCTCCGGCACAAGCCGGGTTAGCTAGGGTAGGTTGGAACGATCCGCACTTGTTTTTTTCGGCAGCCCTGCCAGGCGCGGTACCCAAGTGGTAAGGGAGAGGTCTGCAAAACCTTTATGCGCCAGTTCGATCCTGGCCCGCGCCTCCAAACTCTCCATTTAGATTCAATAAGATCAGAGGCTTAGGCCTGTTTTCCACACGAATTCACAGGTGTGTCTTTTTCGTGAATCTTCGTGTCTTTTTGTCCTTTTTCGTCCTTTTTCGTGCCGGGGGGCGGACCAAAAGCGGACAGGAATTCGCCCCCTCCCGCCGTCTCCCAGCACCAATACCCCAAGCCAAACCGAGCCGGCAAAGCGCGGGGGAAAACCGGCCCGAGGGTGCCAGCTCCGATCTGAGCTTTTCGTTGTCTGCGGGGAGTCGAAGGTGCCCAAGTGATTTGGCTCAGGACCTGAGTAGGCAGGACAGATCACAACGCAACTGAATCTGCTACCGCTTAGTGCGGCGTGGGGCCTTCCGGCTCTCCCGCCTCATCTTGCGATCGTAGCTTTTCATTGCCATTTTCTTGTGCTCGGCTGTCGGGTGAACGTACTTGAGAACGCAACGAATTCCATCATGGCCCAACAGTGAGGCCAGTGTTGGCAAGTCGGTATTATTCTGAGCGACGCGGGTTGCAAAAGTATGACGGAAGTCATAAGGCACATAATCGATGATGACTCCTTCCTTAGTGGCTTCCGCTACGATTCTGTCGTGGGCTGAGTTGATCCGGCCGATGTGCGATCCAGGCTTCCGTCGGGAAGGGAATATCCAGGGCGATTTCCCCTTCATACGGCTTTTCAGAATCTGCAGTGTTTCGACGGTCATATCGAGATAGCGTCTGGCTGCCTTTGTCTTTCCACTGGAGATGAAGATCTGGTTCGTTTTGAAATTGACATCTTTCTTCGCCAGGGACGTAGCCTCCTCGGGGCGTACACCTTGATTGATCATCAGGCGCCCGACGTCATGCAGGTTGGGCAGGCGGGCTGCGCGATGGAAGTAGTCTGTCTCCTCTTCTTCCGTCAGCACGTGGATCCGCTCGGCATCGGCATCCGAGGGAATCGAAACTTCATCGATCGGATTGGTGACTGCAAAGTGATGGCGGATCGCGTATTCGAAGAACACGCTCAACGCGTGAAGGTCATGCCGGATTGTGATGTCCCGTACCTCATGTATGGTGGCGCGCCAGGTCTTGTATTCGTCAATCTTCGCGGCATCGATCGCGCATACAGGAAGCTTGTCGAATTTTTTGCGCGCACTCGAAAGGCTCGTCTTGATCCGCTTGTAGCTGTTTGGATGGGCTCGGTATTCAGCCTTGGCCCATGGAAGGAACTTTTTGAGAGCATCGCGGAAGGGGATGACCTTAATCTCGGCTGTCGGCAGTTTCCCGGCCCTCAGGGCCTTCCGTGCGTCCGACTCGAAGTCCTGCGCGTCCCCCATGTTTTGTGACGTGGCCGCCAAATCGGTGCTCCCTGTGTACTCCTGCCCCTTGTACTTGAACCGATAATGCCATTTGCCGCTCCTCTTCCTCAGTGACATGTTCTCCTCCTTTGATCATTTGCTCCTGTACCCATGAATCAAAATCGTCCTTCGGGTAAGCAGGTGCGATGGTTAGCGCCATCCAATGTCCACGAGCCGGGAAACCAAGAAAGTTGTTGCGGGGTGGTGGTCAGACTCTGACTGTGTTCAGCGAATCATTCTCGGTCAAAGCGGAGGCAAGGAATGGAAGATCCGGTATCGCCGCATGAAAGCGAGATATCTGCGGTCCCGCCTGGAATACTTATCGATTTCCTGGGGTTGGAAAATTGCGTCACCCTGCGCACGGACAAGATCGAACACCTCCTTCTAGTGCGTGCCACCTACGAGCAGCCATTGGATTCCGTCCACTGCCCTTCCGGCCATGCAAACCACTTCCGAGAAGTTCCCGAATCCACGAAGATTCTCTGCTTTTGGGACATACCCCGGGGGAAACGCGTGGTCCTGGTTCAGCTTGTTGTCGTCCCCATCGCTTGCACGGAATGTGACAAGTTTGTGGAAATGCGGATTCCATGGCTGGATGAAGACCGCCAAATGTCTTATCGCCTTCGGGACTACATCCTCAGCCGAATGACGACTTTGGCGACACTTGAGCAAATTGCGCTGGAAACCGGTGTGGACGAGAAGATGGTCGGTGAGGTGTTCCGAGAAGCTTTCAATGAAGAGGACGCGAAACGAAGTAAGGATCTGCCCCGGGTGCTGGGTATCGACGAAGTATTTTTTCACGGCCGCAGCTACACCATTCTCGTCAATGGCGAAACAGGGAAAGCTGTCGATTTACTGAAGGGCCTGCGGAAAGAAGAGATTAAACCTAGATTCGAGGAAGCTGGCAATAGAGGGTCGGTGGAGTATGTGCTTCAGGACTTCAGCGTGTCTCACCGCAGTCTCTCAAAAAAGGTGGCTGTCGGGAGGTTGGTTGACGCACTACAGGATCCTGAATCTTCGGGTGCCGACGAACAGGATTATCCGTTGTTCAGAGATCTACCCGATCCCGAACCGATCGTCTCGGAGGAGGAGGAGCAGAAGGCCGCGCTTTCCGCAAGGAAGCAGCTCAAAGTTCTCTTGCCCAATGCGAGAATCGTCGGAGACCATTATCACTTCAAGAGCAAGATTCAAGATGGGTTCGACAAGGCTCTTAAGGGATTGCTGGAAGCGGAGCTTCATACCTACAGGAAGACGCTTCTAAGGCGCTACAAGAAGGAGCGCCCTCTCCAGACCATTGATTGGATCGAACACGAGGTTGGCGTCAAAATCGAAGAGAGAAAGAACGAACTGAACGTCGGCAGCTACCTATTGCGCAAGGCTCCCAAGAATCTAAAGAAGAATGAATGGCAATGGATAAAGCTGATCCTTGGCGATCATCCGTCCTTAAGGCAGGCGTGGGATGCAAAAAATAATGGTCTGAATATCTTTTCTGAAAAGCCGCGCATGGAAATAACCAAGAAGTCCAGAGCAGAGGTCCTCGCCGTGAGAAGCGCCATGCTGATGAATGAAGTGGAAGCGGCGCGGCGGCTCGACGATTGGGCTGCATCTCTCGATCCAAAGCTTCGAGAGTTCTTTCGGACGCCGCTTAACCTGATCAGGGATTGGCGGGAGGAGCTCATTCGAATCGGTACCACGATCTACACCAACGCAGATACGGAATCGAAAAACCATTTCCTTCGGCTTCTGGCTGCCAACAGCCGCGGCCTAGAATACGAAATGCTCCGCGCCCGGCTGCTTTGGGCTGACGACCACGGCCGCTCCGACCGATGGCCGAGTTGTTTCGCTAGCGTAAAAGGCAGAATCGACCCTCCGAGACTCTTCCGACTTGCCAGTAGGGAGATCGCCCGAAGAGGCAGAGTTGTCTAGCCAAACTGCGTCGGGACTGGACAGCAATTCCCAAGGAGCGCAAAGCGGGCCCGCTTCGCGGGGCCCGCCGAGCATGGTTAGCGAGTGGTGGCATATGACAAAATGTCGAAGCCGGACACCCGGGGGAGGGCCGCGTCTGACATGGCTGTCATGCGCAATTTCAAAACCTGGACGGTTGACGGAGCCCAGGCTTGAAATCGCTTTTGCTTGAGATGTGGCGCGAGTTCGGCAGCCCCGCATTGGCAGGCCTGCTCTGCATCGTGGCGAAACGAGGCTCAGTTCGTGTTGAGCACCATGGAAAGATCGGCTGCGGTTATGCCCAGGTTGGCGGCCTGCGCCAGCAGGTATGCGACGGCTCCGGCATGTGGCCCTGCTTTGGTCTGCGGAAAGTGCCTGTGGGCCTCGCGCAGCGACCGGGCCGTATATTCACCGGCCGTCTCAGCCTTGCGATGAAACGTCAAAAGCCGCCCTATGCGTGCAGTCGCAATCTCTACAGAGCTGGCTGTAATCTCGTCAGGCCCGGTGTCGGGACGAGATGCCGCGTCCGATTGCGCATCTTCTTCCTTTTCGCGGTCGGAAGCGTTTGAAGCGGACAACTCCCGGTCCAGCGTACGGGCACAGCATCCGAGATCACCTGCTATTTCCTCCTGCGCTCGGCCCCAGCTTTTCGCTTCAAGGAATCGGCCCTTGATCGAGAGCAAGGCATCAGGGAGTTCGTGGCGCCGGCTGGGTCCAGCCGACGTGATCGCCGCGATACAATCGATTGCCAAATCGTCGTCGCGGGAAACAGGTCTCCGAAGGAGCGGACGCAGCCTGTCAGCCAATGGCTTGGCTGGTGTACCCGGATTGTGCATCCGCTTCCGCACGACCTGACGCTCCGCTGTCCGGTCCTTCTCCCACCATTGGTAGAAACACCGGGGGTTAGATGGAGGATAGGCTGCGCATGACCGCGTCTGGAACCGCTCCCAGCACGGAAAATGGAGAATCTGCAGAAGGTGGAGTACTTTTTGGTTACTATCCTTGAGCTCTTGGCACCAGCGTGATGGCGGAATGTCCGATTTATCTTTGGCGCTGCTTTGAATGAGTCGTATGCCTCATCGGTTACCCTGAATCAAGAATTCCTGCCTACCTTCAGAAGCTCCGATTTGGCCGCGACGACCGGCGTCGATGAGTTGGTCGAGCGGATGAGGCGTGACGAATTCGACCTGGTGGCGGTGGGCCGTTCGCTGATTGTGAATCCGGCCTGGCCTCGGATCGTGCAACGTGGCGCGGTCGGCGATCTGCTGCCCTTCCAGTGCGCCGCGCTGATGAAACTGGAATAGCCCGGCAGCCGCTGGGCTAGGCGAAGCAGACAAAGACCAGACGGATTTATGCTGCGTACATCATGTAGGTTCGCTTCACGATTGGCTTCTGGGCAGACTGCCCCGAAAAGGAGAGCTATGGGATTGTACGATGAAGTTCTCTGTAACCATGAACTGTTTGGGAAGCACAAAGGCGAAACCCATCAGACCAAGAGTCTGAATCCTACTTTCCCTGGAGCCACCTTTGAAATCACCCCTACAGGGCGCTTGGAACTCCTGGAATGCATCTTCGAGGACCGTAGCGATCCGAAGGCTCAAGGCTTAGACCGATTGGGAGGAAGCTTGACGCCGGTATTCACCGGAGTACGCCGCGACTTGAACTTCCACGGCTGGCTTGAGCTCACGTGTTTCGGCAACGCCAAGTTTACCGATGGCATGATCGTTGCGTTTGTGCCAGATCTAGCTCGAGAGTGAAAAACGATCTCGCAGATTCATCCACTTGGAACGATTCTCAGGGGCGGGTGATGTGGCATCTGCAGTACCCCTGAAATATGAGGACTCCTCGATGCTCTTGAACCCTGCGGCGTTCCCGTTACCGATCCGCCCTTCGGCATGTAACCCACGCTGGAAGAGCGCGTTGGGCTGGTTATCGCCAGTTGAGGCTCGGATTCAGGATAAACTGGACACGCCTGTAAAGTGCTGCAAATACAAGTTGATACGCCAACCTTGCGGCACTGGCGAATGCGAAATACAGCCCACAATTGAAGAAGTCCCATTTACGAGGATCCCTTAGGAGTTGCACGAATCATATTTCTTCGCTATTGTTGAATTAATGACAGAGCGAGGCTATCTCGGAGAGTTCGAACTGATGATTCTGCTTGCCGTGGTCCATTTGGGCGACGAAGCCTACGGTGTGCCCATCTCCAGGGAACTCGAAAAGCACCGCGGCCGGGATGTGTCGGTTGGCAGCGTATATGCGGCGTTGGAACGGCTGGAAAGCAAAGGCTTGGTCTCCTCCAGCCTCGGTGACCCGACGCCAGAGCGAGGCGGCAAGGCAAAGCGATATTTTCGAGTCACGAAAGCAGGACTCTGTCAGGTGCAGGCGACCCGCCGGGTACTAAGCAAAATGTGGCAAAGGCTACCGGAATTGAAAGAGGAGCGCACATGAGACAGACAGAGCCGCCATCAGCCGCAACTTGGATTCTCGAACACTTGACTCCCGGGCCGCGCAACGAAGCGCTGGCTGGTGATCTGCTTGAAGAGTTCCGGCGCGGACGCTCCGTTGGCTGGTACTGGCGCCAGGCGCTGGCAGCCGTGGCAGTCGGATCATTCGTGGAAATCGTCAACCACCGATTCGTGATGCTTTTTGCAGCTCTGTGGTCCATGCTGACCCCCGCATGGCTGCTCATCGTCGCCAACCTGGAGCAGCAATTGGGGCTCAGTGATCGCTTCTGGCAGATGGATTGGCCCTGGTCCACCCTCTGCGACCTGGGATTGCTGCTAGGCGCGAATCTGATCTTCCTCTGGGCTGGAATTCTTCTCTACCTTATTCCGCATCTTTGGGCCAGGAGAGAGTTGAGGGTACGGTCGCTTGGTCGTGGAATATTGGCGGGACTGCCGATTCTCGTGTGCGTCTGGCTTTTCCTCGCCCTGTTACCCAAAATCTTTCTTGCGGGTCAAGTTGTCAATCTAGGCTCGGTTCCTCCGGTCAGCACCTATTCGATTAAGAACCATGCAAAAGTCGAAATCGAGCGTGTCTCCCCGGCGCAACAGTGGGACGTGAGATATGGCGACAAAGTGATCGTTCCTTTCAACAACGCCCGCAACGCAATCGCCGATACGCGGAACGTGGCTCTGGTCGTTCGCCTGCCTTTCTTTCTGACCGTCCTTTGCACTCTCTGGGGAGCGTTGTCGCGATTCGATGATCGCCGCGGCAAGATCGCAGTGTAAGCGCATGGCCTCTCCAACACAGGCTGGCATCTTCGCGTTTGAGGCCGATAGACAGCGAACCGGCTTGACGGCCTCTGTGGGCTTTCTGGCTATTGCAGGCGTGCTCAATTCGCTGATCGCCGCATTCCTGTTCCTCCGACTGCCACCTTCTCAGTCCCCATCACTTGCCGCGCTCTTGCTACGATCCGCCCTCTACGTAGGCGTTTCCGTGATGGCTGGCATGGCAGGTGCATCGTTCTATTGGAAGCGCCACTCTGCTCCCTCCAACTCAGACCCTCCACTTTCATTTACTCTCTTCGCGCTTACAAATGCCGCGGGATGGGTCTGGGTGCCCTCCGTCGTCTTTCTTTCCCGTCAGGACTCATTCGCCACAGCCCTCTTGGCCTCCTTCGGCGCCGCCATCCTCGCGACGGGCCTTCGAAAAGTCATTCCGCCCACCATTGGTTTAATTCAATTGCGACCGCTCGCCCCCGAAAGCGAAGAGGATGAACTCTTCGCCCAATCCCTCCGCACCGTCCCTCGCGAAGGTCACGGGTTCGTGATCGCGATTGGCATCTACACGGCTGCCTTCGCCCTTCAGAACGGCTGGATTCTCACCTCCAGCGCCATCTTCGGAGCTTGCGCTTTTGTGGTCGCCTTGAAGCTGACGATCGTTTCGGACGTTGCCATGGTCGAAACAGACAGATGCGCCCGCGCTGCTCTGAGACTAGCGCGTATCGCTCTCGCGGCCGTTCTCGTTACAACACTTGTCCTCTTTGTCGGCGTTGCCAGGCGCAATCAAGCCGATGGCGCCTTCGCGATTGGCAATCGAGGCTCGCAGCGCGGTGACTCTAACCATGAGCCCAAAACGAGTGCCAAGGGAGCGGTCCCCGGCATCTCCGGTTACGAGAGCATCATTCTCTGGCCAGTCCCCGAGAAAAAGGAAATCATCCCCCCGTTGCTGCCCAAGACCTCGTCTCAATCTGTGCGAGCAGCAAAGCTCCTGGTGATACCGTTCAACGGCACTTACTGGTTCTTTCAACCGCCAGACAAGAGGCCAGGGCCACAAGCGCACACGGCTCACGGCAATCCGATGGACGTCGATATTCGAGCCAATAACTTCATGCCCCTCATTATGGAAGCGCACCAGAATCTTGGTACTGCAGTGCGCGTGGCGCGCTGTCGCGAAATCCTCGTGACCGTAGAGAATCGCGACAACCGGCCGGGCGCTGTGGCCCTTGGAGTTGTACTCACCGACTCGGTATCGCGCGAAAAGCAGGGGCTATACCTGGGTCAGCAACCCGTCGTTTCGAGTGAGCCAGACCGCATCTCTCGGAAGTCGTCTCCCACAATCGAGGTGCTTCGATTTCCGATTCCTGCCCGCGCCAGGATTCACAAGTATGACGCAATTACAGTGATCTTCCTTCCTGAATCAGGACGTGCGGAGTTGGGCGCAAAGATCGCTATTCAAGAATTCGAGCTGCTTCCCCGTTAATGCACCAGGCGGACAGACTTCGTCCACCTCTGTTGTAGGATAATCCCCAACTCACTCAATGGCGGAAAGTCTGACTCCTGAAGTCGCCATGGCGACTGGAATTCCATGCTCAGCCGCCTGATGAGCCTTCGCGGGTGCTCCCGGAGCCTAGGGCGTTTTTCAGGACCGATCCGTCCTTCGTGGAAATAACTCATGTTGGATGAGCGCATTGTCCGGTTATCAGAAACTGAGGGTGAACAGCTTGGACTGCTGGCATCACGCCGACTTCAAGGTACTCATTTGCTGCCGTCGTGCCTGATGAAATCTATGTCGGCCTTCTTTTCTCAGGCGAAGAGACAACTCGGCGAACAGCCTGCGGCCAGACAGGAACGCGAGTGGCTAAAGAAGGTTCGGGTTGTTAGCACTAGCCAGCCGCTGCTCCCGCCCAAAGTGGACAACCAAGTCTTTGAACAAGTCTGTAGCGCGCTCTATGGCGACCAGTGGCTGACGGTCGAGTATCACAACGCCGCAGGCGAGGACATCAAAAGCCGGATTATGCTGTTGAGGTTGGTGCAGCAAGGGCCACGGATGTATCTCGTCTGTCGTTTCGATGGTTACCCGTCTCAGCGACCAGTCGCCACTCTAACGCATCAGCCGTGGAGGAAGCATGCCGTTCAGTCGTGCAGCACAACATTGACCAGCGAACTCATGATGTGCATTCCGCCGCAGTTGTAGTCGATGTAGCCGAGTTCCCGAAACCGATTGAGAAAGAAGCTGACGCGGGACCGGGTGGTGCCGATCATTTCTGCCAGGGTTTCCTGGCTGATCTTGGCGATCACCGGAATGGGCTTCGTTTCCTGGCCGAAGTTAGCCATCAGCATCAACAGCCTGGCCAATCGCTTTTCGCTTGAATTGAACAGATGATCGACCAGATCGGCTTCCATGCGGATATTGCGGGAGAGCAGATGCTCGAGGAATTGCTCGGCGAACTCCGGCTCGCGATGGAGCAGGTCCTGCATGATTTTCTTCTCGATGCGAATGATGAAACTGGTTTCAAGCGCGCTTGCAGAGGAGATGCGATCCGACTGCCCGGCCAGGGAGGCTTCTCCGAAAAAGCAACCGGCTGACAAGTGGGCGATCACGGCCTCTTTGCCGTTCATCGATACCACGGTGAGCCTTACGTTGCCCCTCTGAATGTAGAAAACCGCATTGGATGGATCGCCTTGCGAAAAGATGGATTCACCGGCCAAATATTCCTGCCTCGATTTTCCGGCCATGAGCCTGTTAAGCGGAGCGAGGAGGTCGAATGCGGGCGCCTGTACCAGCGCGGCGACAACCTGCCTCGAAACGACTTTCAAGTTATGATGCTTCTCCGGAGTAAGAGGATAAGAGCGGCCCAGCGGAACCCTGGGCGCCATTCTCGTCATAGTCGCATAACTAGTAGCCATGGTAGATACCTTTCGATGATGCAGGGCGGGTGCAAGGGCTTGAATTGCTAATATCCTTTGCAACGTCGATATAACCACCATACGGGGCCCTGAAAGCGCTGAACATCGGCGAAGGATGTTATTGATGTAGGCTTTACTGCGCCAACCATGTAGGGCTTCCCTTACGCCGGCAAGGTGCTTGGCTCGATCATTCCGAAGTTGCCGGCCGCGGCGCCGCGCGCAGTTCTGACGCTACTTCTTGTCTTTTGTCATTCGGGATGAATGGAACGCTATCGCTTTCCGATGCATGGAAAGCAGGCCGTGTCCCTTACCTTTTGATTTATCCAAATGAGGGATTCACACGCATATACTATTCGTTGCTTCTGCATGCTCTATAACTAAATTCAAATCGGGTTAGGAACAAACTTCGCAACGTTGTCAAATATCTTCCTGATCGCAGGAACCAGTTCCTCCGAAGCGCTGTTCTTATTGATATACTCGCTCGCGCCTGCCCGCTTGCATCGCAACGCGTACTGGCTCTCAGACTGGACACTTACCATAATTACAGGGAGTAGAGGGTAAATATGTTTTACATCTTTCAGCACTTCAAACCCACTGCGCCCCGGCATATTGATGTCAAGCAAAAGCACATCGGGTTGAGACAGGTCCAACTGGGCAAACACCTCATCCCCGTTGGCCGCTTCGGAGAAGTGCGCACCCAAAAATGCATCGACCAAGATTTCTCTCAGGCCCCGTCGCACGTTCGCGTGATCGTCTGCTATCAGGATGTTCATCTTTGTATCCGCTTGCCTGGCCGCGAGTTCAACCTGATTCGACGATACGCCAGCCAAACAGGAACCAACATCAGCGTAGTCCGTGATTCTTGTAAGGTTTCCACTATCTCTATGTAGGGTTATTCCTACACTGGCAGGACGGCCTAATCGATCAGCCCCTGCGTCATGGCATAACGGGTAAGCTCTGCATTACTCTTCATGTGCATCTTTTCCATGATGCGGGCGCGATAAGTGCTGATCGTCTTTACACTAACGTGAAGCCTTTCGCCGATTTCCGTCAAAGGCACGCCGGCAGCGATCATTCGCATTACTTCGTGTTCCCGGTCCGAGAGCAACTCATGGAGCGGCTTGTCGACTGGCTGCTCCAGGTTGGCGACCAGCTGCTCTGCAAGGCTGGTACTGATGTAGTGACCGCCGCTCAGAATCTTCTTCGCCGCGATCGCCAGCTCTTCGGGGGCGCTCTCCTTGTTGATATAAGCGGCGGCGCCGGCACGCAGGCAGCGAACGCCATACTGGTCCTCCGGATGGACACTCAGAATGATCACCGGCAGCCGCGGGTACGCCTGCTTTACATCCCGCAACACGTCCATTCCGCTGCGCCCCGGCATATTGATATCCAGAACCAGCAAGGCGATTGTGGACTTTTCCAACTGGCTCAGCACCTCATCTCCGTTGGCGGCTTCAGAAAACTCAGTGCCCGGCAGTGCATCGGCCAGGATCTCTCTCAAGCCGCGGCGTACGACGCCATGGTCATCCGCAATCAGGATGTGCATATTTCGCTCCTCTCGGCGCGCGGCGTGTCCAGGGGAACACGCACGGTGACCGTTGTTCCGTTGCCGGGAGAACTGGAAATCTGCACATCGCCTCCGCAGAACTGCGCTCGTTCTTTCATGCCCAGGAGTCCAAGAGAGCCAAGAGAATTCGATAGATCCGATTCACGGAAGCCTATTCCGTCGTCTTCCACAACCAGCAGGATGTTCTCTTCTTCCTGACACAGCGCAACCCGCACCGACCTGGCCTGCGCATGCCGAATCACGTTGGTCAGACACTCCTGGAAAATACGGAAAGTGGCCGTCGCCCGATCACCATCCAAGTGTAAATCAACCGGTGGAACAGAGACCTGGCATTGAACACCGTTTCGTGAGGCAAACTCACTTGCCTGCCATTCAATGGCTGCCGCCAGGCCAAGGTCATCCAGAACTCCCGGACGCAGCCCGCTGCAAATCGTGCGCACCGCCTTGACGCCATCGTCGATCAGCAGAATCGATTCCTTGAGCCGCGCGGGCACCTCGCCTTCCGACGCCGGCAGATGTCGAATCATCCAGGTCATATCCATCTTGATTGCGGTCAGAATCTGCCCGATCTGGTCGTGCAGGTCGCGAGCGACCATCTTGCGATCCTCTTCGCGCACCCATTGCAGCCGTTCAGCGAGCGCCCGCAGTTGTTCCTTCTGCAGAACAAGCGACTCTTCCCCCCGCTTGCGTTCCGTGGCGTCACTGTTGATCACCAACACGCGAGGCGCCTGATCGCGCTTGCCCCATTGCAATGCCCAGCGACTGGACATCACAATACGCCTGCCGTCCTGAGCGGTCGTGCTGAGGTCTCCCTCCCAATGTCCCACGCGCATCAGTTCCGCTCTGATCTCATCCAACGGCCGCGGAAACTCGCTGCGCAGCAGGTCGTGCGAGATTTTGCCGGCGGCCTGGGCTTTGGTGTACCCCAACATCGCCTCGGCCCCGCGACTCCAAAAGAGGACTGTTCCCTCCATGTCGATCACGAAGACGGCGTCCTGAGTAAGTTCAAGCAGGGCCGCCTGCTCAGCAGTCTCTACCTGCTCCTGCCGCCTCTCCGCAACGTCGCGGAAGACCAGCACCACGCCAATGACTTTTCCTTTGCCGGCGAGGATCGGCGCGGCGCTGTGCTCGACAGCAATCTCCCGGCCGTCTCTTGTGACCAGGTCCACGTGGTTGGCCACTGCTAAAATCTGCTTCTCTCTGAGCACACGGAGTACTTCGTTGTCCGCGCTCATCCCGGACTTTTCATTGATGAGCTTCAGCACATTTCCGATCGGCTGGTTCAGAGCCTCCTCCGGTTGCCACCCGGTGAGTGTGGCAGCAATTGGATTGAGGAAGGTAATGCGCCCCTGGCTGTCCGTTGCGATGACTGCCTCGCCGATGCTGCCCAGAGTAGCCGTCCAGCGCTCCTCGCTCTGCAACAACTTGCTGCCCAGTTTCTCCACGTGGTATCGAGTGAACAGCGCGAGAAAAATGCCAGATCCAAGGCCCAGAACAAGGCAGCTTGTCACCATCAAAGTCCATCGCCGGTGCGCGGCTTGAACGCGCTCAACGCGCAATGCTTCTTCTACGCTTTGAAACGCCGCAATCTGTTCTCGAAGGGAATCCATCTTGCGTTTTCTTTGCTGGTTCTCAATGAGAGTGGGGTCGGCTTTTCCTTGACGGCGAAGGGCGATCACCCGGCTGTCGTACCCCTCGGACTCCTGATAGCCCGCATAAACGTCCTTCAGCCGCTGCTCCTGCGCGGGACTGTCAGCCACCAACTGATACAAGGCCTGGAATTCGGAGTCGAATCTCTTCGTGCCCTCCAGGTAGGGACCAAGGAAGCTCTCGTCGCCGGTTACGATGTATCCGCGCTTCGCGGATTCCATGTCAACCAGCAACTTGAGCAGACGCCCGGATTGGTCGAGGACCCGATCAGTATGGTCGACCCACTTCAACGATTTGTTCAAGTCGAAGGTCTCCCACAGAAGCAATCCAGCAAGGGCTGCCGTCACCACCATGGGAACCACAATGACCCGGCGGAGCAACGACTTGAATTTTGAATATTCCATCGTAACGAATCACCCTCTTCCAAAAGACGAACGAACCAGATTGCCTGCACCGCTCCTCAGCGCCGCGCAATGATTCGCAGGAACCGTGCCATTTCTGTCAAAAAGGAACGGTTCGTGTGGAATCCACCATATACCGCAGTGAAAACGCCTCAAACGATTCGATGGAGGCGCTCCAGTTAACTTGCTTACGGCATCGCGAACCGGTGTAGATATATCGGAAAATGCGTTGCCCAAGGGCAGGATTGCCCCACGCAAGTGGGAGGTCACACTCACGCAGTTCTATTGTTGCGACGCGATTGAGACTCTGTCTGGTCAATCCAGCTCACATGGAAGGCCTGATTCTTGGCCCGCGTGAGCACAAACGCCCGAAAACGCTGGCAGCATCTGGTCGACGGCCATGATTTTCTGTGCGGTTATCGGAGCGTGAAGCGCTTCGTTTTGAAAGCATTCGGTGGATTGCCGAAGTTCGATTAAAACCTTTTCCCGACGTTTTCAGACCAAATAAAACATCCCCCGGCAATGCCGGGGGATGTCATTGGCTGGCCGATCCAGTCGAACTTACCGGTGTTCGCCGCCGCCTTCATGCCCACCGCCGCCACCACCTGCATGTCCACCACCGCCTGCATGTACGCTACCAGCACGCGATGCTCCGCCGCGCGCTGCTGCCGGACGGCCTCCGCCTGCGTTGCCGTGGTATCCAGCACCGCCGCCGCGAACTGCTCCTCCGCCGTTGCCGCGATAGGCTACACGGCCAGGTCCACCGTGATAGTTTCCGCCGCCTTCACCGCTGAAGCGATGCCCGCCCCAGCCATGGCTATAGCCCCAGCCGCCCCAGGGACCCATGCCCAGGAAGATGCCGTTATAAAAGTACCCTGGGCCGTAATAGCCCATCGGCGCGCAGGCGTAAGGCGCATACCCGTAGTATCCGTAAGAACAAACAGGTTGAACGCCGATATCGACCACGATTTGTGCCTTGGCCGCTGGCGCCATGGCCAGGCCTGCGAGTAAAACTGTCGTACCGAGAAGTGTTTTGAGTCCGCGCATAAAAACCTCCTTGAAGGTGTCTGCGATGGCTGAAACTGCGTTGGACGCTGTGTGCAGCCGTAAAGGACAGTCCAGCAACAGCAGCTACCATAAGGGGTTTAGTCCGTTCATGACTTCCCGTATCCTTGCCGGGGCCGACATCTTTTTACCCTTACATTCTTCACTTTAGGCAATGGCATCGCTGGCGTCTGAGCAAAAGAGTTCACATGGCAATGGCGATTCTTGCCTGCTGGCTTCGTCACCTCAACTCAATATTGGTCAGCAATAGCGTGATCGATGGAGGATACGGGCAACTTTTACACGCCGCGGAATAGATGGCTGCCGGAGTCTTCGGCGGGCAAGCTCTTGTAAACCGAAGAACATAAAGGGGCCGCATACCAACCGCCGTGCTTGTGGGTCGGAGCAGGAAAGCCATCCGGGGATGGAGCAATTGTGACCATTCATCCACCCTGCACCTCTGCCATCATCACGGTGTACCTGGACAAACGCCAACATATTGTTCTTGACGTTATCTGATCTGACACAATTCGTGGTCCAGGCGCCTCTGGCGCGGCGTTGGAACGAACAGGCAAGGTATCCGGCCAATCACGAGGTCCCGCAGTATGAAAATTCGCAGCGTTTTACTCGTGCTTTTGATCCCCACCATCGTGGCAAGCGTACCAGGGGCAGCAAGATCGCAAGCGGTGGCCAATTCGGAAGACTCTTCCGGCAATGTAACTGGTACAGCTTCAGTGCAGCTTGAGCCGGCGTACCTGCGTCCGACGCAGAGAACCATGGGCCGCAACTACGTTTTCGACGCATTTGGCCCTTACCCGATTGCCGGGTCAGCAGTCGCGGCTGGAATCAACCAGATAAGCAATGCACCGCCGGAATGGAATCAAGGTCTCGAAGGTTACTCCCGGCGCTTCGGATCGGACTTTGGAATCGCAGCAGTTGGAACGACAACCCGTTACGCGCTGGCTGAGGCCTTCAAGGAAGATACGTTGTACTACCGTTGCGAATGCAAGGGTGTCTTGCCGCGGCTGCGCCACGCCGTGTTGTCTACTGTGACGGCGCGCCGTGGCGAAGATGGCCATCGCGTTTTCTCTTTTCCCGCGTTGGCCGCTCCTTATGCAGGTTCCACGACCGCCGTCTATGGATGGTACCCGGATCGCTTCGGCGCCAAGGACGCATTCCGCATCGGCAACTACAACCTGTTGGCGTATGTGGGAGGA
>Ga0326728_10008672_pt1 | contig 25049 bp, 22 predicted proteins | sample MB3enrmetagenome_FD_207602 | JGI IMG/M metagenome (GOLD analysis project Ga0326728, IMG submission 207602) | Lab enriched peat soil microbial communities from McLean, Ithaca, NY, United States - MB31MN | ecosystem: Environmental > Terrestrial > Soil > Wetlands > Peat | place: USA: New York... | reverse complement strand
TCCTGAGATCTGTCACCGACAGCTTTAACGGCATGGGTTGTATGCATATTGGCAGGTGTAGCTCTCAACGGCTCACCTGCCAATCCCCATGCCATCTACCGAAACGCCTCTTCTTGATCTTGCGCACGACTCGGCAACCGTTTTGATTCGTACATGTTGGACACCAACATAGTAAGCCTCCCGACAAGGGGCGCAGTAGTTATGCTTCGAATCCCCCGCTCGCTCCAGAGAAGCACTCACGGTTTCAATGGCCGGACTGTCACACAATGGATTGTCACAAAAAACCACTTCCCTCTTGCCCGGAATGAAATCGGCATTTTCATAGATGGGTGCAAATTTGGGTCGTTTCATAGTTTTTTCCTTTTGCCTCATCAGGCATGCCGAAGACTTCCGCTCACAGCGCCAGCGTTTCCTCCTGTGACAGCAGCCGCAAGCCCGCGGCGACCAGGGTCTGGCGTGCTTTGGCTATGTCAGCAACCTCGATCAGCAGCACGGCGCGATTGTTCGAGACGAAGCCGGAGGAGTTCTCCACGTTGACGCTGTTCTTGGCCAGGCAATCGGCGACAGCATTCAAGCCGCCGGGTTTGTCCTGCACTTCGATGGCGAGCACCTCGACGCGTGAAACCGTCCAGCCGGCTTGGCGGAGACGGTCATACGCGAGATCGGGTTTGTCCACGAGCAGTTTCAAGACGCCAAACGTCTCGCTCGTGGCAATGGTGACCCAGCGGATGTTGATGCCGGCGTCGGCGATGGCCTTGGTGATGCGCGCCATCTGGCCCCGTTTGTTTTCGGCGAATACGGCAATGAGATTGACAGCGCTCAAGATGTGGTTTCCTTTCCGGTGCTAGAGCGACCGGTTGTCGATGACCCGTTTGGCCTTGCCCTCGCTGACCGGCAACGTGCCCGGCGGCACGAGATGCACCTTGGGTTTCGTGAGGATTTCCGCCCGCAACCGGTCGCCGATCTCCGATTGCAGCCGCGTCAGGTGCTCGACGTGGCCATCAAAACCGGCTTCGGCCAGTTCGACGTTGACCGTCATTTCGTCCAGCCCTTCCAAGACAATCTGATAATTCCGGCCCACGGCGGACAGGCTCATCAGCACGCGTTCTATCTGCTGCGGGTAGACGTTCACACCGCGCACGATCAGCATGTCGTCGGAGCGGCCCGTGATGCGGTGCAGGCGCCGGTGCGTGCGGCCGCACGGGCACTGACCCGGAATGATCGAGGTGATGTCGCGCGTCCGGTATCGCAACAACGGCATTGCTTCCCGGCAAAGCGTGGTTAACACCAACTCACCTGCTTGTCCGTCCGGGAGAGGCTCGCAGGTCTTCGGGTCAACGACCTCCACGAGGTAATTGTCTTCCCAGATATGCATGCCGCACTTGTGTTCGCACTCGAAGGCGACGCCGGGTCCGTTCATTTCCGACAGGCCATACGAATTGTACACGTCGATCCCCAGCGCTTGTTCGATCTTGCGCCGCGTTTCCTCCGTGTACGGTTCCGCGCCTACAAACGCCTTGCGCAACGCCAGGTCCCGGCGCGGGTCCACGCCTTTCTTTTCCATGAAGTCGGCGAGGTAGAGCGCGTAACTCGGCGTGACGTGAATGACGGTGGTCCGGAAATCCTGCATCAACAGCAGTTGCTTCTCGGAGTTGCCCGGCCCGGCCGGGATGACCAGGCAACCGACTTTTTCCGCGCCGTAGTGCATCACCAGCGCGCCGGTGAACAGGCCGTAGGTCATCATGTTCTGAAGCACGTCCCGCTTGGTCACGCCGGCCATGACCAGGCAGCGCGCTATCAACTCGGCGGCGTTGTCCACGTCCTTGGCGGAGAAGAAAAGCGCCTTCGGTTTGCCCGTTGTGCCGCTCGACGTGTGCAACCGCAACACGTCCTCGGACGCGACGGCCAGCAAGCCGGTGGGATAGGTATCTCGCAGGTCGGCGTTGGTGGTGAACGGCAGCCGCCGCAAGTCGGCCAGCGACCGGATGTCGTGCGGCTTGACACCGCACTCGGCAAATTTCTGTTGGTACCGCGGCACTTTGCGAGCAACGCGGCGCACGGTCGCCTGGAGGCGCCTCAACTGAAGCGCCTCCAGCGCGGCCCGTTCGATGGTTTCGGTTTTCTGATCCCAGAACATTATCGTGTCGGAGCGGCTCTAGAAGGTGAACATCAGTTCCGCGCGCAGGAAATCCATCATGCCCCGGGTGACGTAGAAGTCGCCCGGGAAGAGGAATTCGCTTAAGAGGAGGCCGCTCAGATTCTTGGTGAACTTGTATTTGAGGACAGCTTGGAGGTAATGGCCGCGAAAGTCACCGTTGTTGCTGAACGGGGTCGCTGTCGCTAGGGCGGGTATGGGTATGATACCGTTGTAGTAGAAGGCTTGGTTGAACGGCCGTGTCGGCACGTCCTGATCGGCAAACAGCGCGTAATAGCTGAGGCTGAAATTCATGTCCTTGATGGGATTCAGGCTCCAGGTCGGGCCGAAGCGGATGAGATTGGCGGGTTGAGCCGGCCGCGTTTCCTGCACGGTGCTGTAGACTTGGTACATCTCGCTCCAGCTCGGCCATCGCCCCCACAGCACGTCGAACATTTCGTCGTCCTTCGTTTTTGGATCATCCCCGGAGAGAAACTCGAAGGACAAACTCAACTGGTTGTTCATCTCGTCCTTGAACAGGTAGCCAAGCGAGCTGTGCACACCAAAGGCGTTGATGTCGCGGAAGCCCGTGGTCTCGGCGGATGGGGCGAGCTCGGGGTTTTGGCCACTCATGTTGAGTTCAGGATCCTGTTTTTGACCGAACTGATAAGCGCCTTCGACCGAATACTTCCAGTGGTCTTCCAACAACGCCGAGACGCGACCACCGACAGTATAGATACTGGCACTATCTCCGAAGCTAGCCGGCGGCAGATCTCCGGGCTTAAGCTGAGTATCATGTTTGTAAATGAAGTAACCGTCCAAGTTGGCCTCCGCCAGGCTCTTGTTGGCAATCCACAGGATGGCGCCCTTTTCGTTTTGATCCGTTAAGATGAGGCCTTCCGGTGCGCCGGGCACGGTACCGGAATATCCGATGGTGGGCAGCCAGGCATCCGGCCGGGCGTACTGGAGAAGGCCGATGGCATCAATGGTGGTGTGCTGATCTTTCAGATCGTAGGTGAAGCGGACTGCATCGAGGAAAAACGTGAAGGACCCATCCTCGGGCGTGCCGTCTCCCATCAGCCAACCGTCACCTAGGAAAATATCCTGGCGACCAACCGTCAAGGTGGCAGGCAGGTCCAGCGGCTTCTTCCATTGCACGTTGAGGTTGTCAATAATCCCGTAGCGCCACTGCATGCCCGATTCATCGTAGAATGTGTCAAAGGTCGAAAGTTTCGTGAACTCCCGCGGTTCAGCGGTCAGACGGACGTTCAAACTCAGGTCGTTTGACGGGAAGAGGCTGAACCAAATCCGGCCGCGGTAGCGAAAATAGTTCTGTTCGTGCACGGGAGCAAACAGCGGGCTTAGGCTCGGATCAGTGGCCAGGCTCAGCGCATTGTTGAAGTACTCATCGCGCACCCGGAGATCGCCCCCCCAACTAAACCAGTCGGTGGGGTTCTTGATCTCTTTGGCCCACTCATCAAACGTGCAGGGCTTTGCCGCCGCTGGCGCCTGTACTGGGGCCGATGTTTGGGCCGGCGCGGTGGTTGCAACAAACGCGAACGCCAGCAAGGCCGCCGCAATCGGGAGTATTCTGGTTTTCATCACGGATTTTTCCTTTCGTTGATCTGAAACCTCGATTCAGGGTTTCGGGTTGGTTGATTGGTTTACTTTCACGGCGGGAAAACATTTCGCCAGATGCGCCCCGTCGGGCGGCGCGGTGAGGAAGCTGACAACGGGCATCACCAACAGTGGCACCAGCATCGCAATCGCGCCCGCCACGGGGATGTGAGGTTTGCCCCAGAAGAAGAACAAGCCGACCGCCGTGCCGACTCCGGAAATCATGCCGGCATAGGCGCCGGCCCTGGTCGCTCGCCGCCAGAAAAGGCCGTACACGTATGGCGCGAGAAACGCGCCGCTCAACGCGCCCCAGGCGATCACCATCAGGTTCACGATCACATCCACCCTGCTCAGCGCAATGAGGAGCGACAGTGTCACGAACACGGCGCAGAGCACGCGCAGCAACAGCATGATTTGCTTTTGCTTCTCCTCGCGCTTGCCATAGGCGCCGTAGATGTCGATGGCGATCGCCGAACTGCTCACCAGCACCAGCGACGACAGGCTGGACATCGATGCCGAAAACACCATCAACAGAATGACCAGCACCAGCCACGTGGGGACGTAGGTCGTGATGAAGAACGGCATCAACAGGTCAAGGTTCGGCTTCTTGGTGGCGGCATCGACGATCGGCGCCAGGTCGTTCTTCGGGTTCGCGAAGAACAGGTGCGTCAGCGCACCGCTGTAGTAAGCGCCGAACGACATGAACAACGCGAAAATCGTGGCGATGAACATGGCGCGTTTCACGTCCGCCTTGCTCCGGATGGAATAAAACTTCTGCACCATCTGCGGCAGCGCCCACGGGCCGAAGCTGGTGATCAGCACGAGCGACCACAGCGTCACCCAGCCGGGGAAGGGAGGTCCCGTGGGCGGCGGCGGCGCGTGAAGGGCCGGCATGTGTTTCGGGTCCAGCAATGCAGTAAAGCTTGCCCCGAGGCCCCCCTTCATGCCTGCCAGCAAGAAGACCATCACGGCGACACCCAGAAACTCGACGATACCACGGATGAAGTCGCTGATCGCGACGGCAAAATAGCCGCCCATGACGAGGTAAACGCCGGTCAATGCGGCGAGAAAGATCAGCGCCTGATTGTACTGCAGCCCGAGCGTTTTCTGGAAAAGATAACTCAGGCCCATGTACACCGAAGCCGAATAAGGGACCAGAAAGACGAAGACCACGATCGCCGCGATGATCTGCAGCGGCATGCTGTCGTACCGCGCCCGGAGGAATTCGGGCATGGTGAGCGCATTGAGCCGGGCGGTCATGTCACGGGTGCGTCCGGCAAGGACCAGCCAGGCCAGCAGCGTGCCGACAAACGTGTTGCCGAGCACAATCCACATCGTCTGGATGCCGAAGCCCCAGCCGAGCCGGCCGGCGTAGCCGATGAACAGCACCGCAGAGAAATAGGTGGTGCCATAAGCGAACGCGCTCATCCAAGGTCCGAGCGTGCGCCCGCCCAGAAAGAAGTCGCCGACGTTCTTGGTGCGTTTCATGCACCAATACCCGACGGCCAACATGACGACAACGTACAAGACGACCAGTCCAGAATACAGGAGCGGGTTCATAATATGAAAATTCGGTTCGCTGCCATCATGCCACACCTCATGGATGCTGCACTCTCACAATCCCCCTTCGGTCTTGCCTTCCTCGGCAGCCCACTTCACGTCGCAGCGTGCTGGCGATGGACAACACATACGCCAACGCCACAACCGGATCCTGAATGCCAAACATGACGAGACCTCTCCTTTCAAAGGTCTCTGGTTATGTTTCACCGTCGCCAAACAACTTCACCAGCCAAGCCGGCGGACGGATTGGTTTGCCCGCCGTGTCCGTGATTGCGTGAATGGTATATCCGCGCGTGACAGGCGCGCCGCCTTCGGCTTGGACAATTTCGACATCGACCCGCACGCGAGCCTTGCCGACGAGCGCGCCACGGCTCGTCATTTTCAGGAGATCATCGTAACGGGCGCGACCGCGATACTCGACGTGCGCCTCGACCACCGGCAGGAACACACCGCGCCGTTCCATCTCAGCGTAGGGCAGACCCATCGCGCGGAGCAATTCGGTGCGGCCGCACTCGAACCATTCCAAGGCGCGCGAATTATAGAACGTGCCCATTTGATCGGTCTCGCTATAGCGGACCCGGAACTGGACAGTATTCTCCATTTGAGCTGGCCTGACGGACAACTCCTCCGGGGTGAGAACGGCGGTCTAACTACCAAAACGCCGGTGAAATGCAAGCACGGATTCCAACGATCGTCCGGGGGAGACCGGGCAGAGATCACGCAACGGCGCGCGCCTATGAGGAACTTCACGAAAACGGTTTGGTGCACTAAAAGCATCAATTTGACAAACGCGGCTGCTGCGGGTAGCATTCCGCTCTGTCGGCCTGCCGAGAGTGGGGACGTAGCTCAATTGGGAGAGCGCCGCAATGGCATTGCGGAGGTCGAGGGTTCAAATCCCTTCGTCTCCACCATTTTGCACGCCAAGCACTTACGCAACGGCTTGGCGCGCGCTTACAATGTCGCTAACAAGATGGGCCACAAAGTTGCGTAGGCCGGGGAGGTTGAAAAAGCGCCAGCGCCGGGCGCCAGATCGGGGCGGGTTTGAACCGTCTGCGGGTAAAACCTTCCCCTCGCGTCTGCTGCTACAGTGCCCGCCGTTGCGCTAAGACATGGCCGCTGGCGCGCGGTGAGATGGCGCTGCCGACTTGGGTCTAGCGGAAATCTGAAAATAGAAAGTCAGTCACTCCGAGTTTGGAAAGCTGAAAGTCAGCTTCGCCAATTGCGAAGCCTGCATCTATCAACGCCGTGTAGATTTCAGCGCTTCTCTCGTGATATGCGCTGTACCGCCAGTCGGTCGCTGCTCTATCGTACCTTCGTTCGGCCTTGTCAATCTGCTCGCGGAACTGCCGCGCACTGTCCGGCAAGTTGCCTTCTGAAATGGAGGGCAGGCTGCGTATCTTGGCTTTGAAAGCAGCCAGATGTTCAACATACGAGTCATACCCTACGCCCGCATCAACAGCGGATCGCAACTTGTACCCTTCATCAAGTGTCTCTCTTGCAGCGGCAAAAAATAGGGCTGCCCTTTGGTGGGCGTCCCAGAGATTGTAGGCGAAAAACCCCACCACGATCACGGCGATAACCACGAGAATCTGGCTCTTGGACAGGGGGCGAGTTGGGAGAGTCAAAATCTTGGGCGGGAGACCAACGCCTTCTGGCGGCGCGGACTCGGTAGGTTTACGCGCTGGCTGGGCTGCGACAAGGTCACAACCGCAGAACCGACAGATTTTTGCCTCAGCCTTTATCATCTCCGCGCAGAACGGACATTGTTTTGTTTCAGGCGGGGGTGCAGTTGACGGCGAAGGCGTGGCAGCCTTGTCCAGAGGTTCGGACACGTAGGGCACCTCAAGTGAGTTCCCGCATTTCGGGCAGTCAACGAGTTGTCCCGCTCCGGCTTCGTCAATCGCGATGCTCTGCCCGCACTTATCGCAGTTGAACGTGATGTCCATGCTGACCGCCTCTCGTTGCCGCCCATCCTACCGCCGGGCGCGGTACGCTGGCAAGGCTACAGAATCGGCTAACAGGTGCGCTCAGGATGGCCGCCCCCCCCGCTGGCGCGCCGAACAAAACGCGCTGGCGGGCGTCGCAGAAAGAAGCCGGGCTGGGAGACACAACAAGCCTGTCTTGCGACTGTGGGCGGCCGGGTTGCGCGTCAAACGGGGAGCGAAAAAGTTTGAGAGTAATGTATTCGCCAGGGTCTTTGGTGATGGTGGTGCGCCAAACCGGTCGGGGCTTGTTTCGCATTGGTAAGTGCTTCATAATACACGTGCGAAACGGATTCAGAGTAAACGCAACTGCGTATATCCACAACGTTCGTTGAATAATGACTGTGCTGATGGGGAGGACTTATACTGAAGTTTGAGCCACAATGGCGATTTCAACCACCGCCAGACAGCGGATACCGGAATTCGAAAATCTCCGGTGACGCCATCGGGGACTTTCGTTCACTCATCATAAAGGTTACAGCTCAAGGGGATCGTTGGAATATGCTTGAGCATTTCAAAGGAGCGTTCGCCCGGGCGGCGGGCCAGAGCCACTTCAGAAGTTCGAGCGAGAGTTGGGCGGAGACTGATCTGTCGTCCGCTATGTCACAGGCCGCAGAGAACGCGCCCCTTTTTCTTGAGGCCTTTTATAACGCCTGCGAGGAACTCAGGGGGAGAGGTTTGTTTGCCCCTGATGCAGCGATGATCAATGTCGTTTGTGAGAAACACAAAATAGGCTATGAACTGAAGCCCCCGGAATTGCTGCTACGTGATTCGTCTTCAGTTTTAGCGACCGCGCCGGTACCAGTCGTGGAGCGGCCTCCGACACTAGCGGAGCAGGCCATTGAGATTCTTCAGGAATCTCTTGAGCGTTCGGAGCGACTACTCGCGGAAGGCCACCATCGTGCAGCTGTTCAGGAATCTCTTTGGGTGCTCGAATCCTTGACGACCGCCTTCCGTGGTATCGAGGTCGATGGAAAAGCATTACAAGGCAAGTACTTCAACGATATCGTTCGAGACCTGAAGCGGATTGGAAGAGGCTCCACTTTGGAACGTGTCATGGAGTGGGTAACCAGCTTGCATGGATTTCTATCATCCCCAACTGGCGCAGGCGTGCGGCATGGTGTGGACCTAAACGATGGCGTCTTGATTGGGCCAGGTGAGGCTCGGCTCTTCTGCAATCTCATTCGAAGCTACACTGCATATCTATTGAGCGAGCACGAGCATCTCACCCCCGTTGGGGGGAGAAGCTCATGACCCGTCCCCACTGTGGGGAAGGGTGTGGGGATACCCTACCAGCCCGCAATTTCATCGAAATGGGATCGGACTTTGGACAACAAGCACCACCATAGAACGCGCGTGATCACACGGCAGGTCGCCGGGGCTGCAAAGGCCTTGTCTTTCTGCTAGATTCTTATAGCTTTCCCGTCCCTTGCGGCTCCGAGGATGGAAGCAGCGTTTTTATGAACGACAAGTTTCGCAATATTGGCATTATCGCACACGTTGACCACGGCAAAACGACGCTCGTGGACAAGCTGCTGCGCGAAGGCGGCGTGTACCGCGCCAATCAGGCGATGGAAGAACGCGCCATGGACTCGATGGACCTCGAAAAAGAAAAAGGGATCACCATCAAGGCCAAGAACGCCTCCGTCCATTGGGGCGGCAAAACCATCAACATCGTCGATACGCCCGGCCACGCCGATTTCGGCGGCGAAGTGGAGCGCATCCTGAAGATGGTGGACGGCGTGCTGCTGCTGGTGGACGCGTTCGACGGCCCGCAGGCCCAGACCCGGTTTGTGCTCCGCAAGGCGCTTCAGAACGGCCTGAAAGTAATCGTCGTCATCAACAAGATCGACCGCGAACATGCCGACCCGCACGGCGTGCATGACAAGGTGCTCGAACTATTCCTGGAACTCAATGCCGCCGAGGACCAGTTCAACGCGCCGTTCATTTACGCCAGCGCCCGCGACGGGTACGCGTTGCGCAATCTCGGCGACAAATCCAACGGCATGACGCCGTTGTTCGAGACGATTCTGAAGCACGTTCCGCCGCCGCAAGCCGATCCGCACGCGCCGTTCCAGATGCTCGTCAGCAATCTCGACTGGAGCGATTACGTCGGGCGCATCGCCATCGGCAAGATTCTGGGCGGCAGCGTCAAGATCGGCGACTCCATCGTTTGTCTCCACAAGGACGGCCGGCGCGATCGGGCGGCCGTCACAAAGGTTTTCGAGTTCAGCGGGCTCAAATCGGGCGAAATAGTTGTCGGCGAAGCCGGCAACATCGTCGGCATCTCCGGTTTCGAAGATCTCGCCATCGGCGAGACGCTCTGCGACAGCGAAGAGCGCGACCCGGTTCCGTTCGTCGAACTTGATCCGCCGACGATCCAGATGCAGTTTGCCGTCAACGACGGCCCGTTGGCGGGACGCGATGGCAAGCTCGTCACCGCGCGCCACATTCGTGAGCGGCTCCAAAAGGAAATCCGCACGAACATTTCGTTGCAGGTCGAGGACACCGATGCGCCGAACATTTTCCTCGTGAGCGCCCGCGGCGAGATGCAGATTGCGATTCTCGTCGAGCAGATGCGCCGCGAAGGCCATGAAGTGCTCGTGTCCCGTCCCGAAGTGATTCTGCGTCACGAGGGTGGCAGGACGCTGGAGCCGATTGAGACGCTGTGGATTGAAGTGCCGAACGAATGTCTCGGCGACGTTCTCCAGAACCTCGCGGCGCGCAAGGGGGAAGTCACCAACATGAACCATCACGGACACGGCGTCACGGTCGAGGCGGTGATTCCCACGCGCGGGCTGATCGGGTTCGAGACGGATCTGGTCAACCAGACCAGCGGACGAACTGCAATGTCGCATTTGTTCAAGGGCTACGAACCGTGGCGCGGCGAGATCATGACGCGGCGCACCGGCACGCTCGTGTCGATGGAGAACGGGATCGCCACTGCGTGGGCGCTCAACAACATTCAGGAACGCGGCCGACTGTTCATCGGCCCGGGCGAAGACGTGTACGAAGGGATGATCATTGGTGAGAACCCGCGCGCTGAAGACATGCCGGTCAATCCCGCCAAGACCAAGCACCTGACCAACATGCGGTCGCAGGGCGAAGGGAAGGGGATCCAACTCGAACCGCCGCTGAAGATGAGCCTGGAACGCTCGCTGGAGTATATCGCGCCCGACGAATATGTCGAGGCCACGCCAAAGAACCTGCGTCTCCGAAAGAAAATCCTCAACGCCACACAGAGGAAGCGGGCCGCGATGTCGGCCAGCGCTGCCGCAGCGGTGGTGTGAGCGCACAGGACACAGTCCCTCGATGACATGAAACTGGCTTCAAACAGACGTTGTAGCTGCGAGCCTGCTCGCGGCTACAATTTTTGAGATAAGTTCATGACAACAACCGAATCGATCCGGCGAAAGATCGGCTTCATCATCGACATGGACGGCGTGATTTATCACGGGAACCGTTTGTTGCCGGGCGTGCCCGAATTCGTTTCGTGGCTCCAGTCGCAACAGAAGAAGTTTCTGTTCCTGACGAACAGCAGCCAGAGTTCGCCCCGCGAACTGCACCAGAAACTGGCCCGGCTCGGCATCAAGGTCGGCGAAGGACATTTCTACACGAGCGCGCTGGCGACCGCGAGTTTCCTGACCAGTCAAACACCGCACGGCAGCGCCTACGTCATCGGCGAGACGGGACTGACCAATGCGTTGTACGAAGCCGGGTTCACGATGAACGATGTGAATCCCGATTACGTGGTGGTTGGCGAAACCAGGTCGTACAACTACGACAGGATCACGCACGCCATTCGGCTCGTCCTGAAAGGGGCCAAGCTCATCGGAACCAATCCCGACGTGACCGGCCCGGGCGAAGATGGACTCGTCCCTGCCACGGGAGCCTTGATGGCGCCGATCGAACTGGCGACCGGCAGCAAGGCCTATTTCGTTGGCAAACCGAATCCGCTCATCATGCGTCACGCGCTGAAGAAACTCGGTTGCCAGCGCGAGGAAGCCGTCATCATCGGTGATCGGATGGACACCGACATCATCGCCGGCATCGAATCCGAGATCGAAACGGTCCTGGTCCTGACCGGCGTAACGACCGAAGCCGACCTCAAGAAGTTCGCCTATCAACCGCACCACGTCCTCCTCAACGTCGGCGCGATTGTGAGTTGACAGTTCTAGCGCCGAGAGGACTCCCGGAGGCAGCCCGAAGGGTGACAAGCGCGGGAGCGAACGGCATCAACCGGGAGGCCGCTCCTGCAATCACATCATTGCGCTTTGACGGCTTCGGCGTTGATTTCGATCTGGACCTCTTCGCCCAGCATCAACCCGCCCGCATCCAGCGTCTTGTTCCATGAGATGCCGTAATCTTTGCGGTCGAGCGAGCCGGTCGCGTCGATGCCGACCCGTTGTCCGCCCATCGCCTTGATCGGGCCTTTCACCTTGACCGACAACGCCAGTTCCTTGGTCACGCCGTGCATCGTGAAATCGCCGATCAGCTTTTGTTCGCCGCCTGCACTTTCCACGCGTTTGCTGACGAAGGTGATGGTCGGGAATTTCTCGACATTGAAGAAGTCGGCGCTGCGCAGATGCGTGTCGCGTTGGGCAACCCCGGTATCAATGCTCGTCACCCGAATGGTTGCGTTGGCTTCGACGACGGCGTTGCTCTTGCCCGGATCGATGACAACCGTGCCGGTGAAATCCTTGAACCGTCCGTGTACGGTGTTGATGACCAGATGGTTGATGGCGAATCCGACCGTGGTGTGCGCGGGATCAACCTTGTATGTGTCCGCCGCGAAAGAAGTACTTGCAGCCAGGGCGATTCCCAGGGCACCGGCAAATGGCTTGACGAGTTTCATGCTCAGCCTCCTGTATGTATTGTTTTCAGAGTCTTGTTAACAATTTGGACAATTGGATGCAATCAGGTCAAGTATGAATTCGATGGGCCGGCCCTGCTGGAGGGGGACACTGCCCAGACGAAGCGGATTTTGCGAAGCCAATGCGAAATACTCGAAGGCACGATGCACGGCGCCTGCGAACTCATGCGCCGCCTCAATGCCGTCCCCCAACTCCGTGTCACCAAGCGGCACGGTGACCGCGCTGGGATAGGTGCTTCCGGGGCTGACTTTCACTCGTTCACTCGTTAAAAGGATTGAACGGGATGAGTTGAGCGCGTACCATGTTTCATCCTGTTCAAGTTGAACCGAGGAAGGACAGCCATGACGAAACAAGAGCAAGCCACAGGTTTGAAGGGTTGGATTGGCTACCGACCGGAGATCAAGGTGCTGGATTGCACCATCCGCGACGGTGGCCTGATGAACGATCACAAGTTCAGCCACGATTTCGTCCGTGCCGTTTATCAGGCGGAAGGGGAGGCAGGCGTCGATTACATGGAAATCGGGTACAAGGCCGACAAGAGACTGTTTGCGCGCGACAAGTTCGGCGCGTGGAAGTTTTGCGATGAGGACGACATCCGCCGCATCGTGGGTGAGCAGAAGTCATCGGTCAAGATTTCCGTCATGGCCGACGCCGAACGCACCGATTATCACACCGACATCCTGCCCAAGGACAAGAGCGTTGTCGACAAGGTGCGGGTGGCGACCTACATCCATCAAATCCCGACCGCGCTGGACATGATCAAGGACGCTCACGACAAGGGTTACGAAACCACCATCAACATCATGGCTGCTTCCACCGTCCCGGACTTGGAACTAGACAACGCTCTTGAGTTGCTCTGCAAATCCGAGGTCGGCACGCTGTACATCGTGGACAGCTTCGGATCGCTTTACGCCGAGCACATCCAGGCGTTGATGCACAAGTTCCAGCGGTTTGCCAGACCGGCGAAAAAGGAGATCGGCATCCACACGCACAACAACATGCAACTCGCCTTCGCGAACACGATCGAGGCGATCATCCTCGGCGCGAACCTGCTGGACGCCAGCATCGCGGGCCTCGGTCGCGGAGCGGGCAATTGCCCCATGGAACTTCTCCTGAGTTTCCTCCACAACCCGAAGTTCAATGTCCGTCCCATTCTCGCATGCATCCAGCAACACGTCGAACCGATGCGCGAGAAACTGGGCTGGGGCTACGCCATCCCGTACATGGTCACCGGCTATCTCAACCGCCACCCGCGCACCGCCATGAAATTCATGGAAGAAACCGACGGCAAAGACATCGTCAGTTTCTACGACGCAGAGATGGAGTAGGAGGAATCACGGACACCGTTGATTTGCAGGTCAATGGTAGTAGGGGCAGACTGCCGGGCTGCCAGATCATCAACAGAGCGGCGCGCCCACGCCATCGGCATGGCAAGTCCGCGGCTCGCCCTGCTGCCGGCGGGGTTGCGCCCTGCCACGGCAACAACCGTTGAAACATGGCTCCGGCGTTTAGCGTCAACGACGGCAGGGTTCGCTGCGCTTGGTTGAAGGACCGGCTCATGCTGGAGTATCACGACACCGAGTGGGGTGTGCCACTGCATGACGACCGCAAGCTGTACGAGTTCCTCGTTCTCGACGCCGCGCAGGCGGGGCTGAGTTGGCAAACCGTGTTGCGCAAGCGGGACAACTACCGCCGGGCATTCGACGGTTTTGACCCGGAGCGAATCGCGCGGTACACGCAGAAACACGTCGCCAGGTTGCTCAAGAACTCCGGCATCATCCGCAACCGCCTCAAAATCCAGTCGGCCATCACCAACGCGCGTTGTTTCCTCGCCGTGCAGGAGGAGTTCGGCTCGTTCGACCGTTACATCTGGCGGTTCGTGTGTGGCCGTCAGCGCGTCAACCACTTCAAGACGCTTGCCCAACTGCCGGCCCGAACGAAAGAATCCGACGCGATGAGCAACGACATGAAGCAGCGCGGTTTCAGATTCGTCGGCTCCACGATCTGCTACGCCTTCATGCAAGCGGCCGGCATGGTCAACGACCACGTCGTTGGTTGCTTCCGCTGGCAGGAAGTGCAGGAACTGAAACAGCCCTCTGTGAGCGCCCTGGGAAAGCGGGCGGATTGTTGAACATAACTGTCGCCGGGATCGCGCGGCGAAAACCTATTGTGGTTCCCGGCGGCGAGGCGTATGCTGCCGACATCGTGAACGTCTTGCTGCTTTATCCGGAGTTTCCAGATACCTTCTGGAGCTTTAAGCACGCGCTGAAGTTCGTCCGCAAGAAAGCTTCTTTCCCGCCGCTTGGATTGCTCACCGTCGCTGCCATGCTGCCGTCGTCGTGGCAGAAGCGGCTCGTCGATGTGAACGTGCGGAAGCTGAGGGAGAAGGATCTGGCGTGGGCCGACGTGGTGTTTGTCGGCGCGATGATCGCCCAGCGGGAATCGGCGCGCGCACTCATCGCCCGATGTCGCGCGGCGGGCAAGACGGTCGTGGCGGGCGGGCCGCTGTTCACGGCTGAGCACGAGTTCTTCCCTGAGGTTGACCATTTCGTGCTGAACGAGGCGGAGGCGACGCTGCCCGGGTTCCTGCGCGATTTCGAACGGGGCTGCGCGCAGCGCGTGTACGAATCAACGGAGTTTCCCGATGTTCGGCGAACGCCGGCGCCGTTGTGGGAGTTGGCGAACTTGCGCCGGTACTTCTCGATGAGCGTTCAGTTCTCGCGAGGATGCCCGTTCGACTGCGAGTTCTGCAATGTGACCGCCCTGTTCGGTCATCGTCCCCGCACGAAGACCGCCGCCCAGATCATCGCTGAGTTGGACGGCCTCTATCAGCGCGGTTGGCGGGGCAGCGTGTTCTTTGTGGACGACAATTTCATCGGGAACAAACGCTACCTGAAAGAGGAACTGCTGCCCGCGTTGGTCGCGTGGCGGCAGGGCAAACGTGGAATCGCTTTCCACACGGAGGCGTCGATCAATCTCGCCGACGACGGGGAGTTGATGCGGTCGATGGTTGAGGCGGGATTCGATATGGTCTTCATCGGGATCGAGACGCCGGACGAAGCCAGCCTCGCGGAGTGCAACAAGCGGCAGAACAAAGGACGCGACATGGTGACCGAGGTCAAACGCATCCAGCGCGCCGGCTTGCAGGTGCAAGGCGGATTCATCGTCGGGTTCGACAGCGACACGCCGGCGATTTTCCAGCGGCAGATCGACTTCATCCAGAAGAGCGGGATCGTCACCGCGATGGTGGGCCTGCTCAATGCGCTGCCGGACACCAAACTCTATCAACGCCTGAAACGCGAAGGGCGTCTGGTCAGCGAAACGAGCGGCGACAATATGGACGGCACGACGAACTTCATCCCGCGCATGGACATGGAGAAACTCCGCGAGGGCTACAAGGAGATTCTGCGCCACATCTACGCGCCGGGCCCGTACTACCAGCGTGTCCGCACATTCCTGCGCGAGTATCACCCGCCGAAGATGACCATCTCCATCAACTGGCAGAACCTCTGTGCCTTCATCCATTCCAGTCTTCGTCTGGGCGTCTTCGGCAGCGAACGTTTCCACTACTGGCAACTTCTGCTGTGGACGTTCTTCCGTCGCCCCGCCGCGTTCCAGATGGCCGTCACTCTCGCCATCTTCGGCCACCACTTCCGCAAAACCTGCGAAGTGATCGGGCTGTGAAGATTGACGAGTGGATTTGGCGTCGCGGCAACCCGATGCGTAGTCGAGGACGCGAAAAATCGCGGGGCTACGCGTTCGTGCAAGCCGCCGGCATGATCAACAATCACATCGTCACTTGCTGCCGCTGGCGCGAAGTGCAGAAGCCGTAACGCCGGTCATCTCCCATGACTGCCCTCACTTCTTGGATTCTTGGATGGTTCTGCAGAGTTGGCGGAATCCGAGAAAGTTCACGATGGCAACAATCACCAATCCAAAAAAAATCAAGATTGCCCGATCCATTGCGCATTCCTCCCATGGTTGATAGTTAGTGTGTCCTCTACCCCTTGACGCGAAGAGGTTTAAATCCTCAGCGGAGCGAAGTCAACCATTATTCATCCAAGGAACTCTTCCGAACCCGACCGGCTGCGCATGTGCGCGATGCTGACGGTGCGCTAGTTCATGTACCCGACGAATTCTCCGATGATCTCCGGTTGGTTGCCAGCAGCGGTGATGCGGGTGGGTTTTCCCTTTGGAACAACAGCGCCGACATGTCGCCCAACTTCCTCTACGAGATCGGTCAGCCCGTCAAAGTTTTACCCCGAAGCGTTCGGGGCAAACGTCGCGCCGCCCAGCATCTCTGCCAAGATCAGTGCAGTGCCGGGCGACGGACGCGAGAACTTCAATGCTGCGTCCATCGACGGGAACAATATATCTTTCAGACGCAGAACTATGCCTGACCCACCGACTCCGAGAGCTACACGATACGAGTACCTTTTTCGTAGATGCCCAGCGATCGCAATGATTGCCTCCTCCACACCAGCTGCCTCCCCTGGCCAAGCCGATGAGAGTCCTTCTTTGTCATAAAGCTCTTTAATGTGTGACAGGATAGTCTTGATCGGCCAACCTTCGATCTCAGTCGCCATGGTTTTACCTCCGTTAGGGGGTGATAATCTGGTCAATTCATTTTCGCGATCACCGCATCGCCGAATTGACTACACCGAACCTCCTTGGCTCCCTCCATCAACCGGGCGAAGTCATAGGTTACCGTTTTCGCGTTGATGGCGCCGTCCATGCCTTTGATGACGAGGTCGGCTGCTTCGGTCCAGCCCATGTAGCGCAACATCATCTCGCCGCTGAGGGTCACCGAGCCGGGATTGACCTTGTCCTGATTCGCGTACTTGGGCGCCGTGCCGTGCGTGGCTTCGAAGATGGCGTGGCCGGTGATGTAGTTGATGTTGCCTCCGGGAGCAATGCCGATTCCGCCGACTTGCGCGGCGAGCGCGTCGCTGAGGTAATCGCCGTTGAGGTTGAGCGTGGCGATCACGTCGAAGTCCTCGGGACGCGTGAGCACCTGCTGGAACGTGACGTCGGCAATGGCGTCTTTGATGACGAGGCCTGCGCCGGGTTTGCCTTCGGGAATCCTGCTCCACGGGCCGCCGTCCATCTCGACCGCGCCGAAGTATTGTTTCGCGATTTCGTAGCCCCAATCGCGGAACGCGCCTTCGGTGAACTTCATGATGTTGCCCTTGTGGACGAGCGTGACGCTCTTGCGCTTGAATCTGATCGCGTAACCGATGGCGCTATGGATGAGCCGCACGCTGCCGCTGTAGCTCACCGGCTTGATGCCGATGCCCACGCGCACGTCGCTCGGAAAATCTTTCGCGCCGACAGCTTTCCAGAATTCCTCGGCTGCCGGTTTCGTGCCGAAGCGGACTTTGCCGAATTCTTTCGGGAACTGTTTCGCGAGGAAATCGAGAACCTGCCGCGCTTCGGGCGAGCCGGCTTGCCATTCGATGCCGGCGTAAATGTCTTCCGTGTTCTCGCGGAAAATGACAACGTCCACTTTTTCGGGATGTTTGACGGGCGAGGGGACGCCTTTGAACCATCGGACGGGGCGCAGGCAGACGTAGAGATCGAGCATCTGGCGCAGCGCGACGTTCAAGCTGCGGATGCCCTTGCCGACGGGCGTGGTCAGCGGGCCTTTGATGCCGACGAGATAATCCTGAAACGCCTTGACCGTTTCGTCCGGCAGCCAGTTGTTGAACTTCTGGAACGCCGTCTTGCCTGCAAAAACTTCCAGCCACTCGACTTTGCGTTTGCCGCCGTACGCCTTTTGCACTGCCGCGTCGAACACGCGCACCGCCGCGGCCCAGATATCCGGCCCGGTCCCATCGCCGCGGATGAAGGGAACAGTCGGGTTATCCGGTACGCTAAGCCTGCCGTTCTGAATGGAAATCTTTGCCACAGCGCCAGTGATGATAGCAGCGCAATGGCGTTGCGCAAGACTAACTCCCTGCTGCGGCTGACGGGGCGATGTCGCCGTCCATGACGATGCGGTCTTTGGCCCTTGCGGTGGAGTTTGTCGTGGTTTTGTGTGGCTTTTTAACATCCGGTTGGGCAGTAATGAAGATAAGAGAATGAAGCGCGTTTCATTGAACGGTTTGCGCGAGGGCCCGTGGACCGGCCCGGCGGTGATCGGTGCCGCCGCCGTTGCGATGCTTGCCTGGAGTTGGAGAAGATGGCCGGACGTAGTGATCGACTTCGGACGGCAGCTTTACGTCGCCTGGCGCCTGTCGGAGGGGCAGACGTTATATCGGGACGTTGCTTACTTCAAAGGACCACTGTCGGCGTATTGGAACGCCTTCTGGTTTCGCGTGCTGGGGGTGGGCATCACGACACTGGTAGTCGTGAACCTGATGGTGCTCGCCTGCGTCACTTGGTTGCTTTACCGGCTGTTGTGCGTCATCAGCGATCGTATTGCGGCCTCGTTGGCCTGTCTGACCTTCGTGCTCATGTTTGGGTTTGGACAATTCGAAGCCATCAACAGCTACAATTTCGTCTGTCCGTATTCGCACGAAGCGACGCATGGCGTGGCGCTCGCCTTGGCAGCGATCTATTGCCTGTACCGGTACCAGCTTCGTCGACAGATTGTTTTTCTTGCGACAACGGGGCTTGCCGTGGGGTTGGTCTTCCTGACGGACGGGCCGTTGTTTTTCGCGGCCCTGATCGCGACGTTGGCCGGCGTTGGATTGACGCTTTGGGCTGAACGACCGACCCGGCAGCGATCCGCTCTATTGTGCGGAACCTTTTTCGGCTCGGCGATATTGCCTCCGTTGGTCGCTTATGATTTATTGGCACAGGCGATGCCACCGCACGACGCATTGGTGGGAATGCTCGGTTCGTTGCCGTGGACGTTCAAGAAAGAATTTGCTTCCTTGGAGTTATACAAGTGGGGTATCGGCGTGTCGGACATAAGGGCAAGCCTGCGAACAATTTTATTATGGACGTTGCTTTACGCTGCGCTGTTCGTCCCTCCACTTGCTTTGGGTTTTCTGATGCGCCAGCGGAATAGGCTGCGCCTTTGGGTGATGGCGGGACTGTTTGCCCTCGTCACTTCGTTACTTGTCTGGAAGCGCAATGATCATGCCTGGAAGGACATGGCCCGACCTTTGCCTTTGCTGCTGGGCATGCTCGCCGTCGGGTCTTTCAGTCTGCTGCTGCGGCAACCGAGAGAAATGCACGCGCAATGCCGCTCCGTGATTCGCTTCGCGATCGTTGTGCTGGCCCTGGCCTTGTTGTCGAAAATGATCCTCAACACCCGGATATGGGATTATGGCTTCGCGTGGGCAATGCCCGCCACCTTGGTCGCCGTGGTGACGGGCTGCTCTTGGGCGCCTGCGTGGCTGAGGAAGCGCGGATGGGATGCGGGGCCATTTCGCGCGGTCGCGTTGGCGCTTTGGTGCGTCACGCTGATTGTGCATCTGGGGCGCGTAAATTCCTTTTTCCGCCAGGAAAACGTTCTTGTTGGCCGAGGCGTTGATGCGTTTTGGGCTGATGGCCGAGGGTTGGTCGTCAATCTGGCACTGAACCAAATCGCCGAACGGCTCCCCCCCCAGGAAACACTAGCGGTGTTCCCAGAAGGTGCCATGCTCAACTATCTGTCCCGTCGGGTAAACCCCACACCGTTCGCGGTTTTCCTGCCCACCGAACAGATGATTTACGGCGAGCAGGCTGTTCTCTCTTCTCTAAGAGAGCATCCGCCGGACCATATCACCTTGGTCCGTGAAGACACCTCGGAGCAGGGAAGGTTCTTTGGGAGAGACTATGGCCAGCAAGTTTTTTCTTGGATCGTGGCGAACTACCGCGACGTGGCGCTGATTCATCTGCCACCGCCGCAAGATCAACAATTCAGCATTCTCATGCTCGAAAGAAATGACCACCGCAAATGACATCTTGACCGCATCTGTCGGGCTGAACAAGAACTCAAGATTGCGCACCAGCGATTGAGGGAGGATCACTAGAACTCATCCGGAAACCCTCCCTTTTGGCTGAAAGGGGGTAAGTTGAGAGCCACAAGGAGGTGGTCTTTGTGGCGTGGAAGCGGTTGGCGGATCACCAGTGGGAAGCGATCCGCAAGCAATTGCCGCTCTCGCCGCCTCGACCCAAAGGCGGACGCCCCAGAGCCAGTAGCCGCAAGTGCTTGGAGGGCATCCTCTGGATCGCGTGGACCGGTGCCCAGTGGGCGGCGTTGCCCGAATGCTACGGAGCTCGCAGCACAGTGCATGATCGGCTCACCGTGTGGGTGGAGGGCGGGGTGTTTCGGCAATGGTGGGATGTGTTCCTGCGCCAGTTGGACGGACGGCAGCGACTGGCTTGGCAGGAATGTTTTGTGGATGGCACCTTTGTCATGGCCAAGAAAGGCGGGGCGTTGGTGGGGCCCACCAAGCGCGGCAAAGGCTCGAAATTGATGGTGGTGGTGGACGGTCACGGCACGCCGTTGGGCGTGCTGGTGGAGCGCGCTTCGCCGGCGGAAGTGAAGTTGTTGGAGCGCACGCTGGCCGCCAGCTATCGCGGGCGTGGACATCGCCGCCTGCGCCGGTTGATTGCGGATCCGGGCCTACGACAGCAACCTGCTGCGGTTGTTGTTGGTCACGCACGGCATCGAACCGATCATCCCGGCGCGCAGCAACAATCGGCGGGCGACGCACCAAGACGGACGAAAACTCCGGCGCTATCGCCGGCGTTGGATCGTGGAGCGCACCAACGCTTGGCTGCAGTGGTTTCGCCGCATTGTAGTCCGCCACGAATATCGTGCGGACATCTTCACGGGATTGGTTCATCTCGTTTGTGCGATGGTAACGCTCAGAAAGGTTTCCGGATGAATTCTAACCATTACCCGCTGTGGCGGATGTGAAGGATGTCGCCGTCTTCTACGATGTAGTCCTTGCCTTTCAGGTGGAGCTTGCCGGTTTCCTTCAACTTCACTTCGGCGTGGTGGCCGGTGTCGCCGGCGGCAATCAGGTCGTCGTACTTCATCGCTTCGGCGCGGATAAAGCCCCGGGCAAGGTCGGTGTGAATGGTGTGCGCAGCATCCACGGCGGTTTCTCCGTGACGGATCGTCCACGCGCGGACTTCGTCTTCGCCGACGGTGAAGAAGGAGATGTAGCCCAGCGCTCTGTAAAGCAACCGGGTAAGAAGATGAATCGCAGGTTCTTGAACGCCGAGCGCCGAGAGAAACTCGCTGCCTTCGGTGGGATTCTCGATCTGGGCGACTTCGGCTTCGATCTTCACACACAGTTCGCAAACTTCGGAGCGCGGGCCGGTGAGTTTCGCTCTTGTCGCCTCGGCGAGTTGGGGATTCGGAACATTGCCTTCGCCACAATTGAGCGCGGTGACGACGCCCTTGAGCGTGAGGAACTGCAGGGAACGAAACCGCTTTTCTTCGCCTTCGTGCCACGGATACTCGCGCAACGATTTGCCCGCTTCGAGATGCGGCTTCAGCTTCTCCAGCACCGCGGCCTCGTCGGCGCGTTCTTGCTCGAACTTTTTCTTCTGCTCTTGCGCGATGCGGTTGAGACGCGTCTCGATGAGGCTCAGGTCGCTGATGGTCAGTTCCAGATTGATTTCGTCGATGTCGCGCAGTGGGTCAACCGAACCTTTGGCATGGAAGACCGCCGGATCCTCAAAGGCACGCACGACGTGACACAGCGCGTCCATGTCTTTGAGTTTGTTGAGCCATTGCTCGCGGGGTTTGGGTTCGTGGGGCGGGGCCGGCGCGAGCGTGCATTCGATTTCAGCGTGCTTGGTTTTCTTCGGTTTGTACATCGCGGTGAGTTTGTCCACGCGCGGATCGGCGACTTTGACGGTGCCGACGTGATATTCTGCTGCACGACCAAGGAGGTGGTCGTGCGAAATGCCCGTGAGCAGCGAGAAAAGGGTTTTCTTGCCGACTTGGGGCAAGCCGATCAGAGCAATTTTCATGGGATGGTGGAGTGATGGAGCGGTGGAGTGGTGAGGTTCATCATTACTCCATTACTCCGATGCTCCATTACCCCGCCAGGCTTTTGCAAAAGGCCTCGATACGGTCGAGGCCCTTCTGAATGTTTTCCAGCGAGCAAGCGTAACTGAGCCGCATGTGAGTATCGGCTCCGAATGCGACGCCAGGTACAGCGGCGACGTTCTGCTGTTCGAGCAGTTTGGTACAAAAGTTCGTCGAGTTCAGTCCGAGACTGGAGATGTTGGGAAGCATGTAGAATGCGCCCATCGGTTTGACGCACGCGACGCCGGGCATCGTTGCCAAACGGTCATACATGTAGGCGCGACGTTCGGCGAACGCCCTGACCATTTCGCCAATGAATGATTGGTCGCCTTTGAGTGCTGCGAGCGCGCCTTTCTGCGCGAAGCTGGTTGGGTTCGAAGTTGAGTGTGACTGGATGGAATCAATGGCGGCGGCGATCTGTTCAGGGGCGGCGGTGTAACCGAGTCGCCAGCCGGTCATTGCGTACGCCTTGCTGAAACCATTGATGGTGATCGTGAGGTCGTAGATTTCCTTGCCGAGCGACGCGAGGCTTGTGAATTGGGTGCCATCGTAGGTGATTTTTTCGTAAATCTCGTCCGCGAGCATCAAGATGTCTTCTTCAAGGGCGACCTCGGCCAGCGCTTGCAGTTCCTCACGGGTGTAAACGGAGCCGGTCGGGTTGCCCGGCGAATTGATGATGATGAGTTTTGTCGCAGGCGTCATCGCCTCGCGAAATTGATCGGGCGTGATTTTGAATCCGTTGGCTTCGCTGGTGTGCACGGTGACGGGCGTGGCGTCGGCGAGCTTGACCATTTCGGGATAACTCAGCCAGTATGGCGCGGGGATGATGACTTCGTCGCCGGCCTGACAGGTGGCGAGGATAACATTGCAGCACGAGTGCTTTGCACCGCAGTTGACGATGATTTGGGAGGGCTTGTAGTCCAAGCTGTTTTCGTTCTTCAGTTTCTCGGCGATGGCGGCGCGCAGTTCGGGGATGCCCGAAGAAGGCGTGTACTTGGTGAAGCCATCCGCGAGCGCCTTCGCGGCGGCGTCCTTGATGTGCTGCGGCGTGTCGAAATCAGGTTCGCCGGCACCGAAGCTGCAGACATCGATGCCTTCGGCTTTCATCTTCTTCGCCTTGGCGTCAATGGCGAGAGTGAGTGACGGGGTGAGGGTGGTGGCGCGTTGTGCGAGAGGTTGCATGACGATTTCCTTAGTTCAATTCAGGTTAGAAATCCGAGATTTGAAGTTGCCGACAGCTAAAGTCTGCAATTGTAGAACTCCTCCACGAGCGGTTTGAGGTTGTCTTCCTTGATTTTGATGATGCCCATCTCGCGCACCGCGTTTTCGGCGGAATCGCTCGCGTGGGCTGCGTTCACCATGATGTCCTGACCGAGTTCGCGGCGAATTGTACCCGGCGGTGCCTTGCGGGGGTCCGTTGGGCCGAGCACGTTCCGGATCTTGCTGACCGCGTCAACACCTTCATAAACAACCGCAACGATCTTTTCGCAACCCGGTTGCGACTTCGCGGACTCGGAACAGTCTTCGGGTTTGCGTCCGGTCATAAACTGCACGATTTGGCTGAATTGTTGGTCGGCGAGCCGCGGTCCCATGATCTCGCCGAATTGCTTCTCGACTTCGGGCGTGATGCCGAACCCGAATTCCTTCTCGATGGCGATACGGGCGCGTTGGCCGGAGATGTCGCGCAGCTTTTCGAGAAGCACGGCGCGAACGGGTTCGTAAAACCGTTCCGCTTCACCGACGCTCATGCGGTGAACTTTGATGGCGATGATGTACAGTCCCGTGCGCGAGAGCATGTCAACGATATTGCCGGGACGCGCGCTGGGGAAGCGAAAGTTGTCGGGTTTAAGCAGGACAAGTGTTTGCTCGACCTTTGCGTTTTTTGGGTAGCGAATGACGTTGTCGAGGTAACCGCCATCACTGCTCGAGTAAGTCGCCCAAAGTCTCAGTTTGATCTCAGCTTCTTCAGGAGTGGGGGCAGCCAGCACGGCAGGTTCGAAGTACTTGACCTTGCCGTCAGAAGCGACAATGATGTCGCCATAGGTGTCGCGGATGGTTTCGCCCGAAGTGCCTTTGCTCAGGTCGAAACTGCCTACGGCTTGTTTCCGCACCTTGCGAACCGCGTCCTCGCCACGGAACACCAGCATCATTACACGCCGCCGCTGACCCGTTTTCGGGTCGGGAGAATAATTGTCGAGGATGTATTGGCGGATCAGTTCTTGAATCTGGCGGTCTTGCGGGTCTTTCGGGGAAACAGCAATCTCCGCGTATTGTTCCGCCAATTCACGGCTGGGTGCGAACATGCGTGCGGCCGCCAAGTCGAGCGCGGTGCGAGTAAACAGGCGGGAGATCACGCCGCCCGTGCGCGACTTGTAGATCGTGTACGGATTGATCAATACGTACGCCAATTGATCATCGTTGGTTTTCATTGTTCTCTACCAAGTTTGCATCACCCTTGCAGGCGCTCCGGCTGGTGAGGGGAACCCCACACTCGCATTCGACAACGGCAACGAGATTCTCGGATGCGAACGAGCTACTTCTTGCCGCTCTGAATCCGAAAAAGCTTCGTGCCGCAATCGGGACAAACGCCTTGAACGGCAGGACGACCGTTCTTCATGGTCACTTCCTGTGGATTCGCGATTTCCTTCTTTGCTTTACACTTGACGCAATACGCTTCTACCATTGTGGTCGCCCTCCTTTGGCGGCACTCCTGCCGGGAATCTGGCTCAAATCTTAGTGATTGCAAGGGAAAGCGTCAAGGAGCAAAAGAGCTTTTGCCGGGAACGGTTGGGTAGATGGTGAGCCACCCTCACGGGTGCGGAAGTTGGAAGCGTTTTCAACCAAGACCTGGGGCGTTCTGCGGGCTTGGAGCAAGAGCCAGCGCAGGGGGCTGGGGGGAG
>Ga0326728_10008671_pt1 | contig 25059 bp, 20 predicted proteins | sample MB3enrmetagenome_FD_207602 | JGI IMG/M metagenome (GOLD analysis project Ga0326728, IMG submission 207602) | Lab enriched peat soil microbial communities from McLean, Ithaca, NY, United States - MB31MN | ecosystem: Environmental > Terrestrial > Soil > Wetlands > Peat | place: USA: New York... | reverse complement strand
CAACTCCCTGCGGGAGTTTGCTCATACCCAATTGGTCAGTCTCGGCTATAGGGTTATCGAGGCCACAAATGGCCGCGAGGCTCTTTCGATCATCTCCAAGCGAGCGGATATTGATCTTCTCCTCACGGACATTGTGATGCCGGGGGGGATGAATGGCCGCGAATTGGGAACGGAGGCATTCAAGTTGTACCCAAATCTGAAGGTTTTGTATTGCTCCGGTTATGCGGATAAGGCAGTTCTGAACGAAGGACTGTTGGACGGGAAAGCTCATTTTTTGAGCAAGCCCTACACGCGGAAGGAACTGGCAAGGAAGATTCGCTGTGTGCTGGCGGGATGCTCGTCTATTCCTGGAGAGGAGGATCTCTATGCCTAACAGACGCATTCTCATCCTCGACGATGATGCATCCGTCGGGCAAACGATCCAATGGATGGCGGAGAGCTGCGGCTATGAAGCGGAGTTCGTCACCAGCGCGGAGGAGTTCTTCCTCAAGTTGGTTGCATGGAATCCCAACATTATCACGATTGATCTCGTCATGCCGGAACTAGACGGCGTTGAGATCATGCGCCTGCTGGCGGAGCGCAAATCCAAGGCGCGGATCATCATTTTGAGTGGCATGGGCACACGCGTACTGGATGCCGCGCAGCGCTCCGCGCAGGAGCACGGCTTGAGTATTGCAGGAATCGTCTCCAAGCCGGTTTCCAAGGAGGCTCTTCACGCCCTCCTCAGTGAAGAATGCGGGCCGGACCAGCCACTCACTCCAGTGAAGGAACCAGGGCGCGGGAATGATCTTGAGATTACCGCCCGGGATCTGCAAAATGCGCTGAATCGCCGCGAATTCGTCATGGCATATCAGCCAAAAATCGAGTGCAGAAGCGGTATTACGGCTGGACTAGAGGCATTAGTCCGCTGGCAGCATCCCGATAAAGGGATGGTGATGCCCGACAGCTTCATTCCACTTGCCGAGGAATGCGGCCTGATCGACGCCCTGACGGCTCAGGTGTTTGACCAAAGCCTGGAGTGGTTTTCCTCCGCCTTCCCAGACTCCGATCTGCACTTATCTTTGAATCTCTCCGCCAAGAGCCTGGTGGATATTCAATTGGCCGATCATCTAGCTTCCCTCTGCCGACTTTTTCAGATCGCCCCGCAGCGTATTGTCCTGGAACTGACTGAGTCCAGCGCCATGGTCGATCCCATCCTTTCGCTCGACTTGATGACTCGCATCCGCATGAAGGGATTTCAGTTGTCGATCGACGACTTTGGCACCGGCTATTCCTCCATGGTGCAACTGGTTAGGTTGCCCTTCTCGGAGATCAAGGTCGATAAGTCTTTCGTTTTACTTGACAAGCAAACCAAGGAATCGCTCACAGTCATTCGATCGATCGTGGATCTCGGGCACAGCCTCGGCCTCCGGGTCACGGCGGAGGGGGTCGACGACGAGAATACTCTCAACTACCTCAATACCCTGGGATGCGATCTCGCGCAGGGTTATTTCATCGCCCGCCCCATGTCTGGAGATGCAACCAGCACTTGGATGAAGCAGAGGAAGGTGGGAACGAGTTGATCCATCGTAGGCTTCCGCTGGCCGCTCCGGAAGCCCTCGGAAGTTACAGACTCCGTCTCAACCAACGTTGAACCTCTACTGTGACCGCCCCCTGGGCCAGGCCGGATGGCGTTGCACATCTGACCTGATCAGGTTCGATGGAGTTATCTATATTCATATCCACGCTATCTCGGAACCAGCGCCAGAATCTCATTCTCGATTCTTCCTCCGCGCGAGTAATTCTCCAGTTTGATCAATAGCGCGCTGGTGATCTCCTGTCCTTTGGGAACCACAAGGATGCCCGTCAGGGTTCTAAGCTCTTGTTGCAGGATCATTCCCGCCATAAGTCGCGATGTGGGAACCTTGCGCAGTTCCATCTTGGCGCTTTCCGGTTTGATCTGTTCCAGAGCATCAAGAAGTTCCTGGCCGAATTCGGCGCTGCGGTTGCGAAGCGTGGCCAGCGCTTGCTTGTCCGGCACTCCCTGCATCTTGAGATCGTCAAAAGCCAGCGCCAAACGAAGCATCTTCGCTCCAAACCGAATCTCTTCGGGAATCGGCGCCTCCTCTTCTTTGCCGCCGGGCAGCGCTTCGTCTGCAAATTGCTGACTGACCATCCAGGCAACCGACTCCATCCGGGGGATATGCGCAAGGAGCCCCCTTGTGGTCTTGGGATGCGCGTTGAAGCGGGCCCGATTCTCCGCCGACATTTGTTCCCCCAGATAGGCTGCCTGAATCAGCTCCGGAGTCAGCGTCACACAGCCCATCTGCGACAACATGGCTGCGGCTTCGAATTGCCACATGGCAGGCAGGTCAAAGCGATCCATAAATGCGCGGACATAGCGCACCACGCGCAGCGATCTGCCAAAAGCCTCCGGACTGGCGATGCTCAGGACTTCCGTCAAGACTTTGATACTACCCATGAGGGTTCGTTCCAGGAGTTCCTTTTCCGCATTGAGCAGCCGATGTTGGGCCAATCCGGCTTCGATGGCCTTGACCAACACCTCCTTTTCGCATGGCTTGGTAAGAAAGCGGAAGATATTGCCTTCATTGACCGCCTCCATCGCCGCAGTCAGGTCTGTATATCCGGTCAGCAGCATGCGGACGGTATCCGGCGCTTCCCTGAGTGCCTGGGCCAGGAACTGCGCTCCACTCATCTCCGGCATCCGCATGTCCGAGATCACGACCGCATAGGGGCCATACTCGCGTAGCGTGCTCAGGCCCTCTTCTCCGCCCACGGCAGTTTCCACCACATACTCCCGGTACAGCATTCTCCTGTAACCGTCCAAGATTGACGGATCGTCGTCGACGAAGAGGATTTTGTTGGCCATCCCATTACTCCTTTTAACCACACCGCAAGCGAGCAGATTTCACGTCGCACATCTCTTATCGGCGCAGTGAACAGATTGGTTTACATGCCGTGTTCTCGGTGGCCGAAAAATTGCGCCCATTTCCCCACCTGGGGAAAAATGTTCGGGTAGAGACGCATTGGGCGTATCCTTGCTCGCCTGGCATGATACTTTGGTCACATTTTCCCTGGATCTCCTGGTGTACAAATGGGAGATTGAAGTCAGGCTGCCATTCTGCCGATGAATCCCGATGTAGATGCGCGCTTGCCCGGCTGATATGCGACGATGCGCGAGACGCGCCTCGGAAAATCAGGGAGAGGGTTTGCGGCAACTGGCGCCATGACGAGAAATAAGATTCCTTGCGGTAATCCGGCCGGCCCCTTGGACAAGCGGGTGGAACATGTGCAGGAGGTCTGTGCCTTTTCGCCCTTCGGAATGTGTCGTCGATCTGGACTGGACCATCACGCGCACCAACAGTATCTTCTGCCAGACGCTGGGATTCTCGCCAATGGAGTTGGCTGGAACGCGCTGGACGCAACTGGCCCCCACGGATGATCGGAGGACTTTGGGGGAGCATATGGAACAGTTGCTCAACTCCCCGAGTACGCGAGTCGATGCGGAAGAGCGCTTCCTACGCAAGGACGGATCTCTGATATGGATGCACCTTTGGGTCGTGTTGGCGAGGGACAAAGACGGCAAGCCACTCTTCCTTGTGATCCATACCGACGACATCACCAGCCGTAAACTGAGCAGCCATGAACTCCACGAAAGCGAAGAGCGCTTTCGCACCATCGCGGATAGTTGCCCCTCCATCATGTGGGCTACCGACGAACAGGCAGGAATCCAGTTCCTCAATAAGGCCGGCCGTACCTTCTTCGGCGTTGAATCGGAGGAAATGAGTAGCCATCAATGGCAATCGATGATCCATCCCGACGAGGTGGCGCAGTTTGTGGAAGACGTCAATCTCGCGTCGAAAAAGCGCCTGCCACTCGACAAGGAAGCACGATTCAGGCGTGCCGATGGCGCCTGGCGCCTGCTCGGCTTCCACTCCGAACCGAGAGTTTCGCCCAACGGCCTGAACCTGGGACGCATCGGCATCTGTGCGGACATAACAGAACGCAAGGTAGCCGAAAATGAACGGGCATTCGAGTTATCTCTCAATCGTTCCATACAGGCTGAGACATTAGAGGGAATCCTGGTCGTTGACGGCAAGGGTATTGTGGTGTCGCACAATCAGCAGTATCGGGATGTGTTGGGTTTAAACGATGCGATACTGCAAGGGCATTTGCCCGAGAGCTTTGTCGGCACCCATATTCAGTCTCTTTTGTCGGAAATCTACTTTCTCGTTGAGGACCCGGACTCCTTTAGTGTGCGGGCGCTCGACCTCTATACGAATCTGGAGAAGGAAGACGTTGGCGAGGTCCCATTGAAGGATGGACGGACGATTGAGCGTCACTCCACCGGCCTGCGCGGTCCAGAGGGAAAGTTTATTGGAAGGGTCTACTTCTTTCGCGACATCACGCCTCACAAGCGCGCGGAAATCAACCTCAGAATAGCCAAGGATCAGGCGGACGAGGCGAATCGGCGCCTGCTCGAACAACACTCCATCATCGAGAAGGAGCGCGAGATTCTGCGCACGCTCATCGACAACGTTCCCGATTTCATGTATGTGAAGGACATGGATTGCAAGTTCGTTCTGGCAAACTCCGTTTGCGCGCGCGCCATGGGTGCGGCAACCACGGAAGAGCTAATCGGCAAATGCGATTTTGACTATTACCCCCGCGAGCTTGCCAAGACCTTTTACGATGACGAAATTGCCATCCTGCGTTCCGGTCAGTCCATGCACTATAAAGAAGAGCTCAACATCGACGGCGAGGGAAATGTCCATCATCTCCTGACCACAAAGGTGCCGGTCCGCGATAACAATGGTCAGATCGTAGGCATTGCAGGAATAGGCCGGGACATAAGCGCGCGCAAGAAGATGGAAGACGCTCTCCGGCAGGCTGAACAGAAGTATCGGGGGATCTTCGATAAAGCTATTGTGGGCATCTTTCAAAGCTCGCCGGAAGGACGCCTGCTGAGTGTGAACCCGGCCATGGCCTTCGCCTTTCGCTACAATTCCCCGGAGGAGATGATTGCCAGCGTCACCGACATCTCCAAACACTTTTTCGTCGACCCCAAGCGTGGTGTGGATTTCATGTTGATCATGGACAGGGTCGGCGGCGTGAAGAACTTCGAATGCGAGGTCTATTGCAAAGACGGCGACAAGATTTGGATCACGATGAGCTTACGTGCGCTGCGCGAGAACGGAGAAGTCGTCCGCTACGAGGGAATGTGCGAAGACATTACCGAGCGCCAGATCTTGCGCGAGCAGCTTCTTCAGGCGCAGAAACTGGAGTCCGTTGGACAGCTTGCCGCGGGCATCGCTCATGAAATCAACACGCCCACACAGTACATAAACGATAATGTGCATTTCTTGAAGGACGCATTTTCTGACCTGCAGAATCTCATTACGCACTATGAGCGGCTGTACCTGGCGGCCAAAGGCGATGGCTTGTCCCCCGATACCATTCATGAAGTTGATGAGGCGCTGCAACATACAGATGCGGCTTTTCTTTTGGAGGAGATTCCCAAGGCAATTGACCAATCGATTGAAGGCCTTGGCCGAGTGGCTACGCTGGTGAAAGCTATGAAAGAGTTCTCCCATCCAGGCACCAAAGAGAAGGTTCCGGTGGATTTGAACCGCGCCATCGCTAACACCATCACCGTGTCGCGAAACGAATGGAAATACGTGGCGAAACTGGAAAACCAATTCGATTCCTCCCTTCCGCTTGTCCTTTGTTATCCAGGAGAGTTTAATCAGGTGATTCTCAACCTCATCGTCAATGCGGCGCAGGCTATCGCGGAGGTCGGCAAGAAGGGCGGTCCCAAATCAGGCAAGATCACGGTTCAAACCAGGCATCTTCCCGACTGGGCTGAAGTTCGTATCGAAGATACGGGTGGGGGAATCCCGGTCAATGTGCGCAACAGAATCTTTGACCCTTTCTTCACTACCAAAGAAATCGGCAAAGGTACCGGGCAAGGTCTGGCCATATCCCGTTCCGTCATTGTGGACAAACACGGCGGCAGTATCGATTTCGAAACCGAGGAAGGAAACGGTACGACCTTTATTGTTCGAATCCCCATCCAGTCCAAACCGGGTGCGACCAAGGAGGTAGCGAAATGAAACGCATTCTCTTTGTTGACGATGAGAGCAGGGTTCTTGACGGTCTTCGACGAATTCTCTACGAAGAGCGCAAGCACTGGGATATGCAGTTCGCTGCGGGAGGCGAAGAGGCCTTGCAAGCCTGCGAAGCCGGGCGATTCGATGTGGTCGTCACAGACATGAGGATGCCGGGGATGAATGGCATCGCTCTGCTGAGTCAACTTCGCGATCGCTACCCGAGCACGGCTCGAATCGTCTTGTCCGGATATTCGGAGGCTGGACTCGCAACCCAAGTTGTTTCTTTGGCGCATCGCTTTCTTGTCAAGCCATGCAGTTCCGCGGAGATTCGCTCCACGATTGAGCGGGTGTGTTCGCTTCAGGACGTGCTGGGCACCACGGAGATTCGCAGAGTTGTCGGCGCCGTTGGAGAATTACCATCTCTCTCCAACACCTATACCAGCCTTACCAGAGCAGTGGGCGATCCTAACGCGACCATAGAACGGGTAGCGGCCATCATCGAAAAAGACGTCGCCATGACGGCGAAAGTCTTGCAACTCGCCAACAGCGCCTTCTTCGGATTGGGTCAAAAAGTCACGACCCTGGAGAACGCAACCACCTACCTGGGGATGGAGACCCTTAAGAATCTCGCTTTTGTATCGGAGGCGTTCCGGGTTTTCGTTCCCGATCGGAGAATTCCGCAATCCGTATGCACGTCCATGCAGCGCCATGCACAGCACACGGCCGCAATCGCCGGATTGCTTCCAGTTGGCGAAAAGGCCCGCGACGAGGCGGTCGTGAGCGCGCTGCTGCACGATATCGGCAAACTTTTCCTGGCCAGCGCCATGCCGGAGGAATTCTGTCTGTCTCTCGCGCGCGCCAACGAGCGCAAATGCAAGCCCTATCAAGCAGAGGAGGAACTGTTGGGGACATCCCACGCGGAGATCGGCGCTTACCTGCTCGGCTTGTGGGGTCTCCCCGACTTGGTCGTAGACGCCATCGCGCACCATCATCGCCCCCTGCGTATCCCGCATACCGAATTCGACAGCGGTATGGTAGTCTTTGTCGCCGACCTTCTGGCCCATGAAGAGGACTCTCATTTGCGCGGATCGACGGAGGCGACTATCGATGAATTCGATCGGGCCTGTCTGGAGGAACTCGGATTGTTATCCAGACTTACAGAATTCCGCGAGGTCGCGCGGCAGAGACTGCAGTGATTATTGCTATACCTCAGCTGGCAGTAGCGGGCGCGGATCAACTGGCAAACCAGCGTTCAGTCTGCTCCAGTAGCCCACTCCCGGAAGCGGGATATGGAGTTTACGGCAGAGCCCACCGATTTCGGTGTCAGCTTTCCCGAACATGCTGGCCAGTTTTTGCAGCGGGAGCTGCCAAACGAGGTCAAAAAGCACCTTGCGGTCATAACGTCTCGCCAGAAGACGAAAAATTGCCAGAGGCGTTTCGCCATCATCGGAGGAACCGCACACCGCCAGATCAGGGTCAAACACCGCGATGTTTCCATCATCCATTGTGTCTTCTTTTTCCCAGGGCAGTCTGAGCGAGCGCGCTACAACGGTTGAATTCCTGGGAACCGTGCTTGCCTCTGCAACCACACCGTCGCGTCTGGCTTCTATGAACTGGGTAGTCGGGACCTTCGCCCCTGCGGCCTCCTCCAAGTCCTTCAGATCTTCGGGATTCGCGGTCACTGAAGAGAATCCATAACCGGCATTTTGGACTTCACCGGGCGCAAGAGCTTCAGAGCCAGAAATGGCAGATTTCGCAGATCTTGCACCAGCGGGTCCTGATTTCCCTTTTGCTCCTTGCGGAAATGGAATCCCGCAGACCTCGCAGTCTCCAGCCCTCTTCTCCCCACCGGAACCGGCCAGAAAAAATCTCAGATCGTCCAATAGGGACTGCCAATTAAATCAGTTACTTACGGAAGCCATTTTGCTTCCGCTTTTCATTTTGTGGGGGTTTCTGTGGGGACCCTGAAAACCGCCCCTTTTGTTATTTGTCTCTCTCCTCCCCCAGCTCGCTGATAGTTGCTGCAACTGTTTTTAACGCTATGCGCTTCACTGCTTTACGCGTATGGCCATGCCGGTCCCAAGAGAGGCTGCCGAATCTGGGATAAGACCGTTCTGCGACGGCCCTGAACTGCCGCAACTTCCCTCTCTCCTCTTTCGTCTATCGGAACAGAGTTGAATGATCCCGCACGCCCGTTGTGCCTCAACTGGCGAAGGGCCTCGCAGGGAAGGGTTGTGTATGCGCGTTCCAGAGTCCATTGCCGCCAACGAAGACTCCCGGAAGATCCCGGCGTGGTCGATTGTGGCTGCTGCCGCAGCCTTTGTGCTGGTCGAATATTACGTCTGGCTGGTTTTGCCCAACGGCAGGCAGCCGATACCTCTCGGCCTGCGCATCTACTTCAACATCTCCTGGGGAGTGGTGGCGTCGCTTTACTTCCTTATGGTGGGCTACGTCAGCAAGGACGCGCCGCGCCGCGCCATGAGCGCCCGCTTCTGGATGCTGCTCTGCTTCGTCATGCCGGGAGGCATCGGTGCGGTGCTGTACTTTCTCCTGCGCGCGCCCCTGGTCTCGCGCTGCCCCACCTGCGGCACCCATGTGCAGAGCGATTTTCACTTTTGCCCGCAGTGCAACTATCGACTGACCGCCAGCTGCGGCAACTGCTTTCGTTCCGTGCGCCCCAGCGACCAGTTCTGCACCTGTTGCGGCCACGAGCTGGCCGAAGACCGGCTGCCGGCGCGGCTTCAGGCTCTGGCCGAGTGACCCGACGAGCAGGCCAACCGGGCTATTGATGGCAGCGATTGACCGCAGCCCGCCCGCTTCCTACAATCGATCTTCCCGTTCTTTTTGCCACCCATGACACTCACCGCGCTCATCATCGACGACGAACAACTGGCCCGCGAGGATCTTAAGTACCTACTCGACGCGGTGGGCGGGGTGGAGGTTGTGGCCCAAGGCGTCAACGGCATCGAGGCCGTGGAGTTGATCGAGGAACACCATCCCGATATGGTCTTTCTCGACGTGCAGATGCCGGGTCTGGATGGTTTTGCCGCCATCGAACGGCTGCTGGAGCGGAATCAAGACCGCGCGCTGCGCGGTGAAGCCCTCCTGTCGCTGCCGCAGATCGTCTTTGCCACCGCTTACGACCAGTATGCGGTGCGCGCCTTCGAGGTGAACGCCGCCGATTACCTGCTTAAGCCCTTCGATCGCACCCGCATCCAGCAAGCCGTGGAGCGGGTGCGCGGGCGCCTGGCCCCTGCCAACGGGAATGGCGCCATTGCCGCCGCATCGCCCGTCGAGTCGCAATTGGAGGCTCTGCTGCGTCTGCTCAACCGGCCCCAGGGCGCGGCGCGCGCTCCCCAGCCCGCCAAGCTTATCGTCCAGGCGCAGAACCGGCTTCTGCTGGTCGATCAAACCGAAATCGTCTTTGCCGCCATCGATGAGGGTGTGATTCGTGTAGCCCTGCAGAGCTTCGAGGGCCTCTCCAAGTGCCGCACCCTGGAGGAGCTTCTGGAATTGCTTGACCCGGCGCTCTTCTGGCGCGCCCACCGCGGCTTTGTGGTCAACCTCAACCACATCCGCGAGGTGGTGCCATGGTTCAAATCCAGCTACCAGTTGCGCATGGACGACAAGCGCCAGACCGAGATCCCGGTCAGCCGCACCCAGACCAAACGCCTCAAGGAGCTTTTTAATCTGTAGTGTTCTGTTCCGTACCGCGGATTCGAATCCGCGTTTTCTGCCTCTCTGCGTTAAACTCCAGGCTATGATTCATGACGGCCGCACCCGCCTGCTGCCCTTCGATGCCGAGGCAGCGCTCGCTCATCTCAAGTCCAAAGACGCCAAGCTCGGCGCGCTGATCGACCGCGCCGGCCCCTTCACCCTGCGTCTCGACGCCGGCGCCTCGCCTTTTGCTTCCCTGGTCGAGTCGATTCTCTATCAGCAGTTGCACGGCAAGGCCGCAGCTACCATCCATCGCCGTGTAAAAGAGTATTTTGGCGGCGATCCCGCACCGCAGCTGCTGCTGGATGTTCCCGAGGATATCTTGCGCGGTTGCGGCGTCAGCGGCAACAAGATCAAGGCCCTGCGCGATTTGGCCGCCCGCACCCTGGATGGAACCGTCCCCACCCACGCCGCTATCCTCAAGATGACCGATGCGGAAATTGTCGAGCGCCTGATCCAGGTGCGTGGCATCGGACCCTGGACCGTCGAGATGCTGCTCATCTTCCGCCTCGGCCGTCCCGATATTTTGCCCGCTTCCGATTACGGAGTGCGGAAGGGGTTTGCGTTAACCTTTAAACGATTGCCTAAGACTCGTCCGCTGGCAGCCGATGATCTTCCTAAGCCGGAAGAGCTGCAACGGCGGGGCAAGCGCTGGGCGCCCTTCCGCACCGTAGCTAGTTGGTATTTATGGAGAGCCTGCGATCTGGCCAAGGCCGGGGAGTCGGCGGGGGTTTGTTGAGATGCCTGCAAGTAAGCGATATGTCTGCATTCACGGTCACTTTTACCAACCGCCACGGGAGAATCCCTGGCTGGAGACGGTCGAGACCCAAGACACCGCCGCCCCCTATCACGATTGGAACGAGCGCATCTGCGCGGAGTGTTACGCCACCAACGGAGCGGCGCGCATCGTCAACAATAAAAACCAGATCATTCGCATCGTCAACAACTACGCGCGCATCAGCTTCAACTTCGGGCCGACGCTCTTGAGCTGGCTGAAAGAGAATGCGCCGCGCGCCTATCGCATGTTGCTGGACGGAGAACGGCGCAGCCGCAAGAGCTTCCGCGGGCACAGCTCGGCGATGGCTCAAGTCTACAACCACATCATTATGCCCCTGGCCAACCGCCGCGACCGCATCACCCAGATCCGCTGGGGCATCGCCGACTACGAATACCACTATGGCGCTCCGCCGGAGGGCATGTGGCTGGCCGAAACCGCGGTCGACACCGAATCCCTCGAACTCCTGGCCCAGCATGGCGTCAAGTTCACACTCCTGGCCCCGCATCAGTGCCGCCGCATCCGCGCCCTGCACCAGAGCGCAGAGTGGATCGAGACCCCCAACGCCTGCGTCGACAGCACCCGCCCCTACCTGATGCGCTTTGCCTCCGGGCTCTCCATCGCCATCTTCTTCTATAACGGCCCGGCCTCGCGGGCCATCGCCTTCGAAGGTCTGCTCAACTCCGGGGAGAACTTCGCCGCCCGGCTCAAGTCTGCCTTTCACGACGATTCCCGCCCGCAACTGGTGCACGTCGCCACCGACGGCGAGTCCTATGGCCACCACCACCGCCATGGAGAGATGGCCCTGGCCTATACACTCCGCCTGCTGGAAGAGGATAAGTCGGTCCGGCTGACCAACTACGGCAGCTTCCTGGAGATGTGCCCGCCGGAGTTCGAGTGCGAGATCGCCGAGAATACCTCCTGGAGCTGCGCCCACGGCATCGAGCGCTGGCGATCGAATTGCGGCTGCAACGGCGGACGGCCGGGTTGGAACCAGGCCTGGCGCGGTCCCCTGCGCCTAGCCCTGGACGAGCTGCGCGACGCATTGATTCCTCTCACGGAAGAGGAGGGGGCCAAGTTCTTCAAGGACGTTTGGGAGGCCCGCAACGGCTACATCGAGGCCGTTCTCGATCATACCGGGCAGTCCGTGGAGCGCTTCTTCCGCAAGCACCAGTCTCATCTCTTGACCCCTGCCGAACGGATTCGCGCCCTGGAACTGATGGAGATGCAGCGCCACGCGCAGTTGATGTACACGAGTTGCGGATGGTTCTTCGACGACATTTCGGGGATCGAAACCGTGCAGGTGATCGCCTACGCAGCCCGCGTGCTGCAACTCGCCGGCGAGGTCTTTGGCGAGGCCGCCGCGCCGATGGAGCCGGCCTTCCTCGAGCGTCTGGCCCTGGCCCATTCCAACGACCCCAAAGCCGGCGACGGAGCCAGCATCTACAAAGCGCAGGTGCTCGCCAAGCAGTTGGGGCTGGAGCAGGTGGCCGCCCACTACGCCATCAGCTCCATCTTCTCCTCCTTCGCCGAAGAGACCGACCTCTTTTGCTTCCGCATCTGGCGCAACTCTTACGAGGTCTTCACTTCCGGTCGCGGACGGCTGGCGCTGGGCCGGGTCAAGATCGTGGCCGCCATCACCGGCAAGCAAAAGTCCTTCTCCTTCGCCGTTTTGCATTTCGGCGACCAGAACATCACCGCCGCCGTCAAGGCCTATGACGCCGGCGACGCCGCCGAGTTCGATGCCTTCTCCAAAGAGGCCGCGGACCTGGTGCTGCGCGCCGATTTCCCCAAGGTGATTCGCCTCATCGACGGCTACTACGGGCGCGTGGACTATTCGCTCAGCTCCCTCTTTACCGACGAGCAACGGCGCATCGTGCAACTCATTCTCAACTCCACACTCTGGGACATCGAGAACTCGCTCACCAACATCTACGAGGATCACGCCAGCCTGCTGCATTACCTCACCCAGGCCGGACTGCCCAAGCCCCCCGCCCTCACCCTGGCCGCCGGCTTTGCCATCAACGCCGGCCTGCGCCGGGCGCTGGAGGCCGATCCCCTCGATCAGGCCCAATTGCGCTCCTTCCTCTCCCTGGCCAAGGCCGACCAGATCGCGTTGGAGTCGCAGACCCTCTCCTTCCTCGCCGATCAGCGTATGAAGCGCGCCATGGTCGAGCTGCAGATGTCTTCCGGCTCGCTGGAGATTCTGGACCGCGCCCTGGCACTGGCGCGCACCCTGGTCGAATTGCCCTTCGATCTGAACATGTGGCAGGCGCAGAACATCTGGTATGAGATCCTGCGCACCTCCGCCTACGCGCTCGCCGCACAAACCAAGGAGGAGCGCCCGCAGTGGGACGAAAAGTTCTTCGAGCTGGGCGCCTGCCTCTCCATCGATTGCGTCGCCATCAGCACCCAAAATCCGACCACTGTCTCGGTGGGGGACTAGCGCATTTTTCCTATTGGAATGGAGTACTGCGTGGCCCGGGAGGTCCACGCGACAGCCGGCCAAGAGGCCAGCGCTACCTGTTCTTGCGGCGAACCGCAGCCTGAAGCCAAGCAGGAAATCTACTCTATACGAATAGGCGAAATGCTATTGAAACCGCTCTCGCCCATCGAATCACGGCGGGAATGGACTGCGCCGCCCATCTATGCCCCGTTCCCTATCCTCAACGTATTCTTTGCGGCGTGGGTGGGAACCCTTGAATCTTGACCGTCTCGTTGAGAGGGAGCCCAGACGGCTGGATGCTGAGAGGGCGGAACGGGATGGCCAGCGCCGCGATCTGCACCAGCCGCTCTTCGTTGGCGCGAGTCGAGATACCCACGGGATTCCAATGCTTGCGACAGCCGGGGAAGTCCAGCGGCACGCACTGCGCCGCGATTCCCTTGGCGCGTACCTCCAATCCGCCGGGCAGAATATTGAGCAAACAGGCCACCACCATCACTCCGGTATCGGTCTCGCGGCGCCACCGTTCCAGCCAGAGGCTGAAACTGGAGGAGTGGGGGACGAGGTAAACCACCGCTCCCTGCTGGCGCATCCGCCGCGCTACGGCATCTACATTGCAATCGGGATCACAGCCAGCGCAGATCAGATCAGGCTTCTCCCCACGCGCCCCGCAGCGCTCGGCGTTGCTTCCTCTCATGCAGGCGGGGAGAAGAACCACCTTGCGCCCGGTTCGTGCGAAGGCCGCTTGCAGGCCGCGATTCATCAGTTCCGCAGCTACCATCCCCAGGTGGTAATCCGCCGGCTGCTGGGCGCAGAACAACTGATCTTCACGGCAGCCGCGCAACGCATAATCGGCGGCAAGGAAATCGGCCACGCCACGGGTATATGCGCCCAGCACAGCCTCTGCTTCGCGCTCGAACCATGCGGCGAGATCTCCGCAGACGTCGATCCAGCGCTCTGCCTCGGTTGGGGGAAGACTGCAAAAAAACCGCCGCCAGTGGTCGCAGCGCAACGCCACCTGCTCAAACTCGCCGCTGGCCAGCAGCCAGCGGATGGTGCGGCTAAGCCGGCTCATCTGCGGAGGGCGATCAATCACCTTGCGGCTCTTGCCCGCCATTAGAAAATGACGAACAAGGACGGCGCGCATCGCGTCCGCCGGCGGCTTCAAACGCGCCCAGCGGCGTCGCACCCAAAAGAGCGTGCGCGCCAGGGTCATCGACCAACCGGGAGTTGTTTCGGCTGCCTTCCCATAGCGGCGGAGCGCCAGGCCCACCAGCAGCAGATCGAGAGCGTACTCGCCCCTGGAACGCTGGGTTTCGGTCCTATTTGACTGAAGATAAGCGGCGTGCGCATCGATCAGGTCGGCGGCATTGGCCTCGGCCTCGGCGAGAAATCGATCGCAAAAGCCAGCCACATCGGCGAAGCAGCGATCCGATCGGTCGCTGTTTCCGCGCAGGTCGTATACCGGCAGCAAAGCCGACTTCCTGCCCGCCGACTCCGCCGCCAGTCCCGCATTGCTCGCAATTCTCATCGTGGTGCGCCCGCGCCTGAAGGGGCACAAAAGATATTACGCTCCCCATGTGAATCGGTTCCAAAACGGAGCGGGAATGGATTGCGCCGCCCCTCTTTGCGGCGAGGGTGGGAACCAACGAATCTTGAGGGCCTCGTTCAGAGGGAGCCCTGACTGCTGGCTACGGCGGCAAATGCTGCCTCGGCCGCCCCGAAATGCAAGGGAGAAACCGGCCCCTATTTCAACTCGTACAGCCGTCCGTTTTTCAAGGAAAAACGCTCGCCGCGCCAGACGACGGTATTGCCGGCAAATCCCGCCGCCCAAACGCCCAGCTGCAGCAGATCGCGCAGCGGCAGAAGCCACATATTGCCCAGCACCTGGTCGTCGCCCAGCACCTCCGTGCCCACTGTCATGGCCAGCCAGATGCGCAGAAAGCAGCTCGCCCCCAGTAGCCCCAGACTGAGCGAACTCAGTCCGCAGACCAGCGCGTTGATCATCGCCCAGGCCAGACCGTGGGTGAAGATCAATCCCACATAGCCCCACGGTCGCGCATCGCGAACGGTCCGGGACCAGCGTAACTGATGATCGATGAATCCCCGCCAGGTATAGGCGGGAACGCCGGTCTCGACCACCTCCGCACTCAGCTCGACCCGGTAGCCGGCGCGGAAGATGCGCGCTCCCAACTCGTAATCGTCGGCCAGTTGATCGACCAGGACTTTCAGGCCGCCGATCTTCTCCAGCGCCTCGCGCCGCACCGCCAGCGTGGAGCCCAATCCGTAGCTCAGCCCGCCCTCGATCTTCTTGGAGAGCAGTACCCCGGCCTGAAAATCCGTGGCAATGCCCAGCGCCTCCAGCCGCGAGGGCAGGGTGCCGTGCGCCCGTCCGCGGTAGAGCGTGGTCACCAGGCCGACCTTGGGCCCGCTGTGCGCCGCATCGAAGCAGCCCATCACTCGCGCCAGATAGTGCGGTGAGACGGTAATGTCGGAGTCGTTGATGAGCAGGAAATCGTGGCGGGCGTGGCGGGCCAGTTGCACCAGAGTGCTGACCTTGCCGTTGCTCCCCAGCCGCTCCGGACACTCGACCAAGTGGATCGACAACGCCGGGAATTCGCGTTGCAACAACTCGACCGCCCCGACTGCCGGATCGTCGAGCGCGGAGACACCGAAGAGCAGTTCATATGCGCCCGCATACTCTTGCCCGCAATGGCTGCGGAAAGCGTCCAGCATGCCGGGGTCCAGGCCCTTGAGCGATTTGAGGATGCTCACGCCGGGGGCGAAGGCGCTCGGCGTTCCCCCGTCTTCGACCAGAAAGCTTCGCGCAGCCCGCCAGGCAGCCACAAAATAGCCCATCCCCGCCACCGTCAGCAGCGTCGTGACAAGCTCCACGCAACGAAGAAGAAAATGCAAGATCACCGCTTCAGTTTAAGGGATGGACGCCATGGGGTCCGAAGGGCAAATGCTGCCGAACAGGCGCAATCACCTGCCCAGCGCCAGGGTGGGGTCGCCGGAGAGGGAGCTCTCCGCGAACTCGCCGCTGAGGAAGCGGGGCCAGGCGGCGGCGGCGATCATGGCGGCGTTGTCGGTGGAGAGCGCCGGGGTCGGAAATGCAACGTGCTGCCCGCGCCGGGCCGCCTCGGCGCTGAATCGCGCACGGAGTTCGCGGTTGGCGGCTACGCCTCCCGTGACCAGAATGCGACGCGAGCCGTGCGCCTCGGCCGCGGCGAAGGTCTTCTTCAGCAGGTCGCCAACCACTGCGTGCTGAAAGCTGGCGATCAGATCCAGAACCTGCTGGGAACAGAGTGCAAGAGCTTCGTCCTTAGACTTGGGTGGAAGTGCTTGCACTTTGGACTCAGCGCTCGAAGAAGGAGACGCAGATCCTTCGCTTGGCTCAGGATGACAAACCGTGGAAGAAAAGAGCCGGGCGGCGCGGAGTTCCGCCTCGGGGCGCAGGTTGTGCAACTCGACGTAGCGCAGTACGGCTGTCTTGATTCCAGAAAAAGAGAAGAGAAGATGCGGATCGAGAGCGGCAATAGGTGAAGTTCGAGCGCCCTTGGTGCGCGGCGTCTTGCCCACCAGATGGAGTTTGGTCTTGATCTGCGAGAAGGCAAAATGCACCGCCTGCGGATCGCCGAAGCGGGCCAGAGCATCGATCCAGGGACCGCCGGGATAGCCGAAGCCGAGCAACTTGGCGACTTTGTCGTAGGCCTCGCCGGCGGCGTCGTCCAGGGTGCGGCCGATCAGCTTGTAGCTCCAGGCGTTCTGCACCGGCCGGGCGAGATACAGATGCGTGTGGCCGCCGGAGACGACCAGTGCGAGGGCGCTTTCCTCGACGGCATCTTCTTTGGCCGTGGGTGGAAACGCAGGTCCTTCGCTTGGCTCAGGATGACAATCTGTTGGAGTGGGCAAGGTCTCGCGCTCGTGCAGCAGCACGGCGTGGATGTGTCCCTCGATGTGGTTGACGGCGATCAGCGGCAGATTGCAGCCAAAGGCCAGGGCCTTGGCGTAGGTGATGCCAACCAGCAGCGCACCGGCCAGACCCGGACCGGAGGTAACGGCGATGGCGTCCAGATCGTCGAGGGTGATGTGAGCTTGCTCGAGCGCGGCACGGACTACGGGGACAATGGCGCGCAGATGCTCGCGGCTGGCCAGCTCGGGAACCACCCCGCCATAGCGCGCGTGGGTGGCGATCTGCGAGGCCACCACCGAAGACAGGGTGCGGGCGCCGCGCTCGACCACCGCCGCCGCGGTCTCGTCGCAGGAGGATTCAATGCCGAGAATGAGACCGGAGCCCATCTCTCGATTCTAGCGGAGCTTGCGGGGTGGGCGGCGGAGATTGGACATCCCTGAGGGGAAACAAGCGCGGTTTTCTCCTGGATGTTTTGCACAGAAAAATAAAGTCCAAGCGAAGATTTATTCTCTTTTTCATCGCCTTTTTGCTAGAATTCGGCGCATGAATTCAACTCCGCAACACTACGACTTTGCCAATCAATTGCTCACGAGCAAGGAATTCTTCGAGCGCTCGACCAGGGTTCTGGAAGAGGCCGACTCGGGCTTCCGGCCGCGGGAAGATATGATGACCGTTGCGCACCATGTGGCGCACACCGCCCAAACTCTAAACTGGTTCGTCGAAGGCGCCTCTCGGCCGGAGGGCTTCGATTTGGATTTTGAGAAGCATGCGCAAGCGATTGCCGAAGTGACTTCGCTCGCTGTGGCGCGGCAGATGCTGGAGACGGCTTATGCGGCGGCGATCCAGTTTCTCCGCTCGAAGACTCCCGAAGCGCTCGCCCAGCCGCTGCCACCCGGCCCGATCGGCGGCGGCCAGCCCATCAGCGATATCGTTTGGTCCATGGTGGAACACACCGCGCATCACCGCGGTGCCTTGGCTGTGTACACCCGGCTGCTAGGGAAGGTTCCCCCCATGCCGTACGGCGGCTAGTGTTGTCCGCCGCAAACAGGCGCCCATGAACGCGAAGGGAAGGAATGCCTGAGATGGCTTTGCTCGGGGGCTAAAGCCCATTCTTTTCGGCCATTTGGGGCACGGCCTCGGTCGTACCCCTTCACCCGGCCAAACGGGCCTCTTTGTGGCGGACACCAATGGCTCCGAGCCAGAGCCGCTGTGCTCCGGTGAGACAGCCTGGCACGGAACAAAATGGCACAAGAACCCCAGAAATTCTCTAACCGTTCAGGCTGTCCTGCAGCTTGTTCAACATGCGGTGCAGATCCTTGTCGGAGCGGCGCAGGTCGTCGATCTTGGAGATGGAGTGCATCACCGTGGTGTGGTGCTTGTTGCCGAACTGGCGACCGATCTCGGGAAGGCTGGCCTCGGTCAACTGCTTGGCCAGGTACATGGCGATCTGCCGCGGCACCACCACGTTGCGCGAGTTGTTCTTCTGCTTCAGGTCGGTGACCCGCATGCCGAACTGCTCGGCGACGGCGCGCTGGATGGCCTCGATGCTGACCTTGCGCACCTGCATGTCGATGAACTGCTTGAGGCACTGCTGGGTGGTGGCCAGGGTGATCTCGACGCGGTTCATCTGGCACCAGGCGATCAGCCGGGTCATGGCGCCTTCCAGCTCGCGGACGTTGGTGCGCACGTTCTGAGCGACGAACATGGCCACGTCGATGGGCAGGGTCACCTGCTCGCTCTCCGCCTTCTTTTGCAGGATGGCGACCTTGGTCTCCAGATCCGGCGGCTGGATGTCGGCGATCAGGCCCCACTCGAAGCGCGAACGCAGGCGGTCTTCAATCTCGGCCAATTCCTTGGGCGGGCGGTCGCTGGCGATGACGATCTGCTTCATGCTCTCGTGCAGGGCGTTGAAGGTATGGAAGAACTCCTCTTGGGTGCGCTCCTTCTGGGCGATGAACTGGATATCGTCGATGAGCAGCACGTCCACGGAGCGGAAACGGTCGCGGAAGCTGGTCATGCGGTCGTTGCGCAGGGAGGTGATCATCTCGTTGGTGAACTTCTCCGCCGAGACGTAGCAGATGTTGGCGATGGGCTGGCGGCGCTTCACCTCGTGGCCGATAGCGTGCATCAGGTGGGTCTTGCCCATGCCCACTCCGCCGTAGAGGAATAGAGGGTTATAGGCCCGCGAGGGCCGCTCGGCCACGGCCAGGGCGGCGGCGCGGGCAAACTGGTTGCCGTTGCCGATGACGAAGGCGTCGAAGGTGTAACGCTGGTTCAGTTGCGCCGCCGAAGTCCAGTCAAAGGTCTTTTGCACCGGCGTGGGAGCTGGCGCCGAGGGCGCATGCGCGGGAATTGGACCGAAGCCGCCATCCTTACGCTGAGGAGGGATCGAGGGATCGTCTTCGACGGTGACAAAACAGACGTCGTCGTATTCCAGCGATTGCAGATCGATCGCTTCCTGAATCAGGTCGCCGTATTTATCGCCGATGTGCTGAAACTCCGGCGAGGGTACACGCACGTAGAGTGTTCGCCCCGCCACGTGGCTGAATTTGGTCGGCTTGAACCAGGTCTCGAAGGACGGCCGGATTACCTTTTTCTCTAGGGCAGCGAGTATCTGGAGCCAGGGATTGATTGCCGTTGCGGGCGAAGTTGCGAATGCCATTGCGATAGTCCTTGCCCGCGCCGCTTTTCTACTGCCGGCAGGGTTCATCCTGGGGCTTGGACAATATCCGGACTGGGACGCAAGGCACGCAGCCTTCCGCCCTGTGGCCCATCTCATTGCCTGATCGCCGCTAGCCGGCCCCCGATTCTTGCACGGGGCCTGGGATGAAACTCTTACCGTGGGACGCTGGGTTACTTTCCTGAACGGTCCCGATGGTAGCACATTTCGGGTGTGTTTCAATCAGTCTTTCACATAACCTAGGTTCATGAACGAACGGTTGCACCATTCACGGTGAAAGCGCCGCGAAAAGTTACCAGAGTCATGGAAAAGATCCAGCGAAAAGCGTTTTTTACCGGTATTTTCGCAGTCTGGTCCGACCACTGCCAGGCATGATTGTCAGTCACTTCGGAGCCCGCAAATCCATCTCGCGCCGACCATTCTTCGCCCCTTGGCCAGCCCGCGGCTAGCTTCCGGCGGCGATTTACGATACACTTGAAACTTGCCGTCAAGGCTGAGATTGATACCAGGAAACAGGAGCGCATTTCCATGCCCAAGCGCACATTTCAACCTAATCGCCGTAAGCGCGTGAAGACCCACGGTTTCCGTGCCCGCATGAAGACCAACAGCGGCGCCGCCGTGTTGAGCCGTCGCCGCGCCATCGGCCGCAAACGCGTAGCCGTCAGCGCTGGCTTCCGCGACTAACTCCCAGCCGTTCTGTTTGCGCCGGAGGCCGAGCACCCAGCCGTCCTCCTGGCCATTCTTCCATTCGGCACAACCATGAATTCTCCCTCCCAGGCCGCTCCGCGCCCCGCGTCGCCGCGTTCGCTCGCGTCGCTGCGTCTGCGCAAACACGCCGACTATCAGCGCGCCTACGCCGCCAGCCGCAAGCGGCAATCCGTCTCCATGAGCTGGTTTCTGGCCCCGCAATCGCCCCCCGCGGTGGGAGCGCCGCTGCCGTCGACCCCCCGCGTGGGATTGACCGCCGGCAAGGTGATGGGCAAGGCCCACGAGCGCAACCGTCTCAAACGGCGCATGCGCGAGGCCCTGCGCCTGCATACGGACCTCTTTCCCGTCGGCTGCGACCTCATCTTCCATCCCCGCCGCTCCGTGCTGACCCTGGATTTCGCGAAACTTGAAGCGGAGATCGTGCGTATCCTGCAACAGGCCCGCAGCGAGGCCGCTCGTATGAAGCCGAATACCGTAAATCTCGCCATTTCCAGCCAAGTTCCTGGGGCGCAGTCGAAAGCCCCCACCGCACCACAGGTGCCGCCACAGGTGCTGCCGTCATGATCACCCGTTTGCTGCTGGCGCTGCTCGGCTTTTACAAGCGTTGGATCTCTCCGGCGCTGCACTCTCTGAGCCCCGGCGGCTGCAAATATCTGCCTACCTGTTCGGAGTACGCCATGCAGGCCATCGCCGCGCATGGGCCTCTGCGCGGGGTGCTGCTGGCGGCTTGGCGCTTGCTGCGCTGCAACCCATTCTCCCGCGGCGGCCTGGATCTGGTTCCTCCGCTTCCAATTTCACGCCATTTTCCCCACGAACCATTACCATAGGAAGAGCGGCGGCACTGAACTGGATCGCCTGCACTTCGTATTGCCGGCTTTGTACGCACGCATCTTTCACCGCGCCTCGCAACAGGCTCAAACGACAGGACGTTTCCCTTGGCAGAAATTCGCAATCCCAATCTTTCCACGCCCGGCTCCAGCGGGAGCGGCGGCAGCGGCGGCAGCATGGGCACCACTATGGCTCTCATGCTGGTGGTCCTGGTGGTCCTGATGGGCTACGACTACTTCAAGCCCAAGCCCGCCACACCCAATCTGCCGGCACAGAACCAGACCCAGCAGCAGGCCGCCCAGGCGCAATTGCCTGCCGGCAGCGCGCAGTCTGCCGCCGCCCAGACCTCCGCCGCGCCCCTGGGCCCAGTGGCCTCCATTGCTGCCTCCGCCGAGACCAGAACCACCGTCGAGAACCCCCAATACAAGATCGTCTTCAGCAATCGGGGCGCCCAGATCGAGCACTGGATTCTGAAGAATTACAACGATTCGACCGGCAAGCCACTGGATCTCGTGCAACCCCAGGCCGCAGCCCGCTTCGGTTTGCCGCTCTCCTACTTTACCTACGACAAGGGGCTGACGGATCAGCTCAATCAGGCTCTCTACCAGCCTTCGGCGACGGGAGAGATGCAGGTGGCCAAGGACGGCTCCAGCTTCCTCACCTTCCATTACGCCGCGGGTGGTCTGGATGTGGTGAAGACCATCCGCTTCGACCAGAGCTACGTGCTGACCCTCGAATCTCAGGTCACGCGCAACGGCGCGCCGGTCCGCGCGCTGCTCAGTTGGCCGGCCGGGCTGGGCGACATGGACGAGTTCCTGCCCGCGCACACCGGCGCCAGCAGCGGCTATCAGGTACGCCTCTCCGCCAGTTCGCTCTTCGCCTGGTCGATCGATGGCAAACAGGACTCTGCCAAGGTCTCCAAGATCGCCGGCAACGCCACCCTCGATCTTCCCTATGAGTACGCCGGCATCGAGGATCTTTACTTTGCCGCCGTCTTCCTGCCCGAGACGCCCTCGCGCCTCACCACTGTTACGCTGCACAACGCCATCGATCTGCCCTCCGACCTCAGCGACCCCAACAGCCAGAAGAAGCCCGCCGACCTGATCGGCCTGGCCATGGGCGACCAGAGCGGCGTGACCCGCCTGCGCCTCTACGCCGGCCCCAAGCAGCTCGATGTGCTCAAGACCATCCACGTAACCGGCGCCGACGGCAAGCCCGGCGAAACCACCCTCTCGCCGCTGATCCAGTTCGGCATGTGGACAGTGATCGCCAAGCCCATGTATCTGGCGCTGCGCTTCCTGCACAGCCATCTGAGCGGCCCCAACGCCTGGGGCTGGGCGATCATCATCGTCACCGTCATCATCAACATGTGCATGTTCCCCACGCGCTGGTTCATGCTCAAGTCTTCGTTGAAGATGGCGCGCATCCAGCCCAAGGTCGACGCCCTCAAGCGCCGCTACGCCCATCTCAAGCCCACCGACCCCAAAAAGGCCGAGATGAACACCGAAATGATGGCGCTGTACAAGACCGAAGGCGTCAACATGTACGGCAGTTGCCTGCCCATGCTGATCCAGATGCCGCTGCTCTACGCCATCTACCGGGTGCTGGCCAACGCCGTCGAACTGCGCCAGGCGCACTGGTTCTGGCTGCACGATCTCTCCAGCGCCGATCCGCTCTACATTCTGCCCGCCATCATCGTGGTCGGCATGTTGGTGGTGCAGCTGATCAGCCCCGCGCCGGGCATGGACCCCAACCAGCGGCGCATGATGGCCATCATGATGCCGGCCATCTTCGGCTTTACCATGATTCACTTTGCCAGCGGCCTGGCTCTCTACTGGGGCACCGGCAACGTGATCAACCTGGCCATTCAGCTGGCCATCAACCAGTCCTCCCTGGGCAAGGAACTGCACGAGATCGCCGCCAAGCGCGCCGCCAAGAAGACGCCGCCCGGCGGGGGGCCGCGCACCATCCAGGGGCGCCGCTAGGCTTCCCCTCGAACAACAAAGAAAAAGCCCCGCTCAGGATCTCCTGGGCGGGGCGTTTTCTTTGTTTCGAGCGGGCGTTTGGTAACTGGAGGAGTGTAGCGCCGGCCTCCCGGCCGGCTGTAGCGCGGACGCCCCCGTCCGCGCTTGTCCTTGATGAATGACCAATTGATGCGGTCTGAACACTGGCTTCACAGATGATGCCGGTCCTTCGACTGCGTTGGACACACAGGACGTGTCTAGGGCCTGTTCACACTACCCCGGTGGGCGGCGACGGGAGCCAAATTTCACCAGATCGAGGAGTGAGGAGCGACGGATACCGGGCGTATCCTAGCGACGATGGACGAAGAGATACGGCGGTGTCGGCCTCGACTTTGGAACCACCAAAGCCTTCAGCCTCCGCCTTGTCTGGCCCGATTTTCGCCAGCAGCGCCACCCGCTGGGGTAGTGTGAACAGGCCCTAACTCCGCTCAGGATGACAAATCTTTTAGGCGAACACCAGACTCACTACATAAAGGCTATTTCGGCGGATTCACGGGCAGCGCAGGCGCACCCGCCGGCTTCTTTGCCTCGGGCGGAGCCACGAACGGCTCCGGCCCCAGATGGCCGCGATGGCAGGTGCCGCAGGTCACCGGCGCGCCGGAGTTCTTGATGGTGGCGACGTAGCTCTTGTTGATCTCCTCAACCATGGTGAACATCTTGCGCGCGGTCGCCTTCTCCTCTTTGGCATCGTCGGCGAAGTTCAGCCTCGGCTTGCCGTTGGGTCCGATGTTGTTGGGATCGGCGGTGTGACAGGTGCTGCAATGCGCGCCCAAATCTCCCTCCCAATGCTCCATGATCTCGTGCACCTGCTCGCCGTTCAGGTTCTTGGGCAGGACCTTGAGATTGGCGGGAACGGGATAGCTCTTGGGTGCGGCCGGCGGAGCGGCAGCGCCGGGCGATGCAGGGGGCGCGAGTTGAACCGCCTGGGCCGCCTGAACTGAATGCGCGCCCAGAAAGAAGGTTGCGGCGGCGTAGACGCTGGCCAGGGTTAAAGCGGCAAAACAGGCGGGAAGCAGCGGGGAAGTTGCTTTCATCGGTAGATGTTCCTTGGGCGTGGATTTGTCTTAGCTGGTAGCAAGATCGTAGGCGGCGGGATCTGAATTTCTCATGAATCGACGAAGATTCTTCTCCCGGCGAGGCTTTTTGGCCCGGAGACGCAGGGATTCCCGGGCAAGGCGAAGCGCAGCGGCCAGTCCACCGCCTCGTGGATACCGATACGCGGTGTGACCAGCGCCTCGCCGACCAGGAAGCCGTCGTCCCGCACTTGCAATGGCGAGGCGGGATCGAGCAGATCAGCGCCGTTCTGCTCCGCCCGTGTCAGTCCCAGCGCCTGGCAGAGGCGGCTGGGGCCGGAGGTCAGGTCTTGGGGCTTGGCCAGAGAAGACAGCCCACGGTTGCGGGCCATTTCGTCCCGTCCCAGCAGCGGCTCCAGCGCGCGCAGCAACACGCAGCCCGCCCGTCCCTCTGCCTCGCAGGCGATGTTCATGCAGAAGTAGCGGCCATAGATGGTGTAGACGTAGGCGTGCCCGGCGGGGCCGAAGAGGACGAGGTTGCGCGGCGTCGGTCCCCGATGGGCGTGGGCGGCCGGGTCGGGTGGATCGTTATGCGGACCCAGATAGGCCTCTACCTCGACGATTCTGCCCGCCAGCACACCCCACGGCCCGCGGTGCACGAGCAGTTTGCCCAGCAGACGCGGGGCCACCTGCTGCGGTGGCGCGGCAAAGAAAGCCCGCGTCAGGAGCTGGCCCGGCAAAAGCAGCTCTGCGACGGCTGGACGAGAAACTCCCGAATTCTCTTCGATCATCAATCCATCCCGCCAAGATTGCTCCCGTAAAACACTGCCAACCTGAGCAGATGA
>Ga0326728_10008670_pt1 | contig 25059 bp, 21 predicted proteins | sample MB3enrmetagenome_FD_207602 | JGI IMG/M metagenome (GOLD analysis project Ga0326728, IMG submission 207602) | Lab enriched peat soil microbial communities from McLean, Ithaca, NY, United States - MB31MN | ecosystem: Environmental > Terrestrial > Soil > Wetlands > Peat | place: USA: New York... | reverse complement strand
AAGGCGGCAACGTGGTGCGCTTCAACGGCACCTACACCGGCCCCACCTCTGAGGATGTGGCGAAGTACTACTTCCACTTCGACAGTTGGCGGATGAACGTGCAGCCGGGGATCTGGCTCCCGGTGGCGATCTACGTGGAGGAGACACAGCGCGCGGAAGCCGACAAGACTGTGGGCCTGAAGGCGCAGACGCACTTCTGGGGCTACGCGCTCAAGCTGCCCACGCGCAATAGCGAGAACGTGAGCGTGAAGGTGGATGACGCGGTCGACAAGAGCGAAGACTCGCAGGATGTGAGTCCGCTGCAGGCTTCGCGCATGTGGATTACCCAGGCCGAGAACAACGTGATCGACCGCCTGGTGGAAGCTGGCTTGGTGGCGCCCATTGACCAGGGCGGCTACGAGGAAAAGGTTCTGGGCCAGATCGTCATCAATCTGGTGGTGCCCAATAACCTGGCCTTTACCGACCAGATCCATTGCCGCGTGCTGTTGACCGATACCGTGGAGGCCACCACGGTGGGCAACACGATTTTGATCAGCAAGGGACTGGTCGACTCGCTGCCCAGCGAGGAGGCGATTGCCTCCGTGGTCGCAATGGAGCTGGCGCATATAGCCATGGGCCACCACATCGACACACGCTACGCTTTCAACGACCGGTTGCTGTTCCCCGACACAGTGACTTTCCAGAAAATCAATATGAACCACTCGGACGTGGACAATGGCACGGCCGCCAAGAGGGCCATGGAGTATCTCCAGAACTCCATGTACAAGGATAGGATGGCGAGCGCGGGCCTGTTCTACGCGCAGTTGGCGGATCGGGCCAAGGTGCTTAAGCAGTTGAACACGCCCAAACTGGGCGATTCGCTCATCAAGGCCGATGGCACGCCGTGGATGGCGGACTTGGCGCACATGGCGCCCAAGCTGAACTGGGACGACGTGACCCAGACAGCCGCGCTGCCGCTGGGAAGCTGGCTGAAGACGGATCCTTGGGACGACAAGGTGCACATGCTCAGCGCAAAACGCTATGCGCCCATGAACGCCCGCGACAAGATGCCGTTCGAGGTCACGCCCATCTTCTACAAGCTGCAACGCTATGAAGCAGCGAGCGTTACGCCGGCCCCGGCAGCCCCTCCCGCGGCATCGCCCGCGAACGAGCAACCGGCCGCTGCGCCGGACAATACTCCGCAGGCACCGCCGCCGGCGCAATCGACAACCGGCGCCGCAGCCCCGCCTGACCAGCAACCGGCGGCGGCGCAGAACCCGCAGACATAATAGAATAGATTTGCCGAGACCGGACCCGGTGCGCTGCAATCAGGCAGCGCACCCTGACCGACTCGCAATGTGAGTTGATTGGTTTTCTCGCCGATACGAAGATTCCCCGGAAGTGGATTTACGTTGTGCTCATGAAGCGATTGATTTTCGCCTTTTGCGGCATTGTGCTTTTTGCAGCAGCCCTTTCGGCCCGCAGCCAGGTGGTGCCTGCGGCTACAGGGAGAACCTTCTCGCTGAACGTTGGCGGCATGGGTTCGATCTTTCAGCCCGATTATGCGGGGAACCTCATCGCGCAAGCCAGCCCCAACCGCCTGTATGGCGCGGGCGCCTATCTGGACGCGCACTTCAGCCGCTGGCTGCAGATTGAGGCCGAAGGCCGCTGGATGCGAGTCAACCAGTACTACTGGGGGGACCCGCCTACGGGCAACGGAGAGGACACCTATCTGATCGGCCCGCGCATTGCCCCTTACACCTTCCGCAAATTCACACCCTACGGCAAGGTGCTTGTCGGCTTCGGGAACGGTAGCTTCCTTACCGGGCGCTGTCTCGCTGTCGCTTACGGCGGCGGCGTGGACTACCGGTTGACCCGCCGCTTCACGCTGCGTGCCTTCGATTTCGAATACCAGCAATGGCAGGTGACGCCGACGCTTCACCCATACGGCGGCAGCGTGGGTTTGAGCTACAAGATTTTCTGAGGAAACGGTTCGCAATTCAGAGTTCACGGTTCGTTGTCCACTGCGATCGATGAACTGTGAACTGCCCTACGGCTGCACGTGCAGTGGAGCGGCCTTTGCCGCCGGCAGGGGCACGCGCAGAATCCTGGCAACCGTCGGCGCAATCTGCCGCATATCCACCACGCCCAGATCGCGATGGTGCGCGATGCCGGCGCCCACGGCGAAGAATGACGCGCGCATCTCAGGGAATTCAGGCGAAAATCCGTGCGAGCCTCGCGTGCCCGGAACCGGCGTGATCAAGTTTCCACTGAGCGCTGCGCCCGCGTAGTAGCCCGGATTGAAAACCACCAGGAAGGCCGCATCGGGGAAGGCTCCGCGCTTGGCTATCGCCTTGCGATCCAGAATCTCCGCAATACCGTTGTCGGGGTCCGCCGCCAGTTTGTCCAGAAGGGCCTTCACCTGCTGCTCCGCTGCATGGTCGTTGGGATCGTGCAACATGATTGCCGCCATTCCGCCCGCCATCCACGGTTCGGCTTTCCATGAACTGACAACCAGGGGTTTGCTCCCCGCATTCGCCGTCCCCTGGATCAATCCCGCCTGCAGAAACGGAATGAAGAGGTTCACATAGTGTGAAATGTTCATGAATCCGTGATCGGAGACGATGACCAGCACGGCGTTGGGATGATTCGCGAACTCTTGCCGCGCCAACCGGGCCACCATGCCGTCGATTGCCTCCAGGGTCTGGTCCGCCTCTGCACTGAACGGCGCATGCGCGTGTTGCGCATCGTCGAGCGAGCTCAGGTGCAGCGTCATGAAGGCGGGCTTGTAGCGGCGCATGATCTCCAGCGCGTAGCGGGTCTTCACCTCGTCGCCGCCGATCGAGGTATCGTTGCCATTCATGTACGGCCCGGCCGCAGGCTGCAGTGTTTGGATCAGGGTGTCAGGCCGCGCCAAAGCCGCCATTAACCACTTGTCCTCCGCGTTCGACGAGCTGGAAACATTCCCGCCAAGCCAGTACTCCGGAATGAGGTAATCGACATCGGTCGCTCCCACGCTCACCGGCCAGCCCACGCTGGCGGTGCGCAGGCCGGCATGGTGTGCTGCCTGCCACAGCGTGGGCACGCGAATCTGCGCGGCGTACCAGTTCCACGCGCCGCCGTACTGCTGTAGAGGATCGAACTCCTGGTTGCAATCAATGCCATGCTCGGCGGGCCACACTCCCGTGAGCAGCGTGGTGTGACTGGGATAGGTGATGGTGGGCCAAACGCCCACGACTCCCTCCGCGTAGGTCCCATCGCGCATCAGACTGCGCAGGTAAGGAACCTTCATGCCGTGCGCGTCGGCCTGCGTAACGTACTCGGGCTTGAGCCCATCAATGGAGATCATCAGCACAGGCGCGGCGTGCGCAAGCCTCGCAAGAGAGGAAACGATAAGGAAGATAAGCGAAAACCAGACGGGAAGACGGCGTTCGGCTGCGTGCATGGGAAATGCTCCTCTTGAACTTCGCCAGGAACAAACGAAGCCGCGCGCAACTCTCGACTGGGTCAAAAGCGGGCGGCCTTCAAGTCTGCGGAACGAATTATACAGTTCGCAGTTTGCAGTTCGTAGTTTACGGTTCGCGGGGAACGAGGTCAGCGATGCAAGAGGTCAGCGATGCAAAGTGAGATCGGATGGAGACGTTTTCGTTCTCGCAGGCGCAAAAAGGGCTGCCCCGAAGAGCAGCCCCCTCTGACACCTGACACCTGATCCTTGCTTCTCACGCCGGCGAGGGCGAACCCTCGGGCAGGCCGCTGCTCGATCCGCCGCGGCTCTCGGGTTTGAGAACCTGCTGCTGGCTGCCGTCGGAATCGCCGGGCGAGGCCAGCGCCGAGCGCATCTGAGGCAGATCCTTGCCCTCGATCAACAGCCTCAACTCTTCGGCATCGATTGTCTCGCGTTCCAGCAGGGCCGCAGCAATGCGGTGCATGGCATCCGCATTGGTTTCCACGATAGTATGCGCCGATTGATAAGCTTCGTCGATCAGGCGCCGCACTTCCAGGTCGATCTGACGGGCCGTTTCCTCGCTGAAGTCGCGATGCTGCGAAATCTCCCGCCCCAGGAAGATTTGCTCTTCCTTCTTGCCGAAGGTGAGCGGGCCAAGCCGGCTCATGCCGTACTCGCAGACCATGGAGCGCGCCAGTTCCGTGGCCCGTTCAATGTCGTTCCCGGCGCCAGTGGACATCTGGTTGAGGAAGATCTCCTCTGCCACGCGTCCGCCGTAGAGCATGGCCAGCCGCGTTTCAAGATATTCGCGCGTGTAGTTGTGTCGGTCGTCTGGCAAATGAACCGTGACGCCCAGCGCCATCCCGCGCGGAATGATGGTCACCTTGTGCACAGGATCGGAGTGATCCCGCTTGGTTGAAACCAGCGCGTGGCCGGCCTCGTGATACGCGGTCACGCGCTTCTCCTCGTCGCTCAGCAGCATCGACTTGCGCTCGGCGCCCATCAGCACCTTGTCCTTGGCCAGCTCAAAGTCGTACATCATGACCTGCTTGCGGTTGACGCGCGCGGCGGCCAGCGCTGCCTCGTTCACCATGTTGGCCAAATCCGCGCCGCTGAAGCCAGGCGTTCCACGCGCCAGCACGTTTAGATTCGTGTCTTCCGAGACCGGAACCTTCTTCACGTGCACGCGCAAAATCTCTTCGCGGCCGCGCACGTCGGGCAGCCCCACCACAACGCGCCGGTCGAAGCGGCCGGGCCGCAGCAGCGCCGGGTCCAGCACGTCGGGCCGGTTCGTGGCCGCCACCAGGATCACGCCGTCGTTCGACTCGAAGCCGTCCATCTCCACGAGCAACTGGTTAAGCGTCTGCTCGCGCTCATCGTGCCCGCCCCCCAGGCCGGCGCCGCGATGGCGGCCGACCGCGTCGATCTCATCGATGAAGATGATGCACGGAGCGTTCTTCTTGCCCTGCTCAAACAGGTCGCGCACGCGGCTTGCGCCCACGCCGACGAACATCTCCACGAAGTCCGAACCCGAAATTGAGAAAAACGGAACATTGGCCTCGCCGGCAACAGCCCGCGCCAGCAGCGTCTTGCCGGTGCCTGGAGGTCCGACGAGCAGCACGCCCTTCGGAATGCGCCCGCCCAGCTTCTGGAACTTCTGCGGTTCGCGCAGATACTCGATGATCTCCTTCAGTTCTTCCTTGGCCTCATCCACGCCGGCCACGTCCTTAAAGGTGACCTTCTTCTGCTGCATCGACAGCAGGCGCGCGCGGCTCTTGCCGAACGACAGCGCCTTGTTGCCGCCCGACTGCATCTGGCGCAGCATGAAGAACCAAACCGCAATCAGCAAAACGAATGGGCCCACGTTGATCAGCAGGGGAATCAGGAAGTTGCTCTGCTGCTCCTTGATGGAGAAGTTGACCTTGGCGGCGATCATCGCCTTCAGCAGGTCTTCGTAGTTAGCCGGTAGAGTGGTGGTGAACTGGTCTTTGGGCGAGGTCTTCAGGTGGCCGTGCAGCTCGTCGCCCTGGATGGTCGCATCCAGCACCTGGCTGTTTTGTATTTTGTCATAAAGATCGGAGTAGGAGTACTCCGCCTCTTTGCTGTTCATGGCGCTCTTCTGCACCACACCCCAAAGAAGCATGAGGCAGATAACAATGAAGACCCAGAACATGATCGTCTTGACGCTTGAATTCACCAACAGCTCCTTTTCTCGGCGCAGACGGGTGAGCTACCGCGATCTCCGTCATTCATCCCTGGCCTTGCCATTCTTTAGACGCCGGCGCGCTCTACGAAGTGGCAAAAAGTACACAATTCCTCCACGGCATACACACGTGTCACGCCGCCTGAGGAAGCAGTATTCAAATTGTACTCCCAGGACAGCACATGTTGCAGTGATTCAGGTGCTACGTAATGCCACGTAAGAGGTAGAATCTGGCCCGTCAACCTTGTTCCGGACCTGCTTTTAGGGGGAGATCCGGGGCGCGACCGTCCGCAAAAACCGCCGTAATCTTCAGGCCTGGCTCCGGCTCCGCCTCCACGCCTTGCATCCATACGATGCGGCCATTGACTTCGAGGACCGGCCAGAACGCTCGATCAGTGCCCGTAACTCGCAGAAGCTCCAGCACTTCCTTCACTTTTCTTGAGCCCCTGGAGTAGCGCAGCCTGATCCGATCGCCGGGCTTCCAGTTGCGCAGTATGGCCGAAATTGGTCGAGGCTCTTTGTGGCGATCCGGGCTTCCTACCGCCGCTGCCGAACCGGCAATTTCGATACGGAGCCGCAGCCCGAAGGTTGGCGCGTCGATTTCGCCGGGAATCTTCACGCTGTGCGTTTCCGCGTTTTCACCTTTTGGACTAGATTCCGATTCAACCGAGAGCCGTAGCTCCCGTGCCGTCCGTTCGGCGCGTAAACCCTGTGACAACAGGAGCTTATGCCCGGCCCGGCCGGCGAGAGCGAGCGACCGCAACGACTCGGTTGCGGCAAAGTTGAGCGCAACGCCAAACTGTTCAGCGGCATGGCGCAAGAGCCGCCTTTGCATCGCCGGAGCCAATGCGGCCAGCCGGTTCACCTCAAGAGCCAAACCGGCAGCCAGACCTCCGCCTGCCGCGCGTCCGCCTCCACGCGCCGGACGCCCCGGCAGCAAAATCTGCGGCGCCAGCCGGGCCAACTCAGCCTGCCACCATGCCTCTTCGTCGCGGGCAATTGCTGACATCTGCGCCAGGTGCTCGCGCAGCCGTGGATTCCAGCCCTCCAGCAGCGGCAGCAGTTCGTGCCGGATGCGGTTGCGCGTAAAGGTCAGCTGGCGATTCGACGAGTCTTCGCGCCAATCCTGGCCCAGTTGGCCCAGATACGCCTCGATCTCGGAGCGGGTGACGGCCAGCAGCGGGCGCACAATTGGGCCAGCAGGAAATTCGAGGGCCGGGCTCACAAGTTTTGGAGCAATGCCGGCCAAACCCTCGGTCCACGCTCCACGCAGAAACTTCGCCAGAACCGTCTCCGCTTGATCGTCCAGCGTGTGCGCGGTTGCGATTGCATCGAGAGGGATTTCGGACATCAACCTGCGGAACCACTGGTAGCGCAGCCGGCGCGCTGCTTCTTCAATTGTCTCGGCCGGTTTTCCCGATTTGCGGTCGGCCCGTGCCTCGGCGGCCGCGTCCACGCGCGCTTCGTGAAAGGGAATGTCGAGCTTTGCCGCCAGATCGCGGCAAAAGGCCAAGTCGCCGTCAGCTTCGGCTCCGCGCAGGCCGTGGTGCAGGTGAGCGGCATGGAGTACCAGGCCCAACTCGCCGCTCCGCGCCGCCAGCACTCGCACCAGCGCCACGGAGTCGGCCCCGCCCGAGAGCCCCACCGCCAGCCGCAAGCCGGGCTTTAGCTGCGAGACGTCAATGGCAAGCGTGGGGCGCACGAGTGGATGATAAGGCCTATTTGGGGCTCGCGCAGGCAAAGTTCTCCGCGCGATTCGGATCGCCGCTGCCTTTGTACCGGGCGAACTGCGGATAAGGGCAGAGGGGCCGGGTCATGGTCGCAGCACCCTGACCGTTATCGCCCGCAGTTTTGGTGGCGATAACCGTGGTTGGAGCAACTCCCTTCTCCACCCAATCCTCCAAGGCGATACGAACATTGTGCCCGGGATCGTCGGCCGGCCAGTTCAGCGACTGTCCGAAGTTGTCCGCACCGGGCCCCCCGCCGCAATGTTGCATGCCGGGAACCATGTAAAGCCGCGTGAACGAAACCGCGCTGGCCTGGCCCATCTTTGCATTGACCGATTCGTAGTAGTTGACGGTGTTGAGGGCGGGGATGGCCGGATCGTCCCACCCGTGGTACAGAATCAGCTTGCCGCCGTGTGCGCGGAACGCGCTCAGATCGGGATTCACCGCATTCAGCGCGGCAGCGGTTTTCTCGTTCGCCACCTGCAGCCCGCTCTCCAGCGTGAACGTCTGATAATCCCAATCGGCTTTTTCGTACACCATGTCGGAGAAGTAGCCAACGCCAAAGAAAGCAAGCAGGCTTTTTGCCGGAGCCGGGCCGGTAATCCAGGTTCCCCATCCGTTGTTGCCTTCTTCCGCGCCCGGCAAATAGCCCGGAAAGATCTGGCGGCCATCGGCGTCTCGCAGTCCCGCATAGATTATTCTGAGCGCCGTCACCTGCGGCGCGGTCAGGCACGCAGCCGAGTCCTCTCCGTCTTTGCACGCAATCGAAGCGGGATCGAAGTGGCATTGGCGGGGATCGTTCAGGATGCCGTCGCTCACGCCATCGAGTTTGTCGCAGGCCGCCAACACCGCGTGAGCGATAGTGGAAATTTTGGCCGGCGGAATGAAGCTGGCTGGAGTCGCGGTCAGAGCCTGCGTGTCGACGGCCGCAGTCGAGAGCAGCGCGGTCCAATAGTTGGCGGGCGCGCCGGCCAGGATTCCGTCGTAATCGGCGGGAAAGCGTTGCGCCTCCATCAGGGCTTCGCGGCCGCCATCCGAGCAGGCTGCGAAATAGGAGTGGCTGGGTGAGCGGCCGTAGAACTGCTGCGCCACCAGTTTGGCCGCACCGGTCATATCGTGGATGCTGCGATAACCGAAATCGGCCACCTTCTCCGGATGACCGAGAGCCCAGGCCGCATCGATCGCTGAGCCGGCGTGCCCGGTATCGGTGGCCGCGGCTGCGTAGCCTTTGCTGACCGCTTCGCCCAGTCCAAAGTAATCGATTTGTCCGGCAAAGCCGCCGTTGCCGATACCCTGAAATTTGCCGTTCCATCCCGCCAGCGGCATCCAGACTTCAATCACGATGTCGGAGTCCGTTGTGGGCTTGTCGTGCGCCACAATCCGGCAGAAGGCCGGGAGCATTTTATAAAAGGCTGACGAATCGGCGCCCGAGTAGGGCGCGGGTGGTCCAACGAATGTTCCTGCTGGCACGAGCGTTGCCGTGGTAATGCTGGCACTCGGCAATTGAAGCGTGGCGAGGTGCTCGCAACTCGCGCTGGCGGGTTGATCTGCGCTCGCAGTGGCGGCGGGCATTTGGCCGGCAGCCATGACGCCGGCCAGGCAGAGCGATCCTGCAAGCAGGAACGTAGGAATCCGCATTGTGCTCATCCCTTTCTGAAGTCCATTGCTGAATTGAGGACGCGATCATTATATTCCTCACATTCCTCTGGGCGATTATGCGTTCGAAGGGAGACTTTTTCCGATACGGCTATTTGAGCGTTCAGCGACTTTTTTTGAGGACTCGTGTTCCACTCTTTATCCGCGCGCAGCAGGGATCCCGCATCTAACCGCTCATACGGAACGCCGAGAAACATGGAAAGCCAGGGAAGAAGTTCGGGACGCGAGAGCCTTAAGAGACGGATACGTGCCGTCTCCATAGCCCTGTGTGCTGCTGCGATTTCAGCGGGGATGGCGGGTTGCGGGCTCTACGATAGGCTGACTGGCACTGGCAGCACGACCAGTTCCACGCCTGGCTTCGCGACGACCGTGGTCATTGGCGATTCACTCAGCGCCGGATTCCAGAACGGCTCTTTGCTGGACTCGCAGCAGCCGAACGGGTGGGCCAGTTTGGTGGCGAAACAGGCAAACTTCTCGCTGGCTCTGCCTCTCATTGCTTCGCCGGGCGTCCCGGCAGTTCTGGAACTCGAAAGCCTGGGGCCGCCGCCGGTAATTCAGCAGGCGTCCGGCGTCAGCATCGGCCGGAGCAATCCCGCCACACAACCGTACGATCTCGCCGTCCCCGGCCACCTTCTGAACGACGTGATTAATACAGCGCCGGTGCTCGTGCCTACTTCCGACGAAGAGCTCATTACGGATCTGGTGCTTGGCCTCCCGCTCGGAGACACAAAGAGCCAGATGAATGAAGCCATCGCGCTCAATCCCACCGCGATTTTTGTCTGGGCAGGAAACAACGATGCCTTGCAGGCCGATGAAAGCGGAAGCCCAAGTTCCATGACCCCGGTTGCCACTTTTACCCAGGAGTTTACGCAACTGCTCAGCACCCTTCACTCGCAAACCAAAGCTACGCTCATCGTCGCTAATATTCCTGACGTGACCGCCATTCCGTATCTCACGCCGGCGGCCACCGTGATCGCGACGGTGGCGACCCAGACCGGGCTCAGCCGGGCGCAGGTCGCCGCGGACCTCGGTATCGCGGACGGAGACCTTGTCAACGCCACCGGTGAGAGCGAAGTGGAGACCGCTATCAGTCAGATCAAACAGGGCCAGACGCCCACCCCGTTGACCGATTCAGGTTTTCTGAGCGTGGCCGAGATCGCACAGGTGCAGGCAACCGTGGATCAATACAACTCCGCGATCAGCCAGGAAGTCGCTGCCGTCGGCGGCATCCTTGTTGACATTCACTCCTACTTCCAGACATTAGAGAGCGGCATCACCATCAACAATTACAACGCAACCACAGCATTTCTCGGAGGCCTGTTCAGCTTGGATGGCGTGCACCCAACGAATACCGGCTATGCGCTCATCGCGAACCGGTACATCGACGCGCTGAATTCGAACGCGAAGACCAACATCGCAGAAGTGAACATTTCTGCGGTCGCGGCCGCCGACCCGCTATTTGGCCTCAATGTCACGCCGGGCGAAGCGGTTGGGATTCCGCTGAACGCCGCACGCCGCACAGACACGCTCATCACGGGCTGCAAAGAAGGCTGCCGCTGATCAGCGGGCAGCCCTAGCAGTTTCTCACCCTCGGTGGCGTGCCCATCCTCATTCACTCGTTGCGCGCCTTTGCCGCAGTTCCGCGAGTCACGGCTATTTGCCTGCGTGCGCGCCTTCACGCTCCGGCCACGCCCACGCAAAGATCAGTGCGACCCCAAGGCCGATAGATACCTCCGCAAAGCGGTGGAAAGCAATTTGCCATGCCGGTTCCGTCCGCGGGATCAAGAGCACGATGGCCACCGTCATGCCGCCGAAGCGGTAGGCGGGATGATCGGAACGCGTGAGGGCGCAAAGCAGCCCCAAAATGAACACGCAGGCGCCGAAGATGAGCGGGTTTGACGGGAAAAAACTCGCGACGAGCCCGCCAACCACCGCGCCGAGGATCGTGCCGATAAAGCGCTGCCATGAGACAGTCAGCGCCGCGCCCAGCGACGACTGCGTGACGACCAGTGTGGTAATCGGCGCCCAGTAGCTGGCCGGCAGCCGGAACAGCCGGGCCACCAGCAGCGAAGCCACGGCCACGACTGCCGTGCGCAGAGAATGTACGAGGACCCGCCATCCTGCCCATTTGAGTTTACCGACCCCCGGGTTCTGTCCCCGGCGATGCCTTTGATAAACCATGATGCACTCCCAGCTAGGAGACACTATAACCGCCGGTAGACCGCGCCGGTCAGTTCTTTGCAGCCATTTTTATCGCAAGGTTCCGCAGCGGCAGATTTCCTACACTGAGCCGTATGTTGACCACAAGCGCAGCAACGGAGCCGGCGCCGCTCTCAGCTTTACAAGCCAAGAACTAGAGGCTAGAAGCTAGTAGCTGGAAGCTGTATACTCGCAGAGCCATGCAAGTCTTTGTCATTCTTCCCGCTGCCGGTCTGGGCACCCGGATGGCCGGTCCGCAACCCAAGCAGTTTTTGGCGCTGGATGGCGTGCCCATCCTGGTGCATTCGCTGCGCGCCTTTGCCGCCGTGCCGCGGGTGACGGCGATGTACGTGGCTGTACGCAAGACGGAGATGGAGCGCGTAGAGGCGCAGGTGGCCGAATTCGACTTTGGCGGTCAAGTGCGCGTGCCTGTGCGTGTGGTGGAGGGCGGCGACAAGCGCCAGGAATCGGTGGCCAACGCCCTCAATGCCCTGCCCGCCGAGCCCGACGACATTGTGCTGGTGCACGACGCCGTGCGCCCTCTCATCGATGCAGCCACGATTGAGCGCACCATCGACGCTGTAGCCGAATACGGAGCGGCCATCGTCGGCCTGCCCGCCGTGGATACCATCAAGCAGGTGGAGCGCACTGCCCACGGAGCGCTGATCACGGCGACCATCCCGCGCGAGTTTGTGGTGCTGGCGCAAACGCCGCAGGGTTTCCGCTACGGCCTCTTGCAGCGCGCCTTTGCCGAAGCTACGGCGGACGGCTTTGAGGGCACTGACGAGGCCTCGCTCCTGGAGCGTGCCGGAATTTCAGTCGCCGTAGTGCACGGTTCTCAGGTTAATCTGAAGATTACGCAGCCGGGCGACCTTGAGTTGGCGGAGTTCTATCTGCACCGGCGCGCGAAGTGACGCGCCCCGACAAAACACCCGGACCGCAGCCGGCACGCGGCAACTAAGGAGCACTTCAGGCCCGCGCGTGTCGAGAACACGTGCAGGGGACTTAAACCATGGACACACGCATCGGATTTGGCTTTGACTCGCACGAATTCAAGCCTGGCGTACCGCTGCGCATCGGCGGCATGACGCTGGATCACCCCGAGGGCCTGGCTGGCCACTCGGACGGCGACGTGCTGCTCCACGCCATCACTGACGCGCTGCTCGGTTCCGTGGCCGCCGGCGACATCGGCAGCTTTTTCCCGCCCGGCGATCCGCGCTGGAAGGATGCCGACTCCGCCATCTTTCTCAACCTGGCTCTAGAAGAGCTGCAAAACGCAGGCTATCGCATCGTCAACGTCGACACCACGCTGATCCTTGCCGTGCCCAAGATTTCGCCCATCGCCGCAGAGATGTGCTCCCGCGTCGCCGATTTGCTCGACGTCAAAATCGATCAGGTGAGCATCAAGGCCAAAACTCCTGAAGGCCTGGGCCTGGACCACGCGGTCCAGTGCCATGCCGTCGTCCTGGTGGAGCGCGTACAGGAGCCCGAGGAACTCAAGAGCATGGAAGCCGTCATCGAAACCCAGCGCCAGCTTGAAGACGTGGTCGATGACCTGCTCGCTTCCGTCCATGGCGTGCCCAAAAAACGCACCCTCTCGCCGGTCTACGACACAGAGGACATTACCTAGAACCTGCCGCAGCCGCCGTCTTGGCCGAGTAGAGCGGCCCCCGCCGTTTTTCATTGCAGCTTCATGCGATTGGATGTACCTTGGCTGGGAATCCTGATCGCATCTCCGGAGGCTTTTTATGCACGAATTAGCGTTCTTCCTGCAACACCAGCCCGATCCCGAAGTCGTGAAGCGAATGATGATGTTGATCATTCCCATCATTCTCACCGTCTACTTGGTGGTGGTTGTCATTGTCATGGTGCCGTGCTGGTTCATCCTGAAAAAGGCCGGCTTCTCGCCTTGGCTCTCGCTCCTGTGCATCATGACCTCACTAGGCACATTGGTTCTGCTTTACGTGCTGGCCTTTGCGGAATGGAAGGTGGTCCCCGCGCCGCAGGCATCCTGGCCGCAGCCGCCTTATCCGCAGCCGCCGCTTCCGCCGCAGTCGCCGGCCCCACCTCAGGCCTGAGACTCTTCCAGCCCTGGCACTCTGATCGCAGACCGGGCAAGAGCCGTGCGATAGCATCGTAACTAGAAGACACGATGCCCGATACCAATTCCTCCGCCGCCCAAACGCCTCGCGTGCGATTTGCGCCCTCGCCTACCGGCTTTCTGCACGTCGGCAGCGCGCGCACGTTTATCTTCAATTGGCTCTTTGCCCGCCACAACCACGGAACCATGGTGCTGCGCCTGGACGACACCGATCTGGAGCGCAACACCGAGGCGAGCGTTCAGTCCATCTTTGCAGGGCTGCGCTGGCTGGGTCTCGACTGGGACGAAGAGTACAAACAATCGGATCGCCTTGCCCTGCACCGCCGGCAGGCCGAAGCTATCTTCGCCAAGGGTCTTGCCTATCGCGACTTTACTCCTGCCCACTCGGAAGCTGGCGAGTCGTCCTCCACGCAAGGCGCCTGGCTGTGCAATCCCGGCATGCGAGAGATGTCTCGTGAAGAGTCCGACCGCCGCGCCGCCGCGGGCGAGCCATTCGCGCTGCGCTATCGCGTGCCCCGCGGCGAAGGCCGGGCGCTGCGCTTCACAGACGGCGTCTACGGTGCGCAATCCAAGCTCGCCGACGAGGTCGAGGACTTCGCCCTGCTGCGTTCAGATGGGATGCCGACTTACCACCTGGCCTCGTGCGCCGACGACGCCGATCTTCGCATCAGCCACATTATCCGCGGCCAGGATCACCTGACCAACACCTTCAAGCACCTGCTCATCTTTGAAGGAATGGGAGCGGAGCCGCCTCAGTTCGCCCATCTGCCACTGCTCGTCGCCCCCGATGGCGCAAAACTCTCCAAACGCAAGCACGGCCCTGTCGTCAGTGTAACCACCTATCGCGATGCCGGCTTCCTGCCGCAGGCCTTCGTCAACTTCCTCTGTCTGCTCGGCTGGTCGCCCAAAGACGATCGTGAGTTCCTCACGCTCGACGAGCTCACTGAGGCGTTTACGCTCGAGGGCGTCAATCGCGCCAACGCCGTCGTCAACTTTACTGAAACCGACCCCTTCGATCCCAAAGCCGTCTGGCTCAACGCGGAGCATATCCGCGCCCTGCCTGTCGGGCAGTTGAGCTCGCTGCTCCAGCCCTTTCTGGAACAGGCCGGCTTCCATCCCTCGCCGGAAAAGCTGCTCGCCGTCACGCCGCTCATCCGCGAGCGCATCAAATTTCTGAAAGATGCCGCTTCGGCCGCCGACTTCTTCTTCCTTGATCAGCTCGCGCCCTACGACCCCGCCGAGCTGATTCCCCCCAAGGGAGGCGACGCCGCGATGGCGCGCCGCGTGCTCCAGCATGCGCAGGAAGTTCTCGCTACCACATCGTTCGACCACGATTCGCTCGACGCCGCTCTTCGTAACGCCGCTACTCAACTCGGCTTAAAGGCCGGGCCGATGTTCCAGCCGATCCGCGTCGCCGTCTGCGGACGCAAGAACGCGCCGCCGCTTTTTGAAACCATGGTTGTCCTCGGGCGCGATGTCTGCCTCGAACGCATCCGCCAGGCCGAAGCCAGGCTTACATCTCTCGGTTGAGCAAAGCGTTTTTCTTTGCATGAGGAATTTTGAGTTATGACCAACAGCAATCCGGAAAGCCCCGACCTCCACCTTACCGACGCTCGCACGCAAAATAATTTTCTCCGCGATCTCATCGCCGAGGATGTGCGCACCAAAAAGTTCGGCGACGCGGTCATCCAGACCCGCTTTCCACCCGAGCCCAACGGCTACCTGCACATCGGCCACGCCAAGGCCATCTGCATCGATTTCGGCCTCGCCGACGAGTTCGGCGGCAAGACCAATTTGCGCTTCGACGACACGAATCCCGAAAAAGAGGAGCAGGAATACGTCGACTCCATTCAGGCGGACGTGCGCTGGCTCGGCTTCGATTGGGAGCGCCTATGCTACGCGTCGGACTACTTCAGCCAGCTCTACGAATGGGCTTTGCAGCTCGTCAAGAAAGGAAAAGCGTATGTCGACGACCTCACGGCCGATGAGATCCGTCAATACCGCGGCACCCTCACCGAGCCCGGCAAGGACAGCCCCTATCGAAATCGGGCAATTGAAGAGAATCTCGATTTATTCATCCGCATGAAGCAGGGCGAGTTTCCCGACGGCAGCCGCGTGCTTCGCGCCAAGATCGACATGGCCTCGCCGAATCTCAACATGCGTGATCCGGTCATGTATCGCATCCTCCACGCCACGCACCACCGCACCGGCGACGAGTGGTGCATCTATCCCATGTACGACTACGCGCACGGCCAATCGGACTCGATTGAAAACGTCACCCACTCCATGTGCACGCTGGAGTTCGCCGACCACCAACCCCTCTACCGCTGGTATATCGAGCAGCTCGGTATTTTCCCGTCGCAGCAGATTGAATTCGACCGCCTCAACCTTACCTACACGATTCTGAGCAAACGCAAGCTCCTGCAACTGGTCACGGAAAAGCGTGTCAGCGGCTGGGACGATCCTCGCATGCCCACCCTCTCCGGCATTCGCCGCCGCGGCTTTACGCCTGAAGCCATCCGCGCCTTCTGCGCCGCCATCGGCGCATCGCGCACCAACGGGACGACAGATATGGAAATGCTCGAGCACTTCCAGCGCGACGACCTCAACCGGCGCGCCCGCCGCGCTATGGCCGTCCTGCACCCGCTCAAGGTGGTCATCGACAACTACCCGGCAGACAAAACCGAGCTCGTTGAGGTCCAGAACAATCCCGAAGACCCCTCCGCCGGGTCCCGCCAGGTTCCCTTTTCGCGCGAAATCTACATCGAGCAGGATGACTTCCGCGAGGTTCCTCCGCCCAAGTACTACCGCCTGTCGCCGGGCAAAGAAGTACGCCTGCGCAACGCCTACTTCATTACTGCTCAGAGCGTGTTGAAAGACGCGGCCGGCAACCTGGTCGAGGTGCACTGCACGTATGATCCCGCGAGCCGCGGCGGCCAATCGCCCGATGGCCGCAAGGTAAAGTCCACCATGCACTGGGTCTCGGCCGCGCATGCCATCACCGCCGAAATCCGCCTCTACGACAAGCTGTTTACCAAAGCCGACCCCTACGACATCGCGGAAGGTGAAGATGTCCTCTCGAATCTCAACCCCAACTCCCTGGAGATCCTAACGGGTGCCAAGCTTGAGCCCTCTCTCGCCGAGGCGACTGTCGGAGCACTTTTCCAGTTCGAACGCGTCGGCTATTTTTGCGTCGCCCCCGACTCCACTCCGGGCCATCTGGTCTTCAACCGCACGCTCCCGCTCAAAGACACCTGGGCCAAGATCGAAAAGAAGTCCGAAAAAAAGTAAGGGTCGTCGCCGAGCCGGGAAAGCTCCATCAGTGAAGTGCGACTAGTCAGGGCACGACTCGCGCGCGGAGGCGCAATGCTGACTGCGACGTTTCCCGAAATAGCGCGGCCCTTGTTAGCGGAGTGCAGGGCCGTCGCTCCTTGGGGCCGCGACGGCTTGAAGGTATGGATTCCGGTCTACTTCAGGTCGGGAAACGCTATAGCCCCGTGCGTCAGCGTGGCGAACGCTGCGATTTCGAAGTGCGAAAGCATAGGCTATGTTCAGCGGCAGTGTCCAAATCAACTGCACAGGAGAGCGCGACAGGCGCCGGCAAATGCTTCTCCATGAGTAGAACCGGCGATTCGCATAATGATAGCCATCCAGCAGCGCCTCCGGGCTCAGATGCTTGGGTTGAAACGCGACATTCGTTCGGCTGTTGTACCTTTCCCACGCGCGCGTCAGAATCCTGCCCTCTGCTTCCAGCCGCCTGTACAGTGGAGTCCCGGGAAAAGGCGTGAGAATGTTAAAAGTTGCGTTCTGCACTCCGCACTCTTCCAGAAAATCCAGTGTCTCCTGAAACACTGTCTCCGTATCGTGATCGAAACCGAACACAATTCCCGTTTGCACTGCGATTCCGTGTGAGTGGATTCGTTCGATAGCCCGAGCATACTTCTCCACGCGATTAAATGCTTTCGACACTTCGTCCAGGCTTGCTTGTGACACAGACTCGAGCCCTATGAAAAGCTGCTTGCACCCACTGCGAGCCGCCAGATCCAAGAACTCATCATCGTCGGCGGCACGGATGCTGGCTTGGCTGCTCCACCACTTACGGTGCGGAGTAAGAGCCCGGAAAAGCGCCTTGGCGTAGGGGATATCGCCGGCAATATCGTCGTCCCACAGAATCACAACTTTGCCGCGGAAGGATGCGTACTCCTGAGCGACAGCCTCGACCGGCCTCCTGCGCAAATAGCTCTTGTACATCACCGCGATCGAACAAAAGTCGCAATGATGGACGCAACCACGAGTTGCAAACAGAACCCCGGCGGTATGGTCGCGCCTGTGAAACAGGTCATGACGCGAAAACGGGGCTTCATCCAGCGCAGGAGGCTCAATGGAGCAGTAGCGCTTTTCATCCTTTCCTGTTTCAAACGCTGCGAGAAATCGGGGCCATTCATATTCCGCTTCGCCGATAAAGATCACGTCCGCGTGCATCTGCGCCTCTTCAGGCATCAGCGTCACGTGAGGCCCGCCCATCGCCACTTTCGTGCCGCTTTGTCTGAAACGGTCCGCAATCATGTAGGCGTGTGGAGCACTCGGCGTGTGAAAGGTCATCGCCACCAGGTCCGCCTTCGTGCTGAAGTCGATGGGCGTTACAGCCTCATCCACATGAATCACCGTCCAGTGAGGGGGCACAAAGGCGGCCAGGTACGGCATCGTGATCTGTTGAAAATTCAGCACGCGGGACCGCCGGACCCATTGCATCCCCGGAGATGAAACGGTAATCAGAAGAAGAATCGGGCCGGTCTGGGTCATACACCTCATCTTCTCTGCGAATCAATAAGGACGGTGAGCCCGTTCTCTAAGCGCCCTAAGCTGGCTTGAATTTCTCTCCGCACTGCAGGCAGGTGATGATGATCTTGTCGCTTCCGATGAGGCCCGTTGTCCATTTCCATCCTCGCTTCCCAGCTTGAACTCGAGGAGAGCCACAACGCGGACACACTAGACCGGGTTGGTTCATTTGAGCCACCTGTCCAGGTCCGAAGGCGGGAGGCGGGGGTGAAGGAGGGCCTGATAAGGCGGGTTGTGCGGCAGTCGCATTTGTGGCGAGCGGCTGTATTGGCTGGCCGCACGAAGGGCAAAAACTGCCAACCGGGGGAAGGGCCGTGCCACATCCTGCGCAAAACCGGTTTCCGTCAGGGCGGACCTGGGTTTCCATTCTCGTGCCTCCGAGCAATATAGTTATACGCCCATGAAACCCTTTTACGCTCACTGTTATGGAACAGATGCGCTTATAGACCGTGCTCCGGGAGGGACGTCGCCGGAGCCCGCCGGTCGCTCTTTGGCAACAACTCCAAACTCCCATTCGGCATCTCACTCGCAGAAGGGAGGCGACAGATGGACATGGACCACAATACCCTCGTTGCCATAGTTGTCGCGGCCGCGGTAATCGTGATCGCAATCGTGATTATTCTCTACCGCCAACGCAGGAGCCGGCGCCTCAAGGAGCACTTCGGTGTGGAGTATGATCGCGCCGTTCTGGAGCGGGGCAGCCAGACAAAGGGCGAGATCGAACTTCTCCAACGGGAAAAGCGCGTCCAACACTTTGCCATTAAGGCACTTCCGGCGGCAGCGCGCGATCGCTACGCGGAGGAATGGGCCGCCGTTCAGCGCCGTTTCGTCGACGATCCCGCCCTGGCCGTGGGTGAGGCAGACTCGCTGGTGAACCGCGTGATGACCGCAAGGGGCTATCCCATGGCCGACTTTGATCAGCGCGCGGCCGACGTTTCCGTCACCTACCCCACCGTGGTGCAGAATTACCGCGCCGCGCGCATCATCGTTCAGCGCCATGGGCGCGGCGACGCCGGAACCGAGGACCTGCGTCAGGCCATGGTGCATTACCGCTCCTTGTTCGACGAATTGCTCGACCTCCCAAAATCCGCAACTGCCACAAGGGGATACCTCAATGAACGAGCTTCATAGTGATGAGAACCGGGCGACTGCCGATATTCAAGTCGCTCGACGAGCCGAAATGGCCAACGATTTTGCTGCCGATCCTGGGAGCGAGATGCGTTCCAATCAAGCTGCTGTGGCCGACCCACCGGATGAATTCGCCAGTCGGCGGCCGCTGCCTAACCCTCTTTTCCCGGAAGGCGAACTGCGTAACCTTCGCTCGTGCTGGGACCGTGTTCAAACCTCCTTCGTCGATGAACCGCGTTCGGCAGTCAAGCAGGCGGATAGCCTAGTCGCCGACATGGTCGCACGCATCGCCGAACAATCTAGGTCCGAGCGTGAGCAGCTTGAGAAACAGTGGAATCGTGGCGAAGACGTCAATACCGAGGACCTCCGCCAGGCGCTAAGACGCTATCGCGCCTTTTTCGACCGCCTGCTCTCCTTCTGAGCGGCGATCCGGCGCTGTACTCTCTTATCCTGAAATGTGATCGCAATTCAAAGCACACCTCCCAAGACCGCGCAGCGGAAGGGTTTCTTCCGATCCTTTGTTCGATGGCTTGGTCTCGGCATTGCGGCGCTCTGGTTGCTTGCCGCGCTGATGCTTGTGGCAGCCCGATGGATCGATCCGCCAACCACTGCGGTGCAAATCGAGCGCCGCCTGCAGGCCTGGATTCACTTGAAGCCGTATCACAAGCGCTACAAATTCATTCCGCTTGGGCGAATCTCGCCCAATTTCCAGCACGCCGTCATCGCCGCCGAGGATGCGCGCTTCTACCAGCACCATGGGTTCGATTGGAACGCGATCGAAATCGATGCCAAAGAAGATATGGACGGCGGCCGCGTGCGCGGAGCCTCCACCCTTACGCAACAACTGGTAAAAAACCTGTTCTTCGGAACGGGCCGCTCCATCCTCCGCAAGGGCGCGGAGGCCACATTGGTGCCGGTGGCCGAATTCGTCCTCGGCAAGCACCGCATTCTGGAGCTCTACCTCAACGTGGTCGAATGGGGCCCCGGGATTTACGGCGCAGACGCGGCGGCTCACGCCTGGTACGGAACCTCGGCCCGGAATATCGACCGGGAACAGGGGGCTCGGCTCGCCGCGATTTTGCCGGCTCCCCTCAAGCGGCGGCCCGAGCGCATGAATCACTACAGCAAAATTGTCCTTGAGAGGATGCGCCAAGTGGGTTGGTAATCGCGAGTGGCGTCCTACCGCGCAAGGACTTCTCGGCTAAGATTGAGAGGAAATCAAGATGGTGGGCGCCGCAGGCGCAGCCCCGCCTCATTCGTGCAGATTTTCGTGGCGCTCGAACATCGAACCGAACAAAGGAGCATCGGCAATGCAGACGAAGCGACTTGGCCGCACGGGCCCTGAAATACCGCCGATTGTGCTCGGCGGGAACGTGTATGGATGGACGTTGAGCGAGGCGGATTCACTCAACCAACTGGACCGGGCCTTCCAGGCCGGCCTCACCTTCATCGACACCGCGGACGTCTACTCGGTCTGGGTTCCCGGCCACATCGGCGGCGAATCGGAGACCATCCTTGGCAAATGGTTCAAGCGCAGCGGCCGCCGCAGCGAGGTGATTCTGTCCACCAAAGTCGGGATAGACATGGGCGGCGGCAAAAAGGGACTGGGCGCGAAGTACATCCGCCAGGCGGTCGAGGACTCCCTGCGCCGCCTGCAGACGGACTACATCGACCTCTACCATTCGCACCGCGACGATCTGGCCACGCCCATCGAAGAGACGCTGGGCGCGTTCGACGAACTCGTAAAGGCTGGCAAGGTGCGCTACATAGGAGCCTCAAACTACTCAGGAGCGCGCTTGGCGGAGAGCCTAGAGACGAGCCGCCGCAACGGGCTGGCCGCATACATTTCGCTGCAGCCCGAGTACAACATGATGGAGAGGGCGGAGTTCGAGAGCCATCTGCTGCCCGTGGTTGAAAAGTACAGCCTCGGCGTGATCCCGTATTTTTCGCTGGCGGCAGGTTTTTTGACCGGCAAATACCGGCAGGGCGGCGATACCACAGGCAGTGCGCGCGGGCCTGCGGTGCAGAAGTATTTGAACGAGCGCGGATTCGCCGTCGTGGACGCACTCGACGAAGTCGCAAAGGCGCACGGCGCAACTCCGGCGCGTGTGGCTCTGGCTTGGCTGATGCAAAAACCGGGAGTCACGGCCCCCATTGCCAGTGCAACGAACGATCGCCAGTTGCAAGACCTCATTGCGGCGACAGAGCTGAGTCTCGATCCCGCGGCGGTCCGGCGACTGGATGAGGCCAGCGCGCCGCTCAGTCAGCCGGCTTAACAGGAAAACCGATCCCTGGCCCCTGAATCCTGACCCCTATTTCGCAATCACATCAATCGGCACCGTAATTGTCTTCGGCGGCAGGCACTGGTTCTGGTCGCATGCCTGGTAGCGAAGCTTGGCCTGCACCATGTGATTGCCCGGCGTGGCTACGATCCGCGCCTGAATCGTGAACTCGCCGGTATATACGCTGAGCTTGGTCGTGGGGTCGGCGGGCAGCGTCATCGCAGTGCCTGCCGGATAGGTGGCAGCGTCGAGCCGCACGCCCGCGCCGTCGGGGATCGTGAATATCGTCGGAATCAGGTAGTCTTCGCTGGGCGTGTGCGAGTTGATGTGCAGCCCCTGCGCGATGCGAAAGTGCAGCGCAAGCGGGATCGGTTTGCCCGCAGTCACGCTCACCTGCTCAGGAAACAGAAACGTCACCGCGTCGGTCCTCACCAGCGGCCGGCTCTGCGCGCTAGCACCCAAACCCTGCCCGTGTGCAGCTGGCATGCAAAGGCTCAACAGCGCGACGAAAACGCAAACTTGTCTCTTCATCCGATCCACCGATTCCAACCACCGGAAAATCTCATGTCGTGGCACCGAATTCCCGCAGGGGCTAATGCCCACGTTGTATTTTCAGGTGTGCTCGGCACGAGTAAACCCGTGCCCTGATACAAAACGATCATAACGATGGGCGTTTCGCACCCCCGTGATTCGGCCCTGAATACTAAGAGCTAAGAGCTAAAAGCTAAAAGTTGCCTCACTCCCCCAGCGCCTTCTTGATGTTTCCTTCAATCTCGCTCTCCGAGGTCAATCCCACCTGTGCGGCCACCACCGTTCCCTTGCGATCCACAAAGAACGACGCGGGCAGGTCGTCCAACCCGCCGTAGTCGCGGCTGATGCTGTCGCCGTCTACCACCATCGGATACGGCACCTTCATCTCCGCGACAAACTTGCCCACTGCGGCCTTGTCTTTGGCCCAGCCGGCAGTGTCGCTCTTCTGCAAATCGTCGCCCTCGGTATCCACACCCAGAATCTCAAAGCCCTGCGCGGCGTACTTGTTGCGAAGCTCGATCAACCATGGAGTTTCCAGCCTGCACGGAGCGCACCACGTGGCCCAGAAATTAATCAACACAGCCTTGCCCCGGTAGCTCGCGAGCGTGACCTTTTTGCCCGTCAAATCTTCAAGCGCAAAGGCCGGCGCAGGCTTACCGCTGAGTGGAGAAACATACTGCGACGTGCCGCCCCCGGGAGCCGGCACCAGCTCACCCTGCCCGGCGTTTGCCAGCAGCCGCTCGGCAGCCTGCTTGCGATACTCCCAGTTGGCCCACCCCGCCCAGGCAAAGATGGCCAGAATCAAAAGGACAGCGGCAAGAACCAGCGTATTGCGCCGCACGAGGAAGGACTTCATGGGTCTATTGTACGAAAAGGCAGGGAGCGGGACCAAGGGAACAAGGGTACGAGAAAACAAGGGAACAGAGACGAAGCGATCCCCAGCCGATCTTCGCCGTACCGATTGCGGCAAGTCGCGGAGAGCGTCATTCTCCCGGATTGAGTTACCCACGACTCGCTGCTTTTGTTTCCTTGTTCCCTTGGCCCCTTGTTCCCTCATTCCCTGTCTTTTGTTACTATCAAAAGCCGATGACCAAGCCCAATCCCAACGACCGTGAAACCGGTGCTTTTGGCCCGGCAGCGCTGGTCCGCACGGAGGCCGCAGCGCTCGAAGCCCTCGCCGCGCGCCTCGATGGATCCATGGCCGAGCCGTTCGCGCGCGCCGTCGAAATGATTCTCCGCTGCGGCGAGTCGCACGGCCGTGTCGTGGTCACCGGCATGGGCAAGAGCGGTATCATCGCGCAAAAAATCGCCGCCACGCTCAGCTCCACCGGCTCGCCGGCCCTGTTTCTGCATCCTGCCGAGGCCGTCCACGGCGACGTGGGCGTGCTCATGCCCGGCGATGTAGTGATTGCGCTGTCGGCCAGCGGCGAGACTGAGGAGATTCTCCGCCTCCTGGCCACGATCAAGCGCAAGGGCGACGCGCTGATTAGTTTTTGTTGCAATGTGCAGTCGACGTTGGCCGAGGCCAGCGACCTGGTACTTGACTGCTCGGTGGAGCGCGAGGCCTGCGGCCTGAACCTCGCGCCCACCTCCTCCACTACCGCCATGCTCGCCCTGGGCGATGCGCTCGCCGTCGCCGTCAGCCTGCGCAAGGGCTTTCGCGTCGAAGATTTTGCGGAACTGCACCCCGGCGGCAAACTGGGCAAGCAACTCGCCAAGGTCCGCGACCTGATGCACTCGGGCGAAGATATCCCCTCCGTCGCACCAGCCACTCCTATGGCCGATGTGATCTTTGAGATGTCGTCGAAGAAGCTCGGCATAACGACCGTACAGGACGCGGGCCGCTTGTGCGGCGTGATCAGTGACGGGGATTTGCGGCGCCTACTGGAGCGCGAGGGCGGCGCAGCACTGAGCAAGACGGCCGGCGAGGCCATGAACCCGCATCCGCGCACCATTGCCTCAAGCGAGCTGGCAGCAAAGGCGCTGGCCATTCTCGAAGAGCGCAAGATTACTTCGCTCGTCGTCGTCGATGCAGGCCAGAACGTCGAAGGCGTTCTGCATCTGCACGATCTGTGGGGCGTGGAGCTGATTTAGAGGCAGCCCTCAGGGATCAGGGCCGCAAATGCGCTGCGGCATTGATTTTCAACTGCCGCTTGAAAAAGCGCTTCGCAGCCGGATCGCTGCTGTTGTACCTTTGTTCCGGGTAGTCCCCTCAAAGCAAATTCAAAATCGAGAGAAAACGGAGGTAACAAATGAAGAAGCTCTGCCTGGTAATCGCTCTGGTGCTGGCATTCGCTGCGGGCGCTTTTTTGACGGCGCAGGTGCGCGACTGGCACGATCTGGACGCTGTTCACAGCCATGTGAATGAAGCCATCCACGAGATGGAACGCGCCCGCGCAGCCAACCACTACGACATGGAAGGCCATGGAGCAAAGGCGGAAGAGGCCCTGCACACCGCGGAGCATCAACTTGATCTTGCTGTGCGGACGATGCGGCGCCGCTAGCGCCCGTTTTCTCCATCTGGCGCCGTTCCCAACTTCTCTTTGCACTGGGACAGGGGAGGCCAGACCTTCGGGTTTGGCCGCCTGGGTTCGCAATTCGCTCTACGAGCGTCCTACAGCAGAACCAGAATAGCTGTACCCAACGGCACGTCCTCTGAGTGGCTTTTTCCTCAAGAAAAAGCCACATTGAAGATTCTTCACTTGGGCACGTGAATTCTGGTTCTGCTCTAAGCGCGGGCGAGAGGTCGAAGGCGTGGTGTATCTGCATGATCTGTGGGGTGTGGAGTTGATTTGAAAGAGTCAAAAAGGAGACCCGACTTGAATTTAACTTTGGGAAGATTCCTAGAAAACGACGGCGCTTTCAAGTTCCAAGTGCAACATTGTTGATTTTAGCTGACCAGAACTTCTGGAAGTTGAAAGCGCCTTGGGGCAGGAACAGTTCTGCCGGGGCTTTCCATCCGAGCGACT
>Ga0326728_10008667_pt1 | contig 25067 bp, 19 predicted proteins | sample MB3enrmetagenome_FD_207602 | JGI IMG/M metagenome (GOLD analysis project Ga0326728, IMG submission 207602) | Lab enriched peat soil microbial communities from McLean, Ithaca, NY, United States - MB31MN | ecosystem: Environmental > Terrestrial > Soil > Wetlands > Peat | place: USA: New York... | reverse complement strand
CAAGCAGGTGTTGCCTGGAAAAGATGCAGACATACGATGCGGTTGTGGTCGGGGCAGGCTATATAGGTTGCGCCGTGGCTCATGCCCTGACGGCGGCCGGTCTCCGTACGGTTCTGCTCGACCAGGGGCAGGTGATGGGGGGCGCCTCGCGGGCGAATTTCGGCAACATCCAGGTACAGGACGCGGAGTTGGCGCACAGCCTGCCGATGGTGACTGCCGGCTTTCGCCGGTTTGCGGATCTGGAACAGGAATTGGACTGTTCCGTCGGCTATCGCCGGCAGGGGAGCCTCTTGCTGATCGAGACCGAGTCACAATGGCAGGTCATGGCGGCGCGCCTGCCTGCGCTGCACGCGGCCGGGATCGCGGCCGAGCTCGTCCCGGCCGCTCGTCTTCCCGAACTGGAGCCGCTCCTTGACCCGCACGTGGCCCTGGGTGCGTGCTACTATCCCAACGAAGCGCAGGTTTCGCCGTTCGGGCTGATGTGGGCTTATTTGCGGCAGGCGCGGAAGCGCGGGCTGACTGTTTGCGCAGACACCAGGATCACGGGATTTGATATCGGGGGCGGAAGGGTGCGGGGAGTCCGGACGCAAGGCGAGCCGTTCAGCGCAGGCGCGGTTGTATTGGCAACCGGGGCCTGGACGCCGGCGCTGGGCCGGCTGCTCGGGCGCGAGTGGGCGATCCCGCACGTCCACGGCCAGGCGCTGGTCACCGAGGCTTGTGAGCTGCGCCTCAACGCCCACGTCAGCTCGGCGGCATTCTTTGAAGAGGCGCAGGTGGGGCCAGGCCAGGGTGGGCCGGAAGCGGCCCTGGCGGTGGGACAGAGCCGTGAGGGTCACTTTCTGCTGGGCGAGGCCGCGCAGGTGACAGAGGATCTGGGCAGACACGCCAGCCGGGAAGGAGGGTCAGCTATCGCTCGCCTGATTAGCCGTTGCCTGCCCATGCTCCAGTGCCTGCGGGTCTTGCGGGCGTGGGCGGCGCCCGTGGCGTTCACCGAGGATGGCCTGCCGTTTCTGGGACCGGTCGCCGGTCTGCCCGGCCTGATCCTCGCCACAGCCTTCAAGTCCACCGTCATCGTTACGCCGCTGATCGGCGACACGGTCGCGCAGCTGCTCGTCTCAGGGCGTTCCGATCTCGACCTGACACCGTTCTCGCCCGACCGCCCGGCCAACGTGGGTCACGACAAGACCATCCCGCCATCCACCTCGATGGCCTGCCCGGTGATGTAGCCGGCGTCACAAGAGGCCAGGAACGCGGCCACGCCCGCGATCTCTTCCGGGCGGGCCAACCGGCCCATCGGGCAGTCGTGACGGCGCATGGTCAGCCAGGCCTCGCTGTCCATCTGGGCGCGGCCGGCCGCGACTTCGGCCACGCTGCGGATCAGGTCAGTCTCCGTGTTGCCCGGGCAGATCGTGTTCGCCGTGCAGCCATAAGGCGCCAGCTCCATGGCCACGCTACGTGTCAGCCCGATCACGCCCGTCTTGGCCGCGCTGTATTGGGCGCTGGCTTCCCAGGATGTCTTGCCGGCCATCGATGAGATATTGATGATCGCCCCGGACCGTTGGGCCATCATGATCGGGGCGACGGCCTGATTGCACAGGAAGACGCCGGTCAGGTCGACGTCGATGACCCGTTGCCATTCGCGGAGGGGCACTTCCGGGAGAGGTTGGCTGGAATAGATACCGGCGCTGGCTACCAGCGCGTCGATGCGTCCCCAGGCATCCATGACCGCGGCGCAGGCGGCGGCGACGCTGCCCTTGTCGGTCACGTCGCAGTGCAGGGCCAGGGCCGGTTTGCCGTCCAGCGCCTCGCATCCCGCGGCCGTCTTCCTGGCATCCTGCGAACTCAGGTCCAGCACGGCAACCCGCGCTCCCTCCTCGGCGAAGCGCAGGCAGCAGGCCTTGCCGATGCCCCTGCCTCCGCCCGTCACAACCGCAACCGAGCCCTCGAAACGTCGCATCGTCGATCTTTCGGGCATAGATAGCCTCCTCAGGCTAGAGGTGGCCGGCCACGCCGGCCGGCGCAACTTGCCTGAGCCGGTTTCGAAGCACCTGCGCCACCGTCATCCGCCTTCACCACGCGTAGTTGACCAGCCTCTGGGTCGCGTCCACGATGTCGTCCACGCCGGGCAGGACGAAAGCCTCCAGGTCAGGGCTATAGGGCAACGGTGTATTCCTGGCTGCGACCCGGACGATCGGCGAGTCAAGCCAGCCGATGCCCTCCTCGGCGATCATGGCCGCTATCTCGGCGCCCGGGCCCAGCCGCTTGTGCGCCTCATGTACGATCACCACCCTGCCTGTCTTGCGCACGGAAGCCAGTATCGTACCTTTGTCCAGAGGCACCAGCGTGCGAGGGTCAACGACCTCGACCTCAATGCCTTGCCCGGCGAGGACCTTCGCGGCCTCGAGGACCTTCGGCAGCATCCCGCCAATCGCAATGACCGTTGCTCGATCGCCCACCCGAGCGATCGATGCTTTGCCGAAGGGCACCAGGAAGTCCTCGCCCTCCGGCACCTCGCCCTTCGTCGCGTACAGCATTTTGTGCTCGAAGAAGAGCACAGGATCTTCCCCACGGATGGCAGTCTTCAGCAACCCCTTGGCGTCCGCCGGGGTAGCCGGCACGGCGATCTTCAGGCCGGGGACATTCATGAACCAGCCCTCGGGCGACTGTGAATGCTGCGCCGCAGAGCCCGGGGCACCGGTGGCGACCCGGATCGTCAAAGCCACTTTGGCTTTACCGCCGCTCATATAGCGTGCCTTGGCTACCTGGTTGACCAGCTGGTCGCCGGCATCGGGCAGAAAGTCGCCGAACATGATCTCGACGATGGGGCGCATGCCCATCATGGCGGCGCCCAGCCCCGCGCCGACGATCCCGGCTTCACTGATGGGAGTGTCGCGCACGCGATCCGCACCAAAGCGCTGCAACATGTCGCCGCTGACGCCCCAGACCCCACCAAAAACGCCGACGTCTTCGCCAATCAGGATCACGTTCGGATCGCGGGCCATCTCCTCGCACATCGCTTCATAGAGAGCCTGGCTATATGTCATTGTGCGCATCAACGCCTCTGTCAAGTTAGAATACCAGCCCTTCAGCCGTGTCGCCGTATACGCCGGACAGCGCCGTCAAAGCTTCCGGCCGGGGGCTGCCGGCTGCGAAGGCGACCGCATCATCCAGGCAGGACTGCACCGCTGCCTCGATGGCCGTGATCCGATCTTCTCCCACTCCAGCTTCAGCCAGCAGCCGCTCACGGAAGCGTACTACCGGATCACGCCCTTGCCACGTTTCCATCTCCTCGCGCGAGCGATAGACCATGGGGTCGCCCTCGTAGTGGCCGCGCTGCCGGTAAGTTTTGCCTTCGACGAGGCTTGGCCCACGGCCTGACCGCGCCCGCTCCGCGGCCGCGCGCGTGGCCTCGTAGACTGCCAGCACATCATTGCCGTCGATCGTCACGCCGGGCATGGCGTAGCTGGCGCCACGGGTGGCGAGGTCGGCGACCGGCGCTTGCTGCGCCTGGGGCGTCCCTTCGCCGTACAAATTGTTCTCACAGAAGAAGACCACGGGCAGCTTCCAGAGCCCGGCGAGGTTGAGCGCCTCGTGAAAGGCGCCCTCGTTCGTCGCCCCATCGCCGAAGAATGAGAGCACGACCCTGGCCTCCTTGCGCTGCTGGATGGCGAGGCCGGCCCCGACCGCGATCGGGATGCCACCTGCCACGATCCCGTTGGCGCCCAGGATGCCGAGGTCGAAATCGGTCATGTGGAGCGAGCCACCCTTGCCGCCGCAATAGCCGGTGGTCCGGGCCGCCAGCTCAGCCATCATGAATTTCGGGACGCCGCCTTTGGCGACCAGATGGCCATGCCCGCGATGCGTGCTGGTGATCACATCTTCCGGCCGCAGCGCGGCGCACGCGCCGGCTGCGGTAGCTTCCTGCCCGACGCAGCTATGGATGAACCCCGGGATGAGCCCTTTCCGGCGCTCGTCGATGGCTCGCAGCTCGAATTCCCGGATCGTCAGCATCTTCTCGTAAAGCTCGAGCAACCATCCCGCAGGGTAACTCGCGATTTCCATGATGCCCTCTGTAATTCGTAACCTGTTTGTGAACCGTAATCCGCGCTTGGCGCCTGCGGCCGGTCGCCGGCCAGGAACTGGCGACGATCAACCTAGCCCAGCAATGCGATCGGTTTCTCGATCAGTTGCTTGATCCGGGCCAGGAAGCGAGCAGCCGCGGCGCCATCCGCGATGCGGTGGTCGAAGCTCAGGCTGAGCGCCATCATGGCCCGCACCACCACGGCACCCTCGCGCGCGACGGGCCTCTCGCTGATGCGCCCGACGCCCAGAATGGCTGCCTGCGGCGGGTTGATGATGGGCGTGAACCCATCGACGTCGAGGTGCCCCAGGTTGGAGATGGTGAACGTGCCGCCGGCCAGGTCGTCGGGCAGGGAAGTGCCTGCCAACGCCCGGGCGATCAGGGCAGCGTATCCGCGTTGGATGGCCAGCAGCGACAGCCGGTCCGTGTGCTCCAGGACCGGCGTCATCAGCCCGCGCTCGGTGTCCACCGCCAGGGCGATGTTGATGGCCGGCAACAGGTGGATGCCGTCCCCCTCGATGCGCGAATTGAAGACTGGATGCTCGCGCAGCGCGTGCGCCACTATGGCGGCCAGCAGCGCATTGTACGAGATCTTGTCCTCTGGCGCCAGCCCTCGATGGCCCTCAGCCGGCGCGTCGTTGAGCTGAGCCCGGGCCGAGACCAGGTTCGTGGCTTCGGCTTCGGTGAACAGGGTCACGTGCGGCGCGGTGAACGCGCTCGCGACCATCCGTTGTGCGATCACCTGGCGCGCCCCCTTGAGCGGGATGACCACTTCCGAGGGAGCGGAGAGCGCCGAGTATGGCGTAGGGCCTGTTCCCCAATCCCGGCCCTCGAGCCCCTGTTCCCCGTCCCCTGCTCCGGCCGCGCGCTCGACGTCGGCTCGCGTGACCCGGCCGGCCCGCCCGCTGCCTTGCAGCCGGTTCAGGTCGACGCCTTCCGCCTCTGCCACTCGCCGCGCCACCGGTGTGGCACTGACTTGCTCGTCTTCGGCACGGGCCGGCTGAGCCGCCAGGTGGGCCTGCTCCACGTCGGCCGCCTGGACCCGGCCTTCCGGGCCGCGCCCGGGTACACGGGCCAGGTCGATTTGCCATTGAGCGGCCAGCCTTCTGGCTTTCGGTGTTGCCACCGCGCGTCCCACACCTGCCGCCCTGGGGGCCGCAGGCCCCGCGCCGGCCGCCGTCTGGTATTCGCAGACGGCAGCCCCGGCGGGCACCGTGATGCCCGCCGGGGCGAGGATCTCGATCAGGAGCCCGTCGGCGGGGGCTTCATAGTCGAGCGAGACTTTCTCGGTATCGTAATTGAAGAGGATCTCACCCTTCCTGACCCTATCGCCCGGCGCCTTCAACCACTCCTTGATCGTGGCCTCAGTCATCGTGAGCCCCAGCTTGGGCATGATGATCCGCATGTCGCTATAGATCTCTTTCTGTCTCGTGCACCTGGATGCCGCGCAGCGCTAATTCAGAAAGGAACGGCTCGCTGGGCAAAAAGGCCTCTGGGGCATCTATGCCCGTCCCGCGGAAGTTGCCGCGAGCCAGTAACAAAGCCCCTGCCACGAGAGGCAGTGCCACGCACCGCGTCCACGCGCTGGGGCCCGACCAGCCGGCCTGTTCGGCGGACGGGTGTCTGGTCCACAGCGTTCGCTCCAAGGCACGGTCCCCTGATCTCCCGGTGACCTGCACGTGCAGTGCATAGCCCCAGGCCGGCTCTTCGTTGGCCTGGGGCGTTTGCACGAGATATTGCTTGACAAGCTCGCGCCGCGGGATCGGGCTGCCGTTGATCGTGACCGGCGCCGGATCGAAGGCACCATACTCGCACAGGCTGCGCATCAGCTGCATGGCCTTGGGCGTAAACGTGCCGCGCACCGTCACCGCCTTGGCGCCCAGCGTGCGGGGCAGGGTGTGCGCCTCACTCTGCGGCACGATGTACACGGTCTGGCGGCCGATAGGCTCCGGGAAGTCCACCGTCTTGGCCCCGTCCCAGAGCCGCACCTCGCGGTAAGCACCCTCTGCGTAATAACCGCGCCTCACATCGGGCCCGAACTCCCAGAAGACGCCATCGACCGACGCCGGCGATAGGGCGATAGACCGATACGAGGCAAAGTCGATTTCGATCGAACCGATCTCGTCCATGCCACGCGCACCGTGCTTGGCCAGCATGTTGGTCAATCCGGAGCTGGACCCACACCCGGACACGTAGACGGCCCCCGCGGCGTGGGCCGCCTGGCTCAGTGCGAGCAGCTCGGGCGAGATATCACCCAGGTCGATGGCGCGAGCGCCCGTGGCTATCACGGCTTCCGCCACGGGCAGCGCCAGGCCTTTCGGCAGCGCGTTGACCACTACATCCGGGTTGCCGGCCAGCATCTGCCTGAGCACCGTCTGGTCTGAGGCATCCAGGCAGGCGACGGCTTCGTCGGGCAAGCCCCACTTGCCGGCCATCTGCCGGGCCTTCTCCACGTCAAGATCCGCCACGAGGATCTGATCGAAAAGACCGGATGCGATCAGTTCGCTCGACGCATGCACTCCCATAGCGCCGGCGCAGCCGAGAACAACAGCCTTCATCCCCCCTCCCGGTGGGTCATTTCAGCGGGAAGATCGCCTTGATCCGCTCCAGCGCTTCCGCTTCTGTCGTCGATGGATAGAACTCGAGCCCGACCAGCCCATCATAGCCCAGCTGCCGGAGCTTTGCCCGCAAATTGGCGTAGTTGATCTCACCGGTGCCGGGCTCCTGGCGGGTGGGCACGTCGGCGATGTGGAAGCTGGCGTAAAGGCCGGCGTACTGCTCGAGCCCCCAGATCAAGTTCCCCGAGTCGCGCTGCTGATGGTAGCAGTCGAAAACCATCTGAAGCTGCGGATGGGAGAAACGCCGCACCCAATCGGCGGCCAGGTCGTGGCTGTGCACCAGGATGCCGCCCTTGATGTGGAATTCGTTCAGGGCCTCCACCCACACTCGCACCGGCGTCTGCTCCACCAGCTTCAGGATGCGCCCGGTCTGCTCGAGCACGTTGGCATATTGCTCCGCCGGGGTGAAGTTGGACGAGAGGCGACGCGTCCACGACCGCCCGTTGACGAGATCGACCTGATTCGAGAACAGGTACAGGTGTTCGATGCCGTACCGGCAGGCCATCTCCAGGCTCTCCGACCACGAGCGCATGACGAGCTCGTTGTCGCCCGGATCGGCCAGCGAGCCCATCTCGTCGTCGAAGACGGAATTGAAAATGACCCCGCAGCGGCGGCATTCGGCTGCGAGCTCGGCCACAGGCTGGCTGCGCCACGACCAGGCGTCGACGCGGCGGATGCCTAAGTTGACCATCGGCTCTACCCGCTCCACGATCGGCCGCCCGGTGAACCAGAAGTCAAGATAGCCGGTATACTCCATGATAGATCCTCCTTGCCTCTCGCTACGCCACCCGGCAGCGCAGCGCGCCTCCGTTGAGCACCGCCGAGATGTTGACGTAATCGCCGGCGCGTATCGCGCCGGCCAGCTTGATCGCCCCCGCCGCGACGTGGGGCGTGAGGATCAGGTTGCACATCGGGTCTCGGGCCAGGGCCAACAGCGGGTTGTCGGGCTGCACCGGTTCCCATGTGAATCCATCGACCGCAGCGCCTCCCAGGTGCCCGCACCTGAGGGCGTCGGCCAGCGCCGGCTCGTTCACGGTGCCGGAGCCGCCGCTCTGCACGAAGAGCGCCCCTGGCTTCATCGCCGAGAAGAACTCGGCGTCGACGGACTCTTCCATGCCGGCGGTGAGCGGCAGGAGCGCCACGACGACGTCGCTCGCGCGCGCGATCTCGGCCCTTGTGGCGTAGCGGACCCCCAGCGCAGCCTCCGCTTGCTCCGGAAGCCGGTGGCGCTTATGGTATAGCGCGGTCGCGCCGAAGCTGTTTAGACGTCGCGCGAGCTCGCCGCCGATCTCTCCGAAGCCCATGATGCCCACGGTCTTGTCCATGAGCCCGCCGATGTTCTCGCGACCTGACCAGTTGTAGGCGAAGTGGTCTTCGTCGCAGAGGCGCGGCGGCTGGCCCCAGTCATTGCCCGACTCGGCGATGGGCATCAGCTCGCGCACGCGCTTGGTGAGCCCCAGGATCTGCATCATGACGTGTTCGGCCACCAGCTGGCAGGTGGTGACCGGCAGGCAACAGACCGGGATGCCGGCCCTGCGCGCGGCTTCGAGATCGATATCCCAGGTTTGGGCGCCCAGCCGCTGGATGAGCCGGAGCCGCGCTCCGGCGGCGATCATGTCCGCGTCGACCGCGCCGCTGCGTTCCGAGATGAAGAATTCCATCTCCGGCAGCAGGGCCAGGATCTCATCTTTGGATGGATCGCGGCGCATGACGATATCGAGCTCAGCCGGCGCGCCTTCCAGCGCCCACTGCTGCTGTTGCCAGCCACGCTGCGTGACAAAGAGAGCACGATGAGTGCCTCCCATGGCAAGCCCCTCCTTGCAGCCTGTATTTCGGTGCGAAAGAGCGTGGGGCGGGGATCGGCCCTCCCCACGCGCACCAGCGGCAATCCTACTTCAGCGACACCCACACCGCCTTGGCTTCGGTATAGGCGTCGATGACTTCGTGGCCGTTGTCACGGCCATATCCGCTCCCCTTGAAGCCGCCAAAGGGGGCGGCCGCATCGAAGCGATCATAGGTGTTGACCCAGACCGTCCCGGCCTTGACCGCTGCTGCCACCCGATGGGCCCGTGCGACATCGCGGGTCCAGATCCCTGCAGCCAGGCCGTAGGAGGTGTCGTTGGCCCGTGCGATGACTTCATCTTCCGTCGCGAAAGAGAAGATGGGCACTACAGGGCCAAAGATCTCCTCGCGGGCGACGGTCATGTCGTCTCTGACGCCGGTGAGGATCGTCGGCTCTATGTAGTTGCCCCCGGTATAGGGCCCCTCGGTCAAACGCCTGCCACCGCACACGAGCGTGGCGCCCTGCGCGATGCCGCCCTCGATGTAGGCCATGATCGCATCCGCCTGGGTCTTGTGGATGATGGGCCCGATCTCGGTGGATACGTCCATCGCGTCGCCGATCCGGGCCGCGCGGGCCAGCCCGGCCAGCCGCTCCACCACCCTGGCGTAGATCGGCTCCTGCACGAACAGGCGTGCGCCGGCCACGCAGCTCTGCCCGGAGAAGCCGAAGCCTGCCTCGAAAGCCCCCGCGATAGCCGAGTCCAGGTCCGCATCGGCGAAGATGATGTTGGGAGCTTTGCTGCCTAGCTCGAGGGCCAGGCGCTTCAGGTTCCCCGCCGAGGCCTGGACGATGCTGCGCCCGACCGTCGTGGAGCCGGTGAACTGGATCTTGTTGATGCCCGGATGCGCGGCCAGGGCCGCGCCGATCACCGGTCCGGGGCCGGTGAGTATGTTGACGGTGCCGTCGGGGAAGCCGGCTTCCTGGATCAGCTCCGCCAGCCGGATCAGTGGAAGCGAGGCCCACTGGGCAGGTTTCAAGATCACGGCATTCCCGCAGGCCAGCGCCGGGCTCATCTTCTGGACGGAGTGAATCAGGGGGTAGTTCCAGGGAATGACGATGGCCGCGACACCCAGAGGCTCGCGCCGGGTGTAGACGAAGTGGTCCTGGGCGCCAACGGATGGCGTGTAGCCGGCGATTTTGCTCGGCCAGCCCGCGAAATGGTGCGCCAGCCCGGCCGCGACCCACGCATCGATGGCCCGTGTCGTGCTGATGGGCTTGCCATCGTCCAGCGATTCCAGCTCGGCCAGCTCATCATTGTGGGCCGTGATCAGGTCGCCCAGCCGGTTCAGGCACTCCTCGCGTTTGGCCAGCCCCGCCTGGCCCCATGGCCCCTCGAACGCGCCGCGCGCCGCGACCACGGCCCGGTCCACGTCTGCGCTCCCGGCCGACGCCAGCTCGGCCAGGCATACGCCGTCCGACGGATTGTAGCTGCGGAAAGTTCCTCCATCGCCGGCAGGCAGCCATTGCCCGCCGATCCAGAGCTTGAACGGCGAGCCCGCCAGAAACTGCTGCGTGGCCCTGCTGATCGGTTCTTTTGCCATCTTTGCCTCCTGTTGCAACGTGATCACTGCATCTGCGCCAGGATCTTCTCGCAGTCGCCAGCCGAAGCGGCCCTCGGGTTGTTGCCGATCAAGACCATGCGGGTGGTCTCTTCGGCGATCGTGGCCCAGTCCGGCCCGCTGCGCAGCGCCGTGACGGCGAAGTCAGCCGCCGAGGCATCGAGCTCGCAGAGCCGCGTCGGCAATCCCAGCCCCTGCACGAACCGGCGCAGCGCAGAGACGATCAACTCGTCGCCCGCCCCGGCCTCGAGCCCGAGCAGCCCGGCCAACCTGGATCGCCGGTCGGGCGCGACGGCCGGCAGGTTGAACTGCATGACGTAAGGCAGGATGAGAGCATTCGCGAGGCCATGATGCAGGTGCAAGTGCGCCGTGAGTGGGCCCGACAGCGAATGCACGAGCCCGAGGCCCGCCTGGTCCATGGCAATACCGCCCCACACGGCCGCCAGCGACATCTGCCGGCGCGCGGGCATATCGTCGCCATCGGCGACCGCCGCCGGCAGCGCCTGCCAGATGATCTCCATGGCTGCCAACGCGAACTGGTCGGTGAAGGGGTTGGTGCGCTTCCCGATGTACGCCTCGAGCGCGTGGATGAAAGCATCCATGCCGGTCGCGGCGGTCATCTGCGGCGGCAGGGAGCGGGTCAGCTCGGGGTCGATGATGGCTGCGTGCGCGAACATCAAGGGGCTGAGCACACCCTTCTTGAAGGGGTTTTCCGGGTCCACGATCACCATCACTTTGCTGACCTCGCTGCCCGTGCCGGCTGTGGTCGGGATGGCGATGACCGGACGGCTTGGCCGTGTGATGGCCTTATTCCCCCATTGGTAATCGGCGTAGTTCCCGCCGTTGGCCAGCAGCATCGCGATCGCTTTGGCCACGTCGATGGCGCTGCCGCCGCCAAGCGCCGCGATCGCCTGGACGCCGAGCTCTTCGGCGATGGCCAGGCCACTTGCCACCTCCGCGGTGGTCGGGTTGCTGCTGACGCCCGTGAAGACGGTCACGGCGTAGCCCGCCTGTGCCAGCTGCGCCCGCAGGCGCTCCGGCAGGCCGGCCTGTGCCAGGCCACGGTCGCTCACGAGCAGGACATGCTCCGCCGCGAGCGCCTTCAGTTGCGATACCAGCGCTTCCGCTGCCGGCTGGCCGAAGATCACGCGTGTAGGCAGGCTAAAGGTGAAAGGTGTTGTCAGCATGAGTTCCTCCCCATTGAGCCAAATACAGGGAATACGGGTCAGGCTACACGCAGCAGGGTGTCTTGCTATTTCCTACTCCCTATTCCCTACTTTCTACCTCCGCAGACGCCATGACCGCGAGAGGCACCGGCTGGATGGGCGGGCGCGGGGTGAAAATGCCGCCGGCAAGGCTTCGCAAGTAATCTTCGCCCAACCCCGCCTCGCGCGCAAACAGGCGAGCCGCCTGCTCGGCGCAGATTCGCCCCTGGCAATTGCCCATCCCCAGGCGTGTCACGGCTTTGATCTCCTCGACCGTCTGCGCCCCATCGGCCAAAGCCTGCCGGATATCGCCCAAGGTTACTTCTTCGCACCGGCAGATCGTCGTGTCGTCGGTGGCCAGAGCGTCGAGGCCGGGGCCAGGCGTGAAGAGCAGGCCGAGCATGCGCGCGTAGCGCTGCTGGCGCGCCAGCAGCCCGCCGAGCCGCGCCAGCTCGCGGCCCGCCGCCCCTTCCGCCAGATGCCCAAGACGCCTGGCGACGGCGATGCCGGCGATTTCGCCCTCGATGGCCGCGAGCTCGGCGCCGCCGATGCCGGCCCCGTCACCGGCGGCATAAACGCCCGGCAGGGTCGTCTGCATCTCAGCGTCGCGGCGCGGCACGAACCCTCCTTGCTGCGGGTGGTATGCGTGCTCGCAGCCCAACAGGCGGCTCAGCTCGACGCGAGGGACGAGGCCGTAGCCGATCACGATCGTGTCGACGGCGACCGTCTCCTCGGTGCCGGGGATGGGCCGCCACTGGGGATCTATCCGTGCGATCACGGCACCCTCGACCTCGTCACGGCCACGCGCCTCGACGACGGACCAGCCGAAGCGGTAGCGCACGTGGGCCGAGGCCAGGACCCGCCCGTAGTCCCATCCCTCCGCGAGCCGCGGCCACTGCCCCCACAGCGCGGTCAAGAGCGGCAGGGCCCGCGGGCCGGGGGCCAGGCCCTCCAGGACGGCGACGACGTCCGCCCCGGCGCGCGCCAACGAAGCGGCGACGGCCAGCTGCAATGGGCCGGTCCCGGAGAGAAGAACGCGCCGCCCGGGCAGAACCCGCTGGCTTTTGATCAGCGTCTGGGCCGCCCCCGCCGCCATCACTCCCGGCAAGTCCCAGCCTGGGAACGCCAACGGCCGGTCATGAGCGCCGGTAGCGAGCACGAGCGCCGGAGCCACGATGCGGGATGGGTAAGAAGGGCCGTACCGGGAACCGTCGCGATGGCACAGGTCGAGCTCCCAGGCCCCATCCGGCGCCGGAAATGCTCCCCAGACGTCTGTGTCCGGCAGCAAACGCACATTGGACAGCGCGAGGCGCTCCAGCACTGCTGCCGCCTCCTGCCCGTGGCGCGATCGGTCATCCGCCCGAAAGGCCGCCGGCAGTTGCTTGAAATACTGGCCGCCCGGCCGCGGGTAACCGTCGATCAGCACCACGCTCACGCCTGCGCGCGCGGCCGCCAGTGCAGCCTGGATCCCTGCCGGCCCGGCGCCAACCACAGCCAGTTCCACTTGCTCTGTCATTGCCTCATCCCGGGTTCAACCATAAGGCCAGCCAAAGGCTCCGAGCCGCCAGGTCCCAGCAGAGGGGATCGTGGAGCCATCGCAGCGGAAGAGTTTCCCGTCACCCCTGTCATCCCTCATGTCTCGACGGCCATGCCGGGCGACACAGGTGTCAGGCAGGCACGGACATTGCGTTCACCATTCACTGTCACCAGGCAATCGTAGCAGATCCCCATGCCGCAGAAAATGCCGCGGGGCCGGCCGTTCTTGGGCGTATGCCGCAGCGTCCGGATCCCTTGCGCCAGGAGCACTGCGGCCACCGTTTCCCCCTCGCAAGCAGGGAGCGGCCGACCATTCACAGTTATGGAAATCGGCTGTCCCCGATCGACTCGAGGAAGCTCCGGATCTGATCGCGTGATACGCATGAGAGCCCTTCGTGGTGCAAGTGGCGGCCACCACCATGGAATGCAAGCTCGCAGCGGGCCTGCTCGACCGCGTTGCCGTATGACAGTATACTGCGCAGGGCACCGATCACTAAACTCGCTGCTGCCGGATGCTGGCCCCGAGCAGCGCCAGCCTCGAGCCTTGTGCGCAGCCTGCGGCTGCTCAAATCGGATTCACTGGGACGATAGCGCGTAGAGAATAGCACGACGCGAGGGGATTGTCAACCGACGGTTCACAATGTCCACTGTCGTGGTCCAAAATGCCGCCGGAGGCCGCGCCTTCCCCCCCGGCCTGGCAACCGCAATGGGGGCAGTGCGCGCGGTTGGGACCGGCCGCCATCACAGGATGCACAGGATTGGACGGGATGGACAGGATCAGGTCAGAAAACATCCATCCCCATGCGGGGACCTTTGTGTCCACCCGGTGAGAGTCAGCCCACGGGGACGCGGCAACCGGGCCGGGAGGACGCAACTCAGGCTGCTGGCCTGGCGTGGCCCCGCAACATGATTTCGCCCTGGCCCTCCCGTGCGGCTGGGGTGGACACGTGTGTGCCCCCATGCTACAATGCCGGTAGCTTGTTGGAAGGACCGCACATGGACGACTTCTCTATCGACAACCTGAGGCTGGGCGAGCGTATTCGCGATCGCCGGCAGGAGTTACAGCTCAGCCTGCGCGATCTGGCCGAGCTGACCGACCTGAGCGCGACTTTCCTGAGCGCGCTCGAACGCGGCCTGGCTAACCCTACCCTGGCCTCGGTGCGACGCATCGCCAACGCGCTGCGGGTGCCGCTTCATCGCCTGCTCGCCGATTCGTCGACCAATAGCCTGGTCGTGCGCAAAGACAGCCGCCGGCACATGCTCTTCCCGGATACCCAGGTCAGATACGAGATCCTCACGCCGCAGCTGACGCGCAAGATGGTGATGTTCCAGGTAGATCTGCCCCCGGACGCCGGCAACATCATGCAGCAGCCTCTGGCCGAGCCAAGCGAGGAGTGTATCGTCGTTCTGTCGGGCAACGTCGAGCTGGAGCTCGCAGGCCAGTGCTACCAGCTGGAGGCCGGCGACTCGATCTATTTCGAGAATCGCTACCTGGACAGCATCCGCGCGGTCGGAGACTGCGCCGCCGAGTACATCTCCGCCGTAGCACGGCCGAACTGAAGAGATTATGTCTGCGGACCCCTCACTCGGCCTCGATATCGGATCGGTCAACGCCAAGGCGGTCCTGTGCGATGCGGATGGCACCGTGCTGTTGGCGGACGCCGAAAAGATCATAGCCAGCCCGCGGGCTGCCGTCGGGGCCCTGCTGCGACGCCTTGACCGCCATACACCCCTTTCGCACATCTCATCGGCCGGGGTCAGCGGGGTGGGCAAGGACTTGATCCCCGCCGAATTTGGCTGGGCCGAGTTCAGCAGCTCGCTGGCCGTGGCCGCCGGCGTGCTGCATCGTGACGCCGGCGCGCGGACCATCATCCAGGTGGGTGGGCAGAGCTCGCTGGTCGTGCGGCTGCAGGATGGGCTGCGCCGGCCCTGGCAGGTGGCCACCAACCCGCTCTGCGCGGCGGGCACCGGCCGCTTTCTCGAACAACAGGCCTACCGGCTGGGCATCGAGCTGGACGATTTCGCAGTGCTGGCGCTGGAGTGCAAGGGACGCCCTCCGCGCATCGCGGCCCGCTGCAGCGTTTTTGCCAAGTCCGACCTGATCCATCTGCAGCAAAAGGGCACGCCGGTCAGCGCCATGCTCTACGCCCTGTGTGAGAGCATCGCCCGCATGGTGGCCTCTCTCAGCCGTGGCGCCTTTGAAGAGCCTATCTACCTGGTAGGCGGTGTAGCGGCCAACCGGGCGTTCCAGAAGGCGCTGGACGAGATGTTGTCGGCCCGCAACGGGCGCCCGGCGCACGCCATGGTGCCCGAGAATTACCTGCATGCCCAGGCCCTCGGCGCGGCGCTCATGGCGCGCGGGCGGCCTGCCCGCGTCGACTTCCTGCCGTCCGAGGCGATCGGGCACGCTTACCTGGCCATGCCACCGCTGGAGAGAGAAGGGAATGGGGAACAGGGAACAGGGACCAGTGCGGAAACCGTGAGCCTTTTCGGTGAAGCCGACACGGATTCTCCCCCTTCGGGGACTTCGTCGCTAGCGGCTCGCCGCGGCGCAGTCCGGCTTGCATACCCGCTCAGAATGGCAGACGCCGCTACCGAAGAGGTTCCCTGCGCATGCACTAGGGCTGGCTACCTCGGCGTGGACGTGGGCTCGACCAGCACGAAGGCGGCCATCATCGCCGATGATGGGAAGTCCGTCCTGCTCAAACACTACCTCATGACGGCAGGCCGGCCGATCGATGCCGTGAAGCAATTGTTCCGGGAGCTGCTGGCCGCCGGTGCGGGCGAGATCGCCATCCAGGGCGTGGGCGTTACAGGCTCCGGCCGCTACCTCGTCGGCAGCTTCATCGGGGCCGATCTGATCAAGAACGAGATCACGGCCCAGACGAGGGCCGCCGCCGACATCGATCCGGACGCCGACATCATCGAGATCGGCGGCCAGGACTCCAAGCTCGTGCTCAAGCGCAACGGCGTCGTCATAGATTACCAGATGAACAAGGCCTGCGCCGCCGGCACCGGCAGCTTCATCGACGAGCTGGCCGAGCTGCTCGGGGTGTCGGTGAAAGACGGCCAGTTCGCGCGCCTGGCCTTCGCGGCGCCGCAGACCATCGACCTGGGCACCCGCTGCGCGGCGTTCATGGCACAGGCCGTCGCGACGGCGCAGCAGGAAGGCCAGTCGCTGGAGGTCATCACGTCCAGCCTGGCGGTCGCCATCGCCCGCAACTATTTGTCGAAGGTGGTCGGGACGCGCAAGCTGGGGCCCAAGGTGATCCTGACCGGCGCGGTGTTCTACAACGACGCGGTCGCCGCGGCCTTTCGGGCCCAGTTGCCCGGCAAGACACTGGTGGTGGCTGAGCACCGGGAGGTCAGCGGGGCCATCGGCGCGGCGCTATTGGCCCGCGAGGCGCGGCTCGCCGGCAGCGCGGCGACGCCTGGCGGTCCAGGAGCCTCAGCTCATCCGTCCGGCACTCCGGCCGGGCCGGGCCCTTGCGATCCCGCCGGCCTCCCGCAAGGGACTTGCAGGGGCACCTCTTTCAAAGGCTTTGCAGCCACTGTGGCTGCCGAGCCTCGCTTGAGCACCTTCACCTGCCGCGCTTGCGCCAATAACTGCACCATCACGCGCATGCAGATGCCCGGCTCGCCCACGACCTTCTATGGCAGCCGCTGCGACCGCTACGATGCGCGCTTCGATGGCGACGGCACGGGCCGTCGAATGGCGACCGGAGGGGCAGAGGACGATGGAGAAAAAGGTGATGGCCATGTGAGTACCCCCGGCGGGACGGCCCCTGCGCGCGGTGCCCCGTCTTCTCGCCCGCGGGCCACGTTCTTCGATGAGCGCGAGCGCCTGCTCTTCCGCGAGCTGCAGCCGCTTTCCGGCCTGTCGACGCAGCGCGCCGCTGGGCTCCAGGCTCGCCCCGGGCCGCAGGCAGCGCCGCATGCCCCCGGTGCGGAGCCGGGAGCCGGCCGCGCTCCAACGCGGGGCGCGGAGCTGCGGGGCGCATCCGGCCCCGGCCCACTTGCCGCGCCGGCCGCTGATCCTCGATCAGAAGGCAAAGGCGCGGGCGGGGCAGGTTCCGCTTCCGGCCCCACGGTCGCCATCCCGCGGGCGCTTCTGGTCTACGATTACGCTCCTCTGCTGGCCGGCTTCCTCGACGCCCTGGGCGCGCGCGCCGTCTTCTCGGAGCGCACCGACCAGCAGGTGCTCGAGCAGGCGGTGGAGCTGAGCTACACCGATAGCTGTTTCCCGCTCAAGCTCCTGCACGGCCACGTGGCCCGGCTGCGCGAGGCCGATTTCATCCTGTACCCCTCGCTGCTGCGCCTTGCGCCCAGGGAGGGTGACGAGAACCAGCATTACGCCTGCCCGCTGGTGCAGGCCTCGCCCTACATCGTGCGCACGGCCCTCGACCTGGGCGCCCGGCTGATCGTCCCGGCCCTGGACCTGAGCCGCGGGCCGGAGCCTGTCGTGCGCAGCCTGGCAGGGGCCGCGCGGCAGATGGGCTACAGCCGGCGCGCAGGCTTGCGCGCTGCCCGCGCCGGGCTGGCCGCCCAGGAGCGCTTCAGCGCGGACCTGGCCGCGCTCGGCCGGCAGCGTCTCGCCGAGCTCGAGGCCCGGTCCCACGCCGGGGGCCAGGAAGGTGGCCTGGGCGTCGTGCTTTTTGCCCGCTCCTACATGGCGCAGGATGCGGGCGCCAACCTGGGCATCGCCGAGAAGCTGGCCAGGCTCGGGGTCGTGCCGGTCCCGCTCGACTTCCTCCCGCTTTCCACGGTGGACCCGCGCCGGTACTCAGACCGGCCTTACTGGCATTACGAGAGCCGGCAAATCGCGGCGGCCGCGCTGACGGCCGCGGCCCCGCACCTGTACGGCCTGGTGTTGACAAACTTCGGCTGCGGCCCCAACTCCTTTGTGCTGCGCCTCATCGAGGACATCATGGGCGCCAAGCCGTTGGGCCAGATGGAGATCGACGAGCACGCCGCGGAAGCCGGCCTGGTCACGCGCCTCGAAGCCTTCGTCGATACGATCCGGGCCCACGCGAAGCAGGCCGCCGGCCGGGCGCACGCTCTACACGCTGGCTCGACCACGAATACCACGCCGGGCGAGGGCTCGGCATCGTCCGAAGCCTTCCGCCACTACCGCGGCGCCACCCCTACGGTCAGCACAGGGAAGACGCTGCTCCTGCCACGCATGGCGCCGCACGCGGACGTGTTGCGTGCCGCGTTCGAGGCCTGTGGCGTCCGGGCCCTGGTCCTGCCCGAGCCCGACGAGCGCAACCTGCTTTACGCCAACCAGGTCACCTCGGGCGTCGAGTGCCTGCCGTACCGCGTGAGCCTAGGCGATTTCATCCGTGCGCACCACGAGATGAACGGAGAGATGGCGCACGCAGAGGGTTTCATGGCGGGCTCATATGGCCCGTGCCGGCTGGGGAAATACGCGATCGAGCAGATGCGCATCCTCAAAGACCTGGGGATCGATCTGACGATCCATTCCACGGTCTCCAACAGCGCCTACCGTGACCTGGGGCTGGGGCCGGGGTTCGAGCGCCTGGCGTGGCGGGGCATCGTCGCCATGGACTCGCTGCAGAAGCTGCTCTGGCGCGCGCGGCCCTACGAGCGGCAGCCGGGCGCTGCCGACGCCGCCTTCGAGGCGTACACTGCTCGCCTGGCCGAGCGCGTGCTCCACAAAGAAGCGTTCGCCGGCCTGCTGCGGCAGGCGACCGCGGAATTCCGATCTTTGATCGACCCGGCCCTGCCGCGCCGCCCCCGGGTGGGCATCAACGGCGAGATCTTCCTGCGCGCCAATTGCTTCGCCAACAGCGACCTGGTGCGGGTCTGCGAGCGCGCCGGCCTGGAAGTCGTGGTCTCGCCGCTGGGCGAATGGTTCAAGTACACCGCCTTCCGCAATGTCGAGGACGCGTACCACGACCGCCGCATCGGCAAGACGGCCGTCTCTTACATCAGGCAGCTGGTGCAGGAGCGCGACGAGCGGGCCATCGAGGGCTTGCTTGCCTCCGGCGAGGCGCGCCCAACGAGCCGCACCTGGGGTCCTCGCGACCGGAAGCCATCGGCGGAAGAGATGGCCGGGGAGCGCGAGCCGTCCACGGCGGAGCTGCTGGCGTGCTCCTCGCGCTGGCTGTCGCCCACATGCGGCAGCGAGGCGGTGCTCAGCCTGGGCAGCGGCGTGGCGTGGATGGAGAGCCCGCATTTCGCGGGCGTGATCTCGGTCATGCCGCACGGCTGCATGCCGGGCGGCATTGTGGCGGCGATGTCCGAGAAGCTGAGCGCCCAATACGGCAAGCCGTGGATCAACCTGACTTATGACGGGTTCATGGAGACCAACAACCTCGCCCGCATCAACAACTTCGCCGAAGTCCTCCGTTTCAGCCAAACCGGGGCTTGACAGGCCGGCCGGACTGTGCTATTATCCTAGTGGATTAGGATAATAAGCGAGATAGTTCATGGCCAGCGAAAAGTTCCTGGTAAGCGTTGACCCGGCGGCCCATCTTCCGCTCGGGGACCAGCTCAAAGAGCAGATCAAGTGGCTCATCGCCCTGGGCGACCTGCACAGCGGCGATCGCTTGCCCACGGTCAGCGAGCTCGCCGACCGGCTGCGCATCAACCGCAACACGGTGGCTCAGGCCTATCTGGAATTGGGTCAGGAGGGATACGTGATCGCCAGGTCGCGCCAGGGCACTTTCGTCGCCGAGAGCGACGCGGTGCGCCGTGTCGTGCAGAACGCAGCGTTGGGCAAGCTCGTCGACGAGGCGCTGAATCAGGCCGTGGGCCTCGGCTTCACGCCGGCGCAGTTCGCCGAGGCCGCCGGCGCACGGGCCCAGGTCCAGGCGGCCCTCGGGCGCTGCAGGAAAGCGCTCTTCGTCGAATGTAACTGGGGCGAGATCGAGAAATATGCGCAGACCGTTCGAGAGGAGACGGGCATTACCGTGACCGGCCTCCATCTGGACGACGTGCGCAAGGACCAGGGCGCATTCTGCCGAAGGGCCGGTGAAGTCGACCTGACCATCACCACGCTGTTTCACCTCGAAGAGGTGCAAAGGAGCCTGGGCCCGGAGGCGGAGGTCGTCGGCCTCAGCTCCGGGCCGGGGATCGAGCTGCTGCGCTCGCTGGCGCAGCTGCCACGGGGCACGACGGTGGCCATCTGTTGCCTCGACCGCGAAAAGGCCACGAATGCGCGCACCATAGTGACCAATGCGGGCGTCCAGCATCTGGAGCTGCTCGCGTGCGGTGTCGACGAGGTCGACCGGCTGCAGCAGGCGCTGGCGCAGTGTGATCTCGTCTATGTCTCAGCGGTTGCTTATGCCCAGGCCTGCCGCCTCGTGGCGGACCCCGCCCGGTTGCGGACCTACGAGTTCCACCTCGATCGCGCCGGGTTGGAGATGCTCAAGGTCCGGCTGGCGCAGGGCAAGGCCAGCCCGGCGCTCTAGGCCGGTTCACAAGTTCGAGAATGCAACTTCCGCCCACGAAGTTGTGTTAACCGGTTTCAGATGGTAGGTATCAGGAGGTCGAAATGTCCGAGAAAATGACTTCTGGCGGCGCGCCACTGAGTGTGCGTGGTTTGGTCCTGGCTTCCCCCGTCGTCACGATGCGCACCGGGGTGGGCACCGCGCTGCGTTTGTTGCATGAACATAACTTGCCGGCGTTGCCTGTCGTCGAAGGCGGCCGGTTCCTTGGCCTGGTGTACGAGAAGGACCTGCTGCGCCTGGCGCCTTCCGAAGCCACGACGCTGGACGTTTTCGAGCTGCGCGAAGCGCTCGACCGGCTGACCGTCGGGCGCGTCCTCTCCCGCGTCGAGCCGCTGAGCGCGGCCGCGCCCTTGCAGCAGGCCATGTTGCTGCTCGGCCGCAGCGGGCTCGAGGCAGTCCCTGTGATGGATGGCGAGCGCCTCCTCGGCTTGCTGGCCTGGCCGGCGCTGATGTCTGCCTTGAGCGAAAACCTGGCCCCGGCCTGAGCCGGCCGATTGTAGCGCAACTGATGGAAGGCCGCGCGGGATGGGTCTAAAGTCAGGGCTATGACTAACTTCTCTACCATGCTCTCCTATCAGGGTGGCGTCGGCGAGGTCCAGGCTTTCCTGGCCAGGCCACAGGGCAGCGAGCCCCGGCCTGCCATCATCGTGATCCACGATATCGCCGGGCTGCGCGATCACACCAAGGACGTGGCCCAACGTTTCGTGGAGCAGGGGTACGTGGCTCTGGCCCCGCACCTTTTCTCACGGCCCGAGTTGGGCCGCATCCTGACGCGGGCGAACATCGCGGCGGCGCTGCAGTTCATGGCCGGCCTCGACCCGCAGAGGCGGTCGGACATGGCGTACATCGGGGAGGAGATGGCCCGGTTACCGGAGGGCCAGCGCCAGATCGTCGGGCAGACGAATGCCGCGCTGTTCGGCGATGCGACGCGCGATGGAGTCATCCAGGACCTCCGGGCGGCGGTGGATTTCCTGAACTCGCAAAGCTACGTCAAAACGGGCCAGATTGCGAGCCTGGGATTCTGCTGGGGCGGAGGGATGTCGTTCCAGCTGGCCTGCCACGCCAGATTGGCCGGCTCCGTGGTGTTTTACGGCTCGAACCCCACCCCGCTCGAGGGGGTTGCCGATATCGCCGGCCCCGTGCTCGGCCTCTACGGCGGCGAAGACATGCGCATCAACGCCGATCTCGACAAATTGGTGAAGGCCGTGGTCGAGGCCAGGCTGGACTTCGAGATGCGCCTCTATCCCGGGGCCAGGCACGCTTTCTTCGACGACACGAACCCCCAGGTGTACCATGAGGCTGCGGCCCGCGAATCCTGGGATCGGGTGCTGAGGTTCTTCCGCCGGACGCTGGCGGCCTAGTGGAGAAGCAGGGGGCCCTTTCGGGGACACCGAGACGGATCCTTCGCCAGGGTCTCGCCACGGCGCGGCCGGCTCGTATACCCGCTGCCCAGAAACTCCCCTCCCGCTTGCTGCGACGTTGTCATTCTGACCGCAGTGCAAAGCTCGGGTTGGCGAGACAAGCTGCGCCGCGGCGAACCACAGCGAAGAATCCGTCGCGCCGCCCCCAGTGTGGGCAAGACTGGAACGGATCCTTCGGCCTGGCAACGTTTGTGGTCACCCCGCGTCAGGGATTCGGCCTCAGGATGACATGGCAAGGTTCTTGCGTAGCCGCATCCTGCCTGGCGGGATGGAAAACTCAGGATGACGGATGCCACTACCGAAGATGTTCCCTGCACATGCGCTGGCTTCAGGACCGCCAGCGAGTGTCTGGCCGGCCGCACGGCGAGGTCATGTTGCGGGGACACGCGCGGCCAGCAGCTTGAGTTGCGTCCACCCGGGCTGATTGGCGCGTTCCGACAGGTTGATTCGTACAGGATAGACACGAAGGTCCCCGGATGGGGATAGATGTGTTTTTGGTTGATCCATCCCCTTTGGGGACCTTCGTGTCCATCCCATCTGCAATCCATCCCCTTTGGGGACCTTCGTGTCCATCCTTTTTACACATTTCCCCCGGGGAAGGTGCATTTGCGCTTCCCCCGCCCGCAACCGGGGGCGGAGCGGGCGGCTGTGAAGGCCGCCGCTCCCAACGGCGCGCACTGCCCCCATGGCAGTTGCCACCTGGTGGGCCGTGCTAGCGCGACTGGATCTCGGCCAGCCTGGCGAACGCCCCGCAATTGTTCAGGCCCTCGTAGGCCATGACGTAGGCCTGATACATGTCGTCGTACACTTTGTGGTTGGCCGGGTCCGGTTCCACCTGGCCGGTGACTTTGACCATGGCCTCGACGCCCTCCTCGATCGAAGCGAAGACGCCGGCACCCACGCCGCCCAGCAGCGCGGCGCCCAGCCCGGTGGACTCGCCGGCGCGCAGCGTCTGCACGGGCCGGCCGTAAACGTCGGCCTGGATCTGGTTCCAGAGGGCAGATTTGGTGGCGCCACCGCCCAGCCGCAGCAGGTCCACGGGCACGCCGGCCACGAGCCAGACCTGCATGATATCGCGTATCTCCAGCGCGACGCCTTCCATGACGGCCCGTGCCATCTCGCCGCGCCCGTGCGCGAAAGACATGCCGACGAAGGCCGAGCGGGCACTGGCGTTCCAGCGCGGGGTGGCGGCCGTGGCGAGGTACGGCAGATAGAGCAGGCCTTTGGAGCCCGCCGGCGCTTTCTCCGCCAGGTCATTCAGGTAATCGTAGGCGCTGCGGCCGGTCCTGGCCTCCTGCTCCTTCTCGAGGGTCCCGATGGTATCCCTGAACCAGCGGTAGGAGCTGGCCGCCGCATTGGTCAGGCCCTCGGCTTCCCACATCCCCGGGTGGGCGTGGTTGGTGATCATCAGCCCGCCCGCGCCTGGGATCGGCTTGCCGAGCGACACGATGGCCAGGCCCGCCGTGCCGAGCGTGACCGTGGCCATGCCGGGCCGTATCGAGCCCATGCCCACCACGGCGCAGTTCTGATCGCCGGCGCCGGCGCAGACGGGCGTGCCCACGGCGAAACCGGTCTTCGCCGCGAGCTGGGAAGAGACGGTCGCGACCTGCGTGCCGGCAGGGATGGGCCTGCCAAACAACTCCGGCGCGACGTCGAACAGCCGGCAAAGGCGGTCGCTCCACGCCACCCGCCCCACGTCCCACACCCCGTAGAAGCCCATGTCGGAGACGTCCGTATAGAAGTCGTCGGCACCGAAGGCCTTGAGCACCAGGTCCTGGTTCTGGACGAACTTGTAGGTCTTGTCGTACAGCTCGGGCTCGTTCTTGCGCATCCAGAGGACCTTGGTGATGACCCAGGTGGTGCCCATGGGCATGCCGCTGAGGTCGTAATACTCCTGGGCATCGACCTGGGCCAGCATGTCGTTGACCTCGGCGCCGGTGCGGGCATCCTGCCACGAGAGCATCGGGCGCACCGGTTTGCCGGCCCTGTCGACCGGGATGGTGACGGAGCGCTGCGTGGAGAAGCCGATGGCCGCGATCTCCTGGGGGTCCACGCCCGAGCCCGCCACCGCGGCCTGGCAGGCTTGCATGGTCTGGGCGACCAGCTGTTCGCCGTCCTGCTCCACCCAGCCGGGCCTGGGATAGCTGGCCCCGTATTCGCAATAGTGGCTGCCCACCGTATTTCCCGACAGGTCGAAGATGATGCAGCGGGCACCGGTCGTGCCCACGTCCACGCCGGCCAGATACTTCGCCATTGAAAAACCCTCCAGCTTCGGCTATCCGTGTGGCTCGAGGTGGTCCAGCAACCGGACCGCCTCGTCGATGATGACGTCGGGCCGGGCCGCACCGATCTCGCGCGCCGTCCCGACGCCATACGTTACGCCGCAGGTCTGGCACCCGGCGTTCCTGCCGGCCAGGATGTCGTTGGGGCTGTCGCCGACCATCAGGGTCGTCGCCGGCGCAGCGCCGATTTCCGTCATGATGATCTGCAGCGCCTCGGGGTCGGGCTTGCGATGGGCCACGCGCTCCGGGCCGACGACGGCCGCGAAATACCCGGCGATGCCGGTCCCCTCGAGAATGCGGAGGGTAACGCGTTCGATCTTGTTGGTCGCGATGCCCATGGGGATGCCGCGGGCCTGGCAACCGGCCAGCACCTCGCGCACCCCCGGGTAAAGGGTTGTTTCCACCAGGCAGCGTTCGGCGTAGCGCTCTTTGAAAATCGGCAGTGCGCGTTCGAAAAGCTCGGGGGATCCAGGCCCCAGGCACAGGCGCAGTATGGATTCCGCCCCGCCGCCGACATAGCTGGCGACCAGGGCCTTGGGCAGCGGCGACATGCCCAGGGCCTCGAGCGTGTAATTTGCCGCGTTGGCGATGTCACCGCCGCTGTCGATCAGGACGCCGTCGAGGTCGAAGATGATTGAGGCGACCGCGAGCCTCCCCGGCGAGCCCGGCTTGCATTCAGCGACCACTTTCCCCTCACATCACAGGTTCCGGGACCGCGGCGGGCCCGGGGACGATGCCCAGCTCACGCATCTGGTCCAGCGCGTCGACGATCTCCGGCGCGGCCCGCGTGCCCACGCGCTCGGCGCCCGCCATGATGAAGAAGTAGGCATTCTGTGGCCGCGGGAACTTGACCCCCGCTACCTTGAGCTTGACGCCCGTGCCCTCGAGCGCCCGCTTCATGACCAGGAACTGTTCCAGGCTCGGCCCCTCGAATTGCCCGGAGGAGGTCTTGGCGAACCCGATACCGGCCCCGGCGACCAGCCCGCAGCCCGCCGCGATGTCCTCGTCGGACAGGAAGCAGACTTCGAGGATGCATTTGGTGACCGC
>Ga0326728_10008666_pt1 | contig 25069 bp, 23 predicted proteins | sample MB3enrmetagenome_FD_207602 | JGI IMG/M metagenome (GOLD analysis project Ga0326728, IMG submission 207602) | Lab enriched peat soil microbial communities from McLean, Ithaca, NY, United States - MB31MN | ecosystem: Environmental > Terrestrial > Soil > Wetlands > Peat | place: USA: New York... | reverse complement strand
CCACTTTGGCCTTGAAGGCCGCACTGTGTCGTTTCCGTTTTGCTTTCATAAGTCTGCTCTTTCTTATCTACAGCAAACCGGCAAAAATCGAAATTTACCCGTGGTCTAATTTTAGGGGTCCACCTCTGTCTCCGGGAAATTATTTTGCACTTTTTTTCGCGTTTTTCCCGGTTTTTGGGATTTTTTCCGTTGCAAGCCATTGATTTTCAGCGACAAGCGGCGGTCCAGCCCCTCCAAAAAAAATCATACCAAAAACACTACCGTAGGTTTTTTGTTCGTTCCCGTATGTGCCATAATCGCCGCATGAACGGAAGAATAGTTCATTGGGCAATGGGCTGGGAGCGACCGGCCGCACAGAGACCGGCCGGCAAATGCCAACTCGAAAAAGCCGGAATCAATCCGGTCATCTGCAATTCAGCCCATGCCAGTTGCAGTCAGTACAAGTCAGTAAAAGTGAATATAAGTGGATACCAACTAAAATTTTTTTACCCCCGTCTTTTTGCCAATCCGGGCAATCCCTTTCCTTTGGTTGCGGCTTGCCGCGCCCTTGCCCGGAGGGCTTTCGGGGCTGTGTTCCTTCCGTTCCTTTGCGGCAAAAATTCAAATCCGTGGCATCCGGGCAATCCGTGGTGCATTCCCGGGCGACACCAAAGGCCAAACCCGGCCAAAATTTAACTTGATTTAGGTTAATTGCACTTAATTGAACCAAAAAAATAAGAAAATGAGCCGAAAACGCGCACCCCATACACCGGCCCCCCAACTGCGCCAAAAACTCTTCCGCCTGGCCCGCGCGGCGATGAAACACGCCTACGCGCCCTACTCCCGGTTCCGCGTCGGCGCGGCCATCCTCCTGGCCGACGGCCGCGTTTTCACCGGTTGCAACGTCGAAAACGCCTCCTACGGCCTGACCGTATGCGCCGAGCGCAACGCCCTCTTCGCCGCCGTCGCCGCCAGCGCCCGCAAGCCGGAGATTCTGGCGGTGGCAGTGGTCAATCATCGCGGCGCGCCCTGCTCGCCTTGCGGCGCCTGCCGGCAGGTCCTGGCCGAGTTCGGGCCGCGCGCCACCGTCTGGTATATGGGCGCAAAAGGCGTGGTGCAACGAACCATGCAAGAATTGCTGGTGGATGGCTTCGCTTTGTGTCCAAATGAAACCGACAACGACAACGGCTGAAGGCCGCTGTCTGCCGTGCCCAAATGCGAACCGTTGACCTCATCCGCAAAAAGCGCGACGGCGGCGAACATTCCGCAAAGGAAATTTCGTCGCTCATCGAAGCCTTTACGCGCGGCGATGTCCCCGATTATCAAATGTCTGCCTGGCTCATGGCCGTCCTTTGGCGCGGCCTTTCCAATGCCGAAACCGCCGCCCTGACCGACGCCATGTTGCGCTCCGGCGCCATCCTGGACCTTGGCGAACTGCCCGGCCTCAAAGTGGACAAGCACTCCACCGGCGGCGTCGGCGACAAGACCTCGCTCATCCTCGCGCCCATTGTCGCCGCGGGCGGAATCATTGTGCCCATGATCAGCGGCCGCGGCCTGGGCCACACCGGCGGCACCTTGGACAAACTGGAAGCCATTGAGGGCTTCAACGTCAATCTTTCCCCCGCCGACTTTTTGCGCGTCCTGCGCGAGGCCGGGTGCGCGCTTATCGGCCAGACGGCGGAGATCGTTCCGGCGGACAAGAAAATGTACGCCTTGCGCGATGTCACTGGCACCGTCGAAAGCCCCTCCCTTATCTGCGCCAGCATCATGAGCAAAAAGCTCGCCGAAGGCATTGACGCCCTGGTGCTGGACGTCAAAACCGGTTCAGGCGCTTTTATGAAGCGGCAGCAGGACGCCGAACACTTGGCCAATATGATGGTCGAAACCGGCCGCCGCATGGGCAAAAAAACCGTCGCCCTTATCACCGACATGGACCAACCTCTGGGCCGCGCCGTCGGCAACGGCCTGGAAGTGGCCGAGTGCCTGGAAATTCTCGGCGGCGCCCGCCACCCCTTGAGCGAGGACCTGCGCTCTCTCTCGCTCGAACTTTCCGCCTGGATGTTTCTCCTGGGCCTGCGCGTGGCCAACATCGAAGATGGCTGCAAGCTGGCCGAAGAAATGATCGCCGGCGGCAAGGCGCTCGCCAAATTCCGCCAGGTTTGCCGCCTGCAAGGCGCGCCCGATTTTTCCCGTCTGCCCGTGGCGAAATTCACGGCCCCGTTCGCCGCCGCCGCCGGCGGTTTCATCGCCCGCATCCAATGCGAGCAAGTCGGCCTGGCCAGCCTCGTCCTGGGCGGCGGGCGCAGCCGGCAGGACGATAGTATTGACCACGCCGCCGGCCTGGAGTTGCACAAGAAACTGGGCGACCCCGTCCAACCCGGCGAGGTTATTGCGACCGTGCATTACAACGATCCGGCCCGGCTGCCGGAGGCGCTGCGCTTTTTGCAAGCGGCCTACTCCATCGGCCCGGAGCCTCCCGCCGGACCGCGCACTATTGTCAAGAATATTATTATTTGATCCCCATGCAACCCTTCATCGGCCTTCTCGGTATCCTCGCCCTCCTGGGCGCCTGCTGGGCTTTCTCCGCCGACCGCAAGGCTGTCAAATGGAAAATTGTCGCCTGGGGCCTCGGCCTCCAACTGCTCTTCGCACTGATCGTCCTCAAATCCCAGTGGGGCCAAATCGTCATGCAGACGGCCGGCGACGCCGTCAATCGCCTGCTCCATTTCGCCACCGACGGCGCCACCTTCGTCTTCGGCCCGCTGGCGGACCCCAACGGCAAAGACGGCTTCGTCTTCGCCTTTGCCATTCTGCCGACGATCATCTTCATGGCCTCCTTTTTTGCCGTCCTCTATCACTTTGGCGTCATGCAGCTTATCATCAAAGGCGCCGCCTGGGTCATGACTCGCTTGATGGGCGTCAGCGGCGCGGAGTCCCTCGACGTGGCGGCCAGCATCTTCATGGGCCAGACCGAGGCCCCGCTGACCATCCGCCCGCTTCTGGATAAGTTGACCCGCTCCGAAATGATGACCGTCATGACCGCCGGCATGGCCCATGTCAGCGGCGGCATCATGGCCGCCTACATCGCCGCCGGCGTCGAGGCCCGGCATCTTTTGGGCGCGGTCATCATGACCGCCCCCGGCACGCTGCTCATCGCCAAAACGCTGGTGCCCGAAACCGAAACGCCCGTCAGCGGCAGTAAAGTCGAAATTGCCGAGATGAAGGAAACGCGGCGCGGCAACCTCTTGGGCGCCATCGCCCACGGCACCAGTGACGGCTTGAATCTGGCCATCAACGTCGCCGCCATGCTGGTGGCCTTTCTGTCGCTAATCGCCCTCTTGAACGGCATTATGGCCTGGGTGCATGGCGGCGTCGGATGGTTCCCCGCCAGCCTCCAAACCGTCATGGGCTGGCTTTTCGCGCCTGTCGCCTGGCTCATCGGCATCCCGTGGAAGGACGCCTCGCACATTGGCTCGCTCCTGGGCATCCGCATGGTGGGCAACGAGCTGATCGCCTACGGCCAGTTGGGCCAAATGAAGGCGCAACTGGACCCCCGTTCCTTCACCATCGCGACCTTTGCCTTGTGCGGCTTTGCCAACCTCAGTTCCATCGGCATTCAGATTGGCGGCATCGGCGCGTTGGCCCCCTCGCGCAAGGACGACTTGGCCCGCCTGGGTTTCCGCGCCATGCTTGCCGGCACCATGGCCAATCTCATCTCCGCCGCCATCGTCGGCCTCATGCTGTGAGTTCAAATTGGACAGGGGTAATATTGGTCACTTGCTTTCATACGATTGCCGTGACCACAGCACTGATAACGCCAAGTCGCCGGCAACCGCGCCCCCTTCCCCCGCCGAGGACATTCGCTTGCAGCCATATGTCAACACTATTCATTTTCGGGAAGGTCTGGCAGAGGAATGTTTGGCAGTGGAATAATTTCAAAGAGAGTTTCTCCATGCAAATAACACATATGCTGCCGACTCTGTTTCTTCTCCGTATTCCCCTGCCAGACATTCCTCTGCCAAGTCCGGCCTGTGCCATGCTCCGTCCTGCGGCCTCGCTTTGGCTGCGGCTTGCCGCGTTGCAGTGCTATACTGATGAATTCCGTTTTTTTAACAAAACTTTTGCCACGAAAGAACGCAAGGAACACATAGGCAGGAGCTTATATCGTTTGTTCTTTTGTGATCTTTGTGTTCCTTTGCGGCCATTTCATCTTTGGTTGCAGTCTGCCGCGCTGCGACCTGGCGTCTTGGCGACTTTGCGTTATTTGTGGGACACAACATCGGGTCAAACAAACAGCTTGCCGGCCCTCCAAAACCCGCTTAATCTGAGCCTATGAAGAGGAGAGCGCATCGCTTCCCGAATCAAGCCCAACCAGCGTTTGGCTTAACGCCCGTTATCCACTAGGAGCGTTTATGAACTCCAGCGCCGAGTTTCTAGCAGCCAGAGGATGGGCGCTGCGGATTGCCCGCGTGGTAAGCTTCACCATGTTCGGGATGGTTCCTATCCACTACTTTGTACCATGCGACGCTAGCGCCATCGTGATGGGAGTTGCTTGTGTGCTCTTAGTCGTCGCCGGCACCTTGAGCATCATTGCTCACAGATACAGTCCGTTTGGCTGGGCAATTGTTGCGATACTGCTCCACACTCTGAGTACGCACTGAAAACACTATGAGAAATCGTCGGCCTAATGACATCTGTCCAGCGAATCACCGCTGCGCTGTCCTTGCCGATTATGAATAACTTCGGATGACCTATACCTGGCGTCAGACCAAATCATGCACGCTACGATACAACTCGTAGAATACTGGGGCGTTGCTTTCCTGACTCTTGGGTTGGCGGTTGTCCTTCTGAACATCTATTTTGGCGTGATCGGCAACGACCTTCAGTTGCGCACTCTCGGCCAGGAGATTGCCATCGCCGGCTTTGCCTCATTTGTCGAAGCCGGCGGGTTATGGCTCATTCGAACGTATGCTCCCCTCGCCTTGCGCGCGATGATTATTCCCGCCCTTATCGTGGCCGTGACTTACAAGATTGCTCATCTGGAAGATTGGAGCCGCTACGATGTTTTCATGCTCCTGCTTTTCCAAATCGTCATCACTTTCGCCGGCACGTCGTTGCTTTACGGCCATTTCGAGTCCGCGATTATTATTTTGCTTTGCTTCGCCTTTTTTCTGGCCGTCATCGGCAGTTTCTTGAGGGATTTATAATATTAACTGAAATGTCATTTCACCGCTCTTTTTTTCCTGCCGGTTCGGCCGTGCTTTGCAGTTGACGCAAGCCGGTCTGCGCCTCGCCATAGTCCGGTTTGATGCGCAGGGCCTGCCGGTAATGCTCCGCCGCCTCGTCCCGCTTGCCCTGCCGCGAGAGCGTCAGGGCCAGGTTGAATTCCGTCTGGTAATCGCCGGGATTGAGCTTCAATGCTGTCAAGTAGAAAGTAACCGCCTCCGCCAGCTTGTTCTGCTCCGCCAGCGCGTTGCCCAGCAAACCGTAGGCCTGGGCATCGCCGGGGCGCAGGCGGATGATCTCCCGGAAGGCCGCCGCCGCCCGCTCCATGTTGTTGAGCCGGGCATAAGCGAATCCAAGCTGTGTCCAGGTGTCCACGCTGTTGGAATCCAGGCGCGCAGCCTGCTCGAACTCCGCCAGCGCCTCCTCCGTCCGGCCTTGCGCCTGCCAGGTCAGCCCCAGATTCTGGTGGGCATCGCTGGAATTGGGATCCAGTTGCAGGGCCTGCCGATAGGTTTGCACCGCCTCGGCAAATTGGTTCGTGTCGTGGTGGGCGCTGGCGGCGTCGGCCAGCGCGTTGGCCAGATTGAAATAGCGCAGGTATCCAGGATTGATGCGCAAGGCGGCCCGATAGTGCCCGACCGCCTCCTCGTAACGCTTCTGGTCCAAAAACAAGCCGCCCAGGTTGTTGTGGGCGTCGGCGTAATTGGGTTCCTCCTCAATCGCCGCCGTGTAATGGGCGATGGCCTCGTCAATCCTTTTTTCACGCACGCGAAGATTGGCCAGATTGTAATGCGCCATGTAATTGTTCGGCGTCGCGTCAATCATCCGATTGAACAGCGTCTCGCTGTTCTTCCAGAAGCCCGCCTGGCGCGCGCTCGCCGCCGCGCAAGCCGCCAGCGCGACCGCCCCAGCGGCGGGCAGCCACTTCGACCAGCCCCAGGCGCGGGCCAGATCGTATCCGCCCCACGCCAGAATGATGAAAAGCCCGATCAAGGGCACGTAGGTATAACGGTCGGCCATGACCTGCATGCCCACCTGCACCAACCCGATGACCGGCACCAGCGTGCCCATGTACCAAAACCAGCCCACCGCCAGATAGGGACGGCGGCGCGCTTGGGCCAGCGCCAGCGTGGAAAAGGCCAACAGCAGCAACGCCGACAGCGCGACCTGCCACGCCGGCCAATTGCCAGGATGGAGATAAAGCCCGGCCAGGTGGCGCGGCCAGAACATCTTGCCGATGTAGCTCACGTAGGCTACAAGGGCGTTGCCCAGGCGGGTATCGAGCGGACGATTGCTGGTGTCCAGAACCGCCCCGCCGTGTTGCTGGATGCGATAGGTCACCACGCAAAGCGCCGCGCTCATCGCCAGAAACGGAATCTTCTCCACCCACGGCCGCCACGAGAAGCCCGCGCCGAACTTCAATCGCCCCAGCGGCCAGTAATCCAGCAGCAGCAGCGCGAACGGAACGGTGACCAGCATCGGCTTGGACATCAAGCCCAGCGCGTAAAACAAAAGCGCCAGCGCATAGAAAAATTTGAAATTTGAAATTTGAAATTTGAGATTCTCCGCGTAGCGGAGATAGGCCCAGGTCGTCAGAAACCAGAACAGCGTGCTCAACACGTCCTTGCGCTCGGCCACCCAGGCAACCGATTCAACGTGCAAGGGGTGCAGCGCGAAGAGCGCGGCCACGGCGGCGGCGCGCCAGAGCGCCCCGGTCATCCGTTTCAGGAGGTGAAAGAGCAGCAGCGTGTTGGCCACGTGCAAAAGCAGGTTGACCAGGTGCGGCCACCCGGGCCTCACTCCAAACAACTGGCAATCCAGGATATGCGTCAGCATGGTGATCGGATGCCAGTTGCGCGCCACTTCACTCTGCCAGGCCCATTTGAAACTGGCCGCCGTCAGCCCCGCCTGCACGTGGGGATTGGCCGTGACGAAATCGGTGTCATCATAGTTGACAAATTCAAATCCGGTCACCTGCCAATACACCGCCAGCGTCGCCAGCGCCAGCCCCAGCGCCACCCACCGCGCCGTCTGCCGGGCGGGCGGCTTCGCGTTCCCGGTCTCTGTTTTTCGCTCGCTCATTTCAAGGCAAACAGACGCAGAAAATTGACTTCGATCCGCGCCGCCAGCGTCTCCATCGGCACGCCCAGCCATTCGGCCGCGAATTCATAGACGGCGCGCAAATTGGCGGGATGATTGACAGCTTTGCCGCCCTCGTCAAACATGGGAAAACGATTGCGCTCCTCGGGCAGCGGCTGGTCCGGCGCGTCCGTTTCGATCAGCAGCCGTTCCAGCGGCACGCGCCGGAAGGTCTCCCGCTGGCGGCCCTTGCGCTCCTTGGCGAAGTATCCCGGCAGGGAAAAATAGGCCCCCAGTTTGACCAGCCCCGGAATGAGTTCCGGCGCGCCGCCGTAGGAATGCAGCAGAAACCCGCCCGGCGGGCGTGGCTCCCGTTGGAGGATTTCCAGCAGCGGCCCCCAGGCCTTCAGGCAATGAATGCTCACCGGCAGGGCGCGCTCGGCCGCCAGCCGAAGCTGCCAGACGAACATCTCCTCTTGCAGCGGCCAGTCATAATCCTTGATCCAGCGATCCAGTCCGATCTCGCCAATGGCCGATGGGACCTGGTCCAGAAAGCCCGCCAGCGTGGACTGCCATTGCGCGGTCCGTTGCTTGACATACCAGGGGTGATAGCCGAAGGAAGGCAGCACTTGCGGAAATTGCCGCGCCAATTCCAGCACCTCCGGCCAGTCCTCCTCGCACGCGCCGTTGACCACCATCCGCGCGATCGGTTCCTCTTGCACCGCGGCCATGATGGCGGGCAGACGCGCTTTGAGCCGCCGGTCTTGCAAGTGATTGTGGGCGTCGTAAAGCCTCATGGCGCCTTATGCCCGCGCGCGCAGGCCTGGATCCCCTTCCAGATTTGTCCCAGGCTGTTGCGCCGGTTGGGCGTCAGATGTTGCGTGATGCCGAATTCCTCCAGAAAGGCCGGGCTGCTTTGCGCGATCTCCTCCGGCCTTTGCCCGCTGTAAAACTCGCACAACAGCACGGCTATCCCCTTGACGATGGCCGAATCCGAATCGGCTTTGAAATGGCACGCCCCGCCGGAAAATTCGGCGACGAACCAGACCCGGGCCAGGCAGCCTTCCACGCGGTAGGCCTCCGTCTTGAACGCCGGCTCCAGCGGCGGGGCGGCCCGCCCGCGCGCGACGATATAGTTGAGCCTGTCCGGCGCGGTTTTCAGCGCCGCCAACGTGGCCCTCAGTTCTTGCTCTTTCTCGGCAATCGTCACTTCACAAAATCAACGCTTGGTCATCCGCCATTTCCTGGCGGCGCGTTTGCACGGCAAAGTCACTTTGCCCCAGCGCCACGAGCGGCTTGCTCGGATCGGCGTTTTGAATGACCAGATAACAGGCGTAGCGGGAGAGCGCCCAATCCTTCACCTCGCGTTGCGCGCCAGAACCGATGCCAACCATATTGCGCATTTCCGCAAAATGGTCGGCCACAGCATGGCCGCTTTTGGCGCAGGCTTCCTTGGCCTTTTCAATCACCGGCTGGAAGTTGCGGAAATTGACGTACTCGAGCACGCGGGCCAGATCGCGCGCGGACCAAGATTCGTGGCCTTCCGGGTTCACCCGTTTGATTCGCTCAAACGTGTTGCTGGCGGCGGGGACAGGCAATGAATCGCTCATGGGATTCCTTTTAACCCAAGCCACCGTTGAGGTGAAGCCCGAATTCTATTGTCACTTCACACCAACATATTTTGGCAGCGGCCCCACTTCCAAGGAAATCTCCGGCCGACCATAGGGCAGCCGGATGACATGGGGCCGGGCCAGCGTCCACGCGGCGATCTTCCGCGCGCCCGTCTTGTTGACAAACAACAGAGCATAGTCTTCCTCCGGCAACCCGTCCAGACGTCGCTCGAGGCGGTAGCCGCTCAGTTCGCGGGTCAAGGTTTGCAGCGCGGTGTAGGCGGGCTTGGGCGTCAGATCGAAGGCCACCGTTCCGAAATTCTGCTCGCCGTCCGCGGGGTCTGGGCCGTCATTCTTCCAATCATACCAAATGGAGAGTGGAACTCCGTTGAGAAGGTTGGAGAGTTGCTGGCGCGCGGCAAAGGCCGCCTGTTCTTCCAGCGAAACGCCCTTGGTGTTGGAGGCATAGCCCCATTCCCCGCTCAAGACGGGGATTTTGCCCTGTTTCGCCGCCGGCGCGCACCGGGCGATCAGTTCACGCAACCTCTTGTAGTCTGCCGCGGCGGATTCCGGCGGCTCTTTGGGCGAACGATAGGGATGCACGCTGACCGCGTCGAGATATTCCAAAACGCCGGACTGCAAGAAGTATTCCAGATATTTCCAATCGAATCCCGACATCGCCGGAGCGATAATCGTGGCGGACAGTTCGGCCTGGCGGATGGCTTTCGCGGTGGCCAGGGCCAGCGTCGTGTATTCCGCGGCGTCGGGTTTTGGCCGCCAGAAGTTGCCATTCGGCTCGTTGTAGATTTCCCACACGACGCGCCGGTCGCAGAAGTGCCGCGCGGCCGCCGCCGCCCATCGCGCGAAGGCCGCCACGCTTTCCGGATGGCGCGGGGAGGCGGTCTGCCGTTCGGGCAACGGCTCTCCGACAGCGCGCCGCGCCTCGACCATCGGCTCATAAGCTGGATTGACATAATCCAGAATGTAGATCGCCCTTAATCCGCGCCGGGCCAGATGGTCCGTCAACTCCTCGTAGGCCCTCCAATCATAGCTGCCCGGTTTCGGCTCGGTCGTCTCCCAACTGAAATCCATCCGGACAAATTTGAATCCGGCGTTGGTGATCAAGTCCAGGTCCCGCTGGTGGCCGGTGACAAAATGAATATTGACTCCCACGCCCTCGGGAATGACCGCGGGCGGAATCTGGGCGCAGAGCGGCCCGCCAGCCAGCCAGGATGCCAGCCACAAGATCAATTGCCATTTGCGAGTTTTCAATGACCCATTCTCAATTGACTTATCGTGATTTGTCTTTGCCCTCATGCTAGACCGCGCCCGGTTCAGGATGCCTCCAGGGCGCGCGGTAAGGCCGGCGCAGCAGGCTGTTGGCTTCCGCGTCCCCGGCCACCTGGCCGGCCTGGCTGTCCCACCGCAACGAGCGCCCCAGCTTGAGCGATAGATTGGCCAGGATGCAGCAGGCAGTGGAGATATATCCCTCTTCGATGTCCGCCACGGGCCGGCCGCGCGTGGCGACGCACGACATGAAGTTGCCCAAATTGCGGCGATTGGCCGGCGCGGCGAATGTTTCCAGCCCTTCTTCCGTCCGGTCCTCGGGGTATTGATCCAGTTCAAGGGTCGCGTCCCGGTGGAGGCTCCGGCCGCCGCCCTTGGGAATGAAGTCATAGCTCCAGACGCCGGTCTTCAAGGTGCCTTCGTCGCCGTAAAAATTCGCCCCCCAGGTGTACTTCGGGTCGGGCGCATCGCCCCAACAGCGGTGTTGCCAGAGAATCTGAAGATCGCCGTAATCGAACACCGCCCTCTGCGTGTCCGGCGTGTTGGCCTTGCTTTCCTTCTCAACGAGAATCCCGCCCGACGAACTGATCGTCTTGGGCCAGTCCAGTCCCAGCATCCAGCGGGTCATGTCGAACATGTGAACCCCCATGTCGCCGATGATGCCGTTGCTGTATTCCATGAAGTTGCGCCAGCCGCGCGGATGCGTCAGCCTGTTGAACGGCCGCATCGGCGCCGGACCCGTCCACAGCTCGTAATCCAGGTTGGCCGGCGGGGCGATGTCGGGCGGATTCTCCCGCGCGCGCATCGGATAATAGCAGTAAATCTCCACCTGGGCGATCGTGCCCAACTTGCCGGCCCGGATGATCTCGTCGCGGGCTTCGATCAGATGGGGTGTGCTGCGGCGCTCCAGGCCGGCTTGGACGACCCGCTGGTGCCGGCGCGCGGCGGCCAGCATGGCCTGCCCCTCCACAACGTCCACGCAGATGGGTTTCTGCACATAGACGTCCGCTCCGCTTTCAATGGCGGCGATGGTCGCCAGCGCGTGCCAGTGGTCGGGTGTCCCCACCAGCACCACATCAAGGTCTTTCTCACTCAGCATCTGCCGGTAATCGCCGTACGTGCGCGGTTTCCGTTTGGACTTCTGGCGCGCGGCGATCAACTCGGCCGCTCCGGCCAGCATGTCGCGGTCAACGTCGCAAAGCGAGACGACCTCGACCGGGGCAACCTGGATGAGCCGGCAGAGATCGCCCTTGCCGTACCAGCCGCAGCCGATGAGGCCGGCGCGCTTGATTTGGCCCGCGGGGTCCCCGCGCAGAAGCCCCGGACCGCACAAGGCCAGCCCGGCGGCCGACGAGACTTGGAGGAACTTTCGACGGTTCATGCCCGGCATTCTGGAGGCGCCGGCGCGCGCGGTCAAGGCGCGAAGGCCCCTGGCTTCAACCATCATGGACGGACACGCTTCGGAAACCTGTCTTATTTTAAGACAAGCGCATTTTGTTTCCTGCTGTGAGTTCCCTCTGTAGAATCAACCTCAATCTCCCCCGCCGGCGCGGGGAGTTTGGCGCGGAAAAATCGTGGAATTGGCTTGCAACCGGAAGGAATTCATGTAGTGTTTATCAGTATGAAGCTCAACCAAATGGAGATAAATTTTAAGCTGTTCTCACCTGCCCCGATGGCATCGCCCCGGCAAACGCGCGAGGACGGATTCACGTTGATTGAACTGCTGGTCGTCATCGCCATCATCGCGATCCTGGCCGCCCTGTTGCTTCCAGCCTTGGCGCACGCCAAGGCCCAGGCCCAAGGCACCCAGTGCTTGAACAACATGAAGCAGCTCATCCTGGCGGCGGAATTATACGCCGACGACAGCCAGGGGCTTTGGATGCCCAATGAACCGGAAGGTGACGGCGCCCAAGTGGACTGGGTCACGGTCGAGATGGATTGGTCTGGCTCGTATGCCACCAACTGGCAGTTGCTCATTGCCAACCGCGGCTCGCCCCTTGCCAATGCCAACGGGGGTCAGTACTCGCTCTTTACGCCCTACATCAAGGATCCTTTCATGTACAAGTGTCCGGCGGATCCGAGCATGGTTGTCGGAGTCAACCATGGCCCGCGTTGCCGCAGTTATTCCGCCAGCCAGGCGGTCGGCACCTGTTGGGCTACTGTCAGTTCCAGCGGCCCCTATGGGCGTGCCAATGGCCCGGTCACTGGGCAGTGGCTGGGCGGTGGCGGTGGCTCTTGGAACGACAGCCAGGATTATGGCTATTGTTACCAAACGACCGCCCAGATGATTCATCCCAGTCCCGCCAATTTGTGGGTCTTCTCCGATGAACATCCCAATTCCATCAATGACGCGGGCCTGGCGGTTCAGATCAATGAGATCCATATGGGCGGTGACTTTATTGATTGTCCAACGGATCTCCATAACGGCTCGGCGCCCTTTTCCTTCGCTGACGGCCACGGGCAAATGCATCACTGGCTGGGCAAAATCCTGGGCAAGGCCCGCTTTATCAACGGAGGCGCCTTTGACGATGCATTTCCGACTACCGACACCGCCACTGAATCCGATCTTAGCGATTTAAACTGGCTGCAAGCTCGCACCTCCTATCCGAGAAACCCGGAGAATCAGCCGGGATTCCCCGAGCCGAATTAGATAAGCTGACCGTGAAAAGCACTGCGCAACTTGCCGCGGCTTGTCTGTTGCTCTTCGCATTCTGCGGCTGCAGCAATAATAACGATAAGCCGGTCGCCAATGCTGCTGCCATGGGATGCGCCAACTCTTTGAGCCGCATTGCCCATGCCAAGGAGTCGTGGGCGGCGCGCTCCGGCGCCAGCTCCAACGCCGTGCCGACTTGGGATGATCTGGATTCCTATTTCCGGCATGGGCCGCCCAAATGCCCCGAGGGCGGCACCTATACCATCGGCGCGCTGAACGAACTGCCCAAGTGTTCCGTCGCCGGCCACAACGAATACTTCCTCTCCACTCTGAAGCCAGGCCCGTAAATTCCGCCCCCCACCCGGGGGACACATATCAATACTTTGTGTCGCGTTTGCCGGCTCCTAATCCTAATCTTAATCCGAATTAGGATACTGAGATTAAGCGTGAAACTTTCTGTCAAGAGCGATGACGCCGCCCGCGCCGTTCTCTGGCTCTGTCAACATTATTCCGAGGGCGCCGCCCGCACCGTCGAGGAGATGGCCTCCGCCCAGGGCATCCCTCCCAATTCCCTGGTCCAAATCCTCATTGAACTCAAGCCCGAATAAATCAGAAAATTGGCTTGCAATCGGAAAAAGTCTGTGTTTATCATTCAGTATGAAGTACGACGGAATCTGTAATAATCCAATTCTCTCTTCGCCTCCTGCAATGACATCGCCCCCGCAAATCCGGCGGGAGGGATTCACGTTGATTGAACTGCTGGTCGTCATCGCCATCATCGCGATCCTGGCCGCCCTGTTGCTGCCCGCCCTGGCCCGCGCCAAGCAGCAGGCGCAGGCGACCACCTGCATGAGCAACTTGCGCCAGGTCTCCCTCGGCTGGGCCATGTACAACTTGGATAACCGTGGTTTTTTTCCCGCCAATGAAGAAGGGGATTTCACCACCGTCGACAACATCAGGACCTTGTGCAAGCCTTGGGTCAACGGATGGGAGCAATACGGGGGCGGAACCGCGGGGTCCGATACCAACCTCGACTATCTCGTCAGCTCAGTTTATACCTCGACGGGCACTTATATTAAGAATCCAAAAGTCTTCAAGTGTCCGGCCGACCCCTCTTGCGTTAATGGCGATTCCGGCGTCCCCCGCGTGCGCAGTATTTCCATGAACCAGGCCATCGGATGCGCCTTGGATGGCTCCGCCAATGGAATTGGCGATTGGCTCAGCGGCGACGGGAACGAAGGCGGACCGGGCGATTGGAAGATTTATCTCAAGGATTCGGATGCGACCCGCCCGGTGCCCGCCTATCTCTGGTTGATACTGGATGAACATCCCGACAGCATCAATGATGGCGCCTTCGCTGTCCAAATGGATCCCGTCACCGATAGTTCTGGCCTTTGGATTGATCATGCCTCCAGCCTGCATGGCGGAGCTTGCGGTTTCACCTTTTGTGACGGCCACGCTGTCATTCACAAATGGCATGACCCCGACTGGAAAACGGTCTTGCGCTACCCCCCGCTCTTTGAAAACGGTTGGGGCCAGACTCAGGTCTCGGGCATGGGACGCACCAGCGATATCCGTTGGATCGCCCAGCATACTTCGGCTTATGCCAATCCGGCCCGGAACTATAATTTTGCGACGGTGCCTGATTGATTGAAGCCCAAACGCATCGCTCTGGGCGTGTTGGCGGGGTTGGCTGTGGCGGCGGTTGGGATTTTAGGCTTGACGCATGTTGTGGCCGACCACCCGAGGCTGTTCGAGGGGAAATCCGCCGCCCGGTGGCGGGAGGAATTAAGCGCAGGCGACGCGGCGGCGAGCCATCGCGCCACTATCGTTCTGAATACGGTGATCATTCCCCAACTGACCGACGTAGCGTTGCACGATACCAACGATTCCGGCTTTAAGCTGGCGGTGGTTGACTTGTTGAATCAATTGCCTGGAATGCGGGTGCATTGTCGGCCCGCTCCCGCCCGTCGCGCCGATGCCTTGATGGAATTGGGCCGGTTTGGTCCGGCAGCGAAGGCTGCCATTCCGGTTCTCCTGCAGATTTTGAACGGCCATGACCCTGCCGCGCGGGGCACCGCCGCAACCGCCTTGGGGGGGATCCACAGCGATCCTGATGTCGTCATTCCTGCTCTGATCGCCTGCCTGGATGTTCCGGATATGGATGAGTCCGCGCTCGAGGCCTTGGGAAACTTCGGCCCTTTGGCCAAGGCCGCCGTGCCCAAGATGCTTCCCCTCTTATTGCACGGTGACAAGGAAGCCCGGCACGCTGCCGCCCTGGCGCTGCCCAAAATTGACCCCGAAGCGGCCGCCAACGCTCCTGTCACGGAACTGTCGGTGAAACTCCTGATGAAACAGGAAGCGGCGCGGGTGGCAGCCAGCCAAGCCGGAACGGCGGCGGAAAAGCCAAAATAATGGATTTTCCTTGAGACAAAACGGTCCTTGTGGATCTATTTGGCCGGCGGCTTTCCGGGCTGAGTTCCCACCGCCTACGGGGGAGCGCAGATCCATTTTTTGTGTCGCGCCTGCCCGCTCCTAATCCTAATCTTAATCTTAATCCGAATTAGGATACTGGGATTAAACGTGAAACTTTCTGTCAAAAGCGATTACGCGGCCCGCGCCGTTCTCTGGCTCTGTCAACATTATTCGGAGGGCGCCGCCCGCACCGTCGAGGAGATGGCCTCCGCCCAGGGCATTCCTCCCAATTACCTGGTCCAAATTCTCATTGAACTCAAGTCCGCCCGGATCGTCAAAAGCCAGCGTGGCAAGGCCGGCGGCTATCTCCTGGCCCGTCCGCCGGCCGACATCACCTTTGGCGACGTGCTCCGCTGCATTCACGGGGAGATTTTCGACTCCCCCGGGTTGAGCGATCCGCAAAGCCCGCCCGAACTGCGCCAGGCCTGGAGCCAGTTGCGCCAAGCCGTCAATGAAAGGGCCGATGCCCTCACCTTCCAGCAGTTGGCCGAGGCGACGACGGGGAAGGAGAAGATGTATTATATATGAGAGAGCCGTTGGGGGGGCGGGCCGGCGCGCCGTATTTGCTGGTTTGCCGGCGCTCGATGGATTGAAGGCTCTGTTTGCAGCGATGCAAGGCCAGGCTGTTGGCCGTCAGCAGCGCCGTCATCATAAAGAGCAGCACCAGCACAACGATCACCGCCGAGCCGGAGGACCGCGCCCGATTGGCCAAGCGGGTTTTCATCTTGTCCCCCCTCCGCCCGGCGCCGCCTCAAAGGTGAAGAAGGGCCGGTAGCGCGGCGACTTCTCGCGCGAGGCCAGTTCAACCTCCCACCGCCAGGCCGTCACGTGGCGGCGCTCGTCCCTTTCCATGCGGGACGCCTTGACCCCGCCCAGGAACCGCGCCAGCGGCGCCTGGGCGCCAGCCCGGCGCCAGACTGTGTTCTGCTCGAAGACGTAGTCCACCGTCGCGTTGGATTGCGCCAGGCGCAATGATCCTTCCGTCGCGGTGACCGCCTGGGCCGTCCGGATGTCGTCCCGCCAGCGTTCGCCCGCCTGCAGGACGCGGATGATGTCGTCCACGTTTTGGTTCAGGCGCTTGGAGTTTTCAGTGCAACGATAGTAGGCCGCGTAGGCCAGGCCCAGAACGACAACAAGCAAAGCCATGTACACCAGGCATTCCATCAAAAGCATGCCGTTCTGGCGGCGGGTATATGGCCGCACGGTCATTTTAAGGCGTGTCACATTCACGGGTCACCAAACCTCCTTTGTCTTTTCCCTCCGGCCGCCATTGCAGGCGCAGATGCCTGCCTTGCCGCGTCAAGATGAACCGGCCCGGCGGCAGGTTGGTCGCCGCCGGGTTCCGCACCGCATAATCTTGCGCGCCCTCGGAGAAGGCGCGCCATTCGCCTGCCCGCAGAATCTCCATTTCGCCGTCCACCGCCTCGATGGCGATGGCCCGGTGGTAATAGACGCCCAGCTCCCGTTGCTCGCCGATGAAGGAAAAGCTGATCGGGATCATCACCAGCGAAAGGATGCATAAGGCGACGACGATTTCGATCAGCGCCGTTCCCTGTAAAAAGTGGCAGCGGCGTCCCCGCCGCTGACCAACCATGGCCACGACGATTTCAACTGGCGCCGTCCGGCGCAATGCCGCGTTTGTCTTCATTCTTCCAGGGAAATCAGGACGGTGAAAATGCCCGCTGCCATGAGGCCCACGACCACGCCGTTGCAGAGCACCAAGCCGGTGGTGATGAGCTGGGAGGCCGTCTGTTCCTGCTGGAACGCCTTGGCCTCCAGCGCCTCCATCCAGCCCGAAAGCGCCGGCAGAAAGCCCTCCGGATGTGCGGTCGCGTTGGCCAGGCGCCAACTGAATTCGCCGGCGCTGTCAAATCGCCGCAGCGCCTCCTGCAGCGGCTTGCCGGCGGCCAGGTCCGCCAGCGCCCGGCGGGCGCGCCCGATGAACACGTGGCTGGCCGTCGCCTCCGCCGCCAGCGCCACGGCGGCGCCTTCCGGCGTCCCGGAGTCCAGCAACAGGGAGAGCGTGGCGCAGAAATCCCGTTGCAGGCGTCGGCGGCGCCAAGGCAGGGCAAAGAGAAGCCGGTCGCGCAAGGGCGCCAGCCGTTGGCTAATAGGCGGCCAAAAACTCCAGGGGCCTGGAAGATTTATCTTGATGCGAAACATCGTTAGCAGCGAGCCGGATGAGTAGCCGGTCGTGTCCCACACCGGCTTTCTCAAAATCGGCCACGGAGCCTTTTGCCCGTCCACTTTCAAGTATCCGTAAGCGCGCGGCCCGCGCACGTAGAATCCGACCCAGAAGCAAAGACTGAGCGAAATGGCCAGTTGAACGCCCGCCACCCAGTAACCGATTCGCATCACCAGCAACGTGACCGCCGGCACGGGCTGATCGTAACCATAGAGAATATCAATGAACTTGGGAAAGATCACGGTGTTCAGCATCCAAATGAGGATGGGCATGATCGGCATGATGACCAGGCACGTGATGACCAGATAATTGAAGCCGTTGCGCGTTTGCGACTGTGCGTCCCGCAGCAGGCTGCGGCAGGCGGGTAGGACTTTCCGCAAGTCGCCCAACTCTTCGCCCACCCGCATCAGCGCGGCGATCTGGGAGGGCAACAGGCTCGGGAACTCTTCCAGGGCCTGGCTCAGTCGAACGCCCTCCCGCAACCGCGCCGCCAACTTTTGGAACGACCGGCCCAGCGAGCGATCGTATGTCTGCGCCGCCTGGACCAGCGCTCTTTCGGGCCGCTGGCCCTGGCGAAATCCCGCTTCGAGCAGGTCCAGAAAAACTCGCGCCCGCTCCTGCCGGCGCAAAGGCGTGCTGAAGGCGCAAAAAACGGCGTAAGCGGCCAGCACCACCGGCGCCAGGAAAAGCAGAATCCACAGCGCGCTGTGGGCCAGGAAGTCCTCTCCCGTTCCAGGCTCAATCTGCGCCAGCAACACAATGGCGGTATTTCCAACGTGAGCATGCATGGTCAATTACTCTCCCAAGTTTCTCAGCAGCCAGAAGCCGCCGCCGAAAAGAAAATGAATCATGGAACTCACTTGCACGGTGATGATCACACCCAGTCCCAGGATGCTCACGGGTAAAACGGTCTGGAGGAAAACCTCGCTCTGATAGATCGCCCGCTCGTAATACATCTGCGCGGCTTGCGCCAGGCCAACGTCCAACTCCTCGCCCTGCCCCGCCACCAGCCAGAAGAACAGCGGCGGCACGACTTTGGAGTCTGCGGCCAGGTCCGTGAATTTGGCCGTTCCTTGGGCCATCCGCCCTTCCCAGCGCTCCAATTCGCGCCCCATTTTCGTGCCGTCTTCCATCCGCCGCAGCAGGGCCAGCGCGCTTTTCAAATCAGTGCCCGATTTGACCATCAACGCCAGGGCCGAGGCGAACCGGGACAAATGGGCCTCTTTGAATCCCGGCAGAATCCACCGGGCGTTTCTCCGCCACTGCGGCACGGCCAGAACGGCCAATACCGCCGCCAGCACCAGCCCGAGAATTACCAAAGGCATCAACATGCCCACGGCGAAGGTCATCGGGCTGGGTTGATTGCCTCCGAACAACGGATAGCCCAGCGCCGCTCCCAGATTGGCCGAGAGCGGCCCCGAAACGGCGACCAGGAGAAACGACAATCCGAAGCAAAACACCAGCACAATCAACGGGTAAATGAGCAAGGTCTTCAGGCGCGTCCAGAGCGCGTGGACCCTTTGATAATAATCGGCCAACATCGTCAGGATGGCGGGAAGATTGTTGCTTTTGACACCGACCCGCACCATCTCCTTGTAAAAGTCGGGCAACCGGCGGCGCGCCAGCGCGCTTTCCAGCGGCACCCCCTGGGTCAAGTCGGCCTGCAGGGCCTCAAATTCCGCGCGGAACCGGCCGCGCCGCATGGACAGACACAGTTGCCGCAGAGCAGCTTCCAGCGGGATGCCCGATTTGAGCATGCCGGCCAACTGCTGATTAAGAAAGGCCAGTTCGTCGTATTTCACCGCCCATTTTGACAGCGCCCGCCTCTTTTCGTCACGCGCTTGCGTTTTTTGGTCCGGGAAAGAGGGTGTCAAAAAATGAGGAGGCATCGAAAAGAGTGGACGCACCGGTTTTTTGGGAGTAGCCCAAAGCCGTATGGACTCAAAGTCGCCCGCGACCTGCCCTGCCCGGTATTTGACGCTCGTCTCGCCCTATGTCCCCGACACTTTCATCAACGATCTGATGCCACGCCACACCGCTCGGGGGCGGCGGCAGGATTCGGCCCGGCACAGTTGTGCCGCGTGCATTCGCGCGGCTCTGACCTCTGTTCTGATGGCCGTTAGTGGATATGCCTCAGCTCAATCACCTCAATTAATCCGGCCGGGGGCGGCCTGGCTGGACGACCGCGGCAAACAGATTCAGTCGCACGGCGGCGGCATTATCAAAGTGGGCCAGGCATATTATTGGTTTGGCGAGGATCGTTCGCAGAACAACGACCCGGATTATCGCTACGTGGCTTGTTACTCTTCAAGGGACTTGGCTCATTGGGTGTTTCGTCGCCAGGTTGTCAAGCTGTCCGACCCCGAGCAACTTGGCCGCAATTGGGTCTTGGAACGGCCCAAGGTGTTTTGCAACTCCAAGACCGGAAAGTTCGTCATGTATGCGCATATTGACGGGAAGGGAGGATACAACTTCGCCAGTGTCGCGGTGTTTGCCTGCGACACGGTGGACGGCGATTACCGGTATCTTAAAAGCTTCCGTCCGCTTGGCCATGAAAGCCGGGACATCGGCCAGTTCATGGATGATGACGGCACAGCGTATTTGATTTTTGAGGATCGCCCGTTTGGTTTTCGGATCGCGAAATTGGCTGATGATTACCTGACTGTGGAAAAGGAAGTGTGCCTGATTCCCGAACATCTCGAAGGCGGCGCCCTGGTCCATTATGACGGCTTGTATTATGTGATTGGTTCGGCGTTGACCGGCTGGCAGCCCAACCCCAATAAGTACGCCACCGCCAGAACCTTGCAAGGCCCGTGGTCGCAATTCAAGGACATCGCGCCGCCGGAGACCAACACTTACGGCTCCCAATCCACGATGCTGCTCAAGGTCGCCGGCACCAAAGCGACAACAGTCATTTTCATGGGCGACATCTGGAAGCCGAGAACACAATGGGATTCCCGCTATCTGTGGATGCCGCTGGAAATCGGCGGCGGCAAGCTGTGGTTGCCGGAACCCAAGGATTGGACCCTCAACATGAAAACCGGCGAAGCGGTGATTGAGAAATAATCTGATGTTCACTTCGGCCCGGCGCCGGCAATCTCAACAGTTTCCCCGATCCGGGGCGGCACAAAAGGCAAATGCGCCCAGCGGCGCCAATCGAAAAACAACCAAACCATCCCGCCGGACTCAAGGGGCTTGTCAAAGTGAAACGCCACGGAGCGCGGCGCTCCTCTTGGGCTGACCTCCAGAATCTCGGCCACGAACCCTTTGGCCGTCACACGATCGCCTGGTTCCCAGACCCTTTGGCCATAGAGGAAGTCGTTGACAGCTTTGCAAGCGTAGCATGCATGCACCGGCCCCAAGGCAGGGCAGTCAAACAAATCAGAGTCGTTGGCCTTGAGGATCAGCGTGGCAGCATCCCGCCGCGTCACCTCGATAGGAGTGCTGCCTGGAGCCAGGATACGCGTGGTTCTCGGCAGCGGCTCATGACGATAGGCGCGATAAAACGGGACGATGGCGCAGAGGCCGGTTGGATCATTGATCACTACAATATCCCGCTCACCAATTTCCAGCGAATGTTCGTAATCAGAGGCAAGCGCTGCCATCTTCGGAATGGATGGACTGGCCAACGCCAAGGCCATTCTGCCCGCCAGCGCCCCGGGGATGTGCGCGACCACCAGGCAAATCGCGACGCACCAGGACATCGCCCGCAGCGGTCCGGGCATGCCCGCCCGCTCCTGCGGCGCTGCAAAGCCAACCAGAAATGAGGCCATCACCCCAAAGGCCCCGACGGCGACAAAGCCCAGGTTCTTGCTAATCGGCGCGACCGTTGCCGCAGGCACCAGGGCCAGCAGCATCATCACAGCCCAGAATCGCGCCGTGGCGTCCCGGCGCACGACTGGCAGAAAGGCCGCGGCGCAGATCAGGCTGAAGCCGGCGAATGATAGCGCGACAATCGTCTGCCACTTCGAGTTCAGCGCCATCGCCAATTCAGGCGGGAGACCCGCCAGTTGCCCGCCCAGCAGCCCGTTGATTCGGGGAAAAAGATTTTTCAGGAACCACAACGGCGCGTAACCCGGGTCAACGTAGCCGGGGAAGTTCCTCACGCCGAAACCGCAGCCGGTATAGACCGCCCGCCAGCCGATCAGAACAACGGCGGCGGGCAACAGACTGGCGAGGCGCGATCTCCACCCGCCTGCGTCAAGCACAACGGCGTAGGCGATCAGAAAGGCGAGCGTGGACGCCCCGCCCTCGTCGGCCAGGAGCGACAGCACGAGGCAGAAGGCGGAAAGCCACATCCACACGCCGGATTTGCCGCTTCGCCAGCGAAGGTGGGCGTGCAAACAGAGCAGCCCAAAAACAAGCGATATGATAAAGCCCCGGTTTGCCACGTACATCACAGGGATATAAGTGTCTTTGTCCAGCAACCACAGGCAGGCCGCCAAGCCCGCAACGCAAAGGCCCGACTGCGTTTTAAGCGGGACGCCGGACTCAGGAATTCTCTCCTGGAGATCACGGCTGCCGGCCGACGTCGCGATCTTCCGGTAAAGCGTTGCCGCCAGAAAAACCGCCGCGGCGTACCAGGCGATATTCTGCGCGTGCATCAGCGCCGGCGAGTTGGGATACAGCCGGTAATCCAGCCAGTGAGTCAACGCCGTCAATGGCCGCCACAACACGGCTGTCCAGCCCTCCGCCGCCCACCACGGCGCGATGCCGTAGTCTCTGGCTCGCGTGGCCGCTTCCTTCCCGCGGAGATAAGCGAACAAATTGCCCAGGACAGTCCCCAATTTGCCCGAATCCTTCGCCACAAACCCTGTCTCCACGATGCGCGGGGGCAATTGCGCAGGCGTAAACTGGTTCAGTCGCTGGATGAGGTCATCGCCGAGAAGTCCCACCGGCAAAGCGGGCAGCATCAGAATGATCGCCGCCAGCGCCAAGGCGAAGGGGAGACGCCGATGTTCCAAAAGACGCCGGACCACGGCCTTCATTCTTGTCATTCTGTTGGTCATCGCACCAGGACGGCCTTTCCTTGGCGAAAGTCAGCTTGCCATCCGGTCCAATGGATATTGACAAGCCAAACCGCCAGACGTCACGCCATTTATGCCGGTGCGAATCCGGTTGGCCAACCCGATTTTGACGGGCATGGATACCCAGGGGGCGAAACAGCCGTCACACCGTCACATTTGCCGTCACAAACCGTCACACTGGCCGTCACATTTTGGTTTTTCGCTGTTTTCAGCGGAATACCCTTTCAAACGGCTGGGTGGCCGATTGGGTGCCTTTTGCGTGAAAAGCGCAATCTGCAACTACCGGCAACTACCGGCAACTACCGGCAACTTTCGGCGTCAAAACCGTCACTTTTCCGTATCCATGCAGTTGAAAACCGGGAGCGCGACCGTCCCGGTCGCTTCCAGTCGGCGTCCCGCCGACTGGCGTCGGACTCAAAGCGATTCACCTTGCGGTGAGGCATCTCAGGGCTGCTGATGCCTTCGGCGGGACGCCGAAGGCGGCGGGCGCGGACGCCCGCGCTCGCCGATCCATCTGCATTTTCAGCGAGGGATATTAGCGGCAACGTGCCGCGACTCCACCACCGGCAGCCCCAAACGGACCCGCAAGACACGAGGTTTCAACGCAAAGGCGCCAAGGCGCAACGACGCAAAGATGCCCTCACCCTCTGCCCTCTCCGGTCCGCCGCCAAGGCTTCCATCTTCGCCAAGGCTACGACGGACGAGTCGGCGGATCTTCGAGGAGAGGGTGCCGACAGGCCGGGTGAGGGTCATTTCCGGCCGGGGCCGATCTTCCCTGCAACATTTCAAAGAACAGGCGCGCGAGCGCCACACAAGGCCCATATTACCACGGTTTGATGGGACTGCAACATAAAAAGCGAAATATATTTCACGGCGGACCCCTGTACCGGCGATAACGGGCCAAACGCCTCTTAGGAGCCGCCAAAAAGCGCAAGAGGCACAGCGCGGCGAGCCGCAACCCAACACGAAATCGCCGCAAAGGAACACAAGGATCCCAGCGCGGCAGAGCCGCAACCAAAGACGAATTGGCCGCAAAGGAACACAAGGATCACAAAAAAACAAAGAATGTAAGCTCCTGTCTTTGTGTTCCTTGCGTTCTTTCGTGGCAAACGTTTTGTTTAAAAAACAAAATTCATCGGTATAGCACTACAAAAAATTGGACAGAATGGGGAGTGGATAAAGAGTGGATTCTGATTTTTCATTCTGTCATGCTGAGGGTTCATTTTTTGAATTTTGCTTTTTCGGGGCTGTTCCGTCCGCGTCAACTGTCGTCTATGCAACGGGCCTGTCAGCAACCCTTGACTGGCTTAAAGCCAGCCTCAAAAGGGGCCGCAGACTCAAGGGAAGGGCCATAGAACCCTGCCAAGGCTGCGGCAAATCTGCCACCTGTGAAACGGATGCAAGGCGGTGCCGCCACCCCCGACCGCGCGGAGCGCGGCGGGTGTGGTGGCTCGCTTGAAGATGAATTCTGCCCGGATGAAATTGGAGGTTGGACACTGCAAGGCGCGTCTCCTGCGTTCAGTGTTCATTTTGGCACTGTAATATACGGACAACTTGTTGTATATTAATTGTTCGGTGAACGCAAAGTATGAGAACGCTTAACTGGCTTGTCACGTTAGGTTACGCTCGTTGTATCGTAGTTGTGGGTTTGGCGGCGGTGGGCGGATGGTTGCACTTTTCGAAGGTCGTGCCATATCTTGAACGTCATGGGAAGAGATCGGCAGGCTTTAACGGTGGCATAGGTTACCTCATTGATGTTTCCAGAGCCTTCAAGGTTGCTGAAACTGCCGGGAGAGTGCCGTGGTTTTTGTATGCCGCATTGTTTTGGCCTTTCCTGTTCCTATACGCCTTCGGAGTAATTGCAGCTTCAGTTTCGAGATGACACGGTCTAACCTGCGCGCCGAACAAAGCCGGGGCGCAATGCTGGGGACAATGATGACACGACCAGGCACTTGTCGGGGCGGCTTGTCCCGCCGTAGCCAGGCGAAGGTGGAAGCGTTCGCGTGCTCGCATTCCGCCGTCGTCATCCGCCGCAGCTAAACCGGAACGATGCAGTGGGGTTTTAACGCAAAGTCGCAAAGACCCAAAGGCGCAGCGTCAGGAAGCGAAATTGACTCGGTGATCGAAGCTAGCCGTTTGGTGAGCCGGACTGGCATGGGCCAGATTTTCTTTGCGTTTTTGCGTTTTTGCGCCTTTGCGTTGAACGGGTAAGATAAGGCTATGGCGGACAGGAGACTTCCGCCTTCGCTAAAACTTCCGCCGTCGCCGAGGCTTTGGCGGACAGGATGGCGGGACAAGCAACACGGGACGGGAACGTCATCCGCCTTCGTCAAAACTACGGCGGACAAGGCGGGGAATACAATCTTCCTGGAATTCCACCTCCGCCCATCCCCGTTCAAACGCGGTGGAGACGGAGTGCGGGTCGTCATCCGCCGCAGCTAAACCGGAACGATGCAGTGGGGTTTTAACGCAAAGTCGCAAAGACCCAAAGGCGCAGCGTCAGGAAGCGAAATTGACTCGGTGATCGAAGCTAGCCGTTTGGTGAGCC
>Ga0326728_10008665_pt1 | contig 25074 bp, 27 predicted proteins | sample MB3enrmetagenome_FD_207602 | JGI IMG/M metagenome (GOLD analysis project Ga0326728, IMG submission 207602) | Lab enriched peat soil microbial communities from McLean, Ithaca, NY, United States - MB31MN | ecosystem: Environmental > Terrestrial > Soil > Wetlands > Peat | place: USA: New York... | reverse complement strand
ACCCGCCTCGCTTCTGCGCCCCATCCCGTTATGGAGAAACACCAGCGGGACTACTATGGCGGGCTCGCGTGGGCGAACGAGGCTGCGCGCAAGGGGTTTGCCGTCCTTGTGCACGACGTGTTCCCGTTCGAAAGCAGAAGGATCCTTGCCTCCGACCTGCCCGCGCACGTAGTCACGAGGCTAATGAGCCCGCCCGAGGGAATCCGCGAGCTTTCCCCCGAGGACCTGGCCGCGGGCGGTGCCGGCCCGCAAATCGACGTGCCCGCGGACGAGCCGGAGGCCGCTATCCATCGCTACAACGCTTTCGCAGGCCAACAGGAAAGCGTCATCGCCAAGTCCCTTTTTTGCGCAGGGCTCACCTGGCCCGGGCTCGCCCTTGCAGAAGACACGGCAGCGTTGGATTACCTTGCCTCCCGGCCGGATGTGGATCCCAACCGGCTCGCCTGCGGGGGACTGTCGGGCGGAGGGCTTCGAACCGCGTTCCTTGCCGGCATGGACGACAGGATCAAGGCCGCCGTATGCGCCGGGTTCATGAGTACGTGGAAGGATTTCCTCCTCAACACGAGCTACACGCACACGTGGATGATCTACGTGCCCGGCCTCGCCGCGCTCATGGATTTCCCCGAGATTCTCGGGATGAGAGCGCCACTGCCGACCCTCGTGATGGCCACCAGCGATGATCCCTTGTTCACGCACCAGGAAACGCTTCGTGCGACGCGAGTCCTGCAAGAGATTTACGGAAAGGCAGGAGCCGCCGAGCGGCTTCGTGTCAGCATCCACCCTGGCGCGCACAAGTTCGACGTGCCGATGCAGGCGGAGGCGCTCGCGTTCCTCGAGAAATGCCTTGTCTGATTCTCGCGGAGCGAGAGAGTTGAGCGTCACAGGGTGGCGCGAAAAAGCTCCATGTGCGCCAGCGTGATCCTTTCAACGGAGATCAATCCCGCCTCTTCAGCCAGCTTCATGATCCGGTCCGCAGCCAGTCTGTGCGCCAGAGGCGGTCCCCCGTCTTCGACCGTGTAAGGCCATTCGAGGATCACGACCCTTCTTCGCGCTACTCGACGGGCTTCCGTAAGAGCGGAAACGGGCTCGTCAGTCTCGTGCAGCACGTGCCCCAGAAAAACGAGATCGAAGGAACCGTCCTCAAAGGGGAGGTTTTCCGCCACCGCCGTCTGAAAGGAAGCATCCGGGACGAAACGCCGAGCCATGGCAAGGAGGTCCGGGTCAGAATCGATCCCCGCTACGCGCACTTTTTCCTTCGCAAATGCCTCGGCAAAGACTCCTGTTCCGGTGCCGACGTCCAGGACGCTGTCCGGTCGCAGCCCCTCGACGCTAAGGAGAACGACGCGCCCTGTTTCCAAGAGCTGGATGCGTTGAGGCGCTCGAAGTCGCTCGGCGTTTCCGTGGAAGCGGCGCTGGTGAGAATGCATGATGCCCCCATGATTGCATAAGAAGAAATATATCGTATAACAGACGTACCATGTTGCCGAATACGACACTCGAGTTCCTCATAGACGGGCAGGTGATATTCACGAGCGCGGGGAAATGGCTGCATCCGCTTTTCGAGCTCGAGCAGTTTCTCAAGGGTAGGAAGGTCGACCTTCGCAAAGCGGAAATCCATGACAAGATTATCGGTCGAGGCTCGGCTTTCCTCATCACCCGCATGGGCATCCGGACCGTCCACGCCGTAGTGCTCAGCGTGCTGGGAAAGGACGTCCTTGACCGCGCAGGGGCATCCTGCACGTGGGAGTCCCTGGTGGACACAATCCAGTGCCGTACGGAGGGGCTCCTCCGCGACACAACTGATCCCGAAACAGCCTACCGGGTACTCGCAGACCTCGCTGGCGCGGACCACCGGACCATCCGCGAGGGACCCGTAGCCTCCCCTTCAGCGCCGGGGAGCTGATCGGGGGCCGGAGGAGCCGACGCGGGATTTGCTCCTAGCGCTGGCTTTGGCCGCCGCTCCGGCTTTGCCGCCTGCGCGGCTCTTTCCGCGGGCGCGCGAAGCGGTTGTCGGCTTGGTCAGGGCCGTAGGATGTCGGGGCTGGTAAAGTCCCAGGTCGCCGCCGCCGGGAAGCGCTATGGCGGAGTATCTTCCCCAACTTTCCTCGCTGACGGCGCGGGAGAACTTTACGCCTTTCTCCCGCAGCTCCTTTATGGTCTGTTCGATATCCTGGCACATGAGGTAGAGATCGATCCGGGGAGCGCCGTCCGTGGGATGGACGCCGACCTCGGCGGGCGGAAGCGCGAAAATCGTCCAGCCCCCTCCTGCATCGACTTTATTCGAAGCAAGGATCTTCTCCAGCAAGGCTCTCGCTTCCTTAGGCGCCCGGGAAAAGACAAGCGCGTGCGCGCCGTAGATCATGGTTGCGCCTCCTCAATGACAAGAATACCACTCCCGGTTCAAAACCTCAGAGACAAAAGCCGCGCGAGCTTCGAGACGGTGAAGTGATTGCGAAGGTAGTGTGAGACATCAGCCGCCTGGTTCGCCCATGAATCGGGGAGACCTAGCTCGCGCATGTTCGTCGGGCCTCCGGCCTCGCGGAGGAGCCGCGCAATCCGCTCGGGAGCCGGCACCTCTCCTGCAATGTCCTGCACTACGCTCCACTGATCCACGATTTTTTGCTTCAGGCGTTCCCAGCCCTCGTCTGGCATCTCGAGAAAAGTAGATTGAGTCTTTGCCACTTCAAAGGCCGCGGGTCCGAACGCTATTCGCACGCGCTCCCTTTCCTCCTCAGCCGATGGTGGGCGGTATTCCTTCAATAGCCGCGCGGCCTCGTCCCTCGTCAATTGTCCGACGCGCCGGTAAAGCGCGGCAATGAGGATGGTTGCCACGCCTACCTTGGCGCCGTGAAGGATTGCCGGTTTCCCTTCCCTGAGGAGTTTCATTTCCCAGAAGTGCGAATAGTGGTGTTCCGCCCCCGAGGCCGGAAGCGAGCTCCCGAAGTCTAGCATGCAAAACCCAGACTCAATGAGCGCCTCCAGAAGGCGCCTGACTCCCTCCGGGGATGAGCGTGAGATTTCCGCCGCAGCCTCTTCGATGCCTCCGACCGCAGCGATGCACCGCTTGGCTATCTCCCCGTCGAAGGGTGTGTCCCAGAGAAGGGATCCAAGCTTCCAGTCCGCAACCGACGTTCGCTTGCCGAGCATGTCTCCAAACCCTGACGCAACCATGCTTCGCGGCGCCGCTCGAAGCACGGCGAGGTCCGCGAAGATCGCGGCCGGAGGTTGCGCGGACGCCGTTGTCTTGATTCCGCGCACAATGAGCGGCGAGCCCGACGACGCGAACCCGTCCACCGAGGGGGCGGTGGGCATGGCGACGAAGGGAAGTCCGCTCCGGTGACTCACGAACCTCGTGATGTCTGTGACCGTGCCGGAGCCCACGGCAACGAGGGCCTGATCCCCCCGCTCCAGGGAAAGCAGCACCTGGAGGATGGAATGCGCGTCCGCCAGGATCTCGGGACCGGCAAGGACTACCGACCGAGGCTGTAGACCAGCGTCACGGAGAGATCCCTCAACGGCGCGGCCCAGGACGCCGTGCGTTGTCTCGTCCTCCACGATGAGAAGGCGCCTGAGCCCGGTCTCCTTGCACCAGGCCGCAAGGTTCGCGGCCACCCCATTACGGATTGCAACGAACGGCCGGATCATGAGCAACGCCTCGGACCTGGCCTGATCATGGCTCCAGGATGACCTTCATTAGACCGGGCTCTTGCCGGTAGAGCCTCTGGAACCACGAGGCGCCATCCGAGAGAGGGGCGCGCGCGCTGATGAACGACTGCAGGTTCACGCGCCTCCGGGCAATCAGCTCGAGGCACGCGGGGTATTCCCCCTGGGAGGCGCAGGAGCCAAGAAGGGAGACCTGGCGTGTTACGACCGACTGGAGGGCAAGCTCGATCTTCGGGGATAGGTTTCCGACAAGGACCAACCGCCCTCCCATACGCACCGCGTCGAGCGCGGCCGCGACGGCTGCCGTGATCCCTACGGCCTCGAAAGCAATGTCTGCGCCGCGGCCTTCCGTGCACTCGAGGACTTTCGCCACCGACTCTTTGGACCGTGAGTCCAGGCAGAGATCCGCCCCAAGATCACGCGCACGGCGGAGTTTGTTCTCATCGATATCCATGGCGATCACCGTGGAGCACCCGGATGCGCGGAGCACCTGGATGAGGAGCAGGCCGATCATACCCGCCCCCACTACAAGGGCGGACTCTCCGACCTCCGGGCGGGCTAGGCGAACGGCGTGCAACGCAACCGAGAGCGGTTCCGTCATGGCGGCTTGGTGGTATTCCACCTCCCTCGGAATTCGATACAGGATGTGCTGCGGCACTGCCACCAGCTCTGCGAAGGCCCCGTTTCGGCGGTATTCGGCGCAGGAGACGCCGAGAACCCGGCGGTGCTCGCACAGGTTGATCTCTCCCCTTCGGCAGCGCCAGCACGCGCCGCATGAGATTGTGGAGTCGAACGTCACGCGGTCTCCGAGGCGCCACCCCGAAACGCGGGCGCCAACGTTGGTTATCACACCGGCGGCCTCGTGGCCCATAATGACCGGAGGGATTCGGCGCCCTGTGGAACCGTCCATACCGTGAACGTCGCTTCCGCAAATCCCGCAGGCTTTGACCTGCACAATGACCTCGTTGTCGTGCGCCTCCGGGTCGGGCGCTTCCCCGAAAACAAACTTGCCGTACTCCTCCAGAGTCAGAGCCTTCACGATAGCCTTCCTCCTGGTTATCAGAAGCTTTTTTTATTGTACACTAATTCGCAGTGAGCATCATCGTATCCGGATCATGGGAAAAGCGAGGCCTTCAGCATGGAACCCGTTGACGTCTGTGTGATCGGAGCGGGAGTGATCGGACTGGCCATAGCGGAGCGTCTTGCCGGCCCTGGTAAAGACCTCGTAGTCTGCGAGCGGCACGACAGTTTCGGCCGGGAAACCTCTTCCCGCAACAGCGAGGTTATCCATTGCGGCATGTACTACGCAGAAGACCTCCTGAAGACCACGCTCTGCGTCCGCGGTAACCCCAAGCTCTATGAGCTTTGCGCGAGGGTAGGCATCCCACACCGCAAGACGGGCAAAATCGTTGTGGCAACGGTTGAGGAGGAATCCGCGCAGCTCCACCGCATCCTTGCGCAAGGCGGAAAAAACGGCGTGCCAGGTCTTCGGCTCATCACGGCGCAAGAGATCGCCGAGCGCGAACCCGAAGCGAGGGGATGCCTCGGGCTGTACAGCCCAGAAAGTGGAATCGTTGACAGCCACCGACTGATGGAGTACCTGGAGCGCTCCGCTGTCTCCAAGGGCGCCACGTTGGCGTATGGCTGTGAGGTGACGGGGATCCGTCGGGAGGCTTCGCGCTACTCGGTGCGCATCCGACAGTCCGATGGAGAAGAGATCATCCTCTCCGCCATGCTCGTGATCAACTCAGCGGGGTTGAGCGGGGACAGCGTGGCGCACATGGCGGGCGTTGAAGTCGAGCGCGCCGGTTATCGCATCTATCCTTGCAAAGGAGAGTATTTCAGGATCGCTGACAGGCACAGAGGAAGGATCCGCCACCTCGTCTACCCCACTCCGTCTCCGGTGCACCTGGGCGCGCACGTCGTCGTAGGGCTGGACGGCGGCCTGAAGATCGGTCCCGGCTCCAACTACGTTGATCGCATCGATTATGCCGTGGATGCCGGCCATCAGCGCGAGTTCTTCGAAAAAGCCAGCCGTTTTCTTCCCTTCCTCTCCTACGAGGATCTTTCTCCCGACATGTCGGGGATCCGGCCAAAGCTGTACCGCTGTGGCGAGCCGTTTCGGGACTTCGTGATCAGGGAGGAAACCGACCGCGGTTTGCCCGGTCTGATAAATTTGATTGGGATGGAATCCCCCGGGCTGACCTCCTGCCTCACGATTGCGGAAAAGGTGGAGAGCCTGCTTTGAGCCCGGGCATTGACGAACGGGCGCGGCGGAGAGCGCTACTTTTTCAGAAACCTCTTTTCGTACTCTGAAATGCGCTCCACTTTCGCCGTGGAGCCTCCACCCTGGAACTCAGACCTGAGCCACGCATCCACCACGGTTTTTGCAAGCTCGGGGCCTATGACCCGGGCCCCCATGGTAAGGATCTGCGCGTTGTTGCTCTTTCGCGCCCGCTCGGCAGAATACGTGTCATGGCAGGTTGCGGCCCTGACGCCCGGTACCTTGTTGGCGGTGATGGCCATCCCAAGACCAGTTCCGCACATGAGGATGCCGCGCTCGTGCTTGCCCTCCGAGATCGCCACAGCCACGACGAAAGCGATGTCAGGGTACAGCGACGGCCGGGTGTCGAAGACGCCGTAGTCGGTGACCTTGACCTTCAACTCCTCCAGATGCCGCTTGATGATTTCTTTGAGCTCGTAGGCAGCGTCGTCGGCGCCCAACGCGATGGTCATGCGTGCCCCCCTCTCTCGCGCCACAGCTCGATGATGGCGGGCTGGGACTGCGCCCCTTTTCCTGCGGCCTGGCCGGCAACAAACACTTCGTGCGCCGCGGCGGTCATAGGGATCGGGACATGGCTCTCCGCGGCAAAGGACCTTGCATAGCCGAGATCCTTCTCCATCATGTTGACCGTCCCACCCGGGGTGTAGTCACGAGCCGTCATGGTAGGCACGCTCGTGTCCAGCACCTTCGAGCCGGCCCACCCCTCTCGGATTGCCTCGTAAAGTAGCCGGGCGTCAACGTTGTTCTTCTCAGCAAGCGCGAACCCTTCGGCAATCACGGCAAACGCGGAAGCCACGATCATGTTGTTGACGAGCTTCGCGACACTGCCGGCCCCCGGGTCCCCAACCCGAACGACGCTCTTTCCCATGGCGGAAAGGATGGGCTTACACCGCTCGAAAGTGATGGCGTCCGCCCCGACCATGATAGCTAGTGTGGCTGCCTTGGCGCCCGCCTCCCCACCGCTTACCGGCGCGTCGGCGAACTGGATGCGCTTTTCTGCCAGACGCGCTGCAATCCGGCGAGACACCGCCGGCATGCTCGTGCTCAAGTCTATCACGAGAGATCCTGCGGCAAGAGAGTGAACCAGCCCGCCGTCCCCGATGGCCACCTGCTCGACGACTTTCGCGTCCGGAAGGGAAAGGCACATCACCGTGGAGCGCCTGGCAAGCTCGTCTAGCGACTTAGCCTGCTCCACCCCCGTGAGCCCGCGAAACCGCGAGGCATCCACGTCAAAGCCGGCAACGCGATATGCCCTGGCCAGATTCACTGCCATGGCGCCGCCCATGACACCGAGCCCAACAAAACCTGGTTTTTCGGCCACGTGAACAAAATACAGCAGAGCGTGCCGTCGTGACAACGACGAGCTGAGGCCAAAGGAAACATCATTATCATCGACGACGTGACACATTAGGAACGACTTCGACAACAAGTCGTCTTGTCCGAGAACCTCGCATTAGTCGGTCTCCTAGCGGTTGGCGTTCGCTCTCGATATCAATGCGCCTTTGGAGGTCACAAGCTACTCTCTCGAGAACATTCGCTTCAACGCCGACAACGCAACCGTGCAACGCTCGGTGAAGTCGGCTCGAGGAGGAGATCGGTTTGGTTGGGCAAATTTTTGGAACTTCGCTTACGTTGTCGGACACAAAAGGCTTGGCACTCGAGCAGTTCGACATAGTGACACGGATCAAGGATCTTGTGGACCTTATCCTTTGTAACGCAAAGAAGAAGAATCACTTTCGAAGCGCCCCCGGACTCAATCATCGTACCAATCGAAGCGAGATGAAACACGTTGCTCAACCTGGTGAAAAACAGCTTCGAGACCATGCCCGAACTCGGCACTCTTGCAATCAGGCTAGTAGAAAAAAAGTGGAGGCCGGTCAATATTGCTCGATCGCTCTTTGTGATGCCGGTTGCCGAATTGACGCCACCGCCCTCAGAGAGTTTTTTTCCGTTTTTCTCCCGAAACATTCTGGAGGAAGAAATACGGGATTAGGTCTCGCGATTTGCCACGACATCGTCACCAAGTTCTGCGGCACGATGTGGCGGTTGCTGATTTGCCGCAACGCTACCGGTGGTCAAATCACAAATAGCCCGACGCCTTGGGCGGTTTCGTAACGCCAGTCGTTGTCGTTTTCTCCCAATCCGCTCCCTTGCAGGGGAGCGCCCATTCTGTACAGGATTCTCGAATGCAGCTTACCAAGCGTGTCCTTGCCAAGTTGAAGGCGCCCTACCCGCTGGGCGTCATCGTGGTGGACGGCGCTCCGTGCGTCGTCAGCTCCACCGAGAACTATGGCCCTATCCTATTTGCCGCCCCGCCGTACAACGAGGCCGCGGAGATTGTTCCCGGACCCGGAGGGTGTATGGCCCTTGTCGCAGGCCCCGGACAGCCGGGGGAATTGTATGCAATCATGGGATGCTTCCCCGGATACAAGTTCCAGAACGCAGCAGTCTACAGGCTCGGACGGCAAGCTGGGCGTTGGGTGTCCGCAAAGGTCATCGGGCTTCCTTTCGCTCATCGCATCGACTTCGTCATTCGCGCCAAGACCCGTTACCTGGTCGCCGCCTCTCTTGCGGCTGACAAGAGCGAGCCATCCGACTGGTCCAAACCAGGAAGCGTCTACGCAAGCCCGGTACACAGCCCATCTGATACGGGTTGGTCGCTCTCCCCGGTGCTGGAGGGCATCCATCGCAATCATGGGTTTCTCGCGACCGGTTTCCAAGGCCGAAAGTCGCTTCTCATTTCCGGGACCGAAGGGCTTTTCGCAGCGGATCTCGGACGTGAGGACGCCACTTGGGCTTTCACACGAATTGTGGACAAGGAGGTGAGTGAGGTCGCTGTTTCTGATGTCGACAGCGATGGCGAGGAGGAGCTTGTCACGATCGAGCCTTTCCATGGGGACTCGCTGCGAGTGTACAAGCGTGCCAAAGAGAACTGGGAAGTTGCTTGGGAAGGTGAGCTTTCATTCGGCCACGGATTGCTGACAGGGACGCTGGGCGGTGCTCCCACCATCCTGGTCAGCAACCGGGCCGGCGCTCGGGACCTGCTCGCATTCCAGTTCCCGCGGGGCGCCCGAGAGCGCGGCGTCGGGCTTGGTCAGCCCTCTAGGATCATAGTCGACTCCGGAGTAGGCGCCGCCAACATGCTGATCCTCCGCCATGGCGGCGAAGAGCTCGTCTTTTCTACGAACCAGTCGACGGACGAGATTGCGGCGTATTCGGCAACGCCCTGAGGGCACCGACGGAAATGCCGCCGTCTACGAGAAGTGTCTGGCCTGTTACATAGCGGCTCTCTTCGGAAGCAAGGAAGACCAGCGCGCCATCCAGGTCATTCGGAGCACCGGGCCGCCCCAGTGGGATCCGCTCGGATAGGTACTCTACCCACCCGGCATCCTGGTACATCACAGCGTTCTGGGCGGTATTGAACCAGCCCGGTGCCAGGCAGTTGACGGTTATCCCGTATTCGCCCCAGTCATGCGCAAGGCTCATCGTCATCTGCTTGACGCCGCCTCGGCTTGCGCCGTAGGGGGCGAGCCCCGCATACCCCGCCACCGAAGTTTCCGAACCGATATTGATGAGGCGGCCGTAGCGCTTCTCGATCATGAGACGGGCTACAGCCTGGGCTACGAAGAACGAGCCCCTCAGATTCGTGTCCAGGATGAGATTCCAATCGTCCCAGCTCACCTCCAGCGCGCGTTTTCTCACATTGCAGCCCGCGTTGTTGACAAGGATGTCGACTTTGCCAAAGACCTTCTTGGCGGAAGCGGCCATTCGCTGGATGCTGTCGTAGTCCCTCACGTCGAGCTCGAGTGGGATGGCGGTGCGCCCCAGGCCTTCAATCTCTGCCCGAAAATCCTCGAGCGCAGATGCATTTCTGCTCGTGATGATGAGGTCCGCTCCCGCGCGCGCCAGCGCGCGGCCGAAGTACTGGCCGAGGCCCCGGTGACCAGGGCGACTTTTCCCGAGAGGTCGAACTGTGTAGCTGCCATAACGGTTTGATTATGCCTCTTTGGGGAAGCCGGGTCAAACAGCCGCTGCCAGGGCGAGCGCGGCGAAGACGGCGAGGGGATAGAAACAAGCCCTATTGAAAAAGACCAGGGCCGAAGCCCGGCTCAGGTCTCTCTGCCAGGCAATCGAAGGGGTGATGAGCAGCCATGCTGCGGCGCCCGACGCGCCCAGCTCATAAAGGGGCCAGTGGGGCATTGGCGATACGATCGGGAAAAGTGCCGCAGAAATGACTGTGAACGTCATCGTGGCAACAGAGATCATCGCCCCACGGGGGAGACCGAAACGGACAGGAATAGTCTTGATCCCCAGTGCAACATCCTCGTCGTAGTCGACCCAGTCATTCGGCATGTTGCGGCAGCCCATCTCCCACGACAAGGCCCAGAGGAAATATAGAAGAACCAGTGAGGGACAGGGAGCCTGGTTGACAGCGTACAGCCCGGCAACACCGCCGACGGCGACATTGCACCCAGAAAGAATTGTCTTGAACGGCGTCACACGGAGAAGACTGCAATAGACGACTTCCAGAGAGGCCGCGGCAACAAGAAGCCAGGCACACACCGGCCTGACAAGCCACGCTGTCACGAACGAAAGAGCACTCCAGAAAACGACCCATGCAAGCCCTGCAGAGAAGGAAAGCTTCCCCTGTGCCACCGGGTGGCGAAATCCCAGTGAATCCAGGTCGAACGCAGCGGGCTTCCCGATGAGGTCCTTCATCTTCCGAGCATCCACATTGCGGTCGAGCATGTCGTTGAGGCCGAATATTGCTGTCAAACCGGCGAACGCCGCCACAAGCCCCAGAACGATCGTCCGAAGAGTTGGCAACCCTCCGATTGCCAAACAGGCCGCCACGGCAAGGTAAGGGATGTCGAGAACGGAGTGGCTCATCCGGGAGAGGCCGAAGAACCGGCCCACAAGTCCTCGAAACGAGGGCCGCGGCATAGAACATATCTACGCACGAGGCGTACCCGTGGATCAAGGGAAGGGGCGTTGACACTTTTGTCTATTTAGATTATCTAATAATTAGAAAGGCGAATTAAATGGTGCAGGAACAAGAGCGTTGCGCCCGCGAGCTGCTGGAGGTCGTTCCCGTCGTCGCTCGGTTTATCCGAACGGAGATGCGCCGCCACCGCGCCCTGGGGCTGACTGTCCCGCAGTTTCGCACCCTTGCATTTACCGAACGCACCGGCGGCACTACCCTGGGCGGCGTGGCCGAGCACCTGGGCCTGACGCCGCCGTCGACATGCAAGATCGTCGATGGCCTTGAGGCGCGCGAGCTCATTACCCGCCTGCAGTCGCCGCGCGACCGTCGCAAGGTGAACCTCCAAATAACGGCGGTGGGAAAGCGCGCTCTCGCGGACGCCCGTCGGGAGACGCACAAGAGCCTGGCGGGCATCCTGTCGTCCCTTGACCAGCGGGAATTGGAAAGAATCATGCAATCGATGGAATCTCTACGGACGGCTTTCATCGGGGAGACAGTCCATGGCAATACTTGAGCTGCAAAACCTCACGCGTCGGTTCGGACTACTGACTGCGGTCAACCAGCTGAATCTTTCGATCGACCAAGGGGAAATGTTCGGCCTTCTCGGCCCGAATGGGGCAGGCAAGAGCACGACAATCAAGATGCTCATCACACTGCTGCCCCCCAGCGCGGGGACGGCGCTCGTGGACGGCTTCGACATCGGCCGCCAGGCGGGAGCAGTGCGCCGGGTGATAGGCTACGTCCCACAGATGCTCTCCGCTGACGGCACGTTGACAGGGATGGAAAACCTTCTCGTCTTCGCGCGGCTCTACGACATCCCGCGCCGTGAGCGGCGAGAAAAGGTGCAAGCCGCCCTCGATTTCATGGGGCTCACGGACGCCGCCCAGCGCCTTGTGCGCCAGTATTCCGGGGGCATGATCAGGCGGCTGGAGATCGCGCAGTCCATGCTGCACAGGCCGCAGGTCCTCTTCCTCGACGAGCCCACCGTGGGGCTCGACCCGGCAGCCCGCAGAGCGGTCTGGGACCACATCGAGGAGCTGCGCGGGCGAACAGGTGCAACCGTCATCCTGACGACGCACCAGATGGAGGAGGCGGATGCTCTGTGCGACAGGATCGCAATCATGCACAGGGGGAATCTCGTGGCGCTTGGAACGCCCGGCCAACTGAAAGGAGGTATTGGTAGGCAGGGGGCATCACTTGATGATGTCTTCATCCACTATACAGGAAGCAATCTCGATTCCGGAGGTACATATCGTGAAACACGACGGACACGGCGGCGCGTTCGCCGCCTCGGCTGAGCCAATCTTCGGCCGGGCGGACCCGATCTCATTTCTCGTCCGCTACTGTTCAAGAACGCTCACCATCGCGGGAATGGAGGCGCGCAAGCTTCTCCACGATCCCACAGAGCTTCTCACGCGCGCGGTGCAACCGGCGCTGTGGCTCCTGGTATTCGGCCAGGTCTTCACGCGCATCCGGGCGATCCCAACGGGGAGCCTGCGCTACATCGACTTCATGGCGCCCGGGATCCTTTCCCAGAGCGTGCTTTTCATTGCCATCTTCTACGGCATCTCAGTGATTTGGGAGCGGGACCTCGGGATACTACAGAAGTTCCTCGTGAGCCCCACCCCGCGGTCAGCGCTCGTGCTGGGCAAAGCGGTTTCTGCCGGGCTGCGCGGGCTCGCGCAGGCGTTCATCGTCTATCTCCTTGCCGTCCTATTGGGTGTCGGAATGGACTGGAACCCGCTCTCTCTGGCCGGCGTGTTGCTAGTGGTCATGCTCGGTGCGGCGTTCTTTTCGACGTTTTCCCTCGTCATTGCGTGCCTCGTGAAAACGCGTGAGCGCTTCATGGGGATCGGACAGATTCTGACAATGCCGCTTTTCTTCGCAAGCAACGCGATCTACCCCATATCCATTATGCCTCGTTGGCTTCAGATCATCTCTCATGCTAACCCGCTCACCTACCAAGTGGACGCCCTACGTTTCCTCATGCTTTCCGGCGGCACAAGCTCCTACGGCCTTGGCATGGACCTCGGAGTGCTGACGGCAGCAACCGCCGTCGTCGTGGGGATCGGATCTTACCTTTACCCGACGATTGCGACGTGACGACTTGTCTCGCGGCCGAAGGCGAGGCTAGCGGATCGGAATCTTCGTGTAAACCGTCATGCCGGCGTCCCTATCACGGATGAGAACGATGACGCTTTCCGTCTGGATGGCTTCTCCCACCTACTTGCGGAACCGGTCCTTGCCGTTACGTCTTCTCTGTCCACCTGGAAAATGATTTCCCCCCTGGCTATCCCGACGCCGCCTGCCGGGTTGACACTTACGATGCCCGCCGTCGCAGTCCAGTCGAGCTGCGATGACGGCAATGTCGGTGAGACTGTCCGAGCCGACCAATCTGCCGGTCGCTCCGTGCCGTCACAGAAATTAAGAGTAATGGAGTCCGGGTTCTCCACGACGTCGTTGGTCGTCAGAATGTCTCCGTCAGCGCAGTTGAGGATCCCGCTGCATAGGACGCGCAGCGGGACCCTGGAAGTTCCTTGGGGGGAAGCCTGAGAACAGGCCAAAAGGGTCGATCCTCGGGCCTGGCGCAGAGTGGTCCCTGAGATGTCGACACGCACAACGGATGGCAGTGCCGATTCCGAAACTTCCGCACTGCCGTCTCGGAAGGCCGCAACATTGTGAACGACGACCTGGTCCGCGGATCCCGCTGCGCCGGACGACCCGGCGGTGGCGCACGGGCTTGAGGATGCACCTGCAGCTGCCAGAAGAGCTCCTCGAATTTCATTTCGACCTTCTCATGGATCGAAGATTGCGCCTCGGTCGCCGGTGGGGATACGAGGCGGAAAGATCCGCTACGCTGTCGGACGACCGTTCGAAGCGTTGCTTCGAGAAGGGGAACGACCTATACTCGCTGGGGAAAGCCGCGGACAAGGAGGCAGGCGTGGGCAGACGCAGGGACGATTCTTCTCTTTTGAACACGATCCTGGAAAAACAGGAGAAACTCCATCATATCCGGGATTTGAACACTCTGCTGGACAACCTGCTCTATGAGACGCGGTCCCTCACAAAGGCAGATGCCGGTTCGATCTTTCTCGTGCAGGGCAAGAAACTCCAGTTCAGCTACGTCCAGAACGACTCTCTTTTCAAGAACGATTTCCTTTCTAACAAATACATTTATACGAACAACGAGATCGACATCGATGAACGCTCCATTGCCGGGTACGTTGCATTCACCGGTGAATCACTTCTCATCGACGACGCATACGCTATTGACGCCACGCATCCGTTCGCCTTCAACCCATACTTCGACCAGATCTCGTCTTATCGCACAGTGTCCATGCTGATCGTCCCCATCCGCACAAGCAAAAATGACATGGTGGGCGTCCTCGAGCTCATCAACAGGCTCGACGGAGCGGGCGCACCCGTCCGATTCACCGAAGACCAGAAGTTCTACATCACCCAGTTCGCTTTCTACGCGGGGATCGCCATAGAGCGGGCCCTGCTCCTTCGGGACGTGGTTTTCAAGATGGTCCGCACCACGGAACTGCGCGACCCTGAGGAGACCCGACCCCACGTCAGCCGCGTCGGCTCGTACGCGGTGGAGCTGTACCAGAAATGGGCCGAACGGCATGCCGTGCCACGCGAGGAAGTGAGCAATTTCAAGGACATCCTGAAGATCTCTTCCATGCTCCACGACATCGGCAAGGTCGGCGTGACCGACGCTATCCTTAAGAAGAGGCAGGACCTCACCCGCAAGGAGTTCGAGGCCATTAAGTACCACACCGTCTACGGCGCGCAGTTTTTCGAGAACCCTACCTCGGAATGGGACACGCTGGCGTACGAGGTGGCGCTGAACCACCACGAGAGATGGGACGGCACCGGGTATCCGGGCGTCGTCAACGACATTCACGAGAAGACGTTGAAGTTTGGCCCGGGCAAGAAGGGGACCACCATTCCGCTGTCGGCAAGGATCGTCACGCTCGCGGACGTTTACGACGCCCTGATCTGCAAGCGCGCTTACAAGGACGCCTGGGAAGAGGACCGCGTGCTTTTCTACATCAAGGAACAGGCGGGTAGGCAGTTCGACCCCGAAATCGTGACGCTATTTTTCGAGATCTACGACATCATCCGAGCCATTCGGGAGAAATGGAGCTAGGCCCAGCCACAGGCCGCGCTAATACTGCTCCACCAGCTTCTCTTTCGCTGTGGCCTTGTCCAGATAGTCGGCGGCTTGTTCGTAGCTGACGTCAATTGACACAACAGTCTGGAGAAGGTCGATGGCGTCTTTGAAGTTCTCGTTCCTGTAATCGGTGACGGCCGCGGCGTACATCTGGGGCAGGTACGAGCGCACTTTCTGGCGGCGAGTGTCCAGTTGGTCCAGCCGGGCGGAATCTTGTTCGCTTTTTGCGAGCGCCTCAATGCGCGTGCTCGCACTAGCGAGGTCTCCCTGTTGGATCAGGTCGTCAATCTGCTGCAGCGCCGCGTCGAATGAGGTCTCCCGCTCTTCCTCGGAGGCAAGGTCGGCGATTTTTCTCTTCAGCGCGTAGGCCTCGTCGGTAGGGGCGATCCTGATGGCTTCGTTGACCCGCGCGTCCGCAAGCACGTACGCCTTGTGGAGGTAGAAGCTGCGCGCCCACTGGTAGTCGAGCAGGTAGCGGGCCGAGGCGACCTGGCCGTCGAGGACGCCGTCCACTTTTCTGCTTGTCGCCGAAAGCGCCGCAATCTGATCTCGAGCCGTCTCGAACTGCCCAGCGGCGATGAGCTTTTTCACCGCGGCTAAGTGCGCAGCCGCCGCGCGGCCCAACGTATCTTTCAGTGACGCTATCTGCGCCGCTGCGGTGGAGTTCTGCGGATCGATCAGGAGAACCTTGTCGAAGCCCTGGTACGCCTCGATGTCAGCGTTTTCCCGCTCTGAGGCAGAGGGCGCCTGCGCAGCATTCCCGAGGGATGTCCACGCTTTTGACAGCAGCTTCGCTACGAGAGTCTGACGTATGGATTCTGTGTCGTGGGATAGTTTGGCCGCCGCTGCGTTGTCGGGATCCAGGCGACGCGCGGTCTGAATGGACACACACATGGCGAAGTCTTCGTCTTCCGCCCTCCTCTGCCTGGCTGAATAAGACTGCGCCTCTTTCAAAGCCTGAGAAAGCTGGGCGGCACGGTAGTTGTCCACGAGGTCGCGGTAGCGGGCGGCAAGGAGATTCTGCGGGTCGAAGCGCAGTGCCATAATGAAATACTCGCGCACGGACGCCACTTTGCTCAAGTCACCCTTCCTGATCAGCTGCGCTTGGTATTGCGCAACTCCCTCGTCAACAAGAGCTCTTGCCTTGCTTTGGTTGTCCAACTTTGTGAGCAGGAAATTGTCCTGAACTGATGCGCAGCCGGCCAGAGCGAGAAGCGCAAGCACCACGGTGGCCATAAGGAACGCGGGGAGTCTGTTGGTGCTCATGTCCTCTTTCTCTTGCCTGGGGAACCCGCTCGTGAAGCTTTCGCCTTTGTGCCGCCGCGCGAGTGAGTCCAGGGCCCGGGCATCACCCATGCCGTCCCCTCGCGGGGCGGAAAAGGAAGAGGGCCTGTAGCGCGGGCATCCGCGATGAAGGCGGCGTTGCAGATCCTTCCGACCCGATCCACGACTTCCCGGATGATCAAAAGCTCCACGAAGTTGTCCTTATCGGGATGCTTCATCGTTTCGGCGTCCAGCTTCTTCGCGATGCTCCCCGCGGCGTCGAGCTGCCGAAAAGCGCGCCCGAGAGCACCTTCTGCCCTCCTCATCATTTGTTCGACGTGTTTTGTCATTTCATCCCCGCCAGCTCGTTCGAGAATACCTCTTTTTCGAAGACGGCTGCAAGGGCCGGTGAAAAAACGCTAAGATCACTTTTGCCTTGACGCTTTTGTCTGCATATCTTTCACGTGGGAATTGTGCGCAACGGCACGAAAACGGTGCCAGGAACGTGAATTGTTGAAAGGGCATAGGGGTGTGAACGAGCTGCCCTGGTAACGGGGGAAGGAGAGACTTGGCCACGCCGGCGAGGAACATGACGGACGCTGACGAGCTGCCTCTCGATGTGTGCGGCGCTCTCGCCGACCCACATGGGCCAAAGCAAGAAAATAGCTCCGACCAGGACGGCGCCCGCGGTATTATCGTGATCTTTTTCGCGGGGACAATCGAATCCTGCAACGTCTCTTTTCTTCAGATCCTTGGCCTTGAAAGCGGCGGCCGGACCAGGATCCGCCTTTCGGCCCTTGACCCAGAGAAAGAAGTAGCCATCCCGTTCATCACGACGCTGCAGCAGGAGCTGGCCGGCGGCGAAGTCGCTCAAGGGCAGGTCGCTCTGCGTGGTCCTGAGTGCAGGGAACCTGTTGCGGTCCTCTACCAGGCGTCGCAGCTCTGTAAGGCGGACACGGGCACTGAACGCTTCACGGACGGCGCCGTGAGCCGCAGCGCCGCGCTGCTGGTCGAAACACCGCGGAATTCCGCCGTGGATCAGACCAGCGGATTGTCCCGGTTTGTCAAGGACAGTCCTTTCCCTATTCTTCGTATCTCCCTTGACGGAATGCGCCTGAGCGCAAACTGGCTCCCTCTGGCGCGTTGGAAGACCGATGTCGACAGCCCTGCCCCTCCCCAGTGGCAGGAAGCGATCGAGGAAGCCGCCAGTCGGAAAAACGCCTACGAGGCGGAGGTCCAGATCGGCCTCAAGATCCTCCTCGTCGTTTTCATGCCCGTCGCCGACAAGGGCCGCGTCACCGCGTTCGGCCCGGATATTTCCGGCTGTAAGCAGGTGGAAACGCGGCTCCAACTCGACGCCGAGCTTCTCGCGAGGGCGAGCGAAGCGGTGGTTATCACCGACAGGGACCGCAGAATCCTCGATGGGAACCGCACATTCACGTCGATAGCCGGCTATACACGAGAGGAGATCCTAGGGGAGAACATCTCCGCCTATCCCGATGCGGAGACGGGACTTCGTCATGGCAATCGAGACGGCCTTTGGGAAGACGGAGTTTGCGCGCCAGTTCCTGAAGCTCGTGCTCACGGAAAGTATGTTGATCGACGAATTCCCGTAAGACCTGGAGAGGCTCCCGAGAATCGAGGAAATAGGGATCCGACTGTCGATCGACAACGTCGGCGCCAAGTACTTCTCCCCCGCGTGTCTGGAGCGGCCGACCATCGACCGCCTGAAGATCGCCAAGGCTTTCCTTCTGGATCGGCTCGCGGACTCCCGAGGCACGGACATCGTCTCTGCCATCATCGCCATGGGCAAAAGCCTGAACCGCGAGTTAGTGGCTGGGGGCGTGGAAACGGTGACCCGAGCCGAGCCGTTGAGAAAGAAAGGATGCGAGACGCGCCAAGGATACTACGCGAGCCATCCCCTCCCCCCGCAAAACCTCGGCGCCCTTCTGGAGCAGGGAAAAGGACGGCCAATGAGTGAGAAGGTGGGAGGAAGTATGGGTCCCGAGCTGGAGCTTCGAGTGACCTCAGACTGGACCGAGATGGGAAGGGTTAACCAGGCGGTAAGCGATTTTTTGGCGGGCTGCGGACTGCCGACGGAGGACGTGGACAAGTACACCATGGTCGTCTGCGAGCTCGTGGAGAACGGGATCAAGTACGGGCACTTCAACCAAGAGAAGGACGCCGTTAGCGTTCGTGTGTGGATTGCCGGCCGGACGATCTCAGTCCTCGTCACCAACCCCGTCGGCAACTATTCGCGGACGTATTTGAGCGAGCTCGATCGCACCATCCAGTGGGTCCGTGGGTTCCAGGCCCCGTTCGAGGCCTATATCGCCCGGATGAAAGCGATTTCCCGCGAGCCGCTGGAGACGGACAAGAGCGGCCTCGGCCTCGTGCGGATCACCTATGAGGGCCGGGCAATGCTCGACTTCTACCTGGACGAGAACGACACGCTCAGCGTCTCGGCGATCTCGAACCTGGAATGAACACTGTGGAGGAAACCCATGGGGAAAGTACAGACATTCACGAACAACCAGTTGACCATCGACATCGCAGAGGAGGAGCGGACCATCACGGTCCACTTTCTCGGAAAGAGCATTCTTCGGGATCCCAACGACTTCGTCATGCCCATCCTCCTGCGGACCCTGGGGGAGGCCATCCCGGCGAGGAAACGCATCGTCATGAACTTCCGCGACCTTTCCTACATGAACTCCTCGACGCTGACGCCGGTGATCAAGATCTTGGAGCGGGCACGCGTTGGCGAGGGGCAGATCACTGTGGAATACCGAAAGTCTTTGAAATGGCAGGACATCTCGTTCTCCGCGCTCGTCATCTTCCAGACCCCTGATGGCAGGATCGTCATCGAGGGGACGGATTGAAAAGCCGTGAGGATCCAACCCCCCGTTCTTCAAGGCTCGCTGACAGCGGGACGAAAAAAGATCACAGTGCAAGCAGCATACGCCTCACGGTACTCGGTGTGGATTGAGGGAAACGGCGAGCAGTACGGGCCGGAGATCGAGAACCTGGAGATCTCGCTCAACGACAAGCGCATCGAGATCGGGCGATGCCGCGTTCTGCCGGGCAAAAGCGGAGAAGACACTCGGCGGCTCGTGGCCGTAGAGAAGACCCATGATTTCGAGAAGCTTTTCTTTCATGGGAAGATCGAGACGCTACAGTCCGGCTTCGCAAACCTCCCCCTCATCTTCGGCTACAAAGACAGCATCGATCCTGTCTTCCGCAACTTCGTCTCAGACCTGACCTACGACCTGAACGTCTACATCAACGTCCTTGACCAGATGGACGCCGACTCAGTGAACGAGCCCCCCGAGGTGCGGGATGTCATCCAGCAAAGCATCATCCAAAGCGTAGGGAAGGAACTGACGGACTTCATGGAGAAACAGATCGCGCAACTCGACCGCGTGGTCAGCGGCTTCAGCGAAAAAGAGCACGAGCACCACGGGTTCTATTTCCGGCGCCAGCTCTGGAACATCCTTCTTCGCGCCCCCATCATGGCGCGAACGAATCTCAAGCCGCGAGGATATAACGGGGACTCCGAGATGATGCGTATGATCTACCTGGACGACTACCAGGGGGACTCTCTGTTCGGCAAGATCATGCACAAGTTCTCGGTAGACCAGCGGGCGGCCCAGGCTGTGCGCAACCGGCGCCAGGAGGTGGCCGGCATGCTTCACCGGTTCATCGAGAAGTTCCCCTTGACGGAATCGGAGAGGCTGCGCGTCCTGTCGGTGGCGTGCGGACCGGCCTTCGAGGTCCGCGACATTCTACGCGCCCCGACGGACTGCGCCCGGATGCACTTCTCCTTTTTCGACCAAGATCAACAGGCACTCCTCGAGGCGGCCGGGATAGTGAGCGACATTGAAACGGCGTTGAAAGCGGAGGTCTCGGCGGACTTTATCCGTGAGTCGGTTCGCACCATGCTCGTCACCCGTGCCCTTCGGGAACGGTGGGGGCAATTCCACTTCATCTACTCCATGGGGCTGTTCGACTACCTCACCGCGCCCGTAGCCGCGGCGGTCCTGAAAAAACTTTATCAACTGCTCATGCCGGGCGGGGAGATCGCCATCGGAAACTTCTACGTCGTAAACCCCAGCCGCTACTACATGGAGTACTGGCACGATTGGAAGATCATCTACCGAACGGAGGACGACTTTACTCGACTTGTGGCCGACCTGCCGGGCTCGGAGGTCTCCGTGCACTACGATGCCACCCGCATCCAGATGCTTCTCCACGTCAGGAAGGTAAACGATGTCCGGGAATGAGCAGCGCTTGAGTCCGACACCATCCGGCCGCAAGGGGGAGCGGATGGAGGCCTGGACATCGCGGGCAATCGACGCCAACGATTTTGCTGATTACCGCAACGGCATCATGCACGACTGGCTCAGCACACTGACCGCGCTTGCTGTCGTATTGGTGCCCTTGTTCTTCATCCTGGACTACTTCATGATGCCGGCAGGGCTCTTGTCGCGTTTTGCCATCTATCGGCTCATTTCCACGGTACTTGCCCTGGCGCAATTCCTCGTCGTCCGAAACACCCGGCCCGCCAGGTTTTCGTACCTGCACGGCTACTTCATTTCCCTGCAGGTCGGCGCGATTATCGCACTGATGACGGTGGACCTCGGAGGGTTCAATTCCACCTATTACGCGGGACTGACCCTGGTGATCATAGGAGTCAACCTCCTGATGCCCTGGCGCGCAACGCACACCGCAGTCAACGCCGCCCTTATCGTGGGCATGTACGTAGCCTTCAATTTGATCGCCTCCAAGCCCTTCGACCAGACCCGGATCACGAACAACCTGTTCTTTCTGGTCTCCACAGCCGTCCTCGCCGTGGCGATCAACCACGTCCGCTATAACCTCATCGAAAGAGAGTTCTCCCTGCTTGTGAGGTTGAAAACGGCCCGTGATGCGCTCTGGGGGGAGATGGAGCTGGCCAAAAGGATTCAGACGGCGCTTCTGCCGCAGAGGAAAGGCGGAATCAGAGGTTTCGAGAGCGCAGTGACCATGCTGCCGGCAAAGGAAGTCGGTGGGGACTACTACGACATCATCGAGACGGACGCCGGGGACCGCTGGGTGGCAATCGGGGACGTGGCCGGTCATGGCGTGGACTCGGGCCTCATTATGATGATGGCACAGGCCAGCATCATGACCGTCATCAAAGGCAACCCTTCGGCTCAGCCTCTGGACGTGCTCTCAACCACGAACAGCGTGATAAAGGAGGACATCGGGAGGCTGGGGTCCAACCACTATATGACGATGATGGTAGTCAAGCTGGAGGATGACTGCATGACGGTGGCCGGTCACCACCAGGACATCTTGCTATACCATTACTCCCGCGGGTCGGTGACATCCATCCCGACAAAAGGGACATGGCTGGGGATCGCGGACCAGATCGAGCCGTTCATGGAAGTCAAACGGATCGAGATCGAAGACAACGACATGGCTCTGTTCTTCACAGACGGCGTGACGGAAGGCGCCAACGCCACCGGGGAGATGTACGGCCAGGAGCGGCTGCAGAAGGTTTTCGCCCAATGCACGGACCTTCCGGTGGAAAGGGCGCTGGAACGGATCCTCGACGACGTGAGGGCGTTCCAGGTGGATCAGGAAGACGACATGACCCTCATCCTTCTGAAAAAGACCCCGCGGGAAACGGGCAAGAAAGCATCACACCGTGGAGGCGAAGTATGAGGCCCATGAGACAGGAACGCGCGCACCTCATCTACCGGCTTCGTGTCTTCGACGCGAAGACTGGTAGGCTCATGGGGCATATGACCGACATCACTCCGGAAGGGATGATGCTAATTGGGGAGAAAGCCGTAAAACCAAAGCAGGAACTTTCCGTGCGCATGGACCTCCCCCGCAATGTCATGAAGAGCGGGCACCTGAGGTTTGAGGTGGTGAGCAAGTGGTGCAGGAAGGACGCGAGCGGGGACTTCTATGCCATGGGATTCCAGATCGAGTCCATCAGCCCCGAAGGGCTCGCCGTTGTTCGTACGCTCATCAAGGACTTCTTCCGCGAAGAGCTGGAAGGAGACCCGGTCACTGAACTGAACCCGGCCCTCTAGGATCGCGGCCTGGGGTACAGCGGCGGTGCCGAGGCCTCCGGCAAGTTCACGCTTCCCGAGGATACCTGTATTCACCGCCGTCCGCGCCGCGCAGGACGTACACATTCTGCTCTGTGCGCAAAATCGAGGATTCGACTGGGACTTTGCCTCCCCCCGAGGGAAGATCGACAGCGTATGTTGGAAGAGCAATCCCGGATAGCCGCCCTCTGAGCTCCCTCATGAGTGCAATGCCCTTCTCCAAGGGTACTCGGAAGTGAGCGGTGCCCGACGCCAAGTCTCCCTGAAAAAGGTAGTACGGCTTCACCCCGGCCTTTACCAGCCCGCGAAAAAGCTCCTCCAGCGTCTCCGCGTCGTCGTTGACGCCGCGCAGGAGAACGGACTGGTTCAGGACGGGCACGCCCGAAGTGAGAAGCCGGCGCACGGCCCGGCGAAACTCCTCCGTCAGCTCCCGCGGATGGTTCGTGTGAATGACCGCCCACACAGAGCCTGCGTTTCCCAACATGTCTGCGAGGTCCTGGGTGATCCGCGCCGGATTGACCACGGGCATCCGCGTGCAGACGCGAAGGATGTAAGCAGGGTTCACTTGCCGAAGACGGTCGATAACCCGCCCAAGGTCGCGGTCCGAGAGCATCAAAGGGTCTCCGCCCGATAGAAGCACTTCATGAACGGAGGGCGTTCGGGAGAGATAGCCGCAAGCCTCTTCGAGCTGTTCGGGAGTTATCTGGCCGGCCCCGTTGCCTGTGAAATGGCGGCGGAAGCAGTACCTGCAATAGGTGGCGCAGCGATCGCTCACCAGGAGCAGGGCCCTGTCGGGATAATGATGGACGAGTCTTGGTGCAACGAGGTGGCTCGAGTCGCCAATGGGATCCGCTGATTCGTAGGGAAGAACAGTAAGCTCTCCTTCACGGGGCATGAACTGCGCGGCAATGGGGTCCTCGAAGGGATCCTGGGAACGGGCAAGCCCGGCGTAGTAAGGGCTTGCGCCGAAGGGGAGACGAGTCACGCGCTGAAGATAGGAAATATCGCCTTAGAAATCAATCTTGCGGCTCAGGTACCCGCTGTAATCCCTCGTGGTGGGTTTGTACGCCGCCTCCATGAGCTGGGAAGAGATGAGGAAGTCAGCGGTGGAGCGATTGCACGCTGCGGGGATGTTGTAGAGGACGGAAATGCGCAGCAGCGCCTTCACGTCCACGTCATGCGGCTGAGGCTCCATGGGATCCCAGAAGAAGATCAGGACGTCGACCTTGCCGTCCGCGATCATGGCCCCCAGTTGCTGGTCCCCCCCGAAGGGCCCTGACTTCAGTTTGATGATGGAGCGCCCGTCTTGGGAGCCACGCGTCCTGCTGCTGGCGAGCGTCTCCTCCACAAGTCTCCCGGTTGTCCCAGTGCATATGAGCTGGTGGCCCAGGAGAAGCTTCCAGTTCCAGCCCACCCATTCCACGAGGTCCTTCTTGCAGTTGTCGTGGGCGACAAGAGCGATATTTTTTTTCTTTTCCATGAAAACTCTCTCTCCGCGGGCGCTTCCGGTCAGCGTAGCCCATGCTCGTTGAAGCACGCCTGGTAGCGCTTATCCGTCCCCATGATATGGTTCTGCAGCCATGCCTTAAGGAAGTCCACGATCTCCAGCGTAAGGATGAAGCCGGCACGATCCGCCCTGGCCTGAAGCTCCAACGCTTTTGCAGTAAACTTCTGGTGCTCGACCCGGTGCGCCTGATATCCCTGGTACCGGAACTCCTGCATGTAACGCTCTTCCCGCGCGAAGTGAGTGGCCGCGTAATCCACCATGGCGTCGATGGTCGCCTTCTGCGCCTCCCTGCCCTTATGCGAGAGCATCGCCTCGTTCAGCGTATTGATCATCCCGACGAGCTTGCGATGCTCGTCATCAATCTCCTTCACGTTAACACTCAGATCATTCGACCACTCAAAGTATGCCATTGGTCTTTCCTTCCCTATCTGTGATTTCCCCGATTGTAGCACGGGGCGTTATTTCGCGCGAGGCGGGAAATCGCGTCCCGTGCGGGCTTGCCTCGATAGGTTTGCGCGCGGCTCAGCAGCTCCTCGGAAGCATCCCGTTTACGTCGCCCCGTCCATGCGGGCGGTCCCGGAGAAGTGGCGGTACTCCTTCTCCGCGTAGCCCAGCTCGGCCGCCGAGACGCTCTGGATGCACGGTGAGAGCGACGAGTCGCCTGTGGTCAGGACGTTGTAATAATCGAATATCCCCCAACAGCACCTGCGCGAGCAAGAAGTCCGGCTGCTTCTGCATCTGGTGCGGTAGGTAGCCAGGAGATGATAACAGAGGAGAGAGCGGAGAATTCCCCGGCGGGGTACTCCCTTAGGGACCGTGACAAAATAAACTGGACATTATCTTTCATTATGCGCTATACTGTATGAGTGGAAGAGCGTGAGCGCGCACTTCGAACAAAACTCGCAGAGGTTCTTCCGTTCTTGAATGAGAAGCAACGGCGCGTTTTTGCTGCTTCGGAAGCAAAATCGTTCGGTCGCGGGGGGATCCAAACTGTTGCGCGCCTCACTGGTATAAGTCGCCAGACGATTTATAGCGGTTTGGCCGATTTAGCAAAAGGAAATGTTTCTGATCGCATCAGGAAAGCCGGCGGGG
>Ga0326728_10008663_pt1 | contig 25082 bp, 27 predicted proteins | sample MB3enrmetagenome_FD_207602 | JGI IMG/M metagenome (GOLD analysis project Ga0326728, IMG submission 207602) | Lab enriched peat soil microbial communities from McLean, Ithaca, NY, United States - MB31MN | ecosystem: Environmental > Terrestrial > Soil > Wetlands > Peat | place: USA: New York... | reverse complement strand
TTCCCAGCGTGCCCAGGTAGCGCCGGTCCCACTCTTTCTGTGCCCGGAGCATCGGCTCCTGATGCGACGTCCCCATCACCACGCCGTATTCATCGGCCAACCGGGAATTATCCGGGTCATCTTCGTTGAAAGCATTGTTCCACATCGCCGGCCAAAGGTAGTTGCCCTTAAGCCGCAGAATCAGCTCGAACAATTTCGTATAAAACGCGCTGCCGTAGTTGGCTATGCCCGGAGGAATCGGGGGATCCTTTCGAGGCGGAACCATTCCGAACTTCTCTGCTATCCAATTCGTCAAATCCGGCGCCTCGTCATTCAAGAAGATGCCGCGATACTTAACGGAAGGCGGTCCCTGGACGTATCGGCCGGCTTTCACATAGAGAGCATCCTGATGCTCGACGGGAACATCCGCCCACCAATACCAGGGCGAAACTCCCATCTGTTCCGATAGATCGTAAACTCCAAAGATCGTTCCCCGCTTGTCGCTTCCAACGATCACCAGCGCGCGCGTGACTCCGGGCAGAGGGTTCGCCACGACCTGAATAAGGAACGATTCCCACTTCCCAGCGATCGCTGCCGGATCGATCTTTCCTTCTCGGATCAACCGCTCGATCACTTCGCTCTTTTCAATGGTGCCCACGATGATCGCGTTCGCTCCGAGGCCCCCTAGTTCGTGAACGATGGCAGGCTTGCGTTTGGAAACGCGCTCAACATCCGCCTGCAGGTCGCCAACGGCGCGCACCACGCCCGGATAATCCCGTTCGTCCACGTAGAGCGTGGCAATTTCTTCTTTCTGCACGATGGCGAAGCTGCCCGGTTCGGGAACGCTGCTGACGTATCGCGTCTGACCGATGGCATAGCTGGCGGACGAGAATACGAACAACAACGCCAAACTAGCCAAGAAGGCCGCGCAGAATCCCCGGGGCGAAAAAGAAAGCCTGCGCCGCTTGCCGGGTTTCTGGACCCTTGCCGACAGAAAAAGTCGTGTCTCATCTCCAAAGACCGTGCGCACCCTCCATTCCAAACGTGTGATTCTCAGTAGCATTACGGTCGCTCCCGGGACCCGAGATTCTAACGCATCGGCGCTGACGACCACATGCCTGATTAACGTCAGTGCTTTATCGGACGCGCATTTTCACCAAAGCGTGAAGTCGAGCGAGGATCTCCGCGCGCGCTTAACCCCAGTGGGTAGTAGGCCATTACCGAATCGACCTTGTAGTCGAAAGTAGTAGCGGGCGGCTTGCTGTCGAATGCGACGGTGACCGCTTTCATTCGATTGAGAACGTGGCGACCGACATGGCGCGTCAAGCGGTCCTTGAGCGAGTAGGTTGGCGATTTGCACGAATTCGTGGAAGTGAACTCTTCCGCGATCCAGACTCCGCGATGAGGCCCGTTTTTGAAACACTGTCGGAGTTTGGTATCCACCCGGAAGGTGACGCCGAATTCTCGTTGCCCCGCACGGCAAGCGATTGTTCGCCGTCAGCGGAAATGGGAGTGAGTTGAGAGGGTTCGCTAACTAGAGTTTCTGAGCTTTGGGTTCACCCCAACCAGGCGCTAGGATGCGCAGAAAGGTAGGGTGAGCCATGAGTGAAGAGCTAACGAGAAATCAAGATGTAGAGGAAAAGCAAGAAGAGTCTAGGAGTGAAGAGAGAGGGCCAGCCCTGCCCGAGGGCAGGGCTGGCGGCCGGCATGGCGAAACAGCGCGGCAGTTAATTCGCCGAGCGAAGCAAGCGACCCGTCGGATCGTTCGGCAGAAAGGCTCCTACGGCGGTGAGAAGTATGCGTAGTTCCGGGTGGGCGGCCCGATACTCCGCCTCTGCCCTGACCGCATCGCTCAGGTCAGCATCAAGCTCCCGGATCTCGGCAACCAGCACTCCGAGACGCTCGCCAGCACTCGGCACTGCTGCCGCTGGCACCGATTTATTGAAAAAGCTCATCGCCCGCAACCTAACACGCAGACGGAACAATGACCACCAAGAAAAAATGCTCTTTCGTTGCACGGGAAATCTGGAACCTCTCAAGTGTTCCACTGGGAAGAATGAAGAAGGCCCACGGTAACTTTGGCCCGCGCGCGTTCAACTACGAACTCGTCACGACCTGCACGGCGGGCAAGTGCCCCATGCCCGACGGAAAGCCAGCTGTCGATCCATTCCCGTAATCAGCTGCCGACCCATTGCCATAATCTCTCTTATCGTGTCATCCCATGCAAGCGCGGGCAATTTCCATCGGGCTCCTCGCCTGCGTCAGAGGTAGAATCGCCGCGCGATGAAGAAGAACCTAATGATCGGAGCTGCGTCCGTTCTCGTCTTCGTAATTGGGTTCGGAGTTTACGTCTGGCTACAGATCCAAAAGCAAGATCGGCGCGTTCTCCGCGTCACCGACGTCGATGGTGTTACGACTGAGATTCACGAACCGCTCGTCAGCCGCTATATTTCGGGCCCCTGCTCCATCAACGCTTGCCCCTACGAAGATGTGGACGGCCTCAGGATTCAAGACAGCCCTGGAGCGGCTCCTGAAGACATCCTCTGGAGTCAACTCGCATCCGTCGTATTCGCTCCGCCCGAGGACAACGGCAACGAGGCGCATCCCGACCCCGTGGCGCTCCTCACCCTCCGCGATGGCACGACGCGCAAGGCCTCCGTGACCAGCTACGAACTCGAAGGTGTAGTGGAACTCGCCGATTACACTGTTTCGATCGGAGATCTCAAAACCATTATCGTCGCTGAAGGCGGCGAGCCGCCACTTCCGCAGGACCCCGGGTCTTCCGAGGACAAATTTCAGATCACCGAAGTAAATGGCACGACGCTGAGGTGGGAGGGTTCCCCTGACACCGCCTACCCAACGATCGTGGAGGGCACGTCCTATCACAACTTCTCGGACGATGCCCAAGACGGTATTCGTTTGTGGCGGGGGAAGGCCACCTTCGAAATCAAATGGAGAAATATTAAAGAGGTGAGCGTAAATGCCGACAAAGGTCCCGACGGTCAGCCGATTTTGCTGGTCACCTGCGTCTTCGCAAACGGCCAAAGCTCGGCTTTCACCGTCGACCCAGCTCCCGGCCCTAGCATCCGGCAACAGGTGCCGGGCAGCGAGCAGTTCAACGAAGTCAAGCTCGAGGACATCCGCCGCATCGTCGTCAATCCCCGCCCATGATCAGCCGTACCAGCGCGAGCGCAGGCGCACCGTGAAACACTGGAGCAGGCTCGTCATTCGTCTTATCGGTGGTCTCAATCTGGGCTAGGGTCTGTTTGGAGCGGCAGTGCTGATCGACGAAGTTGTGCGATTTGGTCCCAGAATTCGCAATTTCGCGCAACTTCCCTATGAGCGTGTTGTCTACGATTCGAAGGCGACAATGAATGCGGTTTTCTTGTTCGGATTAATTCTGGCCGGCTACTGGTTAGTTAGGCTTCATCGCCGCGGTGCGGTTCTCTCGAACTTTGTTTTCTCGTTCGAGATCCTCTACATCAAGCTCTCTACCGCGGCCGACTTATTCCTGCTCATGTCGACAAACCCGACGCTGCCATCGTTGTCGGATTTTTCCCTGTGACAGTCCTGGTGTCGTTTGTCCTTGCACACACTATTTCGATGAGGTTCGAGCCCTACGCTCCGAGGAGCAGGGCACCGCGCCTCGACCGCAGGAGCTAACGCGCCTAGCCGGGCAAGCGGCACAGCCTTCGGCCTTGTCTTCAAGCGCTCCCTAGGAAACCGCCCAGCGCGCGCCACGCTTGCGGCGCTACTTCAGGTCCTTCTTGATGTCGTATGCCGCGTAAAATGCGGTGCCTTTCTCCAACTGATCCTCTTTCCAACCAGGCATCGTCTCGGTCCCTTTTGTATTGGTTGTGACCATTGTGTGGTCGCTCATTCGATACACGTTGATCTCCCAGCCGAATTTTCCCGGCGAGCCCATGGTGTGACCCGCTGGCTTGTACGACGTGAACTTGCCCTCGATCACAATGGAACCCGAGTCGAAATGAGGCGACAGTTGCTGCTCCGATGGGTTTCGACCATAGCTCACCGCGAGCGGTTTTCATGTGTGAACCCGGGCAGGCAGAAGTTTGGACATCCACGTGACGCTTGCTCGTCGGAGCTCCGTATCGAGGGGTCCTGACGGATTATGGCATGGAGCTTTTCCGTTACCTACCCCACAGACTGTCGCCTGTGTTTTCGTGCCGACAATACAGTTCTAGAATTCAGAGGGGCATTCGCAGCTCAGGATTTGGTTCCGCGAGGGGTGAGACTTCGAGTCCCCCCTTTTCCCACGAACCGGCGAATTCAGGTTGCACGCCTGTGGGCATGATGCTATTAAATCCCCGCGCCCAGACAGCCAGTGGGGAAAGGGGTCTCCAGGATGATGCCCACCCGTCTGAGGCACTCCCTATTTTTTGTGGTCGTCATCGCTCTTCCCGCCTTGGCCCAGCAGGACGCAACTTCCTCGGCCAATCAACTGAGCCTCGATGCGGCGGTTTCGCTGGCGATGGCCAATAACCGCCAATTGAAACGGACAGTCCTCGAGGTTGAAAAAGCAAAGGACGCGGTGGCGGCCATTCGCACAGAGCGGCTGCCGCATTTCGATTTGTACTTGCTCGAGTCAGAACTGCTCACACCCCTCAATTTTCAGTTTCCCGAGGGCGAGTTTGGAACCTATCCGGGGATCGGGCCTGTTCCCGCGCACAATACGGACATCAGCACACCTCTCCGCCCCACGACTTACATTTTTCAAACCGCCACGCAGCCTCTCTCGCAACTTCATCGGATTGGCCTGGGAATTCAGGCAGGGGAACTGAGCGTGGAGTTGGCCCGCGAGGCATTGCGGCAGCAACGCCAAACGGTGGCTGAACAGGTTAAGGAAGATTACTACTCCATTTTGCAAACGCAGAGTGCGCTGGAGGCCGCGAATCAAGCCGTCAAGTTCTATACGGAGTTCGACCAGTTGACCGACCGATACCTGGCTCAGGAGGTGGTGCTCAAATCGGACGCCCTTAATGTGAAGACGCAGCTTGCCAGGGCCGAGTACGAAGTCGTGAAGCTTCAGGATGGGCTCCAAAGCGAGCAGGAAGACTTGAATGAAGTCTTGGGACGAGATCTGACCACGGAGTTTGCCGTCCAGGCGATTCCCGAATTGGCGACCTACGAGCTCGACCTGGCAGAGGCTCGCCGTCGGGCGCTGGACCAGCGGCCGGAAATCCGGGAAGCGGGCTTGAAAATGAAGCAGGCTCAACTTGACGTCCGCGCCCAGCGGGATGAATACATTCCTGACGTCAGCCTTGCGTTCAACTACATGTCGCCCTTCAACGTCAACTTTGTACCCAAGAACATCACGTCGGTTGGACTCATGATTAATTGGGACGTCTGGGACTGGGGGCGCAAGAAGAAGGAACTCGCCGAAAAGACGCTGACCGTCAACCAGGCAGATCTTTCGCAACGCGACGTGGAGCAGGAAATTCTGGTCGAGGTGGGTGTGCGCTTCCGCAAGCTCGCGGAATCACGCTCTCTCGTCGAGGTTGACCAGTTGGCGCGCCAAACGGAGGAAGAGAAGCTGCGGGAGGTCATGAACCAGTACCGGCAGAACGCCACTCTGCTGAAGGACACGCTGCAACAGGAAGCTGCCGTGGCGACTGCCGATGCTCAGTACCGGGAGGCTCTGCTTTCCTTCTGGACAGCCAAGGCTGATCTCGAGAAAGCCTTGGGTGAGGAATAGGAAATGGAACCGACGACGGGGCGGGCAAGCAGCATGGTGGTCGCGGTAGCACTCTTGGGTGTGATCGGCCTCGCCGCCGGATGTCGACACGAGCAGGGTTATCAACAGTCGCCTACCCCGGTGCAGGTCGCCACGGTCGGCACATATAGAGGCAGCGCGGGCGCGGTTTACTCGGCGAATATCCTGCCGTATTCGCAGGTGGTCTTGGGCTTCAAGTCAGGCGGCTACGTCCAGAGCATTCTGCAAGTGAAAGGGGCGGATGGCCGCATGCGGGACGTCCAGGAGGGTGATTGGGTCGAGCGGGATGTGGTGCTGGCGCAAGTTCGGACCCGCGACTATGAAAACCAACTCAATGCCGCGAAGGGGCAACTCGCCCAGGCCCAGGCGGGGCTCGAGGATGCCAAGCTGAACTATGACCGGGCAACCGCCCTCTATGCCTCCGAGAGCCTGACGAAGCCTGATTTTGACGCGGCGAAAGCAAAATACGACTCGAGTGTGGCCTTGGTTATGAGCGCCCAGGCGCAGCTTGCCCAGGCGCAACTGGCGCTTGAGGATTGCGCAGTCCGCGCTCCCCTCAGCGGTTGGGTGCTCAGCCGGAATGTGGAGGTGGGCAGCCTCGTCGGCCCCTCCAGCCCAGGATTCGTGTTGGCGGATCTGCATTTGGTAAAGGCGGTTTACGGGGTGCCGGACACTGCCATCAAGAGCGTGGAGCTTGGGGCTCCCCAGACCCTCACCACCGAGTCCGTCCCTGAGGAGTTTCAAGGCCGCATCACGGCTATTTCGCCGGCTGCCGATCCAAAGAGCCGGGTGTTTTCCGTGGAAGTCACTATCCCCAATCCGCATGACGTGCTCCGGGCCGGCATGGTCGCCACGCTGAACGTGGGTGGTTCCAAGCTTGCGACCCCAGTGGCCGTGATTCCTTTGAGCGCGGTGGTGCGTTCGATCCGCGATCCCGGCAGATTCGCTGCCTTCGTCGTGGAGGATCAAAGTGGGAAATCCGTGGCGCGCTTGCGCGACATTCAAGTCGGCGAAATCTACGGCAACCAGATCAGTGTGACCCAGGGCCTGAGCGTGGGAGAGCAGGTGATCAGTGTCGGGGCAACCATCGCCACGGATGGTGAACAGGTCCAGGTGATGCCGTAGGGCAGTAGACGCTAAGCATTGGGCACTGAGCAGAGGGCAGCAGGCAGCCCGGACATCGTGGCTCTCAGAGGTGCATTTCTTTCATGGGGAAATCCCGCAGGGTTTTTGGAAGGCGAAGTTTCGGGCGCCGCGGGGTCTGCACCGCAGAAACGTCATTATGTATTTGACCGCTTCGGCTCCGATTGGAACCTCCTCACCCCCGTCCCCTCTCCCCCGAGGAGGCAAGGGGGGACATGAGTCAGGGCGGGTTCGGATGGAATTAAGAAATGGCGCATAAAACCGATACCGAGCTCATCGCCACCACCCACAACACTGCACGCTTCTTTACGGAGCACCGGCAGATTTCCGTGGTGGTCTTGGCGGGCGTGTTCATTTGGGGATGGTTTGGCTATACCCACATGCCGAAGCGCAAAGACCCGGATATTCCTGTGCGCGTGGCCGTGGCGATGTGCGCTTGGCCTGGGGTGAACGCCCAGCAAGTGGAGCAACTCGTCACCCGGCCGATTGAAGAAACCATCGCGCAAAACAAGAACATCCACCCGGGGACCGCCTCCGATTTTGGCATCGAGTCCACCAGCCTGCCCGGACTATCAATCGTGACGGTGCAGTTGGCGGAAAATGTTCAAGACACCAAGACGCAGTTCAGCGACATCAACCTGAAGCTTACCGGCCTGAACGCCCGGCTGCCGCAGGGTGCAGGGCCCATCCAGTTTCAAAGTGATTTTGGCGACACCGCCGCGCTCATGTTGACGGTGGCGAGCCCGCCCGCAGACGAAGTGGAAATCGCCCTGCGGGCCCATGACGTGGAGCGCGCCATACGGTCCACGCGTCCCCGGGGTCACAGCGCGGAACCGCGGGTCAGCCTTGTTTTTTGTTTTCCGCAATCGGTGTCTGCGGATGCCGTGCGGCGGGGATTCGTCCTGTTTGCTCGCGTCGCCGAAGGGGACCGCGTCATCCGCGACATCCGCTTCTTTGAGGGAGCAGGCTTCATCGGACTCGACGCGGGGTCGGATTACGACGATGAGAAACTGCTGGCTTATGTCCACGACTACATTCGACTGCATCTGAGCCAGGCAGACATCCACCCCGACGCCTGGCAACCGGCGGTGATTCGCAATCCCGAGGACGCCCAGTCCAGGCTGGCAGCCGTGGCCGGCGAAAAGTACAGCTATCGCGAATTGGACGATTTCACTGACCTCATCAGCCGCACGCTGTTGGGCATACCGCAGGCTTCCAAGTCGCAGCGTGCGGGGGTCCTGAACCAGACGATTTACCTCGATTACTCGCAGGAGCGCTTGGCGTCTTACGGCTTCCAACCCTCCAACCTGCGCAATCTCCTTTACGCCCGCAACATTGCGCTCCCCGGTGGCCAACTGGATCTCGGCCAGAAAAACCTGATCATCGATCCCTCCGGCCAATTCGATAGTGTGAAGGCGATCGGCGATGTGATCGTGGGGGCGTCTGCGGACGGGAGTCCGGTTTACCTGCGCGATCTGGTAGACATCAGCCGCGGCTACCAGAGCCCCGCTTCTTATCTGAACTACTACACGTGGTGCGACTCCGCGGGCCAGTGGCACCGCAGCCGCGCCATCACCCTGGCCATCTTCATGAAGTCGGGCGAGCAGATCCAGGCCTTTGGGCAGAATATTGACCAGAAACTCGAGGACCTTCGCAAGATCCTGCCCCGCGACTTGATTATGGCGCGAACCTCCGATCAGCCTCGCCAAGTCCGCGAGAAGCTGGACATCTTCATGGACGCCCTCTACGAGGCGATCGTGCTCGTCATCTTGGTCTCGCTGATCGGCTTCTGGGAATGGCGCTCCGCCTTGCTGATGGCGCTCGCCATCCCGATTACCCTGGCGATGAACTTCGGAGTGATTTACTTGCTGGGAATCGACATTCAACAGGTATCGATTGCAACCCTGATCATCGCTCTGGGCCTGCTGGTCGACGACCCCGTGGTGGCCGGTGACGCCGTCAAGCGCGACATGGCGGAGGGCCATCCGCCTTTGATTGCTGCCTGGCTCGGACCGACCAAGCTGGCCAAGGCGATCCTCTACGCCACGATCACCAACATCATTGCCTACCTGCCTTTCCTGTTGGTTACCGGGAACACGGGGAACTTTCTTTATAGCCTGCCCATCGTGATGGCCAGCGCCCTGGTGTGCTCGCGGATTGTCTCGATGACGTTTATTCCCTTGTTGGGATATTACTTGCTGCGTCCCAGCAAGAAGCCCGAAGCGAGCATCGAAGAGCGCCGTCAGCGCGGGTTCACGGGGTTTTACTACCGGCTGGCGGGATCGGCCATCCGGCATCGCTGGCCGGTTTTTGTCGGGTCGCTGCTGTTCCTGGCGGGGGGTGCCGTTATCGGCCACCAATTGAAGTCGTCGTTCTTTCCTGACGATGTCCAATACTGGTCGTACCTCGATATCTGGCTCCCCAATGACGCTTCCTTCACGGCCACGAATCAGGCGGCGCAAGAAGCCGAGCAGGTGATTCGCCAGGTGGGCGAACAATACGGCCGCGAACATCCCGGTAAGGATGGCAAGCCACGCCAGATCCTTCAATCGATCACGACCTTTGTGGGTGGCGGGGGTCCCCGTTTCTGGAGTTCCGTAACCCCCCAGCAGCAGCAACGCAATTACGCCCAGGAGATTATCGAAGTAACCGACAAGAACGTTACGCCGCCCCTGGTTAACGCGTTGCAGTCCGCCCTCTCGCGGTTGGTCCCCGGCGCCCGCATCGACGCGCGTCAACTCCAGACCAACCCCGTCAACATGCCCATTCAGGTCATGCTGTCCGGGCAAGTGGACGTCACGGCCACCGACGAAGTTCGGGATATTCGCACCTTGCGGAGCCTGGCCAATCAGGTGGAAGCGATCCTGCGTTCCTCACCCTTTACGGCTCGGGTGCGCACGGATTGGGACGTGGAAAGTTCTGGCGTGAAGCTGGAGATCGACCCGGACCGCGCCAACTTGGCGGGCGTGACGAACATGGATGTTGCCGACTCCTCCACCGCAGCAATGAACGGCGTAACGCTGACGGCCTTTCGCGAAGGCGACAAACAAATTCCTGTGGTGGCGCGGCTGCGCACGCAGGAGCGGTCGCAGCTCTCGGACATCCAAAACCTCTACGTTTACTCCTCCACTCAAGCTGGAGTCTCGGTGCCGCTGCTCGAAATCTCATCGATTAGGCACACTCTGGAGACCCAGCGTATCAACCGGCAGGAACATTTCCGCGTGATGTCTGTAGCGGCGTTTCCTGTGCCCGGACGCCTGAATTCGGAAGCCCTGAACCCCGTGCTTCCCGCCTTGTTGGAGTTTCAGAAGACTCTGCCCGCAGGTTACAAGATGCAAATCGGCGGAGAAAAGGCCAAGCAAACTGAAGGCTTCGCAAACCTGGTGGAGGTCATGCTGGTTATGATCTTCGGCATTTACATGGCCTTGCTGGTGCAGTTCGACAACGCCATCAAGCCGATCCTGGTTTTTGCCGCCGCGCCCTACGGCGCCGTGGGGGCCCTGGTTTCACTCTTCATTATGGGAGTGCCTTTCGGGTTTATGGCTTTCCTGGGGATTATCAGCCTGGTGGGCGTCATCATCAGTCACGTGATCTTGCTGTTTGACTTCATCGAGGAAATGCGCGAGAGGGGTGAACCGTTGGAGGTTGCGCTGCGTGACGCCGGCATCCAACGGCTGCGCCCTGTGATGATCACCGTAGGTGCGACAATCCTGGCGCTGTTTCCGCTGGCGCTACACGGCGGCCCGCTTTGGCAGCCGCTCTGCTACGCTCAAGTCGGCGGGCTTGCGGTCGCCACTTTCATCACGTTGTTACTGGTTCCGGTCCTGTACAGCATCTTCGTCCTCGACTTGAGAATTGTGAAGTGGGAAACCCCCAACCACAATGCGCCTTCCCTCGGGGTTGAACCATCCCGGGGTGGTGGTCCTACAGGACGTGGAAGCAGTTTATAAAGCGGACAGGCTTACAGCCAAGTTCGGCAATCTCCGCAAATGTGTGACGGCTGAAACGCCGATCCCATGTTTCCGCAGATGAAGCAGTTGCATGCTAAAACCCCCACGACATACCCACGAAAGCTCCCCATTCGGGGAACTTGAGAAGGTCGGAAAATGGACCTATGGTTTTTTCTTTCACAACATTGGCAGGCACACTGTAATCCCGCTTCGCGTAGGAATATGGGAGGCAGCTAACCAATCACTGATGTAGACTCTCTCGCCCGCCGTCGTACAAGAACTCGGTCTGGTCACGATTGGTCACGCGGGCTCAAATCTGCTTCAAACTTCTGCGCATACAGATAGTCGCCTGCAGAAAGGAAACAAGATGACCTCTCGACGCGATGAAATTGAAGCTGGGGCCTTGGCGGTTATTGCAAGTGCAGTTCCCTCGGCGGTCGGCTTGCCAATCGCTCGGCCGTGCGACACAAGCTTGTTATAAGTAGCGGAAAGGAGACTTCTCATGAAAAGAATCATTTTGCGAGTCGCTACGGTTGCGATCTTGATGTCGGGTTTCGCTGGTTGGTTCTTTGCCCGGAAGACAAACGCTGAACCGCAAGTCGGTTTTGGTCAGCCAATGTGCGTTGGCCAGATACCAAGTTCCTGGGGCGAATTCAAAGGCGGTTCGTCGCAAGGCGGCTTCGCCTTTCAGGACAGTGCGGGCACGCTGCGCTTCGTGACGAATGTGCCTTGCGGCGGGACTCCCCAGATCGCTCTGGAAATCCATAGGACGAAATAGAAAGAAGCGGAGAAAGCGGGGACACTGGCAAGGGGGCGAGCGACGCTGGCATAAGAGCCAGCGCTACAGTCGAAACCAACTTGGACTCTTGGTTAGAATAGAAACTCCGAAAATTCCACCGGAGATTTCAACCCTGCTCTTGGTGTTCAGTTTCAACGGAGTTCCTCTCTGCATTGTGTCTATTGCCTGCGTCCGGCTGGGCCTGTGCGTGCCAAAGCGAGAGAGGAAATAAGCTCAAGATGAAACCCTTCGGAGTGGAGGGAATAAGCAAGGGCGCGTACGGTAGTTGCCCGTCGGTTCAAAACCAATCCTAACGGGCAAGCCTAGACCGTGCAGAAACTCTGCAAAGGCGCGAAATTCCCCGGCTGTGTTCTGGACACGAAATTTCTTACGGCTTTTCCATCCTGGGGCTTCGATGAGGGCCTCGTGCTGATCCTTGGCGACATCGATGGCTACCCAGACAACGGCTTCCAACGTACTCTGAGGGTTGGTCATGGTCGGTCTGTCTCCTTTGGTGAATGCTGAACACACTCACAGTACAGGAGACCGTTCGACTGACCATGACCCACAAGCATGGCTTCCGGTCGCTACGCTCCCTCCAGCCATGCTTGTCCACTCCGCTCTTGAGCCAAGGCAGCCTCGTTCCCGAGGTGCTACGGCGCCGAATTCACGGGCAGGTCGATGGACATCTGGGCGCATCAAGCGGGAGTGAAACTGAACTTCATTCGTCCAGGGAAGCCCGTCGAGAATGGCTACATCGAAAGTTTGAATGGCCGGTTGCGTGATGAATGCCTGAACGTGGAAGTTTTTCTCGACCTGGCCGACGCCGGCGGAAACTCGACCAGTGGAGAAGCGACTACAACCAACAGCGTCCGCACAGCGCGCTGGCCGATCGGACGCCGGACGAGTTTGCCAGTGTGGCCATGCAACTTTCCTCCGCCCTTTCCCCTGGGGAAAGGGCGGAGGGCCTCACCCAAGAGGTTGTTGGTGTTGAGAGGTTCAAGTGAGTTACTTTAGGGCGCAGCAGGCCGGAAAAATCGGCCCGAGGACCATCCACAGGTTCCCGGATTCAACTTCGCTGCTGTCTCAAAATGCGGGGCAGGTCAACTCTTGGGGTGTAGGTAACTTATGACTGGACCAAAAACAGGGGGCAGGTCAAGCGCTCCCGAACCTTCGGCCCCTGCTAATGCTCAATCGGAATTCCGACCCTGGAGAATATCGCCTGAGTGATCTTCCACGGGAATGCCATCGCGCCAATGGCGGTCCCGAGCGTGTTTGTGATGACGTCGGTCATGCCCGAGTCTCGAGTAGGAATGAACGCCTGAAGGACTTCAATCGTAAGACTGACCGTAAATCCGAGGAGAATGGTTGTCGACTGTGCGCGTTTCAGATGCAGTGCGGATGAGAGATACGCGCAGAAAACAAAGCCGAGGGGGATGAAGCCTCCAATGTTGATGAGGACGTCCTTATAGTAGCCCCAACCCGGATTATATTCCTGCCACGGCACTTCCAGAAATGTTTGGCGCACGATCAGGTAGTGGTCTGGAATGTAAAGGTCGGGTGCAGAACCTGCCCGATTGTGAATGACACTTCCCAGTCTTTCATCAAACAGGTAGAGTGCAACCGGATCTCCTTTCTCAGGGATCGCAGGCCGCCCGTTCTTCGTCCAGGAGTTGGAATGTTCGAGAACTTCAGTCGCGGTAAGTTCTCGATCATAGATTGCGAGGCCGAGTAAATCGCCCGACCAACTGTCGTTTGCCACGGGAGAGTTGGCAACGACAAGCTGGCCCACTAAATCTTTGCGTGAAAGGGCGAAACTCGAAGATTTCTTTACCAGCACGCCATCCACATAGAAAGCAGTCCCTTGCGGGCTCGCTGTAATCGTGATGAATGCTGGTGTCTCCTGGTGAAGCACATCGTCCAAATAGATGTGGACCTCGCTCACGTGATCCTGCCGGTCCCGAATCTGACGTTCTATGACTAGGTCTTTGATGCTTTGGTGAAGAGAAAACGAGACAAGATTCTCCGGGTTATAGAAAGCAAGCATCGTATTTGAGTCATTTATATTGCCTGGTTTGAACCACATCTCCAGGCTGCAGGGGGCCCCGCCTGCCGAATCCCCCGCCTGGAATGCACCCGCGCTCAATATCGTGCCGTATTCGCCAAAATGTAAGCCGATCCTGTTTGGTATCCTGGCCACGTCGTTCTTGGGATGCGGAGTGAGTGGCCACAGCCCCACCACCAGAGTGCCGCTGAGAACGGCCGCGCAGATTACGGCCAGCAACCTATCCCAAACAACTTTAGTGACCATCTCGTCGCTCGCGCCTCTTGGCGTCCAGTCCGTCTTGTGGGCCCTGATAAGTGTGGTGAGGTACTGACCGGAATTCCCGATTTGATTTCATAACAATGTCGGTTCCCTCGACCCGAGTAGTCTATGGTTGCTTGACGACCAAGGCTCAGGAGGAAGGAGCCGAACATGATCATTATAGGGGCAGATTATCACCCGAGCTTTCAAGAAATTGCCTTTTTGGATCAGGACACCGGGGAGTGCGGCGAACGTCGATTGAACCACAGTGATGGAGAAGCCGAGAAGTTCTATCGGGACCTGAAACAACGAGGAGTCAGCGTGCGCGTGGGGATGGAGGCCACTGGATATTCACGCTGGTTCGAGCGGCTACTGGCGGAATTGGGTTTCGAGCTATGGATTGGAGACCAGAACAGGCCCCAGCGAGATCAGTGGGGTAAGGAAGTATTGAATGAGAGCTGAAAGGGCTGATTTTGTTTCTCACCAATCGGGTGTGTGCCTCCAGGACATTCGCACCGCATCCAAACCCGCATAAATACAGATGACGGCGCACGCCTGAAGGTTCGTTGAAAGGAGTTCATCTCGGCAATGTGGACTAAAAATGTTGGGGGCCAGAAGGGGAGGGTGCAAGCTGGTCCCCAATTCGCGCAATTCACAATGCATCCTTACTTCTGGGCAACCTCAACCGGAATGGCTTCCAGGTTGCGTGCTTCTTCGGCCTCTCTTTCACTCGCCGCAAACGGATGCGCCTGGTGGAAGACCTCCCCCAGGCCGGCCAGCCGCAGCGAGTACACCGCGTACTGGTTTCCGCGGACGGAGATGAGCAGTTTGCTGTCGTCACTGGGCATGTTGTAGTCAATCAGGGCAAGCTCGCAAACGACGATCTTGCCGGTGTGCGCATCGCGAAGGGAATCATAGGGACGCCAGGGCAGTCCGTTATTTTCCAGAGTGCTCCTCTGTGCGGCTTTGGCAGAACCGGGGAGAATCGCCCCGGTAGAGGTGATATTTGAGCTTTGATCTTCAGTGCTAACTAGGTGTTTGAAAAGGTCTCATCGAGGTTTTGAGCAAGAATTACATGAGCACACTCCACGACTTAGATTATATGCAAGGGAATTTTGTCGTAAGGGAATGCTTACTGACACTTCAGCCGATTTCTCTCGCCCGACATACCCTTGGCTTTTGGCGTCTTCTCATGGTAAGACCACCCGTGGGCGGATCGCGGCAATGACCGAGAACATAGAAACGATCCTGCGGAAGACGCCACTCTTCGCGAATCTCACCGAAACAGAAATGATCGCGTTAGCGGCGCGAGTCAGCAATAAGCGTCTTGAAAAAGGCGCGCTGTTGTTTAGCGAAGGTGATTCATGCAGGGGTCTTTTCCTCGTGGCCTCTGGCAAGATTCGGATCTTCAAATTGTCGGCAGCGGGGCGCGAACAAGTTTTGGCTGTGGAAGGACCGGGTAGTTCCTTCGCCGAGATTCCGGTCTTCGACGGAGGTAATTATCCTGCTTCGGCATCAGCGTTGGAAGAAGCGGAAGTGCTCTTCATTTCGCGCAAGGATTTTCAGAATTTTTGCCGCGAGCATCCGGAAGTGGCGCTCAGGGTGATTGCGATAGTTGGCTCACGGCTGCGACGTCTGGTCGGCATCATTGAAGACTTATCGTTCACGACGGTGAGGCAGCGATTGATCGCCCTCATCTTGCGGCTAACGCATGCGAGCGGAACGCCTTCGAAGGAGGGTGTCCGCGTGGAGCTGACGAAGACCCATCAAGACTTGGCGGCGGAATTGGGTACCGTGCGCGAACTCGTCTCGCGCAATCTTGGCCGGCTCCAAGCCGAAGGGTTCCTGGAAGTAGATGGCCGCAAGATCATAGTGAAAGACATCGCCGGTCTAAGACGCGAACAAACCCCTTCCGAGTAGCTTATTCCTCTTCAAATCCTTCCGGGTTGTAGTGACTTTTGTCACTGCGGCCGTGCGGCCTGCCATCCACAATGTGCATCGTCGCGGAGGTGGTCATGAGTTTCACTAGGGAAACCAAGGTGAAGGATATTGCGCTTTCAGACCCAACTGCCAGGCAAGTGCTTGAAGACGCCGGGCTCGACTACTGCTGTGGTGGCGGCAAATCGCTGCATGAAGCGTGTCTGCACGCCGATGTGCCGGCTGAAGAGATCTTGAAGCGGCTGCGGGAAAACAGCAAAGACATAAGTCCCAGCGAAGCGAACTGGACATCGGCGCCGCTGAGCGATCTGACGCGGCATATCTGTGAGAGGCACCATCGGTACGTTCGTGAGGCAGTCCCTCGCGTTCATATCCTGTTGGATAAGGTAGGAGCCAAGCACGGAGAGAATCACCCCGAAATTGCAGACATCCAGAGACTCTTCACCGAAGTTGGCCGAGAGATGATCATGCACATGCAGAAGGAGGAACACATTCTGTTCCCGTACATCGACGCGCTGGAGAAGGCGGCCAATGCACATGGCTCTCTGGAGATTCCCTTCTTCCAGACGGTGAGGAATCCGATTCACGCCATGATGAGAGAGCACGACGCTGCGGGAGAATTGGTGAGACAGATTCGCAAAGCCAGTTCGGAGTACTCGGCTCCCGCGGATGCGTGCCCGAGCTACGAAGCGCTGTACCGGGATTTGCGCGAATTCGAAGCGGACCTCCACCAGCACGTGCATCTGGAAAACAACATCCTCTTCCCGCGTGCGGTGGAGATGGAAGCCGCGGTCGTCTGAGGCAGGCGCCGTGTCGATTCCACTCGAAACACCGGCAGCCGCCAAGAGCGGGCGCCCTTCCCCACTCTCTCCCGCTGAGATTATGGACATCGCCCGCACGCGTGAGGCCTCCCTTTCGCGTCTTCTCATGGCTTATGTCAGCTCGGGGCTCGTGTTCATGCTGCTCCCGGGGACGTTCCTCGGTGTGTGGAATCTCCTCCAGATCAGCGGAAGCCAGAGCGCCGCATCCGTTTCTCCGGCGTGGTTGCAAGCTCACGGCCATGCACAAGTGTTCGGTTGGATCGGCAGTTTTATTCTTGGCATTGGTTTCTACTCGATTCCGAAGCTGCGCGGCGCGACGAAACCGGCCTTCGGTGCGGCCTGGGCATGCTGGGCGATGTGGACAATCGGGGTGGCGGTGCGATGGGCCGCGAATGTTTATGGGTGGCAGTGGCGTTTGCTGCTTCCGGTCTCGGGCGTCCTCGAACTCGCAGCGTTCCTGATTTTCTTCAGGGCAGTTTCACAGCACCGGCCTGAAGATTCGGGCAAGAACCGACTCGATCCATGGATTTGGGTTGTTGTGAGCGCAAGCACGGGGCTGATGCTGGTGCTCATCGCGAATGTGGCGGCGTGCGTCTATCTAGCGTTGCGCGGCATAAGTCCCGCGTTGCCGCACGTCCTGGACCAGCGTTATCTCGCGATGGTCACTTGGGGGTTCTTGGTGCCATTTGTGTGGGGCTTCAGCGCGAGGTGGATGCCAGTATTCCTCGGCCTCAAGCCGATTCGCGCCAAGCTGCTCTTGAGCGCGCTCGTCGTGAACTTTGCGGCCGTCGGTTTGACGCTAGCGGGATGGGGGGGTGAAGCAACTGTGCTCTTCGTTGTGGGTACGGCCATGGCGATCGCGGCGCTGCGGATGTTCGAAGCGGCGCAACAGGAGCCGAAAACGCGGGGCGTGCACTCGAGTTTTCCATTCTTCGTTCGCATGGCTTACGGCTGGCTTTTGGTGGCAGCGTTGCTTGGGGTAGGGGCGGCACTCTGGGATTCGTCCGGAGGGATTTGGGGCGCCTCGCGGCATGCGCTGACAGTCGGATTCATCGCGGTCATGGTGTTGTGTGTGGGCCAGCGGATTCTGCCTGCGTTCGCGGGAATGCGGCTATTGTGGAGTACCCGGCTGATGTTTGCCGGACTCGCACTCCTCACGACTGGGTGTACCCTTCGTGTTTCCAGCGAGGTTCTTGCATACCAGGGATATGCCAATTGGGCGTGGTCCGTGTTACCGATCTCGGCGGTGCTCGAATTAGCTGGAATCACGGCCTTTGCCGCTAATATTCTTGGCACGTTCATTCTCGAGCCGAGTCACGTGCACAAACAGCCGTTGGTCGTGGGAATAGGCCAGCCGTCCGGAGAAAATCACGCCGTATGAGGACAGCGCTTTTCCGCTGACCATTGCTTGACCCGAATGCAGCGATAAAGACTGAGCGCGGCAAGGGGCGTTGCGAAATGCTCTGACGAATGTTGGGACGCCAGTGCTTTTGACGGTCTCAGACGTGAGGAGAACATTATGAATCAGTCGGCAAGACGAAACTTGCTGATCTCGAACGGCTGGATTCAGGCGATTGCGATTGTGGTCCTATGCGGCTTTCTCATTCTCGGAGTGCTCGCATATCGAACCTACACCGACGAGCCGCCGATTCCTTCGCGGATTGTCGACGCGAACGGACAAGTCCTCTTCACTGGAACGGATGTAATTGCCGGCCAGGAGGTATTTCTCCGCAATGGGCTCATGGAATACGGTTCGATCTTCGGACATGGCGCCTATCTCGGCCCGGATTTCACGGCAGACTATCTCCATCGCGCCGCCCTCATCGCGATTGACTATTATGGCGGCTCGTCTTCCGAAGCGGCCAAGCAGGAGACGATCACCGATTTCAAGACGAATCGCTACGACGCCAGCACGGGAGTGCTTACGTATTCGGCCGCACAGGCGGAGGCATTCGAGAAACTTGATGCCTACTACGCCGATTTCTTTGGAACCCCGACCACGAAATATGGATTGCGGCCATCGGCCATCACCGATCCTCTGCAGGTCAAACAACTGACTGCCTTCTTCAGCTGGTCGGCTTGGGCGGGTTCGACCTTGCGCCCGAATCTCGCTTATTCTTATACGAACAATTGGCCTCCTGAGCCGTTGGTGGCAAATCACGCCACCGCCGATGCCATTGTCTGGAGTGTTCTTTCGCTGATCGCTCTGCTGGGCGGCATCGGTCTCTTGCTTGCGGCATTTGGCCGGTGGAATTTCCTGGGCTGGCACGGCCGTGAAGACCAGCGCGTTTCATTCCGTCCGCCAGACGAAGTGGCTTTGACCCCGGCGCAACGATCCTGCGCATGGTTCTTCCTGGTTATGGCGCTGTTATTCGTTCTTCAAGCGCTCCTCGGAGGCGCGACGCAACACTACCGCGCTGAAGTCGCAAATTTTTTCGGCTTCGATCTCGCGCGCGTCCTGCCTTTTAATATCGCCCGCACCTGGCATCTTCAGCTTGCGATTTTCTGGGTTTCAACGTCTTTTCTTGCTGCGGGGATTTTTCTCGCTCCGATGATTACGGGACGAGAGCCGCGCCGCCAGAACTGGCTTTCCTACGGGCTTCTGGCCGCCCTCGCAGTTGTCGTTTTCGGAAGTCTGGCCGGCGAATATGCAGGGATTAGCGGTTGGATTCACCGTGGCTGGTCCTGGTTTGGGAACCAGGGCTTCGAATACTTAGACCTCGGGCGCTTCTGGCAAATTCTTCTGACGGCCGGTTTGGTTTTCTGGGTGATCATTCTTTTCCGGGGCCTTCGTGGCCGGCTAGGCTCCGAGCACGTGGGGAACATGCCGTGGCTCTTTTTCTTCTCGGCGCTTTCGATACCTGCGTTCTATGCCGTTGGATTGTTGGCCCGGACGGATTCAGTCTTCACCACGACGGATTTTTGGCGCTTCTGGGTAGTCCATCTCTGGGTGGAAGATTTCCTCGAACTGTTTACCACCATCATGGTCGCTTACATCTTCGTGCTTCTCGGCGTCGTGCATGAACGAATAGCCCTGAAGGTGATCTACCTGGACATCCTGTTGTATTCCGCCGGTGGCGTCGTCGGAACCATGCATCATGTTTATTTCTCGGGTGAGCCATCAATTCACATGGCGCTGGGGGCGTTCTTCTCTGCGGCTGAGGTAATTCCGCTGACGTTCCTCACGCTCGAAGCTTGGAGCTTTCTGCAGCTCGGCGCGCAACAAGGCTCGAACTCGCGCACGCCTTTTCCTCATTTCTGGGCGGTGATGTTTCTCGCTTCCGTGGGCTTCTGGAATTTTCTTGGTGCGGGAATTTTCGGTTTCTTAATTAACCTTCCCATCGTTTCCTATTACGAAATTGGGACCGCCCTGACTCCGAACCACGGGCACGCGGCGATGATGGGAGTCTATGGGATGCTGGCTGTGGGGCTGGCTCTTTTTTGCTTGCGCTACATGATCCCGGAAAAGCTCTGGAGGGACCGCGCAGCCAGGATCAGTTTTTGGTCCCTGAACATCGGACTTGCCTGGATGGTATTTGCCACGCTATTTCCCTTGGGGATCCTGCAGCTTTATCACTCGGTCAGCGTCGGATATTTCGACGCGCGGTCGCTGAAGTTCCTTTCAAATCATACCAACGCTTTGCTGGAGTGGCTGCGCCTGCCCGGGGATACGCTTTTCATTCTTGGAGGAACCTTGCCTATCCTCTACCTTTCCTGGCTCGGCGTGCGCCGCATGAAGCCCCGGACTACCCTTGAAGAACCGCGGGACGTGTTGTTTACTGAGATTGTGGAAACGAAAAGACCCAACGCATGATTTCCGGCGTTCACGTCGAGGTGTTTCTCGCCGCCAGCTATGCGATTTTTCTGGTTGCAGTGGCGTTCGTCCTGGAGTTGGTCGCGCGCCATTCTCATAATCGCTCGGAAGGCTATCGAAACTCCGGGTTTGCGTATCTTCCCAAGTTCGATTCGTGGGAATGCCCGGAAGGCCAACTATTGATGCGCGCCGCCGTAAACTACGAACAGCGTATGGCGGTTTATCGCGCACCGGCGCATGTGTGCAATTGCTGCCGTGCCAAGAAGAATTGCACCGACTCGGATGAGGGGCGCCAGCTTGAAACCCGCCTGGATTCCTGGGTCGAATCGGAACTCCGCCGGTTCCATCGGGGAATCTCTCTCGTGCTGTTGCTCCTGGCCACTGTAATTCTCGTCGTTGAAACGATTCGGCACGCTGCGCCTCGCGAGTTGCTTATCGTCGGTTGCTTGCTGCTTCCGGTAGGCATTGCCGATACAAAGCTCTTTGCTTCGTTCGTGACGCGCAAAGGCTCCTAGTCAGAGATGTTCGTCGTCTTCACGGTTGGCCACTCTACGCGCACGTGGAAGGTTTTTCTCGATCTGCTGCGTGCACACGGCATCAAGCGCGTCATAGACGTGCGCAGTATTCCCCGCTCACGACACAACCCGCAGTTCAACCGGGAAACACTGTCTGCGAAGCTGCGCTCCGCGAGGATTGGCTACGTGCATTTGCGTAAGCTGGGCGGCCTGCGCCACGCGCGGCGCGATTCGCCGAACATAGGCTGGCGCAATGCGTCGTTTCGAGGGTTCGCCGATTACATGCAGACGCCGGATTTCGACGCGGGTTTACAGCGGTTGATTAAGTTGGCGAAGCAGAAAAAGAGCGCGCTGATGTGCGCGGAAGCGGTGCCATGGCGTTGCCACCGTTCGCTCATCGCTGACGCGTTGATCGTGCGCGGCATTCGCGTAGCCGATGTTATTTCCGGGAAACGTTCTCAGGATCACGTGCTCACTTCATTTGCACGTGTCCGGGGTAATCGCATTACCTACCGCGAATGCGGTGAAAGCTACTTAGCACACATTCGGGCGGACGGCCTGTCATCACATTCGTGATGGTGTAATATGGCGCTGTTTTCGAAGCCAAAAAGGGAATTTTGGTCTACTCCATGTCCTGTTTGCGCCAACCTGCCGGTTCTTCTACTGTAGAAGAATGAACGCCGAAAATTGGAAACCGCGAAAGGTAGTGATCGTCGGGGCTGGCGCCGTGGGGTCCACCTTTGCCTATACGCTGGCCCAAAGCGGATTGGCAGATGAAATTGGTTTGCTGGACGCCAACCATGACCTGGCCATGGGACAGGTGCTCGATTTGGCCCACGGTCAAGCCTTTTTCCCCTCGGTCCAAATTCGAGACGCCCAGAACGCCGATTTCGGCGACACGCACGTGATCTTTATTACCGCCGGCTCCAAGCAACGGCCGGGTGAATCGCGTCTGGCGCTCCTGCAGCGCAACGCCAAAATCATCCAGGACATCATGGATGAAATCGTGCGTCAGAATTCGCCCGCGGTCGTGGTGGTGGTGTCCAATCCGGTGGACATCCTTACCTATGTCGCTCACAAACGCTCCGGCTGGCCGCGTGGCCGCGTCATCGGTTCCGGGACGGTGCTCGACAGCGCCCGATTCCGCTATCTGCTCAGCCAGCAGTGCGAGGTGGACGTGCACAACGTTCATGCCTACATCCTGGGCGAGCACGGAGACAGCGAAGTGGCCGCCTGGTCCATGACCAACATGGCGGGCGTGCCCGTCGAACAATATTGCGCCCTTTGCGGCAAATGTGAGGACTGGGCGGAGTCGCGGCGCAAAATTGCCGAAGCGGTGAGAAATTCCGCTTACCACATCATTGACTACAAAGGGGCGACGTGGTTTGCCGTCGGCCTGGCCCTGACGCGGATCGCGGCGGCGATCTTGCGCAATCAAAACAGCGCGCTCACGGTTTCAGCCGTCTTGGAAGGAGAATATGGTTTAGACGGAATAAGCCTGGGTGTTCCGTGCATCCTTTCGCAGAAGGGCGTTGCACGCATTTTGGAAGTCAACCTGCCACCGCCCGAACAAAGTGCGCTCGCTAGGTCGGCGGCGATCGTGCGAGAGTTGATCACGCAGTTGCAATTGCCCGCTCTATCATGAAACGGAAATAGCCATGCCCCAAGACGCTGAACCGAAATCCAAAGTACTCCCCGCCGCACACGCGGCCAGAACCGCCGAACTTGTCGGTTATCAGGACGGCGCCGTCGTCAGCCGCGAAATCCTTAAGAAGCCGGCCGGCAACGTGACGCTTTTCGCGTTTGACGAAGGGCAAGGGTTGAGCGAACACACCGCGCCGTTCGACGCGTTGGTGCAGGTGCTGGAAGGTGAAGTCGAAATCACGATTTCCGGCAAACCTCATCGTTTGCAGGGCGGCGGGCTCATCCTCGTGCCGGCCGATCAGCCGCATGCGCTCAAGGCGATCAAGCGCTTCAAAATGATTCTGACAATGATTCGGTCGTAGGATTGTGATTCAACTCGATGCTTCGGGCCTTTATGCTTCGCCGTCAAAATACATTGAAGAACGTATCGTGTTACGATGGAATGAACTGGTTAGCCAACCACCGGCGGAGGATAACAGATGGCTATTGCGAAAACAGGAGCGTCCCGACGCCCCGATCTTGGGCACGAGTCTATTGCCGGCACTCTCAGCGGACCCCTGCTTCAATTTGACCTAGCCAGCGAACTCGACCAACTGCACCGGGATGAATCATGGCTGCAGACCACGAGACGAAGTTCGAAGACACTTGTGAAGCACCCGGATCTCCGCATTGTGCTGATCGCTATGAAAGCGAATACGCGCATGCATGAGCACACGGCGGTAGCCAGAATCTCGGTGCATTCGCTTAACGGCCATATCCGGCTCCACCTGCCGGAGCAGGTGGTGGATCTCCCTGCCGGGCACTTGCTCGCCCTGGATCAGTGCGTGCCTCACGATGTGGAGGCTTCCGAGGACAGCGCCTTTCTGCTGACGCTATCGTGGCCGCCGGAAACAAAGATTGTGAAGGCGAAGACACACCGGAAGAAGACTACCCGCCATGAACGGAAATAGCGGGAAGTCGCGCGTACGGGTCCTGGCCATCTTGTCTGGCGTTCTTGCGCTCACCACGAGCACTGCTCTCGGGCGGTGCGACAGAAGGACGCGCTCTTGGTCAAGGTAACCCAGCGAGGTGCACGCTGAAGCCACTCTCTGGGTGTTCTGCGGTTATTCGGAGAAATGGGGAAGGATCGACTGGACCTCCATGTGTTATTCGAGGCGGGGGGCAACGAACCAGCCGAGCGGCGGGGTGTACTCGACGCCATCGATGAATTGCGCCGCGCAAGCATGCTGGACGCGTGCGGCAGTGACTTCTACACGCTGACGGAAAGAGGTAAGGGAGCAATCGCTCGGTCTTGAGGAGCGGACAACACCTGCTCGTACCCAAGAACCGTGGTCCAAATGCAGCAGCACGAGTCCGGCGAGACCTCGCGCTGAAATGAGAGGAACATTGATGGACATTCTCGAAATTGTTGCAATTGAGATCCCATGCAGCGCCTGCGGGGGACGGTACGAGGTTACACTAAAACAGGTCGCCCTCTCGCAGATGATGCTCCACGAGGGATGCCCGGTCCAGACAGAAACTGAATGCCCGCCTCTCGCTTACTCGGGCTTGATGGACCAGGAACTAGTCCAGGAGCTTCAAAGAGTTTGGGTGCGCCTCGAAGAGAAAGCGCGTGGGGCCAGTGGAGAACTGAGGTTGCGGCGTGGATAATGCCGAATGGGCTGATGGAACCTCGTGGGGAACACGAGATAAGGGCGGCGGAGGTAGGGAAGAAGTGTGTAGTGTTACCGTGCTGAAAGCATTATCTTTCGGCTCAAGAACAGCACATGGGCAGAGGGGAAGCGGGTTGTCTTACCTAGGTCTTTCAGCAAGTCTTTCGGAACAATTTCGGAACAATAAGCGCTGAACAGCAAGGAAAACCACGTACTAACGGCCAACAGAAAGCAACGCCAACCAACAAGATAGTTAATTCCTACAAAACTCCGGAACCAGAGGTCGGGTCCGCTAAGACGCGCGCGCTTCGCTGTTAGCTCCATTTAGCTCCAATTCATTTGGCCGGCGGTGGGTAGCACCGTGAAAGCGTGGGACTTAGTCAAGTCAATTAACAATTCGATCCCCACCGCCCCTACCAAAAGTCTCAGATAGAAAAGCACTTAGTTCCCCGTTCCGACGCGCACTTTGGTCGCCAGCGTATAAAGCATCGAGGCGGGCTCGAATCCTCAAGCACGTCTCTTGCACAGGCGCGACCAGAATAATTTGAGCCTTGTCTTTTGCCAATCGGTCAAAAGAAACTGCGGCAAGGAATGCCATTCGTGCCCGTAGGTTCGCCACCAAAAGCCCAGACGATCTCCTAGAGGGAAAAAACCAACATGGTAGCGAATGACATTCTGAATGTCGGAAGAGAGCCCGCAAAGCTTGTAGAGTTGAGCGAGTTGGAGGTCGAGTTCTGTAACATTTCTGAGCGCCCGGCTTTTGTCCAAGGGCTCCTTGCCAGAACCCTTTCCAGGCTGAAGAAATAACT
>Ga0326728_10008661_pt1 | contig 25084 bp, 27 predicted proteins | sample MB3enrmetagenome_FD_207602 | JGI IMG/M metagenome (GOLD analysis project Ga0326728, IMG submission 207602) | Lab enriched peat soil microbial communities from McLean, Ithaca, NY, United States - MB31MN | ecosystem: Environmental > Terrestrial > Soil > Wetlands > Peat | place: USA: New York... | reverse complement strand
CATGAGTCGGTAAGCCGGGTCCTGTCTTTCACTCACACTTACAGCGGACAGGCTCTCACAGGTGAGACTATAGAAGCCTGTGGAATCATAGAGCAGCACGGTGCAGAACGGTGGCTTATCGTTGGCACGACCCGTGAGGCAAAAGGGGAATATATTATATCAAAGACCATGCTTGGAGAGTAAAGGGTTCTTTTGCTCATCATAATTCACAATTTTATCGACAAATGCTGACATCTGGGAGAGGATTGTGGGATCCAAGCCGTTTTCCACGCACAAAAATACACCTGATACTTCAGATATCTTAAGCTTATTAACGACGAACTGAAGAAACTTTGAAGCTGTCGCTGACGGAATATGGATCAGCAGCATGCTTACCGAATCAAAGACAATACATTTACGGGGAGAGGGCATCTGATGGAGAAATTCTGTAATGGCGATCCCGAGACTGGTCAGGTCAGCAGGATGATTGACATACCGGGTATGTGCGTTGGGCAGACACGTGCCTCCAGAATAATGCGTGACCGCATCGATCACATAATACTGATCCGGAGATATCCCTTCTTTTGCGTAGGATTTTGCCAGTACCTGACACGGCTGGTTAAGGGAAATCACGAGGGGAGTACATTTTACTTCCAGAATCTTTTTGACCACCATCAGGCTCATGGCATTGATATCCTGAGGTGTCGATAACAGGAGATAGAGCTTAGTATCTGGTGAGAGATTCAGGGAAAAAATATCCGCCAATGAGCTCACTTCCCGATGAAAAATTCCCGGAAGTTTTCTGGAATGTCATCCCGTTCTTCTGCTGCTTTGCTGGCAAGATCCTGAAGAGTTTCTACCATTGTCTTAACATTGTTAAACTGGAGCCTGATCTGCATCCGGATTTCTTCCGTAGTGAAGTCACCAGATCCAACCTGCTGTTCAATGAGGCGCAGATTTTCTCCGGTCAATTCAAGCGGTTTTTTGATCCGAAGAACTGACTCGTTAAGGTATGCAAGCAACGCGATTCTGCGTTTCTCCGCTTTTTTCCGGTCACGGATATCTACGAAACTCTCAATCAGGTATGTCCTTTCACCTATGGAGGCCTGTGCAACGGTTTTAAGAATGGGAATTCTCTCACCATTGGCAGCGATGAGCGTACGTTCAGTATTATGAAGAGGAGTATTCAAATCGGTAATCGGGCATTGGCCGCAGTGAGCCGGACAGACAAAATCGTGGCAGACTTTTCCGATAAGTTTGTCTTTTTTGATACTCAAAAGTGATTCGGCGTGATTGTTGGCATCGATAATTGTGTGGGTTTCCGGGTCGATAATCAAAATACCGGTCTGGATCCTATCAAAAACCATTTTAAAAACATCGTCACCAGAGGTGGCCTGTGACGGACCGGATCCCTTTTTTTCACTTTTTGCCAGATTAAGTCCCCCTTGATTACATCTGCTGTCTCCGGTTATAAACCTCTTACCATATAATTCTCCGGATTATTTCCCCATGAAATTGAAAAAAGTGAATTTAATTTGGGTATAGTCCCATTCTAGCGACTAATAATTTCGTGTTTGTTGAATGAAATTTGCTCATTCAGACGCTCCTGGGGACTTCACCGTTGGCTCGTCCCCGCCGCTGTGGCGTCCCCAAATTGCGATAGAACGGGTACCGTGAACAAATTCTGAATTCACGTTACATCACATCAAGGACTCACTTTTTTGAAAACAATTCTGGTTATCTGATTTTCCAGTTTTTCCCGTCGTATATAATGTAAAAATTGGTTGTTGAAATGACACTATACCCTTTAATTTTATTGAAACACCGGACAACATACCCAATCCAATTCGGAAACAGAGCTAACAACTATATAAATCAAGCCATAAAGGAATAATCTGAATATGAGACGCGGTACTATGAAGTCCTACAGAGAACATGCCCTTTCTGAGGTTATCGGGTTTGTGCTTATCCTCGGGATTATTATGGCCGCTTTCTCCCTGTACATGGTCTATGGTGTTCCCTTGCAGGGCCGGGAGAACGAGATCAACCATATGACCGATGTACAAGACCAGTTCATTGCGTACAAAATCAATGTTGATTCGCTCTGGACAAACCACCAAACAGGTATCGCCATGAGCACCAGCTTCCCCTTGGGCACCTCCGGCCAGACTGCGCAGGGTAGTACCAGCATCATACCGGTCCTGCAACCCATCGGATCGAGCGGGACACTTGGTATCAACCAGCGGACGACGACACCGGAGATTTTTACCGTGTCATCCACATCCTACATAACCAATACGACCGGGATGACATCTGTTGGCCCGTTCACGATTCCCACGACACAAACCTATTCTAATGCTCCCTCAATTCTCCTGATAAACCTCTCAGCGACAAATGCAAGTTGGTCCAACCCCGCTCCGGGGAGCGTCCAAATCACGGGGAGTGGCTGGAACGCTACCGTTAATGTTACCCCGGATATTTCCGATTGCCTGACCCCAGGATTTGGAACTAATATTACCTATCAGACAACCGGTTGTTATGGATCCGATATTACGGTCACTGTAGTGAAAAATAGTATTACATCATTGAACAGGGCAGTTGTATACTCAAATATTACACCGGTAACAATCTATTCGATCAACCTGCTTGATGCGGCATACGGATTACAATCGACAATCACCTATCCTGCGACAATGACATTTTCAACGGTTGGAACCCTTTCCTCTCCAACGGTAACAGCCCAGTATGCCTACCAGGCCCAATCCAACTACACCTATTCTGTCCCGCTCGGTGCCATCGAGTACTCTGCCAGCAACAACTACTGGATTCCCCAGAGTTACTATAACCAGATGGGAGGGGTGTTTCTCTCCCAGATCGATGGGATCACGTACAAACTTCCACCTGAGATAACCTTTGTCAATAACGGAAACGGAAACATTACCGTGAACATTGTCGCACTCGCATACGATGTTGCGGACTCAGGTACGATCGGTGGCAGCAGCCCGGCACAGGTATCAACGTCTCTGGAATCAAATTCCGGCAGCCTGCCGTATGCGCCGGTCAGTCCCAATACCTGGAACGCAAGCATTAATATCACAACACCTGATCCAAATGCTGTTACAATGTGGGCAAACTACCTGAACTCAGCGGCAAACCAGACAGGTGGGATCCCGAGTACGTCTTATACCGTTGGTACTGTCACCAACGGCAGTTACATCTACTTAAATGGGATAAACGATGGTTATCCACATATTACGCTTCATGTGGCTGCTGCAAACCTTTCGGCCAATGTGCAGAGCGCGGGGAGTTCATGAAAATATCCGGCAGAAAACATGATTATGCAGTCTCAGAGATCATCGGAACTGTCCTATTGATCTCGATAGTCGTCCTTGCCGGATCGGTCGTTGCCGTCGCTGTCCTCTCCCAGCCCCAGGCCCAGAAGATCCCGTCAGTCAGCACCGTCACCTCAATCCAGAGCCAGACAGTATATATCAAGCATGATGGAGGGGATGCACTGCAAAACGGAACCTATTTAATTCTGGTGAACGGTAATGACCTTACGTCGAAGTTCAACCCCCCTGCAACGTGGTCAATTGGAGAGACCCTTACCTATACTCTGCCAGGAACCACTCCGCCATCGAGCGTGCAGATCGAGTATATTGGTTCGGGATCCCCGGTAATCGTGGCCTCTTCCTCTTTCGGGCCGGCGGGGCCATGCACGATAACCACATCAGCATCAGCTGGTGGAAGTATCTCACCGAATGGCACCGTGAGTGTAACCTATGGTGGGAGCCAGACATTCACCATCTCACCGAACTCCGGGTATTATATCACTGGAGTTTTCGCGGACAGCGTATCGCATGGTGCAATAACGAGTTACACGTTCACGAATGTCACATCGTCCCACACCATCTCTGCAACCTTTGCAACAAACCCGGTAATCACGGCATCAGCAGGAGCCAACGGTACGATCTCCCCGAATGGCACCGTGAGTGTAACCTATGGTGGGAGCCAGACATTCACCATCTCACCGAACTCCGGGTATAATATAACCAGTGTCTTGGTTGATGGCTCCTCAGTTGGCAGTAATTCAACGTATATCTTCACGAACGTTCAGGCATCCCATTCCATCGCCGCATCCTTTGCACTAATCCCGACCTATACCAGTATCAGTCCAACTGCCGGTCCCACAGCGGGAGGTACCCCGGTCACAATCACCGGAGCGGGCTTTACCGGTGCCACCGCAGTAACCTTCGGAGGTTCATCAGCATCGTTCATGGTGAACAACGATACTTCAATCAACGCAACTACTCCGGCGGGTTCTGCCGGTTTAGCAAACTTCGTTGTCACCGCACCGGGTGGCAGCGCTACCGGTACCTACACCTACGTGGCAACCCCGACATTTGGTGGCATTTCACCGGCGACCGGTCCTTCATCGGGAATTACTAGTGTAACCATCTCCGGGACGAACTTTGTTACCGGAGCAACCACTGTAACCATTGATGGTACAGCGGCGACTAACATCTCGGTGAGCAGCAGTACTTCACTCACCGCGACTACTCCTGCATCTACTCCGGCGGGTTCTGCCGGTTTAGCAAATGTTGTTGTCACCACAGCCGGCGGCAACTCACCCGGAGGGACAGGAGCATATGATTATTATGTCATCCAGACTTTCACCGTATCAACCCCATCGACCGTGCCAACAGGCGCTACTTCCGTTCAATACTGCGTAATAGGTGGAGGCGCTGGTGGAGGGTATTACGGTGGAGGCGGAGGCGCTGGTGGATTCCGCATCGGCAACATAACAGGAGGATTATCGGCTTCTTATCCGATCACGGTTGGCACCGGTGGAGCCGGGGGAACAAATACCGGCACCGGTCAGGGTGGATCCGGTATCGCCTCTGTATTTTCAACTATTTCCGCAGCCGGTGGTGGCGGTGGAGGTAGCGCTAGAGGAGGGGGTACTGCCAACGGAGTATCTGGTGGTTCCGGTGGGGGTGCCATAGAAACCAGTGGTACTATCGGAGCGGGCAATACACCATCTACAACTCCAAGTCAAGGAAATAATGGTGGAAATGGGAATACGACTTCAAGCCATTATTATGGCGGCGGTGGCGGTGGCGGAACAGTTGCTGGGGGTAATGCTGCCAGCACTACCGCTGGTAATGGTGGTGCAGGAACCACATGTTCCATCAATAGCGTAATTTACTCCGGAGGCGGCGGTGGCGGTGGCTACGCGGCCACTGGTGGTGGTACCGGTGGTACTGGTGCTACCTCAGGCGGTGGCGGTAACGGTGGTGTGGGCACTACTGCAGGGACTGCCGGTACTGCAAACACCGGCGGTGGCGGTGGCGGTGGCGGTAGCACGGGGAATGGAGGCGCTGGTGGCACCGGTATTGTCATCCTGAAATACTATTGATCCTAGATAATGGCCGGTTAATGTGAGAATAGGAGATAGAAGTCTACAGCAACAAACAGCTATCGGCTCTGTAAAAGCCCTTATTTCCGACAAATCAGAAAAACATAGGGGGACCGTGCCTGTCCCCCAACCACCCGCTGCACCTTTAGGGTGATGTTATATTACCTTTCGGGAGTTACCGCACTAGGAGAATGCCACAACGGCGGGCCGATTGCGAGATTTGCTGTAGCCCCAGAGAGGGTTAAAAGATTTTTTCTGATGAAATTTACTAAGTCATTTTTACTAAGGCATGAAAATTGGGATAAAAACCGGACCTCCCGAGGGGGTTATCCGATTTTTCTTCTCACCGGGATGGGGATTATATGCGTATCCCTGCTCACGAGCAAGTTATACGCATCATGCGCCGGGTTATAGCGCACCAGCACATTCCGGAGTTCAAGAACCGCCCCGTATGGCGAGGATCCCAGTTCCCTGTTGGACGGCATGATATGAAACGCAGGCAACACGGCATAAACCGGTTTTTCCGCCGAACCATCGCAGAGCCTGAACAGGTGGGTTTCTGCATCTCCGAGATCTTCGGACATCTTTGCCGCCACTACATTAATCCGTTTTCCCACGTTCAAGTGTATTTTGGACAGCCGCAGCGCTCTCGTATCCTTTTGGATGTGACAGGACGTGCGAACTTTTCCATCCTTCCGTAGTACAACGTAGCTATACTTTATGTCAGTATTCACGTACCGGAACGGTTCATTGCACCCCGCCAGTGAGTTCATGATCCGAGTAGGCCGTATAGACGGAGCAGTCTGAAAACTCCAGCACCGGCCCGGGGTGCAGTTCGTGCCCCAGATAAACGTGCAGGGCGCATAGATCGAGAGTCCCCGTTTCTTTAAAGCTAAGGAAAGTATCCGAAGGCCGGTGGAAGTCGCTTCTTCCGCAGGTTCGATTATGAGGATCGTCCCGTCGGGTGCAAGCCTTTCCGCATATTTCATCACAATATCCGCACGCGCTGCAACTGGCAGGCCAGCCAATTCATTAAGCACATTTGAAAATATTATCAGATCAACACTGTCGGGAAGCGGTACATCTCGGAGGGAAGTAATATCAGCTTCTTTGGGGGACTCTATCTTTACCTGAGAATCCTGTATGGCAACACTCAGGGTCAGAGCCTCAAATGCCTCGATATGCTCTTTTGAGCGTTCGACAGAACAGACGGTTGCCTTAGCCGAATCCAGGCACATCCAGAAATCCTCGATGGCAAGGGGCATGACCCCTGGCCCGGTACCGAGATCGAGAATGGTCATCTGCTGCTTCAGCAGTCCGTCACGGGCAAGCTGTGCAAGGAGGTGCCGGGCCTGCATAAAATAGACGGGGAAGTGGTACACCAAGTAACCGAGCACTGAATAGCCTTTCGTGTACTGGAGCGATCGTTTGTCCGTTGGTTTCCAGTAATCATCTTTCTGAGCAACAATCGCACGGCGGAGCCGTTCAAGGATGATAGGATCAGACCAGTCTTTACCGGTTTTTCTGGTTATATACTGCTCAATGGCCGCTTCGAGAACAGAGGGCATGGTGTCGAGTGAAAGGTACGCTTTTAGGCGTTTTTCTTCAGCAGTATTTAGGATATAAGGGAGGGACGGCTTCAGCCGTGATATTGTGTAGTCTTCACCGGTCTTTTGTATAACAAGCCCGAGTTCGGAAAGATGCGGCTGGAGCGTCACGTACATCTGCCCAATAGTCAGCGGTTCATCCAGATAGGCCGCAATCTCGGAAAGCAGGAAGGCTGGTTTTGTGCCGGCCACGTATTTTACCGTTGAGAGAAACTGCTTTTCGGCCATAATCTGCCGGAATCTTTGCCGCGGGTGCTCATACATCTTTGGATGGTATTTGTTCATGTGATTCCGCCGCGTAACCTTGGACATCGACATTCCTTCAAGATTCAATTTCACCGAGATGAAGGGAAACCATGGAGATCCGTCCGGTTCATGTGCCAAGAAGATAACATATGTCAAAGGAGTGTACGATGTTCGATCACTGTCCTGGTGCGGCAAATATACGGACGCCAACCCTTACGATCAAAAAGTGCCCGCAGTGTGGAGAAGAAGTGGAACTGTTTTCAAATGACATCTCAGTGAAGTGCGGTAAGTGCGGGTTTGTGATCTACAACGATATCGCATCTTGTGTTCAATGGTGCAAACATGCCCGGGAATGCGTCGGTGAAGAGATGTATCGAAAACTCACTGAAAAGAAAGTAGTATGATACAATTGGGGGAACTCTGGCAACGGGTTATTTTCCGGGTCCGCATCCATGCGAGTGTTCGCCGGGCACCCAGCGATCGCCATCCTTGCATAGCTCTTTTTTCCAGATTGGGACGCCAGCCTTTATAGATTCGATAATAAATCGTGACCCTTCATACGCTTCCTTACGGTGCCCCGCGCTCACTACGATCACAAGAATATTTTCCCCAATAGCGAGGCGGCCGATGCGGTGAATTATATCGACGGAAAGGAGATTAAAATTCGATTTTGCCTCCGATGCAATCTTCTCAAGTTCGGGCACTGCTACCTCACCGTACGCTTCCAGTTCCATTTCGCGGATATCATCGTCTCGTACGATACCGTCAAAAACGACAATTGCACCGGTTCCATGACGTTTTGCAGAGGTTATGAGATCCCCGATATCAACATCACCAGTTTGGATCGCAATCATCCTTTACCCACCCGCAACCGGGGGAAATACAGCAATCTCGTCGCCATCCTTGACAAGGGTTGTTCCTGCAGCAGAGGTTTCAATACGTTTACCATTCTGCATAAGGATCACAAACTCCCTAAATACCCCCTGATCATCAAAGATTGCCTGATATCCATCCTGGTTCCGGCTTGCAACCTCTTTTACCAGTTCGGACAGTACGATGCCTTCCCGGGCGTTCACCATAATATCCGTTCCGAGCAATTCCCGGAACCGGGCAAAAAACCTAACCCTGACCGTCATTTTTTCTTTTCCCTGATTTTATTTTTTGATGCTACCATACGCGAAGTAGATGCTCCACATCCTGTCCCGCATGAAATACAAGAAGGATTCCTTTCAAAGGAAATTTCATCCATGTGCAGTGCCATACCATCCCAGATCAACAGGCGATTGGTAAGAAGGTCTCCTGTACCAAGGAGATACTTGAGTACTTCTGTAGTCTGGATCGTCCCGATAACACCAGGTGTCGCCCCAACAACAGGAAAAACCTCTTGGGGGGGTGCAGAGGGAAAGAGGCACCGCAGGCAGGCTGTTTTTTCCGGAATGATAGTTGTAGCCTGACCATAAAATCCTCGAATCGCGCCATGAAAAAGAGGAATTTTCTTTTTTTGAGCGATACTGTTAAGAAGATACCGGGTCGGGTAATTGTCCATTGCATCGACAATACCGTCCGCATTCCCGATAAGTCGGTCAGCGTTCGTTTCATCGAGAGTTGTATCAATTACCCTGATGTTAATATCCGGGTTGTATGCCTGCAGTTTCTCTTCGGCCGATGCAACCTTCTTTCTGCCGATATCCCGGTCATAATGCAGGATCTGCCGGTTAAGATTGGACTGGTCCACGACATCCTTGTCTACTACGGTAAGATTGCCAACTCCGGCGACAGCAAGATAGATCGAAACAGGTGAGCCAAGTCCCCCGGCGCCAGCAATGAATATATGGGCTTTTTTAAGACATGCCTGCCCGGCATCACCAAAAAGCATTATCTGGCGTTTGTACCGCTCGTGTTCACGTTCAGAAAGCATCTGTTTCACCTGCGAAGCTGGTCTTTGGATCACACTAATGCTGGCATTCGATCTCTTCGTCGTGTTCGTGGGAATGTGACGATGTTTCTTTCCATGGTTCAAGACCGTGTTTTACACGGTAATCATTGATTGCCTTGTGGATACCTTCTTCTGCAAGAATCGAACAGTGCATCTTGATAGGTGGCAGGCCGTCAAGTGCTTCGGCAACTGCCTTGTTGGAGAGCTGCCACGCATCTTCGAGTGTTTTCCCCCGGACAAGTTCGGTGGCCATACTGCTCGATGCAATTGCTGCGCCGCAACCAAATGTCTTGAACTTCGCATCGACAACAATATTGTTCTCTATTTTCAGGAATATCTTCATGATATCCCCGCACACCGGGTTCCCGACCTCCCCTACACCATCCGGGTTCTCGATCTCCCCGACGTTCCGTGGGTTTTTAAAATGATCCATTACTGTTTCGCTATACATTGCAACCTCTCTCTTTTGCCTCCTTCTGGTACAAAGGAGACATATCCCTCAGTTTAGACACCACTTTTGGTAGAACTTCAAGAACAACATCGATATCCTCTTCAGTATTAACATCACCAAGCGTCAGCCGCAGTGAGCCATGTGATATCTCGACCGGCAGACCGGTGGCAAGGAGGACATGCGATGGTTCAAGCGAACCGGACGTGCAGGCACTTCCGGTTGAGGCACAGATTCCCTCATCGTCCAGCCACAGCAGCATGGACTCCCCTTCAATGAATTCGAAGCTGATGTTAAGATTTCCCGGCAATCGTTTTGTTGGATGCCCGTTAAGGCGGGCATGGGGAATCTTTTCGAGTATACCCCGGATAAGCCGGTCGCGCATTGCCTGTATCCGAGAATTATGGCCAGGAATATCGGCGGTTGCAAGTTCGATAGCCTTCCCGCATCCTACGATTCCAGCGATATTCTCAGTACCAGCCCGTTTCTTTCGTTCCTGTCCGCCGCCATGGATAAGATTCTCGATCCGTACGCCATTCCGGATATAAAGCGCACCGACACCTTTTGGGCCATAAAATTTATGGGCGGAAAGGGAAAGCAGATCGATATTTTGTGCCTTTACATCGATGGGAATATTCCCGATTGCCTGGACAGCATCTGTGTGGAAGTACACATTGTGCTTCTTTGCAATCGCCGCTAGTTCCTGGATCGGTTCGATAGTGCCAATCTCATTATTGGCGTACATTATTGAAATGAGAATAGTTTTTTCGGTGATCGCTTTTTCAAGGTCGGACGGATCGATAACGCCGAACTGATCAACCGGAAGATAGGTTACGGTAAATCCCTCTTTTTCAAGGAACTGGCAGGTGTGAAGAACAGCATGATGTTCAATTTTTGTCGTAATGATATGGTTACCCCGCTTCCGATTGGCATACGCTACCCCTTTTATCGCCCAGTTATCCGATTCACTTCCCCCGGAGGTGAAATAAATTTCATCGGGTTGTGCACCGAGTGCTTTTGCTACCTGCCCCCTTGCCGCGTCAATTGCCTGTTTTGATTCGCGTGCAATACTGTAAATGGACGAGGGGTTACCAAAGTGGGCAGTAAAGTAGGGAAGCATTGCATCGACGACATCTTTCTTTGTGTACGTCGTTGCTGAATGGTCCATGTAGATAATACGCGGTTTTCCCATGCTCTCTTTCCTTAGTATGCGTGAATATTTGCTCTAATCGTCTGATTATTCTTTGGTTCCAAACAACGCGGGCAGTTTCGTTTAACCGTTCCTGCACTTTCCATTTCCCTTCAGAATCCCGCGTGTTTGGCGCAAATTCAACAAAGTTTTTTATGGCGACACAACAAATTCACAATTGTGAATACAATCACTTATGTAACAATTATGATAACTTAAAGGTTGTGATATGATGGAAGCCCCCTGCCAGAAGATCGTATGGGATGTATTGCCGGCGATTCGTGCTGCCATCGCGGTTGAGCTTGTAAAATGTGGTGTCTCTCAAGTCGAAGCAGCACGGATGCTTGCGATTGCACCTTCTGCGGTATCCCAATACCTTTCCGGGAAGCGAGGTTACCGTATTGAATTTGAGAATGATGTGAAACAATCAATAGAACAACTCGCACGGGATTTAATGGATGGCAGGGAGGTAAATCTTGTGCAACGCACCTGTGATATCTGCCGCCAGCTCCGGGAAGGAGATGAATACCAGTGCGGAACAGGTTCTGAGAACCACCGGGGCAGTAGTTGATCTTTCGATTTTTTCTCATTAAATAAACGGAATTTCAGGTATGGATATTCAGGCTCGTCGTAAACGACTTCTCCAAAATATAGAGCAGAGAGGGTCTATGCTCGTTGCTTTCTCTGGAGGAGTGGATAGCAGCCTGCTCGCTGTGCTTGCCCAAAAGGCGCTCGGTAAGAAGTCCCGGTGCGTTTTTCTCGACAGCCCGGTTGTACCCCGCGAAGCTGTCGCTGAAGCGCGGCTTATCGCAGAGAAGTATAACCTTGACATTGAGATCATGCCGGTTAATGTGATGGATGATAGCCGGTTCATAAAAAATCCCAGTGATCGTTGTTTCTGGTGCAAGAAAAATTCGGCAAAAGTACTGAAAAAGCGAGCCCTTGAACTGGGATTTGCCTGTATTGCTGATGGTATCAATGTCTCGGATACAGGAGAGCACCGGCCCGGTCTAAGTGCAAGTACTGAAGAGAGGATCGTCCATCCTTTCCTTGATGCAGGATTCACAAAGAATGACATACGGGAGCTCGCCAGAGAAGAGGGCTTATCTTTCTGGGATAAACCATCAGCAGCCTGTCTTTCCTCCCGTGTTCCCTATGGCGATATGATCACAGGTGAAAAACTCCATATGGTCGAAGAATCTGAGGCTTTCCTGCATAGGAAAGGGTTCAGGCAGGTAAGAGTAAGAGTACACGGAAAAGTAGCCCGCATCGAAGTCCCGAAAGAGGAGTTGCACGCATTACTGGATATGCATATCGCGGTGGCAGATGCGTTGCGTTCCTTCGGGTTTTCCTATGTTACTCTCGATTTGGAGGGATACCGGAGCGGTAGCATGGACGAAGTGCTCCCGATCACAAAAAAATCTGAATGATAGAAACCTGGTGATAAAAATGACGGTTCCGATGTTTAGGAATATGCCCTGCATAAAGATGGATGAGGATATCGCAGAAGCCGGGACCCACGCAGTCATAGATGAGGTTCCTGAGGCTCTGTTTGTAAACGGCAGGCACGCTATGACCGCGATGATGAGCCCGGTGGGTCTTGAGGATTTTGTCACCGGCTACCTGTTTACCGAGCAGATCATTAAAGGAGCAGATGAAATAGAATCCATCAGGATCGAAACAAACAGGATCAGTGTCATTACAAAAAACCTTTTCAAAGTGCTAGGTCCAAAAAAGACGATTCTCTCTGGTTGCGGGGGAGCTGCATCTTTCATCGACACTGAAAAACTGCCCAGAATAACTTCGGATCTGTCTTTTGCACCGGATTTTATTAGGGCTATAACAAAGGAGGTGCTCGAATCCGAACTTCATATGATCACCGGAGGTATTCATGTGGTCGGACTTGCATCAAAAAATGGCATTGTCACCAGATCCGAGGATATAGGGAGGCACAATGCGCTCGACCGCGTGATTGGTTACGGTCTCCGGAACAATATCGATCTTTCAAAAACGTTTGTCATCTGCTCCGGCCGGGTATCGTCTGAGATGGTGCGCAAATGCCTGATCGCAAATATCCCGGTCATAGTCTCACGCGGGGCAACGACCACACTTGCTGTTACCATCGCTGTGCAGACAGGAGTATGTATCGTCGGATTTATTCGCAGCAAAAAAATGAATATCTACTCCCATCCAGAACGGATCCAGGGAGCACCATCACTTCCCCAGTGAGTGCCGGAGCCTGCAGACCTGACAGATATCGCCCGAACAGGGATCGCCGCACTCCTGGCAGCGACGCAGGGGTTCCATGACCGCCATTCCCTCGCAGTACTCTTCGATCCGCTTTTTACTGTCTGCGAGATGGTGCATCGTTCCGGGATGCAGCTGCTCGAGCCGGGTAAGCATCGTTCGCACTTCAGCCCGTAATGCATACTTTGTATAAGGGCATTCAGGCAATACGGGGAAGAGCCCCTGGACAAACAAGTAAGCCGCAATCTCTTTTTCTGTGATAGCCGCAAGGGGTTTTATTCTTGGGAGGAACAGGGAAGGCGATCCGGTTCCTGTATCCCGGATGAGTCGTGGAAGATCTCCCCGCAGGGTGTTCATCAGCACAGACTGTGCCTCATCATCGAGGTTATGGCCGGTTGCAATCACGGTGGCCCCGGCATTCCGTGCTGCATCGGCTAGTGCTTTTTTACGCAGTATGCCACAAATTGTGCACGCCTCTTTCTCGCGTCCCGTAAGAAGAGTATCGAGATCGTCGCCAATCATGTCACGGAATGAAACGATGTGATGATTTACCCCGAGCTGTTTAGTAAGGGTTTCTGCTGCCCGAAGCGTGTCTGCGCGGTACCCGGCAATACCTTCGTCTACGGTTATGGCGACAAGTTCTGAACCCGGAAATGAGGGTAAAATCCGGGAAAAGATAACGAGGAGCGCGGTACTATCCTTTCCGCCGCTTAGAGCCACCGCTACACGGTCGCCTTCGCGTATTTGAGATTCATTTTTTATCGTTGATGCCACCCGCAATTCCACATCGCAAACAAGATGTCGTCCGCAGAGGTGACGCTGGCTGGCCGGTTGATAGATTACCGCCGGTTCACTGCAGCAGGAGCAAACGGGGACACCTCCGGACGTGGCAGATGGTTTCACCAGCTTACCCCCCGTGTGCGATCCGGATAACCCGAATTTCGTCTTCCCCGCCGATTACAGCCTGCTCTGGAACCAGTATCCCGTTTCTGGATACTATCACAGCCAAGGGATTTATTCCAAGCTCGTTCAGAAGTGAACCTACCGTGCCGGGGCCAAATACCATATCCTTTGGGGCATGATCCGGCAGAATAACCTTCATAGTCGTCGAAAGAAGATTGGAATTCCCAGTGCATAAACATCCCGGTACTGACCTTTTGTCCATGTGACTTTTTATCCACCGCGACACACTACTAGGATACAACCGCACGTGGGTTTAGTACATGCAGGACACAGCCATGCTGCAGGACGAGATTCTGCGGCTTAAAAAGAAGAAAAACGCAATTATTCTCGCGCATAACTACCAGCGCCCTGAAGTCCAGGACATCGCTGACGTTACTGGTGATTCCCTGGAACTCTCTCGCGCTGCGGCGACTATGGACGGCGAGGTCATTGTTTTCTGCGGGGTTGATTTCATGGCAGAAACTGCAGCCATTCTTTCCCCGGAAAAAATGGTCCTGTTACCCGCCCCGGATGCCTGCTGTCCAATGGCCGGGATGATTTCAGCAGCAGAGCTCAGGTTTGCCCGCACCCGGCATCCCGATGCAGCGGTAGTATGTTATGTGAATACGACCGCTGATGTCAAAGCAGAAAGCGACATCTGCTGTACTTCGGCAAATGCAGTAAGCGTCGTAAATGCAGTCCGGGAGAATACGGTTATCTTTGTCCCGGATAAAAACCTCGGGAAGTACGCGGCACGGTTTACCAAAAAGACCATTCTTCCCTGGGAGGGATTCTGTCTTGTCCACGATCGTTTTACAGTTTCAGATATAGCAATCGCAAAACAGGCTCATCCAGACGCGGTCGTGCTTGTCCACCCGGAGTGCCGGCCTGAGGTCATCGATCTCGCGGATCATGTCGCAAGCACATCTGGAATTATCCGACATGTCAAATCTGCACCAGAAAACGAGTTTATCATAGGCACGGAAATCGGTATCATGCACCGTTTGGCAAAGGAGTGCCCGGGCAAACGGTGTTACCCGCTTTCGGAAAAAGCCATCTGCACGAATATGAAAAAAACCACTCTCGTGCATGTCCGGGACGCATTAGAAACGTCTCAACCGGTGATCAAGGTACCAGTGGAGATCGCGGCCCGAGCCCGTGATGCCATTGAACGCATGCTCGCGCTTTGAGAAATATCTACCCCATATAGAGGATTATTATTTCATAGCCTGCATAGGTTTCATACAACTATAAGAGGAATGAATCTATGTCCGACAACGAAGAAGACCTTCATATAATCGAGGCAGTGGGACGATCAAAGATTATCATAAGAAACGGAAATGTTGCTGAAGTTTCCGTTTCACGACTCCGAAACTGCCCGCTTGCAAAAAAATTTGCCCGACCGGTGAACGATATTACTCCGGATGAGGTAAAGGCAAACATCGAACACCGGATGGATTCGTGGGGCATGTGCACACCGCACCGTAAAATCAGCGGGACTGTCGATTTTGTAGGTTTCGGCGCGTCAGAGTTGATAAGCTCCGGTATCCTTTCAGGAAGCCTTGACGCTGCAGTTCTTGCGTGTGACGGTGCCGGGACCGTAATCGTGACAAAGCCCGAGATGGTGCAGGGAATAGGCGGCAGGATGTCAGGACTTGTGAGCACATCACCGCACCATGATGAGATGGACCGCATCGAGCAGGCCGGCGGGATCATCCTTGATCGGGCCAAGGCAACCATAGATCCGATCCTCGGTGTCGCTAAGGCATATAAGAAGGGATTTACCCGTGTAGCCGTAACGGTGGCTTCAGCAGATGCAGCTGTTACGATCCGGACGCAGTTTCCGGATGCATTTATTTTCGGGGTGCATATGAGCGGTATCACAGAAGAGGATGCCAACAAAATTGTCGGGGTCGCAGATATCGTAACTGCCTGCGCCTCGAAATGGATCTGGCAGATCGCAGGAGCAAAGGCGCTTCTTCAGGCTGGCACCGCGGTGCCGGTCTTTGCGATCACAAAACAAGGAAGACAGCTCATCCTCGATAAGATCGCACTATCAGACAGACCAGTGCTCGTATCGGGATCAAAACTTCCGGTCTACGGTCCGGAACTTCCCGATCCGCTGCTTTAAACAGATGAAAGGAGTTTTTACTGGATTTTTTTAGGTTCCCGCAGGAATCCTTTACACTCTTTTCTTTAAGGATCATTTCATCAACCGGTACGCGCCCCGGGGCACCCGGATGACGAAACGGGCCCCTTTACGGTACTCACCATTTTCCGTTATCCCAATCCTCGTGATTGCAAGGATTTCGCGGGTCAGGAAAAGACCCAGCCCGGTGTTTTTGCCAATACCCCGGGAAAATATCCGGGATTTATCGTTACCCATGATACCGATCCCGTTGTCCTCAAAATAGAGCAGTAGTTCCGTACCATCCATAGCACCATAAAGCCGGATCTTGGTGACTCCTTCCCCGTAACGGAACGCGTTATCAAACAGGTTATAGAAAACTTTCTCAAGCATAGGGTCTGCATAGATCTCAAGATCGCCAGTCTCGCATACAAAGGAGATGGTATCAATGAACTGGGCATAGGCTCGTGCTGCGGTGGCTCCGATATGTTGCCAGAGGGGAGACTTGATGCCAAGATCATCATAGGCCCGGGTAAATTCGATCTGGTTGCGGATCGCGACCAGAGCTTTTTCCTGCTTTTCCATGAGATCGCGGGTTGCTGCATCAACTTCACGGTCCTTGATGATTTCATGGTACCCCAAGATAACTGCAAGAGAATTGAGAACGTCATGACGAGTTACACCGATCAATAAGTTGAGCTTAACGTTTGCAATCCTGAGAGCATCGCCAATCTGCTGGATACCGGTAAGGTCCCGGATGGAGAGAATAAGAACCAAACGGCCCTTGAGGGTGAAATAGGCAAGCGCAATATCTGCTGGAAAAACCATGCCATCTTTTTTCCGGTGGTATCGCAGGGCAACCCGGGCGACTTTCTGGTCAAGTACTTCCTTTGTTTTCTCTGGTTCGGCGGATAGATCCAAAAGTGTCATCTGGAGCATCTCATCTCGGGAATGCCCGTAGAGATCGGAAGCGGCTTGGTTCAGATCGAGAATGGCCCGTGTTTCTACATCCGCCAGAATAAGGGGATCGTTTTTTGCTTCAAAGATATTCCGGTACTTCTCTTCGCTTTCGTGGAGTTCCCGGGTAGTCGAAATAAGCGCAAGTTCGGCGTTTTTGCGCCCGGATATATCCTGGAGAACAGCTATTACTCCTATGATATCCCCTTGATGACTCGTGAGAGGGGATGCAATGCCGTGCACCCAAATTGAACTCTTCTTTTTTATCCCAAGATTAACCGGGATATCAGCTGTCTCGATCGTCTCTCCTGATAGCGCGCGTTCGAGCGTGTGAGGAATCTCTGTATCCTCTGCAAGTGGGAAGCACTCATCCAGTTTTTTCCCAATAACGTCACCGGGTGCAAATCCGGTTATTTCTTCCATGAAAGGATTCCAGAGAGTGATACGCAGACAAGTATCAAATGCAATGATTCCTTCATGGACATCAGTGATCACCTGTTTCAGGAACTCTTCTGAGTCCCTGACCATACGTTCGATCTCAGCACGTCGCTGTTCACTTATGACGAGCTCGTTGTAGTTCTGGCGCACCTCTTCCTCGGTCGCAGTCAGCTGTTCGAATGCGGCAGAGAGTTCGTCATGTTTCTTTTTCAGCTGCTCCTCAGCTACCTTACGTTCTGTTATCGGCCGGGTTGTAGTAACCACTCCGTCAACGCCATCAACTCCGGTAAGATTGTTGGCGACGGACTCAACCCAGAGATACGTCCCATCTGCCTTAAGTATACGGAATTCAGAGGGGATCCCCGTATTCATTCCCCGATAAACAGCATTCAGATCCGACTTGATGCGGTCCCTGTCCCCCGGGTGAATATAGTCGAGGGGATCCTTTCCATTCAGTGATCCTAGAGGATATCCCAGAATTTTAGAAGATGAAGGAGAATCATAAGCAATTCTCCCATAAGAATCGAGGATGCGGATAATATCAGATGCATTCTGGAAGATCGCACGGTATCGCTTCTCGGATTCCTGATGCGCGTGTTCGGCCCGGGACCTCCGGACAATCTGGCGGATCTTCTCGGCGAGTTCTGCAAATTGCACACGCGAACTACCGCCTTTCTGGAGATAAGAGTCAGCACCACCATTGATTGCTTCAATGACGACCTCTTCCCGGCCCTTCCCGGTGAAGATGATGAACGGCACGGTATTTCCCTTTTGTCTTACCGTCTGCAAAAAGGTAATCCCGTCCATACCGGGCATTGCATAATCTGATACTATGGCATCGTAGGTTTGATCCTGAAGAAACCCAAGAGCTTCCTTTGCGGAATGTGACTGACTGACGTTGAATTCCCCGGTTTGTTCAAGGAACAACCGTGTGATTTCAAGCAGGTCGGGTTCGTCATCAACAACCAGAACATGGATCACAGGGAATACCTACCAGATATAATCGGGTTGTCGTATACGTTATTAAACAATTTCTCTTCAGGGAAAGCACCCGTTTTTGCAAAAAACAGAATGACGGTCATTGTTGACCCGCTTTGGCAGACTGTTCACTCGTAGGAACAACAGAGACTACGCTGCCGGGAATCTTTCCTTCCAGAGAGGTTTTAAGCCGGTCGCTAGTATCCTGGACCGTTCCCATGTTCAGCCCGGGATCAAAGCCAAGGAAGATATCGATATAAATCTTACTGCCGGAGCGTCGCGATCGGACACCATAAAACCCGGTATATTCTTTAAAGAACGCCGATAGTTCTTTCAGAATTACAATCTGCAATTCTTCTTCAAGGGTTTTATCAAAAAGATCGGGAAGAGATGATGATATCTCCCGGAAACCCGCTATGAGAAGGAAACCGATAATGATAAAGGATACTACCGGGTCAATATAGACAGCCCAGGAGTAAGCAATAAAAGCAAAAGAGAGAACAAGGGACAGGAGAACCGCAATGTCAGCGAATGACTTTGCCCGTCTCAGCCGCCACTGTGCTTCCATTATAGGCGAAGGGTCAACAAGGGAGATCCGGTAGTTTTTCTGCCAGAGGTACGTATCGATAACGGCAGAAATGATCATCAGGGGAACCGCGATAACCGTTCCAGCAACCTGGAGGGGTCCAGGAACGAAGATACGATGAAATGCGGTAAAAAAAATAATGATGATTGAAACCATCATAACAGCCCCGGTAGCGCTCCGGGTAAAAGTCTCAAATTTCCCCATACCATAATCGTAGGTGAACGTAGCACCTTTTTTCATCTTCCAAAGGATAATAAGCGCAAAAATAGTAGCAAGAATCTCGTTACCGCACTTCATAACATCGGCAAAGAGGGTAACAGATCCGGAAAGGATCACGGCGATTATCTCCGGCAACCAAAGGGCGATATCGCAAAAGAGGCTGATGATGACCGTTTTCTCTTTTGAGACAGATGCTTCCGTATTTCCACCTCCGTTCCCAACAAACGGTTCCATATGATATGGGACATATTATTACCTGAAGGCTAAAATGCAGATCGGTCAGCAGCGGAAAGACCAGTTAACTGCAAAAAAATTCATCGCTATCGCCAGATTTATTAAAAACACGTTATAATGTCCTATTAAAAAGGTGACACCGATGAAAAAATCCTTTTTAATAGGAGCAATGTGCTGTGCGCTTATGCTTGCAGCTATATTTCTGGCGGGATGTACTGAAAATTCATCGTCTTCCACGACCGAACAGACAACACTAATGACTACAGCTGCACCCACCGTTACTATGGTACCAACTATCTATGTGAATAGTACATCGAACGGGGCGACAGTGACCATCCCCACAAATGGGCAGGTCATCGTCAGATTAAACGAGAATCCGACAACCGGGTTCTCCTGGAACGCAACCGTTTCAAAAGGACTTTCGGTTATATCCGACACATTCTACCCTCCTGAAACCACCCTTGTTGGGGCGGGAGGATACCATGAATGGACCCTCGGAATGGAATCCCCGGGCACTTACACATTCAATGCAACCTATGTACGGCCTTGGGAGGGTCAATCACCGACTTCTGATACATTTAACCTGACGATTAAAGCAACACCGGAATAACCGGAATCACTCCCACAATACACTTTTTTCAGTCCATGTCCTAGAGGTCCCGACGTTTGAAAAAAATTCAAATGCCAGAACGCCCAGCTCAGTCAGAAAAAGCTTTCAAGAGTCTTCTGGCCTGATTTTACGGTATACCGTTCGAGAGCGGATTCAACCCGCTCTTCGGCAAAATCGTACCCGTCACAAAGCATCTTTTTTATCTTTTCGGCGTCAGGGTGCCCCCACACGAGTGTATAATCCGTTGTAACTGGGGGACGCAGGAAGAGATTGAGTACCGGTTCCGGATCAAAGTCAGGGCATTTCTCTGCAATTTTTTTTGCAAATTCCCCTTTCTTCACGATTTTCAGGCCGGTTTTAGCGCCGACACCTTCAATACCCGGGTTGAAGTCTGTACCGACAAGGATTCCCACTTGGATCAATTCCTCCCGGGTCAGTTTCAGGCCGGCAAGTACTTCATCAAGTACAATTCGTTCGGGGTTGACCGAAATAACCCGGCCCCGGATCTTGCGCTTCCCGCTGACCGTAAGATTCCGAACCAGCAATGGTGCTCCAAAAAGGAGTGTGTCGTAATCCTGCGAGACTGCGTATAGTGCATCACCTCGCTGTACCATGAAAGCAGCCTGCGATTCGCCTTCCCCGGCAGATTGAACATAGGGGATCCCCATGAGATCGAGCAGTTCTTTTGAGGTCTTGATGATGGTCTCGTCCACACGGGTTGATGACCGGGCCTGCCGGTACGCCTCCTCCTCATCGCCCTTTTCCAGCGCCTCTTTCCACTTTTCCCCGGCATCGTCACGGATTTTGCGGCGTACAGCAATCGTCGCATTCTTGAGATCGGGGGGTTTTCCATCAAAAACAAAGGCCGGCTTTATACCTTTCTCAAGGAAATTAACCATCCGGAACAGGATACCGGAGAGGTGAGAGGTTACCCGGCCTTTATGATCCATCAACGGTGTCCCGTCAGGCTGACGGATGATGGTTAAAAACTGGTAGAGTGCATTGTTGGCATCGATTGCAGCAACCCCGGAAAGGCCATCCCATGTTACCGGATTCTTGTATTCAGCGATGATATCCCGGAGCGCGACACCCATTGCCTCTTATCTCCTATAAAAGCAGTTTGTTCCTAGATCTTATTTGTATGCACGTTTCGAGATTTCAGCCACAAGTTCATCCAGATGGGCAGTAGTCTGGTCGTACTTCTGGTTCATACGGCCGGAAATCTCCTCAAGGTTTGAACGCAGCATCCGCTCCCGGGTGATTACATTCTTTTCAAGGTTCCGTACCTTGATCTGGAGCGACAGGAAAAGGCCGCCGAGCGCAAGCATCATAAGAGCTGCGGCAATGGCTATTGTAACGTCCTGCCAAAACCTCAATATGAGAAAGATGGTCGAGATGACCATGACTGCCGTAAGGAGAATGTCAGGAAGATACTCGGGAATGTCCATGCTTTTAGATGATGAGAGCACACATCATTAAGCTAACTATCCTTTCGGAGACATTCTCATGGACACCAGTAGTGTAAAGAAATTCATCCCGTTCCTTGTGATACCCGCATTCCTTGTCATCGTGGAGCTGGGTTCGCTTGCCCTTTCGCTCCCGGTCCAAGCAGCCGGCCTTTCGGCATTCCAGAATCCCCAGTCCCTTGCTGATCCCCTTCTCTTTCTTGCGATGATCCTCGGTTTTACAGCCGTTCTTCTTGTTTTGATCAAGTACGGCCTGAAGAACGTGATCGTATGGGTGATTGGGGCCTCTATTTTTTTCACGTTTGTATATACTTTTATGGCAATCGTCCCGACTGTAATAGGACCCGGAGATACCCAGATAGCGGTCATGATCGCCCTTTCCGTAATTGCCACTGCTCTCATGTATTTATACCCGGAATGGTATGTGATTGATGCCCTAGGTCTCATCCTAGCAGCGGGGGTCGCCTCAATCTTTGGCGTTTCACTTGGCACGGTTCCGGTTATCCTACTTCTCGTTATCCTTGCAGTCTACGATGCGATCTCTGTGTACAAGACAAAACACATGATCACCCTTGCAGAAGGGGTCATTGACCTGAAAACACCAATCCTTTTTGTCATACCCAAAAAACGCAGTTATTCGTTTATCAAGGAAGGAATTGGGAAAATTGGAGAGGGGGAGGAACGCTCCGCGTTTATCATTGGTATGGGGGATTTGATCATACCCTCGATGCTTGTTGTATCGGCGAACGTATTTACCGGGGGAGTGAAATATTTCGGATTTGTTAACCTGCCGGCGCTTGGGGCTATGATCGGTTCTATCGCCGGTCTTGTCATCCTGCTCTACTTTGTCACGTCAGGACGCCCGCAGGCTGGCCTGCCCCCATTAAATGGCGGGACTATCCTCGGGTTTCTCATCGGCTGGATGCTCATCGGCTTTGTGTGAGAGTTCCCAAGCCTTACGGTGCAGGAGCAGTTGCGCCAGCACCGCATCCACACCATCCCGGGTTTCCGTAGACATTGAGAGGTATTCTGGCTGCACGATGATATCCGATTTATTGGCGACGATGATAAGCGGAACCTTCACCATGTCCTTTACCTCGGCGAGGAGACGCAGCTGCACTTCCATAGGATACCCGCAGTGCTCTGATGGGTCGAGGATAAAGAGAATAACACTTGCCACATTCATCATGGCGGAGAGAGCCTGTCGTTCGATGGGGTTTCTCTCCTCTGCCGGACGATCAAGAATCCCGGGGGTATCCACGAACTGAATGCGATTTCTACCCTCCATACGCATGCCCACGATCACGCCTTTTGTGGTAAACGGGTAGGACGCGATCTCAGGGGTCGCTGAAGAAACAAGCCGGATAAACGAGGACTTCCCCACATTGGGGTACCCTGCGATTACAATGGTGAACGCATCCTCGATATGGGGCAGCTTCCGCAGGGTGTTTCTCACTTCATTTAAGAAAAGCAGATCCTTGTCTATCTGGTGAACCATGGAGGCAAGCCGGGCGACTGCCCGTTTCCTGAGGACAAGTGTCTCTGATGATTTCCTGGACTGTATAGCAATCTCGTGGCCTACCATTTTAGTGTGTTTTGCTGCCCAGCCAACAGCCCCAAGTGACTGTTTGATTCTATCAATCCCGTAGAGGATCTCCGCCATCTCCCGGTAAAATTGCGGAATCTCTTCAAACTCCGGAAATCCCCGTATGACATAAACCAGCCTATCGTGGATGGCAGCACCAACGGCCCGCACAAACTCTTCGTTTGCCCGGTCCTTATTGAGTTTCTCTTTCATCTTCTTTGCTGCCCTGCGGAAACTCCGATCAAGGATCTCATCCGCAGTGGGTACAGTAGGCATCCGTTCGAATTCCACTTAAAACTCCAACCTATATATCCATAGAGCGTGATACGTCTTATCGTTATGGAGCTGTCCCTGATCCAGAAGGATATTCTCATCACTCTTATCACCCTCTATCACCAACAGTCCCATTCTATAAAGGGTGAGGAGATCGCTGATATGATTCTCCGGAACCCGGGTACAGTTCGCAACCAGATGCAGTCCCTCAAGGCGATTGGCCTCGTGGATGGTGTTCCCGGCCCAAAAGGAGGTTACATCCCTACGCAGCTGGCGTACAAGGAACTCAACCTGAGCGTTTCCGAAGGGGATTATGACGTACCGATCAGCCGTGACGGTGAGAAGATCAAGGGGGCACATGTCCAGGAGATCGATTTTACCACACTCTGCCATCCCGATATATGCCACGCGGTTATAAAGCTCGTCGGGAGCGCGAAGATCTTCGAAATTGGAGACAAGATTACTATCGGCCCAACACCGGTGAACAAGCTTCTGATCCGGGGAGAGGTTTTCGGTAAGGATGAGTCCACGCAGTCACTCCTCATTGCCACTTCCGAAATGATCTCGCTCCCCAAACAACCAATAAAGGCCTACATGAGCACACCACTCAAGGCACTCTCGATTACCCAAACTATCAGGGATGCAGTTACCCTTTTCAGCCGTCACCACATCCATGGTGCCCCGGTCCTTGAGGGGGACCGCCTCGCCGGTATTGTCACTATGAGTGATATTGCAAAAGCTCTTGATCGCAACTTGTCTCTTGACACAACCCTGCCATCGATAATGACTCACGACGTAATCCAAGCCCCATCTGACATCAAGCTCTTTGATGTGATCGGACGCTTCAAGGAACGCGAGATCGGACGGCTGGTAGTAACTGAGAACGGAAAACCGGTGGGAATCCTTACCCAGTCCGATATAATCCGGGTCTTTCCTTCGCTCTGATACTTCCTGCCCTTTATCGGATTTAATTTATGTTCCAGGAAAAGCGTGTCAATTTACATGCTCCGGGCGAAAAAAGAACGAGAAAGTCGGATTCAATTCTCAAAATAACCTGTTATCCCCCGCATTTCAGAACACTTTATATATTTATACATCGTCATTTTTTTTATGACTCGTACGTTTGCCCGCAGCCTTTCGCGAAAAAAGATCATGAGCAACGATGGCAAGCTCATTGGAACGCTCAAAAACCTCAGGGTTGATTTCGATTCCGGGCAGGTCCTTGATCTGATTGTTCACCCGGACCAGTCCTTTGTCACCGATGGTTACACCTTGGAAGATGGCAACCTTCTGGTTGTCCCCTTTGAGGCTGTAAAAGACATCAAGGACTATATAGTCGTCGACCGTTACCTTGCGCGAAGGTAAGATCTATATTTTTTTGTGGCTTGTACAAAGCCCTTCCCGTACGCTTCTTCCATAACGTCAGATGCTGCCATTTTTGTTGCCGGGTGGGCATTGGCAATCGTGACTCCTCTGCCAGCCCATTCAAGCATCTGAACATCGTTGATACCATCACCGATTGCAAAAAAGTCTTTTGGAGAAATGCCCATATCATGCGCAAGGTCAAGAAGGGCGGTTCCCTTACTGATGCCTTCGG
>Ga0326728_10008656_pt1 | contig 25092 bp, 24 predicted proteins | sample MB3enrmetagenome_FD_207602 | JGI IMG/M metagenome (GOLD analysis project Ga0326728, IMG submission 207602) | Lab enriched peat soil microbial communities from McLean, Ithaca, NY, United States - MB31MN | ecosystem: Environmental > Terrestrial > Soil > Wetlands > Peat | place: USA: New York... | reverse complement strand
ACCAGTTTTCTGGTTCGGCTTTCTCGCTCGGTGGACACCGAGCGAGTCAGGAACGAATAATGATGAATTACGATGCTCGGCGGCGTAATCGCAGACTGCCGAGAAGCGCGCCGACACCCAGCAGTAACAAGCCGGCGGTCGCCGGCTCAGGAACACTTTCTGCCAAGGCGACCATCAGGTAATACCCATTGTAGTTCACGCCCGAGATTGTCATGGGGTTGCCCGGCTGGAGCTGCAATTGTGTATCCACGTTTGGGTTAAACGGGTCAATGGTGTCGAGCGTCAGCGAGTCGCCCAGATCGAATGTTCCGTTGCCTTGCACATCATTCCAAGTGAGGCCCGTCAGAGTCAGCGCATGCCCAATAGACGGGGACATCTCGATCTCGCTCTTGTCGCTGGTGGGGTAGATGCCCAGTTCCACGTCTTCATTCGTCTGCAACATCTGGAGAAGGAAACTCACCGTCGGGTTCGCGTTCGTGTCCCACACCGGACGACTACCCGCGGCCGAGAGCGATTCCATTCCCTCGAAGGTTATTTTGCCGGGCGCGAAGGTGTTGAGGTAACTCACCTTGCCGCCGATCCAGTTTGCAATGGACGTTCCATTGGTTACATCAGTATTCATGTATGACGCGCCCGCCAGCAAATCCGCGGCATTTACCCAACTTCCTTGCCCTCCCTGCAACACCGGGTTGCCGAACGCGTCGTTCCCCAAAATCGACTGGTACTCATTCTGAAGGAAAATGAACGAGTTCATGGTGGCCGTCGGGACGCAACTATTCGTGCCCAACCCCGGCGACACCGTGCTTTCATCAATAGTTCCGAAATCGTTTAGGGTCTCTTGAACGTGGTAAATAGTGGCCCCAGCTCCGTACACGCTCAACGAGATGACAGCCATGATGGCCAGAGTCCTTGCCGCAAACCGGCCGATGGTCAAAAGGGCACCAGCGAGTTGTTTGGATGTGTTTTTCATAATTGATTTTTTCTCAACTGATTTTCTGTTTTTACTACAGCTAGAAGATAAGAGTACTCTCCTGGCGATTACTTGAACAGTCGGCTGTTCAGGGGACACCTTGAAATGGGTGGATTTCCGGCCGGCGAATTTTTTAAAGGTCGCGCAACGGGCAGCGTCCAGCGGCCCGGCTGGCACAGATGGGAGGCATGGTGCTTCCGGGCGCGACGGTCAGCGCAAGGAATTCGTCTATGACGCGCAAGACCAGTTTCACCCGGTCGGTAACCGCAAGCTTGTGATACAAACGCTCACAATGCGTGTGGACCGTATAGGGCGAAAGCTTGAGGTCGTTAGCAATGGTGAATTCGGTATGATCATCGAACACCTCGCGCACAATTTGAAGCTCACGTCCTGACAATTTCAAGCTGCGTGCGATTTCTCCCCACGCCTGCTCGGAAAACATGGCGGCGCCTAAAGGACATCGCAAGTTATGGTCCACCCTTGGGTTGGCCTGGCCAACCGGACAGACATTCGCTTCGCTCATTACGGGCCTTCTAGCGTGGCCTGACCTTCCGAGTTCATGGCCACTTTCAGAAGTCTCAAGCCCACCCAACTTCGCTTCTGAACCTTTTAAAGCTGCGGGTCTTGGCAGGGTAACCAATTGCCCAGCCTTGTTTAAATCTTACTCATTTTATAATTATTTAGTCAATTAATTTTACTTTTTATATCATGTTGTAAATCAACGATAGCTAATTGATTTAAGAAATATTCCGCCATTTTCGTCTTGTTAGCAGGAAAATTATTTCTGGAACAAGACAGCGTTTTCCGCCATGTTGCGCGGCCTGTTAATTTATGGATGTTAAACTTCCCAAGCTGGGTGAAGGCGCCGATTCCGGCGTCGTGGTCAATGTTTTTGTGAAGGAGGGCGACCGGGTCGCCAAAGGCCAGCCCATCATCGAACTCGAAAACGAAAAGGCAGTGGCTTCGATTCCCTCCACCGCCGCCGGTGTGGTCGCAAAAATCCACGTCAAACCCGGCGAAAAAATCAACGTCGGTCAACGTTTGCTGAGTTTGAATGAAAGCGGCCAACCATCGTCCGGACCTCGACCCGCGGCCAAACGCGCGCCGGCACCGGCAGTGCCGGAACCTGCGGTTGTCGAGGACGAGGACGAGAACGAGGAGGAACAAGCAGTTCCAAGCGCTGCACCGGTCGCGTCGCCATCGGTTCGGAGAATCGCGCGCGAACTGGGTATTGATTTGTCCAAAGTACGCGGTAGTGAACTGGGTGGACGCATCGTCGTCGGCGACGTGCGCACTTACATTCAGCGACTAATTGCGGCGGCGGCGAAAGGCAAACCGGCTGGTGGCGCGCACGGAATGACGCGCCCTGCCATTGCCGAGCGGATTGATTTTTCTCGATGGGGACCGGTGACGAAAAGGCCGCTGACGCCGTTGCGCCAGGTGATTGTGCGGCGAATGTCGGAAAGCTGGAATGCCGTTCCGCGGGTCACGCAGTTCGACGAGGCGGATTTCACGCAACTGAACGCGTTGCGCAAAAAGTATGCGTCAAAATATGAAAAAAAAGACGTGCGGCTGACACTGACGCCGCTGGTGCTCAAGGCGCTGGTTGGGACCTTGAAAAAACATCCGATTTTCAATGCCAGCCTCGACGAAACAGCGGAGGAGATTGTCATCAAAGAGTATTATCACATCGGCATTGCTGTGGATACGGAACAGGGCTTGTTGGTACCGGTCATCCGTGACGTGGATAAAAAGTCCGTGCTGGATTTGTCCAAGGAATTGGAGCAACTCGCACAAAAGGCGCGTGAGCGAAAAGTGTCCGGTGATGAACTCAAGGGCGGCACGTTCACCATTTCCAATCAAGGCGCCATTGGCGGCACGCATTTCACGCCGATAGTGAACAAACCCGAAGTCGCGATTCTCGGCCTCGGGCGCGGTGCGATGAAGCCGGTCGCCCGTGACGGCAAGGTGGAAGTTCGCATGATGACGCCACTGGCATTGTCCTATGACCATCGGGTGATTGACGGCGGCGAAGCGGCAAGATTCATCACCGACCTTGTGCGAGCATTAGAAGATTTTGATGAAAAAACTATCAAGCTGTGAGGCAAACGGAGTGTTGGAGTGCTGGAGTGATGAAAAGAGGAGCGCATTGCTCAATACTCCGCCACTCCATTACTCCATTACCCCAATCTGCTTATGGCAATGAGTTATCGAAATAAAAATCGTGGTTATCAACAATTGCGCGTGTGGCAGGATGCGATTGATTTCTACGTCGCCTGTTGCCGGGTGTTCAAGGCCTTTCCATACGACTTGCGGCGCGTAGCCTCCCAAGGTATCGCATCGGCAGATTCCGTGCATCGCAACATTGCGGAGGGCTACTGCCGTCGTTCGATTCGAGAATACTTGCAGTCATTGAACTATGCGCTCGGTTCGCTGGGCGAGAGTGTTTCCGGTTTGATCGCCTATCGCCGGGCTGAACAAATCGCTGAAAACGATTTTGGGCCGCTAGACAGCCTTGCATTCAAGCTGGAAAATGGCCTTTTGAAGCTGGTTGAAAGCCTCGAACGCAAGGAAATGCAAGGCGATTGGATTGACCATCTGGTTCTTAAAGAAAGCAACGTCACCTACGGCGGCGGCGCGTAAACAATACTCCAAATCTCCATTACTCCAACACTCCATTTTTTCATGGACACTATCAAAACAGAAATCGTGGTTGTCGGCGCGGGGCCGGGCGGTTACGCGGCGGCGTTTTACGCGGCGGACCTGGGCAAAAAGGTCATTCTCGTCGAACGCGAGAAGCGGCTGGGCGGCGTTTGTCTGAATCGTGGTTGCATCCCGTCCAAGGCGCTGCTTTACGCGACGCACCAGATTGTCAACGCGCGCGAGTCGGCGCATCGCGGCATCACCTTTGCCGAACCCAAGGTGGATTTGGGGAAACTCCGCGCGTGGAAGGAATCCATTTTGGAAAAGCTCAGCGGCGGTGTGGCCACGCTGGCCAAAATGCGCGGGGTGCAGGTCATTCAAGGCCGCGGTTATTTTGAGGGCTCGCAAACGCTGCGCGTCGAGACGGGACGGGGGCAGCAATTTATCCAATTTGAACAGGCAATTCTGGCAGTTGGCTCCTTGGCTGCGATGCCCAAGGCCTTTGACCTGGGCAATCCGCGCGTGATGACCTCGACCGAAGCGCTGGAAATCGAGGACATTCCCGAAAATCTGCTCGTCGTCGGCGGTGGTTACATCGGCATGGAAATGGGTACGGTCTATGCCGGTTTGGGCAGCAAAATTGTTCTGGTGGAAGCGCTCGACAGCATCCTGGTCGGTGCCGATCCCGACTTGGCGCGGCCCGTGGTGGCAAATGCGAAACGCGCGTTCAAAGAAATCCGCCTGAAAGTGAAGGTCGCCAAAATGGCTACTGCGGGGAAGCAAATCAAAGTCGAGATGGAATACGACGGCCAGAAGCTTTCCGAGTTGTACGATCGCGTACTGGTGGCAGTCGGGCGCGTGCCGAATAGCGCCGATCTGGGCCTGGAAAACACCAAGGTCGAACTGGACGAAAAGGGTTTTGTCAAAGTCAACGAACGCCAGCAGACCAACGACCCGAACATTTACGGCATCGGCGACATTGCAGGCGGCATTTTATTGGCGCACAAGGCGCACAAGGAAGCGCGCATCGCCGTTGAGAACATCCACGGCGAGGATGTCGTGTTTGAAAACGTTGTCATTCCCGCTGTGGTGTTCACTGACCCGGAACTGGCCTGGTGCGGTTTGACCGAGGCCGAAGCCAAGGAACGCGGCGTCAAATATGAGGTGGCGAAATTCCCGTGGGCAGCGTCGGGGCGCGCCCTGTCCTTTGACCGCACGGATGGCGTGACGAAGATGATCATTGATCCGGAAACGGAACGCGTGTTGGGCGTCGGCATCTGCGGCGCGGGGGCGGGCGAATTGATTGCCGAAGCCGTACTGGCGATTGAAATGGGCGCTACGGCGGAAGATATCGCGTTGAGCGTGCATCCGCATCCGACTCTGTCGGAAACGCTGATGGAATGCGCCGAGGCATTTTACGGTTATGCGACCCACACCATATCGAAGAAGCGCGAGTAATTTTCGCGGTTGAAAGCGGCGACCAAAGGGGTAGAATCAATTCCCAGTGCGGGGTGTAGCGTAGCTTGGTAGGCGACGTGCCCACTGCCGGAGTCATCTTGGATCGGTTCCTGCACCATGTCCAGGTCATCGCCATCACTGGCAAAAGCTATCGCGTCAAGGACACGCCGGCAGCCAATGGGGAGAGCAAAAAGCAGCGTAAACCCAACGAACCTTCGACTGCCAGGGCCGCGAGCTAGGGCTCGGCAGCCCGGCCTTGGCTTGTTTTATCTGGCAGCCGAAAGTCCTTGATCGAACCAAGCAAAATGGTATGGATCCAATGTCTCTGGGTGGGGGATTTTAACCCGCGAAATGACAATTGACAAAGCCGGTTTCGCTCTCGCAGATTAAAGCTGACCCGATTTTGAAGGAAATGGCGCTGGTGAAACAATCACGCCTGTCCGTGATGCCGATTACTGGCGCGCTGTTCAGCCGGCTGCTGGCATTGGCGGAAACGAAGGTTTGACGGGGACATTCGGAAGGGACTTTGCGGTTTGGGCAGCGCGGCGGTTGTTGTTGTGATCGAGCCATGCGGCCCAGGGAAAGAGCAGGGCGATAACCAGAAGGCCGATGACCGTTTGTGCCGTGTCGGAGAGCGCAAGCATTTGAATGGCAGTGCTCGCCGCAATGACCAACGGCAGATGCATGGAAAACACAGCCAGTGAATGCCGCCCCAAAAGTGCCGGTGCCGCCAGGACGCGGGACGACAAGTGCGGGTTCCACGCCAGCAACACGACGGCCCATGCCGCAAAGTTCAGCAGCCGCAATGGTCCCAATGTCCATTTGTCCATCCAGAGAAAGAGATTGGGATTCCACCACGCTTGGGGCCAAAGCCCGTGTCGCGTCAGCAGACCCACCAGAACGATGGCTGAAGCCGGTGCCGCCAGGCCGATGCGGAATTGGGGTTTGATAAGCGGATGACGCAGCGAAGTTTCTCCGATAGCTACCCCGCAAACCCAGAGAAACTGCCAGGCCAGAAGATTGAAGGAACCTAGGGAAAGTGATTGTAATGAGTCACCGATGAGGCGGGTTTCCAGTTTGCATTGTACCGCGAGCCACCCCAGCGCCGAGATGGTCAGGACAATACCCCACCCGTGGCGGCGCGCGATCGCCAGCATGAAGGGCGTTAAGCCGAGAAAAATGACGTACAGCGGCAGAATATCGAACAGGGGCGGTTGATGCAGCAGCAACGGCATCAGCAGCAAGGCACGCCAGGGATGGAGGAGAAAATCATGAAAATGGTTGGCCAGCGGCATTACCTGGCTGGCAAACGCCCACGCCACCAGCACAATAGGCAGCAACACTGCCAAATGGACGCAATAAATCCACCCGGTGCGGTGCCAGATGCGGCTGGACATGACCTGCCAGCCCGATTGCCAGTAATTTTTTCCATAGACCAAACCGGCCAGACAGGCACTGAGAAAAATGAAACCTTCCGCCGCGCCGTTGTACCCCAGGGGTTCCTGCAGGGCATGCGATACCGGCGTGGGCACATGCACCGCCGCCATGAGGATCAGGAAATAACCCCGGAGGGCGTCCAACCGCATGTCACGCGGCTTTTTCGCGCCTGGGGTTGGCAACTCCCAAGGCTGTTTTTCGACCTGCTTGTTTAACACAAGCTTATTATAAACCAACTGCGGCAGAAGCATACAGCTTTTGAGACGGATGACCAAGTTTTTGGTTTCAGCGAAATTCCAACGGAGCTTGACCGGAACCGTAAGAGGAGGTAATCAAATTGCTGAACTCCATTAAATTACTCCAAAAGGACCACAGATGACAGAATCAAACATGATTCAAATCAAGGATTCCACTGCCAACCCAGCTCCGTTGGGACTGCTTGGTTTCGGGATGACGACCGTGCTGCTCAACCTGCACAACGCCGGCCTTTACGAACTCAATAGCATGGTCCTGGCCATGGGAATTTTTTACGGCGGCCTCGCTCAGATCATTGCCGGCACCATGGAATGGAAAAAGAACAACACCTTTGGGACCACGGCATTTACTTCCTACGGCTTGTTCTGGCTTACGTTGGTGGGATTGATTGTCCTGCCCAAAATAGGTTTGGGTGCCGCGCCCGACGAAAACGCTATGGCCGCTTACCTCGCTTCTTGGGGCGTTTTTACCGGCGTTATGTTTATCGGCACGTTGCGGTTGAATCGCGCCCTGCAATTCGTTTTCCTCTCGCTGGCGATCTTATTCTTCCTGCTGGCCTATTGCGAAATCGGTGGAGTCGGCCCCGGCTTTAAACACTTCACCGGCTACGAAGGAGTTATCTGCGGCCTGTCCGCGATGTATGCGGGCTTGGCGCAAGTGCTCAATGAACTGGCACGGCGCACGGTGTTGCCTCTTGGGCCGGTTCAAACGAGTTAATTCAAAACCAACAGACGGTTAGCCACGCAATTCTGTTCGTGCACCGTCGCCCAAAGTGGCGACCATGCGTTTGACCTGTGCGTGGGTGATGCAATACGGCGGCATCAGGACAATTACATTGCCGATCGGGCGCGTGAGCACGCCGTGTTTGGCCATCGCCTCGCAGACGCGGATGCCGGCGCGCTCGCGTAAATCGAACGGCTCGCGCGTCCGCCAGTTTTTCACCAGTTCAATTCCGGCAACCAGACCGACCTGCCGGATGTCGCCGACGTTCGGCAAAGCCCAAAGCGTTTGCAGCTCTTCATGCAGATTTTGTTCAAGCGCCCACCGCGCATGGATGGATTTTTTGGTTTGTAGAATTCCCAAACTGGCCAGCGCCGCCGCCGCGCCCAACTGATTGGCGGTGTAGCTGTGGCCGTGGAAAAAGGTTTTGAACTCCTCATATTTGCCCAGAAAGGCGTCAAAAATCTTCTGCGTCGTCAGCGTGGCCGCCATCGGCAGGTAACCACCGGTCAAGCCCTTGGCCAGACACAGAAAATCCGGCTGTACGCCCTCGTGGTGGCAGGCAAATAAAATTTCGGATTTCGGGATGCCAACGCGCCCAAACCCCGTCATCACTTCGTCGGCAATAAGCAACGCGCCGTGGTTACGGGCGATGTCAGCGGCCTGACGCAGCCAGCCCGGCGGCTGCGGAATCATTCCCCCCGCGCCTTGCATCAACGGCTCGAACACGAACGCGGCGTAGGGTTTCCTTTTTCCCTTTTGAGCGGAAAACTTTTGCTCAACTTTGCCGACGCATTCCCAGTTGCACTTCCGGTAGTCGCGCGCATCAGCACGTTCGGGCTTTGCTCGGTTGAATGGACAACGATAGCAATACGGCGCCATAACTTTGTCCGTCTTGAACAACAGCCCGGAGTAACTTTGATGAAACAAATCAATGTGACCGAGTGCGACCGCGCCGACAGTGTCACCATGATAGGCACCTTCGAGTGAAAGAAATTTCGGCTCTACCGCTCGCGAGGACATTCGCCCCACCGATTTGCCACGAACGCGCCGCGTGAATTCGTAGGCGAGTTTGAGCGCCACTTCCAACGCGGTGGAGCCGTCATCGGAGAAAAAAACCTTGTTCAATTGCAGATTGCGGATTGCGGATTGTGGATTAGCCGCTTTGACCAGCTTCGCTGCCAGCATACTTGCCGGCTCATTGGCCAGACCCAGCGCGGAACTGTGTGCGATTTTTTTTAACTGCCGCCGGAACGCCGCATTGAGCTTCGGATGATTGTGCCCGTGCAGATTGGTCCAGATGGAAGAGTTGGCGTCGAGATATTCACGGCCATGAACGTCGCGCAAGACCGCGCCTTTGCCTTCCACAATCACAATCGGCTCGTGTTGCAGCCAGTCGCGCATTTGCGTAAATGGATGCCAGAGAAACCGATGATCGAGTGTGGCGAGTTTGTGCATTCAGTTCAGTCCAAAGTCTAAAGTCCAATATCCAAAGTTTTAAGTGCGTGAATCAATTGCGAAATTTCTTCCGATGAATGGATTGCCGTCAAAGTCACACGCAAGCGCCCTTTTCCGCGCGCGACGGTGGGATAACGAATGGCGGGAACAAAAATCCCCTGCTTGCGCAGAGCGGCGGCGGCTTCGACGGCCTTAGACTCGTCACCGATAATAAGGGGAATAATGGCGCTGTGGATTGCTGATGGCCGATGGCCGATGGCCGATGGCATTTTGCCAACCTTTGCCCAAAGCGTTTTCCGCCGCGCTTCGCCGTCACTGGATTGAACAAACTGAACGCCGGCAGTAGCGGCAGCAGCGGCAGCGGGAACCGGCGCGGTGCTGAAAATAAAACTGCGCGCGCGATTCACGAGAAAATCAATCAGTGTGCGAGAGCCGCAAATGTAACCGCCGCTCGCGCCCAGAGCTTTGCCAAGCGTGCCCATTTGAACTTCGATCCGGTCCCTCACGCCAAGCTCTTCCGCGAGTCCGCAGCGATTCTTTCCGTAAAGTCCGGTTGCATGGGCTTCATCCACCATCAGCCAGGCACCGTATTTCTCCTTGAGCGTGGCGATTTCACGCAGCGGCGCGGCGTCGCCGTCCATCGAGAAAATGCTTTCAGTGATAATCAAAATGTGGCGAGTGGCGGGTGACGAGTGACGAGAATTTGCCGCAGCCCACTTCAGTTTATCTTCAAGGTCATCCAGATCGTTGTGGGCGAAGACACGGATTTTTGCGCCGCTGAGCCGGGCGGCATCCACGATGCAGGCGTGAACGAATTTGTCGAGAATGACGATGTCATCCCGGCCGAGCAGCGCGTCGATGGTCCCAATGGCTGTGGCGTAACCAGACGAAAAACTCAGCGCAGCCTCGGCGCCTTTGAAATCAGCAAGCGCTTCCTCCAGTTCATGATGCGGCGCCAGTGAGCCGCAAATCAAGCGCGACGCACCGGAGCCGGTCCCGAATTTTTCCACCGCCTTGATCGCGGCTTCCTTGAGCCGTGGTTCATTGGCCAGACCGAGGTAATCGTTCGACGAAAAATTCAGCAGCGTTTGGCCACCGATTTGGATGTGCGGGCCTTGCGGCGAATCCACGCGACGCAGTTCGCGGAACAAACCCTGACTGCGGAGGTCGGTGAGGCGCTGGTTCAATTCTGCGTCAAGTGAATTCACGCGCGAACTTTACGCCAGGTGATTGACGATTTACGAGCAAAAAGGCGGATAGTGTCTGATTACAGATCAGAATTTGCGGATTATTCCGGCGGCATTACCCAGTGCCCGTCAATCATGCTTTTGAGCACGGGACCGGAATGGGCGAGCACGGTTTCAAAAACGTCTTTATCTTTGCCAATGGCTGGAATTGTAATCAAATCGGCGAGGGCGTCTGGCGAAAGCTCGCCGATTTGCCCGTTCCGGCCCAGCGCCCGCGCGCCATTGACGGTGGCCATGCGCAGAATTTCCGCTGGAGAAATTGTTTGGTCAGCGGCGGCGAGAGCGCGCATTTCCTCGAACAGGCTCAGCTCGGGCGTTTGCTTTCCGATTTTACGAACCGTGGCCAGGCTGTCGGTGCCGAGGCAAAGGTTGGCGCCGGCGTTGGCCAGCCGCTCACGCCTGAACGGCGGATGGCGAAAATAGGCGTGGCTGCGCGGACAATGAACAACGTTCACCCGGTGCTTGCCGAGCAAGGTGGCATCGCCGCGGGCCAATACATTGGCGTGGACGGCGATTAAATTTTTGCCGAGCACCTGGTTGCGGGCAAGGTGTTCTACGGGCGAGCCGAGGCCGCAATCGGAATTGTCCCGTTGGTTGCGCCGGAGCCAGTCGAACATCTGTCCCCGCGCGTGAATAAACATCTCAGCTTCATCCTCGGATTCGGCCACGTGCGTGCACAGCAGCCAGCGGCGTTCCCGCGCCACCCGGGCGCTGTTCCGCAGCAATTCCGGCAGGGTGGAGTAGGGGGCGTGCGGTGAAAGTGAAGCCGGGCAGCGCGCGTGGGAAAGCGAGTCAATTTTTTTCACCGTTTCCTGCAGAATTTCCCCCGGGTTCCGCCGGGCGCGAATGCCGGTCATTTCGAGGAAGGAAAATACCCGCAGCGGCGTGGCATCCCAGACTTCCGGCAGGAGATCGGGCATGGCTTCGATGTCGGCGACGGTCGTGGTTCCGTTGCGCAACAGCATGTGCGCGCCCCGCAACCAGGAGTGCGCGTACTCGGAATAACTCCACTCGGCCTTGGCGGCGGTGATGAGTGGAATCCAGTCGGTAAAACTCTTGGGCGGCGGCAATTCGCCGGCCATGTTGGTGTAATCGAGGTGGCAATGGGCGTTAACGAGGCCGGGCAATAAAATTACTTCGCCCAGGTCAAAAATTTCCTCCCCGGTTTCCGATTGCAAATCGGCCCACAACCCGACGGCGCGAATGCGATTGCCCGCGATGAGCACCGCGCCGTTTTCAACGGGCGGCTGGGAAACGGGCAGAAGCGTTCGGGCGCGCAGAAGCATCAAATGGCGGATTCCTGACGGTGGGATTTGGTGCGGGCGGCCACTTTGTGTTTCTTTGCCTTCCGTTTGTTGTGCCGTTTTCGAATCTGCTGTTCGATTTTCCTCGTTACCCCGTCAATGGCCGCATACAGGTCGCTTTCCCGGTCTTCGGCGAACAGGTCCGGCCCGCGCACGGCCAGCCGCATGGAGCAACTGAATTGCTTTTCGGGAGCGCGCGTGTGGTCGTGTTCCAGTGTGACGCGCGCGTCCACGGCGCGGTGATCAAAATGGTCGAGTTTCTGCAGCCGGCTGAGTACGTGATCTTCAAGGGCTTTGGTCAGCGTGACATTGTGCGTTGAAAGAATCAGTTTCATGTCTCAAAGATGGATTTAATCGGCGGGAAAATCCAGTTTTTCTGCAAAAACCGGAGTGCCGCAGCGAATGTCGTGCCATTTTTTCTTGTACTTTGGCGATTCTGAGTTAAACTGATGTGACTGATGGTTCAAAGCTTACAACTGTCCGCGCGGCTCACTCAATCGCTGGTGTTGGCGCCCCAACTGCAGCAGTCGTTGGCCTTGCTGCAGGCGCCAACGCTGGAATTGAAGGCGCTGGTCGAACACGAATTGCAGCAGAATCCCGTGCTGGAAGAGGTTTCCTCGCCCGAACCCGACCTGAGCGACCGGTTGGTTGCGGAGGAAGAGGGGAACGACGCGCCCGCTGAACCCACGGAACCGCCGGAAACCAGTTCGGGCGACACGACACTGTTAAAAAACAGTGAACCCGCTGAAAACAGCGAAGCCGCGGTGGACGATTTCCAGGCGGAATTTGACCGTTTGGTTCAGCTCGACCAGGAGTGGCGCGATCATTTCGCGCAAACCAACATTCCCATCCGCCAGTCCGCCGAGGACGAGGAAAAGCGGCAGTTCATGTTCGATTCGCTGGCGGCGGGTACCACGCTGGCGCAGGTCTTGATGGATCAGGTGCGCGAAACGGATTTGAACGAGGAACAACGCCAAATCGCGGAATTGATCATCGGCAACATTGACGATTACGGCTACCTCAAGGCGACGGTCGAAGAAATATCCGCGGCCGCCAACCTGCCGCCGGAAAAAATTTCCGAAGTCCTGGAGGTCATTCAGACCTTTGATCCCCCGGGCGTGGGGGCGCTCGATTTGCGCGAATGTCTCATCCTGCAACTGAAGCGAGCCGGGCGCCAGGATTCCCTCGAATACCGCATTGTGCATGATTTCATGGAAGCGCTCGGCAAGCGCCGCATTCCGGAAATTGCCCGCGGCACCGGCTATTCGGTGGAGGAGGTCCAGGACGCGATTGGCCGCATCGGCCGCCTGGAGCCGCGGCCGGGCCGGGCCTTTTTGCCGGACACCGATCACTACGTTCTGCCCGAGGTTTTCGTACAAAAGGTCGGCAATGATTTCACCGTGACCACTAACGATGAGCACATTCCCCATTTACGCATCAGCAACGTCTACAAAGACCTGATGGCCCAAAGCGAAAATTCCGCCGAGGTGAAGAATTACATCCGCGAAAAAATCCGCGCCGGGAAATTTCTCATCAAGAGTCTGCATCAGCGCCAGCAGACCATCCTGAACATCGCCAAGGAAATTGTGAAACGCCAGCGTGACTTCATGGAAAAAGGTGTTGCCCATTTGCGGCCGTTGACGATGGCGCAGGTGGCCGAGGTGGTTGGCGTGCACGAGACCACCGTCAGCCGCGCCGTTTCCGCCAAATACATGCAGACGCCGCAGGGCGTGTTCGAGATGAAATTTTTCTTCACCGCCGGCCTCCAGACCGCCACCGGCGACGGCGTGTCCAACACCAGCGTCAAGGACATGATTGCCGAAATTTTCAAGAAGGAGGAACCCACCAAGCCGTTGTCAGACCAGGAGGTTGTGAAGATGCTCGGCGAAAAAGGCATCACCATCGCGCGCCGCACCGTCGCTAAATACCGTTCCGAGCTGAACATCCTGCCTTCGAACCTGCGGAAGGTTTATTAAACCGACCCAGTCGGGCCGGTTCACGCCTTGGGTTCCCGCTTGCCCCGCGATAGCCGCGGAATGATGAAGGGCGTGCTCTGTTGGTACCGGGCATACTCATCGCCGAATCTTAGTAACATTTCCTTCTCCTCGATGAGCTTGATATAGGCCATCAGGAGAAATGTAAAAAGAAGTACCGCCAGCATGGCCAGAAACGAAGCGGTATAGACGGCGATGCCGGAATAAAACAGTATTGCCCCCAACCCCATCGGGTTCCGGCAAAAGGAATACGGCTTGTCGGTCAGCAGCTTCTTGGTGGGCATGATGGGAATGGGTGTGCCTCGCGCATAACGGAACTGCACCCAGCCGGTCCAGGCGGCGAGAAGCAGACCCAATGTGGCTACCACCAGGCATATAACGGATAGCACCGGTGATGACTTGAACCGCCAGCGATCGGCTCCAACCGCCGAAAGCCAAAAAAGGAACGCCGGAATGCCGAACCCGAAGACCAACGAGGCACAACCCATGGCAACAAGCCGTACTCCGGCCGAGTATTCCTTCCGGCCTTGTTGAATGAGGTAGTGCCAGATTTTCAAGAAATCCAGTCTGGTGGTTAAAAACAGAGCCATGCCGAATTTGCGGTGTCAACTGCGAAAGTACCTGAGCCGGCCGCGTTGATTTATGTGTTGCGCGATTCGATTTGGGTAATCGCCCAGCGGGCGTGTTCGGCAATCAGCGGTTCGGAATCGTTGGCGGCTTTCCGCAGGCAGGGTAGGGCGGAGGCATCGCCGACATTGCCGAGCGCGACACAAACGTTGCGCAACAAACCCCGGCGTTTGGCCCGCAAAATCGGCGTCCCGGCAAAGCGCGCTTTAAAACCGGCGTCGTCGAGCTGCAGCAATTCAATCAAATCCAGCGCAGCCAGTTCCGGATGGGCGTAAGCTTTCATCAAATTGCCTTCGCGCGCAAAACGGTTCCACGGGCAGACCGCCAGGCAATCGTCACAGCCAAAAATGCGATTGCCAATGGCCGGTCGCAGTTCGACCGGAATAGGACCTTTCAATTCAATGGTGAGATAGGAAATGCAGCGGCGGGCATCCAATTGGAACGGCGCGGTGATGGCGTGGGTCGGACAGGCCGTAAGGCAACGGGTGCATTTGCCACAATGATTTTCCTCCGGCACATCGGGTTCCAGTTCCAGAGTGGTGATGATTTCCGCGAGCAGAATCCAGTTGCCGGATTTCCGGCTGATAACATTCGTATGTTTGCCGACAAAGCCCAGCCCGGCGCGCTGCGCGAAGTCGCGTTCCAACAGCGGCCCGGTGTCCACGTACCACAATGAGCGTGTTTCCATGCCGCCTAGTTTATTCACAAACGCGGTTAGTTGTTTCAGGCGTTCGCCGAGCACGTCATGGTAGTCGCTAAATTGCCCATAACGCGCCACAATTCCTGACTTTGGACTTTGGACTTTGGACTTTGGACTTTCAGAACGATAACTCGCAGCAAGGCAGATTAAGCTTTTTGCGCTTGGCACAACTTTTTGTGGATCAGCCCGTTTCGACACCGAGCGTTCGAGCCAGATCATTTCGCCGTGGCGTTTTTCCGCCAGCCAGTCTCGCAATTGCCCTGCGCTCGCGGGCGCGGCAGCGCTGGCGAAACGACAATCGTCAAACCCCAGCTCGCGCGCCCGTCGTCGAATGGTTTCCTTCATCGCCGCCCGGATTGGGCCAGCCGGAATTGATGCACGACCTGCTGCGCGACTTCGCGGGCGGAGCGCAGGTCGGTATTGATCAACACGTCGGCCTGGCGATAAAACGGCTCGCGGACGGCGAGCAGTTCGCGGATTTTCAGGCCGGGATTCGGGTCGCGCAATAGGGGCCGGTGGGTTTGGTTCCGCACCCGTTCCCGGATTTTTTCCGGCGAGGCCCAGAGGCAGACGACCAGGGCGTGCGTTTTAAGACTCGCGAGATTTGCTGCCACTGTCGGTAAACCGCCGCCGGTGGCAATGACCGTGCGCCTTCGGGCAGTCAGTTCCTTTACCAGTTGTCGTTCGAGCTTGCGAAAAAACGCCTCGCCTTCTTCATCGAAAATGTTGGAGATCGTCCGGCCCGTGCGCGCTTGAATCAGCTCGTCGGTGTCGAGGTAATCGAAGTGCAACTGCTCGGCCACCAACCGTCCCACGGAAGACTTGCCCGTGCCCATGAAACCGATGAGCGCAAGATTGGTCAGATGACGCACGTTGTTCACAGCCACAAAGTGGCACAGACTTCCAGTCTGTGAAAACCAAATAAAATACGGGCCGGAAACCTGTGCCTATTTGCCAACATAGCGTAAATTTCCGGCAATATTCTTTTTTGACACCGCGTTCTTCGCACCCTCGACACCGTTGCCGGCAACGCTTAGATTTTCCACATGAATTTGCCGCCGCTGATTCTCGCTTCCGCATCACCCCGGCGCGCGGAATTGCTGCGGCAACTGGGCCTGGATTTTCAGGTTGTTCCCGGCGACATCGCGGAAATTATTGACGACCAATTGTCGCCGCTGGAACTCTGCCAGCTCAACGCGCATCGCAAGGCCCGCGTCATTGCCAAGAAACATCCGGACGCGCTGGTGCTGGGCGCGGACACGCTGGTGTTTCTGGACGAGGAAATCATGGGCAAACCCGCCGACCTCGCCGAGGCGCGGCAGATGCTGGCGCGATTGCAAGGCCGGACGCACCAGGTCGTCACCGGTGTCAGCCTGATTCACCTGCGCGCGCTTCAGGAACGTACCTTTGCGGTCAGCACCGATGTGACGTTTCATCCGCTCACCGCCGAACAAATCAACGTTTATCTTTCCAAAATGAATCCGCTGGACAAGGCGGGCGCCTACGCCATCCAGGAACATGGCGACACGATTGTTTCGGAAATTTCCGGCTCGTTCAGCAATGTGGTTGGTCTGCCGGTGGAGCAACTGCGGATGGAAATACGCAATTGGAAATAACGACAGCTCGCCGCTTAATTCGTCCCCAATGTCGCGTCAACAGTCGGTTGCAATTAAACTTCTTTAACGCGAAACCGACGACGCCAGAAAGCCACCGCAGCTGCCTGCACCCACGCTACGCAGGTAAGTCTCTAATCTTTTCTCCGTCAAATCACGGGCTGGAAATGATATAGAAGTTGTTCGCATCTGTGGCGTTTGTATCCGTATAATAGGTCGCGTGCAAGCCCGTCACGATTACCGGCCACGTGGCCTTGGGAGCAGTCAGCAGGTTGGTCCGGCACACGCTGAAAGTATACGTTCCATTCCCACCGGTGAAGGTCCAATTGAGAACAATATTGGTGCCATTGCTGTACGTGATGCTCGTAATCGTAATGTTCGTTAGATTGGTGATAACAGGGGGAACTCCAATGGCGAACCCGTTAAATGGCACCCACTGTTCCGTCTGCCAGGTATCGTCGTCCTCCCAACCATATACGGTGAACGAACCATTGGCATCCGTGGTCACAAAAAAGCTCTTGGAATAAGCAAACTCTTGATCATTGGGATTTACCTGTGAAGGCCATCCTCCGCCATCTGGAACCCTGGCCAGCCTAGGCAGGGTATCAAAGCCGGGCTGGAAGCTGTTGGTGCCGTAAGGGTCGGGGTTCTGCACCCCCCAAGCCACATAGTAGCCCGGACTGCCGTCGGAGACGGATTCATCGTAGTCCCAAACGGTAACCTCATAATTCGTGTTGGGCGCCAAATTGCTGACGGTCAGTTGAATATAATCTTCGCCCATCCCGACCATGGTATCATGAGAGACACAGAGAAAATCCTCGTACAAAGGTCCCCACGTCTCGTTAGTCATGGTGCCCCGGTCGATTCCATTGGGCGAATACTGGACCGCATCGCCCCAAAAGGGAAATGGATCGATGACATTGGTTTGAATATTATACTCAGCATTCGTGGCTATCACGGTTATCGTCACCGCGCCGGTGGGAGTATATTGGTTGCTATAAACCCAGTTTGAAGGGTAGAAAGTCATGGTCGATATCCACTGGTATGTATTGGAGGTCATACTGGGGACAGGCCAACTTAAAAAGCCTGGCTGCGTCGGGCCACCGCCACCGTCCATGTCCACCTGCAAAAAGATGGAATTCCAAGGATCAGCCAAGGCCGTTGTGCCGCACAAAGTGAGGATCGCGGACATACCGGCAATTGCCTTAACTTTGTTTTTTATATTTATTTTCATGACTTTTGCTTGGTTAAATTTTCCATGGTTAAAGGTTGCATCGGATCACAGCACCTTGGGTACGATGAATGAAACCGCTTCTGGACTCGCGAGCAACCGGGACGGCAAGGGGATATGAAACTTGAACTGCTTGCTGAATAAAGCCCTGAATGGAAGTGAACCGGGTACCAATTTTGCCGAGCTTTTATAAAACATCCCCCCGCCTACCCGCACACGCAGGCCAACTGCTCCTGATGGAGCTCTCACAAAGACATTTAAAGCATTCGTTGCAATTAATGTCAACCATTTTTATTTAAATAATTCTAATTGCAGTCTGAACACAGGCCTCCCTGAAGCGCGGCAGTCTGGTCCTAAGCGAATCCGTCAAAATCAGTGGGCGGATTCAAATCCGGCTTAATTCCTGCCAGAGCAGCGCGCTCATGCGCTGGCCGTTTTCAAAACAGTCCAGATCGAATTTCTCGTTTGGCGAATGGGCGTTGTCATCCGGCAACCCTAGACCCAGCAACAAAGAATCCGCACCCAGAATTTTCTTGAAATCATTCACGATGGGAATGGAGCCGCCTTCACGGAGCAGAACTGGTTCGCGATGAAACGCCTGGCGCACCGCCCGCAATGCCGCCTGCGCTTGCGGACTAGTGGGCGAAACCAGATAGGCCTCCGCGCCATGACCGGCTTCGATTTCCAGCCGCACCGTCGGCGGACAGATTTTTTTGAGATAATCGCAGACAACCTGGCGGATGCGGGCCGGTCTTTGATTCGGTACGAGGCGGCAGGTGATTTTGGCGCGCGCCCACGCGGGCACGATGGTCTTGCTGCCTTCACCTTGATAGCCGCTCGTGAGGCCATTGATTTCAAAGGTCGGCCGCGCGCTACGCTGTTCAAAAGGCGTGAAGCCGCGTTCGCCGAACAATTTTTTCACGCCCAGCAATTTTTGGAGTTTGCGGTCGGTCGTGGGCAGGCGCTTGAATTGATTGCGTTCATAGGCCGAAAGCGGCGCGACGTCGTCGTAGAAACCCGGGATGGTAATGCGCCCGTTTCGATCGCGGAGTTTGGCGAGCAACTGGCTCAAGGCCATGGCCGGATTGTCCACCGCGCCACCGAAGATGCCGGAGTGCAAATCACGCGCCGGGCCATGCAAGGTGATTTCAAATGCAATGATGCCGCGCAACGAGTACGTGAGCGCGGGATGATCGGCGTCGGGCATGCCGGTGTCGGAAACCACAACGGCATCGCATTTCAATTCGCGGCGGTGCATTTTGAGAAATTGAGCGAGACTTTTGCTGCCGACCTCCTCCTCGCCTTCGATTACAAAGGTCAGGTCGCAGGGCAGGGGAGTACCGGTTTTCAGATACGCTTCCACGGCCTTGAGATGCGCAAAATGCTGGCCCTTGTTGTCGGTCGTGCCGCGGGCGAAAATGGCGCGGCCCACGATGCGCGGCTCGAACGGCAGCGATTTCCACAAATTCAGCGGGTCCGGCGGTTGCACGTCGTAGTGGCCATAAACCATGAAGTGCGGCTTGCGTGATGATTTAGCGCGCCCACCTTCGCGGCGCTTCGGCACGGCAGGCAGGGTTTTGGCGACGACGATAGGATGGCCACTGGTCGGGCTGACACGCGCGTCGAGGCCGATTTGCCGGCAATGGTTCGCGAGCCACTCGGCGCAAACGCGCAGATCCTCCTTATGTTGCGCCTGCGCGGAGACGCTGGGGAGGCGCAGGTATTCGCACAGTTCGGCCACAAAGCGGGCCTGGTTACGTTTCAGATAATCGAGCACGACTTGCATGGCGCTTAGCTAAGCGATGAAACGCGCCATTGCCAAGCAGAACTGGAAAAAAACTTTCCTTGCCCGAAACTTTTTGAGTGCCGCAAGATCGGGGAATTAATTGCGACCACGGATGCAAAGTACCGGAATTTATTTACCGGTGGAATTTGCCAGAATTATTACGGCCGTCACGACACCGGCGACAAGAAAGCCCACCAAGAGCGCAACCATGAGCGCTTTGATTTCACGCCGGCGACGGTATGGTTGCCACCGCGGAAACAGCCATTTTCCCAATCTGTCCGCTAGCATAACGGTGTCGAGTTTCAGTTACATGCCTATCCATTCTTTTCTTCAAAAACCGGGCCAAATCAAACGAACACGTTACATTGGCAATTTTGGTAAGGTTTTTGCCAAAATCGGATAAGTCCGTCTTTAATCCTATGAACGACGGTGCTTTATGAAAGCAAAGTTTAACGGCTATTTTGGCAGCCTTAGTGCTTCACTTTACAAGATGGGCCGGAAAAGTTTATGACCAATCAACAGCCTGCTGCCCAAGCAAAAAAGATTTTGGTGGTGGATGACAATGAAGTCATTCGCAAGGCCGTGTCCTTGAAGCTCAAAGCCAACGGCTACGAAGCGTTCGCCGCCGTCGATGCTTCTGCTACTATAAAAATGGTAGAACAGGAGAGACCAGATTTGATTCTGCTCGATATTTTGTTTCCACCCGATGCGATGGGCATCGGCATGCACTGGGACGGATTTGCCATCATGCGCTGGCTCCGCAGCATGAGCGGAGATAGGGACATCCCCGTGATTATCATTTCGGGCACCGATCCGGCGAAGTACAAGGAGCGCTGTTTGGCGGCAGGGGCGGCGGCATTCCTGCACAAACCGCTCAACATGGACGAACTTATTGCCACCGTCCGCACGGCTCTCGGAGAAGACACCGCTAACGCTGTCTAGCTGGCTTTCTTCTCTCCGTTTCCCGTTTTTATTTCAGCGAGGCCATGTCAATCACGAAGCGATATTTCACGTCGTTCTTGACCAGGCGCTCATAAGCCTCGTTGATTTTCTGGATGGGAATGCGTTCGATGTTGCAGGTGATGTTGTGCTCGCCGCAGAAATCCAGCATTTCCTGCGTTTCGCGAATGCCGCCGATGAGCGAGCCGGCAAACTGACGCCGCCCGAAAATCAAATTGAACACCTGAACGGGCAGAGGATCGGGCGGCGCGCCGACCTGGGTGAGCGTACCGCTGCGTTTCAACAATGCCAGGTAGGCATTGATGTCGTGCGGCGCGGAAACGGTGTCGAGAATAAAATGGAAACTGTTCAGGTGTTTCTGCATCTCACCCTGGTTTCGGGAGACGACAACCTCATGCGCGCCCAGCCGCAGGGCGTCCTGCGTTTTGCCGGGCGACGTGGTGAACACCACCACCCGCGCGCCGAAGGCGCTGGCGAATTTCACGCCCATGTGGCCCAGACCACCGAGGCCGACAATGCCGACCTTCTGTCCCGGGCCGACTTTCCAATGGCGCAAGGGTGAATAGGTGGTGATACCGGCGCAGAGCAGGGGAGCGGCCGCGGCCAAATCCAAATGCTTCGGCACGCGCAGCGCGAAACTTTCGTCCACGACAATGCTTTCGGAATAACCGCCGTAGGTCGTGCCGCCGGTGTGTTTGTCGGGGCTGTTGTAGGTAAAGACCGTGCTTTGCTCGCAAAATTGTTCAAGGCCGTCCTTGCAGCTTTCGCATTTTCGGCACGAATCCACCATGCAACCGACGGCGGCGATGTCGCCTTCCTTGAATTTTCCGACGTGTGCGCCGGCCTTCACGACGCGGCCAATGATTTCATGGCCGGGCACGCACGGGTAAGTCGTACCATGCCATTCGTTGCGGACAGTGTGCAAGTCCGTGTGGCAGACGCCGCAGAAAAGAATCTGGATTTGCACGTCATGCGGGCCCGGCTCCCGGCGCTGAATGGAAAACGGCGCGAGGGGCGAGGTTTGCGACTGGGCAGAATAAGCTTTGGCCTTATACATGGCGCTATATTTAGCACACCGGGCGGCAAGTGCAAAAGGGCGAGGCGAAATTATCGGCTCTCAAACCGGGTGGAAATTGGCGATGCCAAGGTCTTTTTTGGCATAGGAACAGCTTTCCGACTCAAATGGAAATATTTCCGGAGCCCAATTATGCCAGAACACTGGTCCATCCGTATTAGCAACGCAGCATTAAGTAAATGCGCGGATTGGCGTCAATCGCAATGGATTCGACGTAATACCGGATCATTTGTGATTAATCTTCGCAGGTTGCTTGATACCAGTTTCCGCGCCAAGGTGCTGGTTCCGGTGGTTGCCTGCCTGATCGTAGCCATGGTGGTTGTCTTTGGCATCGTCGATTACCAGGTGTCCAAACAATCGAGAATGGAGGCCCGCAGCACGTTGACGACCGCCAACGCGGTCATCGGCTACGCGCAGGAACTCCGCCGGAAAAATCTGCTACTGCGCTTTCATAATCTCCCCAACGAACCGCTCTGGCGGCAGTTGCTCCTGCTGGGGGCCGGCAACGCCATGCACAACACGTTGCACCGACTGATGGATATGCAGAACGTGGACATCGTCTGTTTCGCCTCGAACAGCGGAAAGCTCCAGGATAGCGTACAGAATGATCCCGTGATTCCAGTCCCCAAGTTTGTCGCGGCGGCGACTCCCGCCCTGAAACTGGCGTTGCAAGGCAGCGAAAGGGCGGACACAGTGCGCGTGGGCGACAAACTTTACGACGTCGTGGCTCTTCCCGCTTATGACGCCGACCAGAAACAAATTGGCGTGTTGATGCTGGGCTCGGAACTCGGCGTAGCGGCGGCGCATGAATTCAGCCAACTGGCCCAGAGCCAAATCGCTCTGGTCGCGGGCGGACATGTCATCGTGTCCACGCTGCCGGGACTGGACGCCAACAAACAGTTTATCAATCTCTTCAATGCGGTGGCGAGCACCAGCAACGGCGGTGATGTGCCGGTGAACGTGAAATCCATCGAACTGAATGGCGTGCATTATTATTGCGCCGCCGGCCGGTTTGAATCACTGAGCGGCGACCATACCCTCGGTTATATCCTGTTGAATTCGAGCGAGCAGTCGTTGATCGCGAAACATGCGACGCAACGGGTGTTATTGGCCGTGAGTCTGCTTGCGGTTCTGGCCAGCGCCGGGGTGGTATGGTATTTCGTCAGCCGGATCACGGAGCCGTTGCGCGAATTGCGCGACAGCGCCGAAGCGGTGGGGCGTGGTGATTTTACTCGACGGGTGGCTGCGCGCAGTCACGACGAATGTGGCGAATTGGCAACAGTTTTCAATCAAATGACAGAAAACCTGCAGTCGTCGCGGTCGCAACTGGAAACCGCCCAGACCCAGTTGTTGCAGAGCGAAAAACTGTCGGCCCTGGGCGAATTTGTGGCCGGGGTGGCGCATGAGTTGAACAACCCTTTGACGGCGGTGGTTGGTTTCTCGGAAATGCTCAAAGGAGAAAACATAAACGCCCAATGCCAGCACTATTCGAACATGATTTTCAAGGCCGCCCAGCGTTGCCAGCGGATTGTCCACCTGCTGCTCAGTTTCGCGCGTCCGCAAAAACCCGAACGCAAGCCCCTGTCCGTCAACACTCTGGTCGAAGCGGTGCTGGAGATTGTCGGCTATCCGCTGCGCACCAGCAACATCGAGGTGGTGACACGGCTGGCCCCGGAACTGCCATTGGTTATGGCGGACGAAAATCAAATCCAACAGGTGCTGCTCAACATCCTCAACAACGCCCGCCAAGCTATCGAGGATAATCAGCCCGATGGACGAATCACCATCATCACCACGACGTCCGGTGCCAACGTGCGCATTAGCATCCAGGACAATGGTCTGGGCATCCCTCAGGAGCTTCTCCCACGCATTTTCGATCCCTTCTTCACCACCAAGGGCGTCGGTAAGGGCACCGGTCTTGGCCTGAGTGTGTGCTACGGCATCATCAAAGAACATGGTGGCAGCATCACTCCCGTGAGCCGGGCAGGGGAAGGTGCCACGTTCACCATCGAACTGCCCGCGCTGGAGGCTAACAAAGCCAACGCCGAGACGCCGGCGCCGCCGCCGGAAAAAATTGACCGGCACGAAGGGACCGGCAAACGCGTATTAATCATTGACGACGAGGAACCCATCCTGAATCTGGTCCGCGAAGACCTGGGGCGCCACGGCTACGAAGTGATGGTGGCCCGGCACGGCGAAGCCGGTCTGAACGAACTGAAACAAAACCGGTTTGACGTGACCTTTTGCGACTGGAAGATGCCGGGTTTGAATGGCCGCGAGGTCTACGAACGCCTGCGTGCCACCAATCCCCGGCTCTGTCGCCGCATGGTTTTCATCACCGGCGACGTCATCAACGAGCAGATGCGCCAGTTTCTCGAATCGGAAAAGGTGCAGTGTCTGACCAAGCCGTTTGCGCTCCCGGAACTGCGCGCCGCCATCAAGACCGTGCTCAAAGCAGATTGACAGCTAGGGGTAAGGACATCGCACCGCGATGTCCGAAATGTGAAATGAAACCTCCGCGGACGGTCCAGCGATTCGTCCCTGCCGCGAAAATATTGACACCATTTCGCAATTCAGACCGGCTTTTTAATTTCCAAATTCCTCAAACCTCCGCCATCTTTCGCGCGGAATTTATGAATCCGGAAACATGGACTGCCGTTGACCGTTACATCACCGATTTGCTTGAGCCAGCCGATCCCATCCTGGATGTGGCGCTCGCGGCCAGCAATGCCGCTGGCTTGCCGCCCATGAACGTTTCGCCAATCCAGGGCAAACTGCTGCAACTGCTGGCGCGAATTCAACGGGCGCGGAACATTCTCGAAATTGGCACGCTGGGCGGCTACAGCACCATCTGGCTGGCGCGCGCCTTGCCGGCTGGCGGACGCCTCATCACGCTGGAGTTTGAACCGAAACACGCCGAAGTCGCCCGCGCCAACCTCGCCCGCGCGGGCCTGACCGGTATCGTCGAGCTGCGCGTGGGCCGGGCGTTGGACACACTGCCGCAACTCGCCGCCGAAGGCCGCGGCCCATTCGATTTGATCTTCATAGACGCCGACAAGCCCGGTACCGCCGATTACTTTGCGTGGTCGCTCAAGCTATCGCGGCCCGGTAGCCTCATCATCGTTGATAACGTCGTGCGCAAAGGCACGGTGATTGACGCGGCCAATGACGATCCGAGAGTTCAGGGGATGCGTCGGTTCTTTGAGGCCTTGGCGGCGGAAAAGCGCGTTAGCGCCACGGTCCTCCAAACCGTCGGCAGCAAAGGCTATGACGGCTTTGCCCTCGCGTTTGTGATGGAATCGGCAATTAGATAGTGTCCGATTTAGCTGGTCTTGGCCGAGGCTCCAGTGCAAACTCTGAAATGAGCAAAACCAAGCCCGCCCGCCGGATTCGGTTGCAGCCATTGGAAACCGGTCAAATCTGGCGGGTGACCGGATTGAATTTCCAAGTGGGCCTCATTGGCAAGTGGCTGGTGCACTACAAACTCTCCAAGCCCAACGCCGTCAGGGTTCCCAACTCCGTTGGCGGCCGAAGCACCATTGAGAAATACCTGAAAAAGAACAAGGCCGTTTTGATCAAGGGATGATTACACCCCGCCCGGACGCCAACAAACC
>Ga0326728_10008654_pt1 | contig 25097 bp, 22 predicted proteins | sample MB3enrmetagenome_FD_207602 | JGI IMG/M metagenome (GOLD analysis project Ga0326728, IMG submission 207602) | Lab enriched peat soil microbial communities from McLean, Ithaca, NY, United States - MB31MN | ecosystem: Environmental > Terrestrial > Soil > Wetlands > Peat | place: USA: New York... | reverse complement strand
AGAACATCCGCCCTGTTTCAGTCGGTTTTGATCAGTCAAAGCTGCAGCCGGTTATAGCTTCCCTCGGAATCGGGGGCGAACCCGCGCCGAGTTAGAGGCCGACTTCGGACCAGCCTGCCCGGACAGCTTTCTGTTCCAGGCTGTCAACGCCATGCGGTTGGCCGGCAACCGCACCCCCCGCCATTATCATTGCATCGTGGAATTTGGAACCGGGACGCAGTTTCTCGGCCAGTGATCGGCACCGAGTCTGCCCTGGTTATTCCCAGGCGTATCCTTTCAACCGGGTTGCGAGTTCATAAAATGCCCGCTTGGGAATCCCGGAGTTCAGGTGCACTCCGCCGTGGTCGTCGTCGGTGACTACATGGGCATCCGTGTGTCCAGGTTGCGGATCTTGTCCCGTCACCGGATCGCCGCAAGCGGCCACCGGCGCTTTCATGGAACGGACTCCCTAGCCTTGACTCCCGGCAGGAACAAATCGTTGCCGATTAGCCAGCTCGGTTCCTCCACACTTGCACGTTTTTTGTGCTTCTTGAGAGGACATCCGAACACATCCGAAAAAGATTCCCTCAACGCGTTTGATTGCCCGCGATCATTCGGGCCCGTTTCCGATTGCCTAATCCCACGGGTCAATTCGTGGCCAATCACGTCGAAAGCCTTGGTCGCCGTTCGGGTAGGCGTTTTTTGTAAGCCACCCCGTAGTGAAGAGTCGAGTCAATATGCATCCCGAGGTCGTCGATCGAGTTTCGTTCAAAATTGTTCTTGAACCTGTGGTCGCCGGCGACGGCGCGGGCTTCGCTTGCACTCGCGTCTTTGCATCGTGGCTTGCCAGCGGAACGAACCGGTTTGCCGGGGATGTCCCTATATGGCGCGCGTCTTGGACGCAACGATTTCTGTGGCGGAGGAAAACGGACAAAGGAACGATGGCCGCTAAAAGGCGGCGTTCCCCCTGGAATTGCTCGGAATCGGTCAGAGCCGACCAGGCAAGGGCTTGCTGTCTGGGATTTCCGCTTTCGAGTATTGAGCGCCGCATGCAAGATAGGACAACACAGTGTCGGATCATGGAAGCCACTTTTCGATTCCTGACTCCCCTTTCCTGATTCCTAATTTGGAGCTATCCATTCAGGAATCAGCTTAGTCCAGCAGAACTGCTAAATCTTCACGACTGAGGTTGCGCAACAGGCTGTTTTCCTGATTGATAATCGCGTCGGCGATTTCCCTCTTGGTCTGTTGCAACTCGAGAACCTTTTCTTCGACGGTGTCCTTGGCAATCAGGCGATAGGCAAAGACCGATTGCGTCTGTCCGATGCGATGGGTGCGGTCTATGGCCTGGGTTTCCACCGCTGGGTTCCACCAGGGATCCAGAAGGTACACATATTCGGCGGCTGTCAGGTTCAATCCAAGCCCTCCGGCCTTGAGGCTGATCAAAAAAAGCTTGGAATCCGGATCGTTTTGGAATTTTTCAACGGGGAGCGCACGATCACGCGTCTGGCCGTCCAGGTACTCATAGCGGATCTTTTCCTCATCCAGCCTGCTTCGAAGAATGCCGAGCATCGAAGTAAACTGAGAGAAGACCAGAGCCTTGTGTCCTTCCTCGAGAACTTCGATGAGCTGTGGCAGCAGCATGTCCATTTTCGCGCTGGGTTCGCCGGTACGTGCATGATCGACGAGCCCCGGATGAATAGCCGCCTGACGGAGCCTCAGCAGCGCCTCCAGTATGTGAATCTTGGACTTTTCAATTCCGTCGCGCCCGACGCGTTCCAGGAGCGTGCGCCGGTAGTGATCGCGCAATTCGTCGTAGAGCTGGCGCTGCGCAGCTTTCAGCTGACAGAACAGGATTTGTTCCACTTTTTCCGGCAGGTCCTGGGCGACCTGAGCTTTGGTTCGGCGGAGAATAAAGGGGCGCAGCGCCTGTGCGAGCAGGGCGCGGTGCGGCTCATCGGAGTTCCCCGCGGATGCTTTGCCGAGCCGAAAAACCGAGGCCGATCCCAGCATTCCTGGATTCAGGAATTCAAAGAGGCTCCAGAGTTCGCCAAGGTGATTTTCAATGGGAGTGCCGCTGAGGGCCAGGCGGTGACGAGCTCTCAGTAAACGCGCCGCTTTTGCCGATTCCGTCGAAGAATTTTTTATCGCCTGCGCTTCATCGAGAACGACATAGTCGAACAGCTTCTCCTTAAAGAAGGGCGCGTCCCGGCGAAGGGTTCCGTAAGTGGTGAAGATGACATCGTAATCATCGAAGTGCTCATGCCCGCGGATCCGTTCTCCCCCGGTATGTTCCAAAACTCGAAGGGCTGGGGTGAAGCGCGCCGCCTCCTGCCGCCAATTAAAGACGAGTGACCGGGGCATCACCACAAGCGACGGCGGCGGGCGGTCAGCGGACCCATTCGCGTTGCGCAGGAGGCGGCGTTCTTCAATCAGCGCGAGGACTTGCACCGTTTTGCCCAGTCCCATATCATCCGCGAGACAGCCGCCGAAAGCGAACTCCTGCAAAAAATGGAGCCAGCCCAACCCCTGGCGCTGATATGGGCGCAGCAAACCCTGGAATCCGGATGGGGGATCCGCAGCCGCGACTCCCTCGAACGTGCGGAGTTCGTTGCGCACGCGCTCGAACAACTCATCACAGCTTACCTCGGGTTGGGAAGCAAGCAAGGCATCAAGCAGTCCTGCCTGGTTCCGGCTGAAGCGCACGTGGTCTGCCTCGGGTGTCCCAAGCCCTGCAAGCATCCCATATTTCTCCAGCCATTCCTCCGGAACCATGCCAAAACTGCCGTCGTCGAGCAGGATCGTACTCTCACGGCGCTTGAGAGCAGCGAGGAGCTTGGGGATCGCAATACGCGCATTTCCGAATTCGATCGTGCCGTGCAGTTCAAACCAGTCGATGCCGGAGGAAAGCTTGAGTTTGAAAGAATCGGGATTCCGGAAGAGCTTCCCTTCGGCTTCTACATGCCAACCGGCGGCGACCAGGTCCCTGACGGCGCCCGGAAGGCGCGTCTGGGAAATAGTCCAGATGAAGATGCCTCGATAATCACGCTGCTTTTTGAATCCCACCCCTTCGAATTTCTGCCTGGCCATGTCTTCACATTTCGAGTCGCGCGCAATTCTTTGTCGTTGGGATACGAGTGGGATGCTTGTTGCCGGTTCGTCCTCGTTCACGATGTGGCCGAGGTAGTCAAAGAACACCTCCCCGAGGAGAAAGGGAGCACCCCAGACCTCCTTTTTTGTACTGATGCGGGCGATAAAACGAGGAGCGGCTTCAATTTCCTGCAGACGCAGCGCCTTGGGCAAATCCATGGGCGGCAGGGAAGGGAGTTTGACCATCGTTTCGAGCCACTGATCCCCCTCCCTTTCGGGCACGAAGAAAGAATCTTCACGCCGGAAAAAAGAGATCCATTCATAAGAGCCCTCAAAGCGGGCGATCAACTCGCCGTTGACGATGATTCCTTCGGTGAAGATCTGTTCCGGCTGTGAGACATCAAGACGCTCCCCACCCCGGTGGAAAGCACCGCGAATCTCGTACTGGCATCCTTCGGAATCGTGGCGCACCTCAATGCGAAACTCCCATGAGCCGCGTTCATCCCAGCGAACCGGGCGCAATTCGTCGAGTTCGGGAGTCCGATAAAACAAACGGCCGGTCTGTGAGATTATAGGCAGAAGCATTTCCATTTCATGGCTGCCCGGCTGGAAGCGGTAAATCGATTCATAGGGACCGTAGGACCAGGTCTCACGCTGTACTCCGATTAAACGCGTGAGGATTTCTCGATCAATCGCCTCTGGCAATTCGGGCAGCATTTCGTGGGAAATGGACAGCGGTTTCGCCTTTTTCCATCCGCCGGTCTTTTTAGGTTCCCTGACGTCGATTTGAACTACCAGGCTCGGACTCGCGGCTCGCCGTGTATTTTCAAGAACGTAGAGAATTTCGCGCCTTGCCGGCCATGGATTCCCTCGTGTCTGCATCATCCGGGGCTGGCTTATTCTGGTTAGAAGGTTCTTCCAGGAACGGGGTACGGGAGCCGGAGCATGCTTCGAAACCAGCCGGAGGCCGTCGCCGACCGTCGATTCGTAAGGGAAGTCGTCTTCGACATCGGGGTCTTCGAAGTTCTCGTCTTCTTCGTCGGGATCTGAGTCGGCGGGAACTAATTTTGACGGGAACCCGGCCGGCCATTTCTTTAGATGTCCGGATTTCTCCAATTCTAGGAGCGTTGCCCAAACGTGTTTGCAAACCGAGAGATTGCCGTCGAAGTAGGGGCAGTCGCAGGAAAAGATCAAGGCTTCCTTTTCTCGCTCGAGATCGACGTCATATTCCTGTGAGCCGGAGACGCGCGCGGAAACAAACTCGGGATCGGCAAAGAGGATGCGCACCGCCTTTCTCTCGAAGTACTCCCTGCCGCGTATTTTTATTTTCTGGCTGACAAACCGGCTAAGCGTTTCGATCTGTGACATAAACTTATTATTATTGCATGTTTTTCAAGATGCAGGTTGCAAGATACGGGATACAAGTTACAAGACAAGCAAAAGGGGGCGCAATCGGAGGTGCGATTAAGCAAGACTCAGAGCTCAGTGAATGCCGGGCGAAAAACAGCCCTGTTCAGTTTTAAGCAAATTGCCCGCTCATGCGGGGCCAAACGGGGGAGGAACTCTGGCGCAGACCGGCGCTCGCTTTGATCCCAAGCTCAAACGTCAGGCCCAACAACGCGGCTATAAACCGGTTTTTATTGGAAACAGCCTGCTTAGTAAATATATTATTAAGAACAACTTATCGGTATGTCCCTCAAAAGTGTTCCGGACGAAAACCATTGTCCGCCATTGCCGAATGGCCCGCCGTCCCTCCCTTTCGGGGCATGAGAACACCGGACGTGCAAGAAAGATTAAACTAAATAATCTATAAATCGTGTTAGCATATCTACAATAGAGTCAAATATTTACAGTTGCGCAAATTCCATTAACCGAGATCTGAGACTAAGAACACGAACGCCGAGCCGGTATCCGAAGGACAATTTCCTCGTTACAGCGAGCGGGATGAATATGCGCCGCCGTGCCCAAATACGGTAATGAGGTGAAGTCCGGCACCATCCTGTTTGCAATGAGCCATCCTCACCGGGAATCGGTCGGTGGAGACGGCGAATTTCATGGACTCTGTCCCCTTGCCTACGGCGGACCGTGGGGAAATTGTTCACGGAAACGGCGAAAGATATTTCACATATCCGCGGCAGCGTAAACAGGAGACCTCCTCATGTGTCGCCCCCGCCGTCGTTTCTCGGTGTCATACATGGTTGCGCAACTGCAATTCAATGGGGTGCGGATTGAGAGACCATTGATCTTTGAGATAGCTCTGGTTGTATCTTCGAGCATAGTGATTGATAAGAGTGATGGGAACGATGAGGGGGACCAGCTCTTTTCAACAGCGACCGATGATCTCCAACAACTCCCGTTTTTCTTCTTGCGAGATCTGATCCTTAAAGTATCCTGCCATGTGCATCAGGACGTCCGCATTCTTGTTCGGCGTCGCTCTTAGCTTCAGGCATTCCATCAGAAGTTTCTGGTACTCTTCGAAAAGCTCTTTCAAGGGAATTTCTTTTGCCCTGGCAACGAGGCGCCCCATTTGCCGGTAGTGGGCCCGGCTGTGCGAGAGAATCAGAAACTTATGTTTCGTGTGAAATTCAGCCAGGTTTCCGCGGCTCTCTTTCCTGCCCAGCATCAGTCTCCAGCGGGCAAGTGTAAATACACGCTCAATGAAATTCTCGCGGAGCCCCGGATCATGCAGACGCCCCTCTTCTTCCACTGGAAGGAGGGGGAAATGCCTCATGAAGGCTCGTGCAAAAATCCCGACTCCCCTCCGATGGGCCATTTGGTTATCGTTGTAAACTTTCACGCGCTCCATGCCGCTGCTGGGAGAATCGCTCTTGAATATGAATCCCAAGAGCTCCTCCTTTCCCATCTCCGCCACGCGCCGGGCAGCCCAGCCGGCCATCTGGCCGGTCATATCGACTTTGGTTCGTGTGGTGACAAGCCGTGGAGACTCCGGGTTTCCTTCCAGATGCATCGATTCCCTGGGGACAGGCATCCCGCATTCCACCTCGGGGCAGACAGGGACATAGTCCACATATTTCCCAAGTGTGTCCGTGAGAAATCGGTCCAGCTTATGCCCTCCGTCAAAGCGGACGTTCTTTCCCAAGAGGCATGCGCTGACCCCCAGCCGGATCTTTTCACCCATGGTCCGCTCCCTTAAAAGATAGCGACTTGGGAAGCTGCTCGCCAGCAGAGCCCATGACGCCTTTCAGTGGAATAAGGGATTGCATTGCTGGCATCCGACTTCCAAAGCACGTGCCTGGCCCGCACTGTGAGAATCAAGCCGGAGATTCAAAAAAGATAATACAGGAATTGCACTGCCGGACAAACTTGCGGTTTCGCGTCGACCTGATCGGCGAGTACGTCTGCGGGGCTTGCCATGGGAGGGCGCTTTCCCGCATGCCAGACGTGCATCGGTAATTTTCCTCGGCATTTTTTGACATTCCCGGTTTATCATTAACAAGTATATGCCCGAAAATAAACGTCCGCGTCGTCCTGAATGGTTGAAGGTGAGGATCCCCGGAAACGATAGCTATTTCCGGCTGAAAAAGCTGGTCAGTGAACAGAAACTCAACACCGTCTGCGAAGATGCTCGTTGTCCTAATATCGGTGAGTGCTGGGGCGCCGGCACGGCAACCTTCATGATTCTCGGAGAAGTCTGCACTCGTGCCTGCAAATTCTGCGCCGTGAAAACGGGATTGCCCCCGCGATATGATCCGGACGAGCCGCGCCGGGTTGCTGAGGCTATCCGGATGCTAAATTTGAGGTATGCGGTCATTACTTCCGTCGATCGGGATGATCTCGAGGACGGGGGCGCATTCATCTTTGCCGAAACCATCCGCCTCACCCGCGAGTCATGTCACGGCATTCGCATCGAAGTGCTGATCCCTGATTTTCGCGGAAGCATCGCGGCTCTCCGGACTGTGGCCGAAGCCCGACCCGACGTTTTGGCCCACAATGTCGAAACGGTGCCTCGCCTATACCCATCAGCACGCGCAGGCTCGCGTTACCGACGTTCGCTGGATCATCTCCGGAACGCCAAAGCCTTTGGCTTTCCGGTTGCAACTAAATCAAGTCTTATGCTGGGCTTGGGCGAACGCCGGGACGAAATCCTTGAGGCCCTGAACGATTTGCGCGAGGCGGAGGTGGACATCCTGACGCTCGGCCAATATCTGCAGCCCACAAGCGAGCATCTGCCGGTCGAGCGGTTTTATGCGCCCGAAGAGTTTGAGGACTACCGGGATTACGCCTATTCGCTCGGTTTCCGGCATGTCGCAGCTGGACCGCTGGTCCGGTCCTCCTACCACGCAGAACAGCAGACCAAAACGATGCAGGATGCGTGATCCAAGATGTAAGCTGTGGTTTTTGCCCTGCATCTTGTATCCTGTATCCCGAATCAATTTGGCATTGAATCAGTGTAATCGGCTGCGTTTTCGATTATCATGAATACTATAGGCGAGCATAACATGACGAGACTCAGACGCATTGCGTTTGCATTTCTTTTCTTGTTTTCCGTCCTACCCGCGCGAGGCGAGATTGCCCGTATTGATCTGAATGGGACCATCGACCCGATAACCGCGCAATTTGTAACCCGGAGCATCGCCAGGGCCGAAGATGAGCACGCCAGATTTCTTCTCATCCGAATTCAAACTCCGGGCGGATTCGGTTCGTCCATGGAGGATATCATCTCCCAAATGTTGAACAGCAAGATCCCGATCGTGGTGTACGTGGCTCCGAGCGGAGCCAAAGCGGCCTCGGCGGGGTTTTTTATCCTCCTGTCCTCGGATATCGCGGCAATGGCGCCGGGGACCAACACCGGCGCTGCTCACCCGCTCCTGGCCATTGGGGGCTTCCCGGTGAGCGGTGGAGAGGCCAGCAAGACTCTGGACGAAAAAATCACCAGTAACTCAACGGCTTTCCTGCGCAGCATCGCGGCAAAGCGGAACCGCAACGTCGTCGAAGCCGAGAAGGGTGTTGCCGAAAGCAAGTCTTTCACGGACACGGAAGCACTGAATGCTCATTTGATCGACTTCATCGCGAAAGATGACGCGGAACTCTTCGCCAAACTCCAGGGCTACCGGGTCCGCCTGTTTTCCGGTCAGGAATGGGTAATCGACACTCGAAACCAAAATGTTGTGGATTACGCGATGACGACGCGCGAAAGGTTTCTTGAAGCCATTTCCCAACCCAATCTGGCGCTACTGCTCGGTGTCGTTGGTCTCATTCTTCTCTACTTCGAATTCACGCACCCGGGATTTGTGGCCCCGGGAGTGATCGGTGGAATCTGTGTGTTGTTGGCGGTTCTCGGTCTTTCTTTTCTTCCGATCAACTATGTGGGTGTGCTTCTGATTCTCCTTGCCATAGGGCTCTTCATCGCCGAGGTGAAAGTCGGGGGATTCGGCATTATTGGAATTGGAGGATTGGCATCGATGGTGATTGGAATGGTGATCCTGATCGACACGCCGGATCCCGCCGCCCGGATCGGATTGACCACGGCACTTGCGCTGGCTTTGCCGTTTGCCGCGATATTCCTGGTGCTCTTGCTGACGCTGTTCAGTTCCTACAGGCAAAAGGTTTTTACCGGCAACCAGGGCATGATCGGGCTGACCGGTATGGCCGACAGCGACATCCATCAGCGAGGGCGTGTCAAAGTCAGAGGGGAATATTGGACGGCTTACTCTTCCTCTCCAATCTCCGCAGGGAAACCAGTGAAAATTCTGGCGGTCGAAAATTTGACGTTGAAAGTCGAAGAAGTGAGGGAATAGATATCTATTTTCTGTCACGAAGCCGGTTCGAGCGGATCCAGAGCTCCGAAGGGGTGATTCTCGATCGGGCCTTCGGCCTTGGATCCACGAGACCGGCCGAGTCCAGGAGGTAAAACATGGAAAGCACGCTGCTGCTGGGAATTGCGATCGTTATTCTCTATATCTGGAGTACCGTCAACATCCTGAAAGAATATGAGCGCGGGGTGGTGTTCCGACTGGGCCGCTTGGTGCCGAACGCAATGGGGCCCGGCGTTGTGTTCATTTTCTGGCCGATTTACAAGATGGTGCGCGTCAGTCTCCGTACAATCACTCTCGAAGTTCCGCCGCAAGACATCATTACGCGGGACAATGTTTCAGTAAAAGTGAATGCAATCGTCTATTTCCGCGTAATGAATGCGCCGCGGGCCATCGTTGAGGTGGAGAATTTCCTGTATGCTACCTCTCAGCTGGCGCAGACGACGCTTCGCTCGGTTCTCGGCGAGGTTGAAATGGATGATCTTCTGAGCCGCCGCGAAAAGCTGAATGTGAAGCTCCAAGAAATACTGGATCAACATACGGATGCGTGGGGGATCAAGGTCAGCCTGGTGGAGGTGAAACAGGTGGATTTGCCCCAGGAAATGCAGCGCGCGATGGCAAAGCAGGCCGAGGCAGAAAGGGAAAAGCGAGCCAAAATCATTCACGCGGAAGGCGAATTCCAGGCTTCAGCCAAGCTCGCGGAAGCCGCAGGAGTGATCAATAAGGAACCGATTGCACTTCAGCTGCGATATCTGCAGACGCTGACCGAAATTGGTGTGGAGAAAAATACAACCGTGGTCTTCCCCGTGCCAATCGATATTATCAAAACCTGGATGGAATCGATAAAGCGGGTGTAAACAAATGTCGAATCACGATGCGGAACCAGGACTTGAACTCGTGCTGGACAATCGTAGGCTTATCGGCGCATTCGCAGTGTTGATCGCGATCTGCGGTATTGCTTTTGTGCTTGGATTCATAGAAGGTAAGCGCCAGGGGAAACAGGAGGGGGCACAAACCGCCGCCGAATCTCTGCCCGAGCCGAAGCCCGATGTGCTGAAAGGGGAGACCGATAGGCCTGTCGACGAAGGGGCAAAGCCTGCCAAACGGGATTCGGGGGATCAGCCGCTGGACTGGTACAAAAACATAAACCGCCGCCAAGGTGAGCCCGAACCCATCCCTGCAAAGGCTGCTTCCGCTTCCGTGCCCAAAAGTCCCGCGGCTGCCGCGGCGGCGAAGCCGGTGGAAAAGCCAAGGCCGCAGGTTAATCCCGAGCCAGTTACCTATTCCGTTCAGGTCGGCGCTTTTCTGCAGAAGCCCGAATTGGAGCGCAGAGCGGAAGAACTTCGTCAGAAAGGCTTCGATGGCAGGATGGAACCACCCCAGACTCCGGGGCAATTTTACCTGCTGAAAGTGGGCAAGTTTCGTTCGCGGGCTGAAGCTGTCAGCATGCAGCTTCGATTGAGGAAAAGCGGCTTTCCCTGTTTTATAAAAACGAATCAATAAGACAGAAGCCAGGAGCCAGAGTACGAACGAATCCAGGAAATGACACAAAATTCATCTTAAAAGCAATTCTGGCTTCTAAACATCATGATTTTTCTTTTGCCGGCGCTCACCGGGCTGCTCTTAATCGCATCGTTTCCGCGGGCCGATCAGGGTTATCTCGCATGGATTGCTTTTATACCCCTGAGCGCTTTTCTTTTCCGCATCCACAGCGCAAAAAAAGCCTTTTCGGGCGGATTTATTTTAGGATTCCTGCAGTATTTTGTCCTCCTTATCTGGATTCCGGCGGTTCTCTCGCACTATGGCGGATTGTCCCGTATCCTGGCCTGGCTTGCCTATACGTTGCTGATTACACTGCTGGCGTGTTATCCGGCCGCGGCCTGCGGCGTGGCCAAACACATAGGCAATCGAAGAGGCAAGGCTTTCATTCTTCTGTTCCCGGGAATTTGGATTCTTTTCGAATATGCTCAAAGTTTCTCCCCCTTTGGCGGCCTGCCCTGGCTATTGGCCGGATATTCGCAGTCCCGTTATCTCGGCATCATTCAGATTGCGGATCTCACGGGAGTCTATGGCATTTCCTTCCTTCTCGTCTGGACCGGAGCCGCATGCTGGTGGCTCATCGAGTCCAAGGGGCGTGGTCTGCGCGCCTACATTCCCGCGATTGCGGCGGTTCTGCTGATCGCCGGCTGCCTGGTCTACGGAGAAATATCGCTGCGCAAATGGTGGGACGCCGCTCCACGTTTTCGAGCCGCTATGTTGCAAGGGAACATCTCGTTCGATGATCCGGGACCGGTCTTGCGGGATAAATTTTTAAATGGCTATATTCGGATGGCGGACCACCTAAAACCATTCAGCACGGATCTGCTGGTACTGCCGGAATCCCCGTCTCCAGTATTTTTCGAGTCGGATGCCGATTACCGCAAACTGGTCGAGCATCTGGCAGAACGGTTTCCGCTCGGCATGGTTTTCAACAATATTAGTTCCAGGGAAGCCGGAGGCGAGCAGCGGTATTTCAACAGTGCGTATTTTCTTGACCGGAACGGGACCTTGACGGGTGTGTACGACAAAATACACCTGGTTCCGTTTGGCGAGTACATTCCCCTGGGAAGACTGTTTTCGTTTGTTGAAGTCATTTCCAAAGACGTGGGCGGTTTTGATCCCGGAATGGAGTATCGCGTTGTACGGATCGGCAATCGTCCGGCGAATGCGGTCATCTGTTTTGAGGCGGTTTTCCCGGATTTTGTGCGTCGGTTTGTTCGGCAAGGGAGCGAACTGATCATCAATCTGACCAACGACGGCTGGTATGGAAACAGCGCCGCCCCGTATCAGCATCTCGCAATCGCGCGGTTCAGGGCGGTTGAAAACCGGAGATACATGCTACGGGCCACCAATTCGGGAATCTCCGCATTTATAGAGCCCAGCGGCCGTATTGAGGCATCCACAGGACTTTTCCGGGAGGCAGTGTGCGCAGGGCGCTTTAATTTTATTGCTTCCACAACTCTCTACACGCGTTATGGGGACGTTTTCGTTTTTCTATGTGCTATCATTTCGTGTGGGTTGGTATTGGCTGCCGGTCCACGTGGTTTTATTTTGCGTAAACGATCAGCTTAGGAGGAACGAATGCCCGAGGAACTTCATGAGAGAGTGAATGCGATCGAGGAAAAGATACAGCAGATTCGAGGGTATCTTTGATGTCGAAAGAAAGCGCGCGGAGGTTCTCGAGCTCGAAAAAAAAGTCGCTAAGCCGGAATTCTGGAATAATCAGGAACAAGCACAGACTATTCTGCAGACGAGAAGCCGACTCGAGCAGGACATCCAGCTGGGTCTGAAACTGGCGAGGGATGTCGACGACTTGAAGGCGCTGGCTGAACTCGCCGAAGAAGGTGAAGACGTAATCTCCGAGCTGACCCGCGAGGTTGAAAAGCTGGAGCAGGAGGCTCAGCACACTGAAATCCGCATGCTGCTGTCCGGGGAACACGATCATGCAAATGCAATCGTGACCATACACCCGGGCGCCGGTGGAGTAGAGTCTCAGGATTGGGCGGAGATGCTGGTCCGGATGTATTTGCGATGGAGCGAGCGATCCGGATATTCCACCAAGATGCTTGACTACCAGCCGGGAGACGAGGCAGGCATCAAATCGGCGACATTTCTCGTGGAAGGCGAACTCGCCTATGGATATCTCTCATCCGAAAGCGGAGTCCACCGTCTGGTTCGCATTTCTCCTTTCGGCGCCATGGGAAAGCGGCAAACCAGCTTCGCCTCTGTTTTTGTGTATCCGCAGCTCAACGACGAGATCGAAATCCAGATCGACGACAAGGATCTCAGGATCGACACATACCGGTCTTCGGGCGCGGGAGGGCAGCATGTCAATGTTACTGACTCTGCCGTACGTATTACGCACATCCCGACTGGAATCGTCGTTTCGTGCCAGAATGAGCGCTCTCAGATTCGGAACCGGGAAATGGCCCGTACCGTGTTGCGGGCAAGGCTATATGCACTGGAGTTAAGCAAAAAACGCCAGGAACTCCAGGCCGTCGAGGACGCTAAGTTGGACATAGGCTGGGGAAGCCAGATACGCTCTTATGTGCTGCATCCGTACCGGCTGGTGAAGGATCATCGGACAAAGTATGAAACGTCGAATGCAGACCGCGTCCTGGATGGTGACATTGAAGATTTTATTTACCAGTACCTCGTTTATCGAGGTGTCCGTAATCGATCCTAAGCGGATGGGTGTAAAGGTCGTCCTGTAGGTATTCGCGAGGAGTGTGGGAGTGGTTCCAGAAGCCCATGAGGTCCGGAAAAGAGACGTGCGCCGTCTGGATCTGGAGCGTTTCTTTCGAAGGCGCCGGCAAATCTCCCTTGGACTTCTTATCTTCGTTGTTGGTGTCGGATTACCGCTCATAGGAGTCTCGCCGCTGCGGCGTCGGTTGTCGACGCGCGTCATGGCGCTGAAGTCGGCAATGGCCGGCGACATCAAGCCGGCGACGCTCGACGTGGGCGCGAATCACGAGCCATTCCCTGCAGAGTATCAAAACCCTGTGCCACCGGCCCAGAGCCTTCCTGAATTCCCCCAATTCAAGAGCAGAGTGCTCGACACGAAGTCGCCTGGCGTCAGCGCTCAAAGTTTGATCCCACCTAGCGTCCGCCGTGCTTCCAAGGCAGGAAAGATCGAATTCCTGCCGCCTCCTGTGAATAAAAGTGCGGAATCCACTGAGCAGACTGATTCCCAGACGGCTTCTTCCGCCGAGCCTGAGCTGAAATATGAGAAGGGGAAAGCGGAGCAGGACGCCTACGAACTGCTGCTCAAATCGAACGCCACGGTTGCAGGCATGGTGGAGGGGAGAAATCCCGCACTCAAATTCAAATCGTGGGATGCTGCAAACCGGGGAGAGGATACTTATTGGGTCCGGCTGAAATTCGAGTCTGCCGGAAATCCCGATCAGGAATACATCTGGGTCGTCAAATTGCAGTCAAATGAAGTTACGCCGCTAAGCCATAACGCCCGCAGTATCTCCTAGTGTCGTGAAACGGACCTTGTCGTCTCATGTGGCCTTTCAGATGGACCGGTCGGCTGAAGGTTTGCCGGTTATTGCGGCTGGCTGAAGCTGAAAACGCGGATGCACCCGGCCGGTGCTGTCAGTTCTCAGCATTCACCTTGAAAGCTGATGGCTGAAAGCTGTTGGCTACGTTATACTCAAACGGATGCGCGCGCCATCTGTCAAAGTCACACGCCGGTATCTGATCGGCATCATCGTTCTCACCTTCATTTCCGTCCTTTTTAATTATCTTCAAACCTGGCACAAGCGCTCCTCGGGGATAAAACCGGCTCCGCAAATCCTCGGTTCGGAGACGAAGCGTTCTGCCAAAAATATCGAGTATTCCGATTATCGAAACGGCCTTCTTCGGTTCGAGATCCATGCCCAGTTGCTGACCGAAACCCGGGAGGGAAAGAGCCTTCTGGAGGGGATTGAAGCCTTCGATTTCAATCCCGACGGAAGCATTCGCAACGAGATTCGGAGCCGGAACGCAGAGTACGACGAACACGATGTGGCCCGGAAAACGGCGGATTTTTCGGGAGACGTCCGCCTGTTCATCGGCAAGCGGATCGAACTGCGGATGGATTCGCTGCATTACGACTTGGGCGACGGCATCGGCAGTACCCCGGATTTGGTCCGAGTTTATTCAGATCAGATCAAAGGGAGTGCGCGCGGCCTCCGTTTTGACCGACAGCAGCAATCCCTGGCGCTCGCCAGCCGAATCGACCTGACGCTGGTACAGCGATTAAACAAGGGTACCAAGGTGGAAAACCTTCACGCCACATCCGAACGGGCCTATTGCTCGCAAACTTCCAAACGCATTTTGCTCGTGGGGAAAGTCCATATCGATTCAGATACGCAAGCGCTTTCGGGTGGAAGCGTCGAGGCCGAGTTGGATTCCAGCCAGAAGCGCATCCATTCCGTAACCGCGATAGGAAGTGCGACATACAAATCCAACAGCTCCGACGGAACGCGGAACCTGAGTGCCGACCGGATAGATTTTGGGATCAACCCATCGGGAGCTTTGGAAAAGATCCACGGGGCAGGCCAGGCATCATTTTCATTGACCAATGGTGCCGATGAGCAGCATTTGCAGGGCGGCGAGATCGATATGGAGTTCGACGACAAAGAGTTGCCATCCCAGGTCAAAGCAAATACCGGAGTCACATTTAGCATGAAAAGCGCGACCGGGCAAGCCCAGATCTCCGGCGATCAGTTCGACGCGAAATTCGCCGCGGCAACCGGTAACATCCAGAACATCCAAGTCCGCAATAAGGCAAAAATGGTTGTAGACGACGCCTCAGGCGGAAGTGAACTGCAAGGGGACGAAATCCTCATGAGCCTTCGTAACTTGAACGGGCGCTCCGTTTTGCAGAAGGTGCGCGCCGATGGGGCGGCCCGATACATCTCCAAGCCCGCAAAAAAAAGTGGCGCGCTCCCTGAACCGGAAAGAACTCTGAGCGCATCGCTGCTGGAATTGCTCCAGTCCGGAGCGGGAGACTATCTTGAGTCGGGGAGCGCTTCGGGCAATGTTGTGATAGAGGAACAATCGAATGATCGGGCGGTGCGCCCCCAGATGAAAAGGCTGTTCGCAGACAATTCGCGTTTCCAGTTTTTCCCCGGCAACAATCGAATCAGCGATTTGGATGCTGAGGGTCATGTGCGGATTACGTATGACCAAAAGGACGGTTCGAGGAAGGGCGCCGTTGTCGAGCAATTCCACACCGCAAGTGAAAAAATGAAGGCTGCCTTCGAGCTGATGGCAGGTGAGAGTGCGCTCAAATCTATGTCCCAATGGGGCACCTTCAGCTACGAGGATGGCACAAGATCAGCCTCTTCCGGAAGATGCGACTACGATGCCGCCAGCGGAATCCTGGTATTGAAGGAGTCAATCCCTAAAATGTCCGATGAAACGAAATGGACTACCGGCCAACAGATTGAGTTCGACCGGAACAGCAAGCTGGTTTCGGTTCACGGCCGAGTTCAATCAACCTTCAGTGCACAAAAGGGCTCGCCGTCGTTTTTCGGGACGTCCGCATCTTCATCTGCCGGCAACGTGAAGGCTGACGAAATGCGTTATTGGACGGACACCGGAATTGTCCGTTACACCGGGAGTGTTCATTTGCTCTCTGAAAACCAGGATCTGCAGACGGATTGGCTGGAGATCTCTAATGGATTGGACCATGTGGACGCGCAAGGATCGATCCTGCACCTGTTATCGATGAAGGACGCGTCGCAATCCTCTCAGAGTGCCAAATCCAGAGAAGTTTACGCTGCGGATACATTGACCACCGTTCAAAGTTCCGCAATGACTTACTCGAAAGAAAAAAACACCATAACTTATTCAGGAAAAGTCACCCTGCATTCGAAGGACGTGGATCTTTCGTCTGATAAATTAGATGCAGTCCCCGATTCTGAAGGGAAGAAAATTGAGCGCTCAACGGCCCGCGGGAATGTGACCTTGCACGTCGGCGTGAGGGAATTCAAGGGCGAGGCTGCCGATTATTACTCAAGTCCGGAAAAGTTCGTTATGACGGGCAAACCGGCAACAGTCAGCGACCCGGGCAGTGGACGATCCGCTTCCCCTCGATTGACTTACACGACCGCGGATGATAGGATTCTGCTCGAAAAGTAAAAATGTTATAAGTTGTTAAATTTCAGATACTTAGTGATATGGCAAACGGGGAGCTGCAAGCCTCGTCCCTGAGCAAATCGTACCGGGGCCGGAAGGTAGTCAGCGAAGTCAGTTTAGTCTTGAGAAGCGGGGAAATTGTCGGACTGCTGGGACCAAACGGGGCGGGCAAAACCACCACTTTTTATATGATCGTCGGTCTAGTTGCTCCTGAAAGCGGCCAAGTGCGGCTCGGTGGAGAAGAGATTACCCACACGCCAATGTATCGCCGCGCGCGGTCCGGGATTAGTTATCTCCCCCAAGAGCCTTCGGTTTTTCGCAAATTGACGGTAGGGGAGAACCTCTTGAGTATAGCCGAAACCCTGAATCTGTCGTCTGAAAAACGGGAGGAATTGACTGCCGGGCTCTTGAAAGAATTTGGTATCGAGCAGCTGCGCAATCAAGGGGCTTACACCCTCTCGGGCGGAGAGCGACGCCGGCTAGAAATTGCCAGGGCCTTGGTGCTGACCCCGCAGTTTATTTTGCTGGATGAACCGTTCGCGGGTATCGACCCGTTGGCAGTCCTCGATATCCAACGCATTGTCAGAAGCTTGAAGGAACGTGGCATTGGAATACTTATCACTGACCACAACGTGCGGGAGACTTTGAATATAACGGACCGTGCCTATATAATAAACGATGGTAAAATCTTACGTGAGGGATCACCTGAACAGCTGACAAATGACGATGAGGTAAAGAAGGTGTACCTCGGAGAGAATTTCAGGCTGGCATAGAAGATTCGATTAAGGTAGAGATGAATCGCAGACCATTTCTTCGGCAAACGCTGGATTTAAGACTCAGTCAAAGGCTAGCCCTCACGCCTTCGTTGCTTCAAAAAATTGAACTTCTCCAGCTCAACAAACTTGAGCTCCAGGAGATGCTCAATCAAGAACTGGTGGAAAACCCTATCCTGGAAGAAGTTCCCGAGCAGGAAACTCCGGCAGAGATGACACTTGACGACGGGGCGGGAGAAGATCCGGCGACTCCGGAAGATTCCCGCAAGGAAGGGGAGAAAGACTCCTTCGAAGAAATCGATTTTCGCTACTTTTTCGATGAATACCTGGATACGGGTTATAAGAACCGTGAAGTCGAGGATTCTGAAAAGCCTTCCTTTGAGGCATTTTTGACGAAGGCGCCCTCTTTGGAAGAGCATCTAAACTGGCAGCTGGGTTTGTCGGACGCTAAACCCAGGATCGCCGAAATAGCCCAGCAAATCATTGGGAATCTCAGCGAAGACGGATACCTGCTGCTCGGCATTGAAGAGCTGTGCGAGGTGTCGAATTGCACGCCTGAAGAGGCACTGGAAGCCTTGGCGACTGTGCAGGCCATGGATCCTGTAGGAGTCGGTGCAAGAGACCTGCGCGAATGTCTGTCTCTGCAACTGGAGAGCCTTGAACTGAAGGAGAGCCTTGCGTACAAGATCGTTCAGGATCATCTCCCATTGCTGGAGAGCCACAAGTTTAAAGAGATTGCCGCCCGAACCGCGGCATTGTTTGAGGAGGTCCTGCAGGCGGTGGATTGCATCAAGCATCTGATCCCGAAACCTGGGCAGAAGTACAATAACCAGAATGCGACCTATGTGCAGCCCGAGGTTTCGATTGCAAAAGTCGACGACGAATTCGTCATTCTGCTGAACGACGAAGGAATGCCGCAGCTGCGTCTGAATGCCAGCTACAAAGAGCTCTTAAAAAGTAACGGCGTGAGCAGCGAAACCAAGACCTTTCTGCGGGAAAAATTCCGTTCGGCAGTCGATCTCCTCAGAAGCGTGAACCAGCGGAAACAGACAATCTATAAAGTCTGCGTTTGCATCGTAAATAGGCAGAGGGAATTCCTCGAAAACGGTCCCTCTCATCTGCACCCGATGTTGATCAAGGACGTGGCCAGCGAGCTTGGCGTCCATAGCTCCACAATCAGCCGGGTTGTCACGAACAAGTATGTGGACACACCCCAGGGAGTTATGGAGCTGAGAAAGTTCTTCACCATGGGTGTCGAAAACCCTGATGGTGAAGAACTGTCGATTGTTCAGGTCAAGCTCAAGATAAGAAAGCTGATTGAGGATGAAAACAGGAGTAAGCCGTATTCGGACAATCAGATTGGTCAGTTGCTGCGTCGCGACAATATTTTTATCACTCGGCGCACGGTAGCCAAATACCGGGAACAGATGCAGATCCCCGGCTCGCGCGAGCGAAAGATCGGGTATCTCTTTTGATTGGGCCTCCGCCAGGCATCGACGCCTTGGAAATGCGAAAGCAGTTTGATCATTCTACCTGGAAGGGAAACTCACCATGAATGTGGAAATAACCGGCAGACATGTTCTCATTACGCCCGCAATTCGCACCTACGTTCTAACAAGACTTCGTAAATTCACCAAGATTCTGGGCGACGATATCAGCTTCCACGTGATCATCGACGTAGAAAAGGAGCGTCAGACTGCGGAAATCCTGCTGAAGTCTAAGCTTCTGGATTTGACGGGCAAGGGTGAGTCCGATGATATGTACAACTCGATTATGCGCGCGATCGAGAAACTTGAGCGACAGGCTTTGAAGCACAAGAGCAAGATGATCGAAGGGAAACGCCAGCGCGCAAAAGCGAAATCTGTTGCGACAAAGCTGGGGATCGGCGAGCCTACCGCCCGGGCCCTTGCAAAAAGTACCAATGCGATCCAGGAAGAGGAAGCGCAGCGAAAGCCCATGGAGGTCGAGGAAGCGGTGATTGAGCTCAATCACTCGGAGTATCCGTTTGTAGTCTTCCGGAATGCAGTGTCCGGTGCCGTCAATGTCCTGTATCGCCGAAAGGACGGAACGATCGGGCTGATTCGTGCCTGAGCCCAAAGCGCCGCCAAGATGCAAAGGACGCAAATAAGCTCAAGGATATCGTTCGCGAACCTCTGCGCTCTTTGTTTCTTGGCGGCTGCGTTTGGCAATGCAATCCAGACATGGTGAAAGAACCGTTGCCTCATAAAGGTGAAAAACCGCAAGCCGGGAAAGTCACGGTCCGGGAGTTCATGACAGCCCCGGCACTAGCATTGAATTTCGAAGTTCTGCAGGATCATGGACTGGAAAACGAAATTGCGTCCGAGAGAATCCAGAAGCTGGGAATGGCGCTGGCCGGTTTCAACGGCTACATCCATCCGGACCGCATACAGGTTTTCGGCAGCAGTGAACTGAATTATCTGAAAGGCTTGGACCCGGAATCGCGGATTGCGGCGATCCATCGCCTGAAACGGCACCGGATCTGCTGTATCGTCGTGACGAAAGGCCTGGAAGTGCCGGAAGAGCTCGTGAGGGTTGGTGCTGAAGAGAAAATCCCGATTCTGCGAAGCACTGCTTTGAGTTCGGTCTCTGCTGAGAGAATCACGGGGTATCTCCAGATACGGCTGGCGCCGCAGATGACGATCCACGGCGTGCTGATGGAGATTTTCGGTTTGGGTGTTCTCATCCTGGGCCCGTCGGGGATTGGGAAGAGCGAGTGTGCACTGGAGCTGGTTCTAAAAGGGCACCGTCTTATCACCGATGACTCAGTCGTGCTAACGAGGCTCGGGATAGACAGGCTTTTGGGCTCGGGCGGGGAAGTCCTGAAACATCATATGGAATTGCGAGGGCTCGGGATCATCAACATCAGGGAACTTTTTGGGATTTCAGCCACCGGGACATCGCAAACCATCGATTTTGCTGTCAGGCTGGAGCGCTGGAAGTCGGATGCCGAGTATGACCGGCTTGGGTTGGATCACTCGACGATTGAATTCCTGGGGGTCGATATTCCCCTGATCGACATGCCGGTTGCCCCGGGCCGGAATGTGGCAACTCTGGTCGAAGTGGCGGCCCGTGTCCACTTGCTTCGCCAGCGAGGCTATAAACCATTTGATGAAAATGACGAATGACGAATTGCGAATTGTAAACAGGTTGCGCTTCGGGAAATTCGGCTGCACCGGCTTTTTTCAATTCGTCATTCGTAATTTGATATGAGTTTGCAAAATCTGGCCGTTGTGACAGGCATGAGCGGTTCCGGAAAGGGAACCGTGTTAAAGACTTTCGAGGACCTCGGCTTCTTTTGCATTGATAATCTCCCCGTGCCTCTTATTCCCAAATTTGTCGAAGGAATCAACGTCTCGGGCGGGGAAGTCAAGCACGCCGCCCTCGTGATTGATATCCGCGCGGGCGAAAGGCTACCGGGCTTGGAACGCTTGATCGGCGAACTGCGGAAATCCGCGTTCCACGTTTTCGTCCTCTACCTTGAAGCCCGGGACGAAGTGCTGCTCCGCCGGTTCAGTGAGACGCGCCGTCCTCACCCTCTCTCGTCGGGACTGCCGCTGAGGGAAGCGATGCGGACAGAGCGCCGGCGTTTGCGCAAGCTGAGGGAACTTGCCGACTACACCATTGACACCTCGGACCTGACCGTTCACCAGATGAGGGCTATGGTGATCGAGCGTTTTCGAAAACACCCTCAATCATCGGAACTCAACGTCAATCTGCTTAGTTTCGGCTATAAGAATGGAATCCCGCTCGAGGCCGATCTGCTCTTTGACGCGCGATTCCTCCCAAACCCTTATTTTGTCCCCCGCTTCAAAGCCATGAGTGGCCGGGACAAGGAAGTGATTAAGTATCTTCGGTCTTTTCCTCAGACCAAGGAGTTTGTCAAACGGGTTGGTGATCTTCTACAATACCTGCTGCCGAATTACCAAAGAGAAGGGAAAAGCTATCTCACGGTAGCGGTGGGTTGTACAGGCGGACATCACCGGTCGGTTTTTGTGGTTGAGGAGCTGGCAAAGATCTTGAAAAACCGAAAGCGTGCTATCCACATTCGTCATCGTGACGAGAAAATCTAGAACGGAGCCCTATGATCGGCGCATTGGTTGTAACCCACGGACATCTCGGCCAGGAACTCGTGGCGGCCGCAGAAATGATCGTTGGAGAAATTTCGCACATCAAGGCCGTTTCAATCGGCTGGCACGACGATGTCAACGATGCCCGCAAGGACATTGAAGGACGCCTCGGCGAAGTTGAGAGCGGGAACGGCGTGATTATCTTGACAGACATGTTCGGCGGTACACCTTCGAACATTGCTCTCTCCTTTCATGATCCTGGGAAAGTGGATGTTCTAACGGGCGTAAATCTTCCGATGATTATTAAGATCGCCGGCCAGAAGGAGGGAGATACCCTGGTGTCACTTGCTCGAATCGTGCGGGACCAGGGACGCTCGAGCATTTCAATGGCCAGCGATTTCCTAGCTGCATGATCCGTCAATCCGTTCTGGTGTCGAATAAGTTGGGTTTGCATGCTCGCGCAGCGGCGAAGCTGGTCCGACTTGCATCCAGCTTTTCAAGTGAGATTCACCTTTCACGAGAAGACGCGAATCAGCAGATCGATTCCAAAAGCATTCTAGGCATCCTGATGTTGGCAGCTTCAAAGGGAACTCGACTGGTGATCTCGATTGAAGGTCAGGATGAAACTGAGGCAGAGGCCGCAATCTGCCGCTTTTTCGAAGCAAAATTTGGAGAAGAAAGCTAATGGCCTCCAAGGCTGAGATTGTTTTTAACGGCAGGGGCGTTTCGCCCGGCGTGGTGGTCGGACAGGCGCTTAAGATCGACAGGCATAACCGGCTCATTCTGAAGCTTCACGTCGACGATGTCGACGAGGAAGCCGAACGGTATCTACGGGCGATCGAAGCAGCCAAAGAACAGATGACGAATCTGAAGTTGCAGCTCGAGGAGAAGGTCGGAAGCGAACACAGCATCATCCTTGACGCTCACCGGCTGATTCTTGAGGATCGGACTCTGAACGCGGAGATCCTTGCAACCATCCGGAACCGTCACGCCAACGCGGAATGGGCTGTCATGCAGGCGACCGACCGGCTCGTGCATGCGTACCAATCGCTCGAGGATGAATATTTTCGCGAACGGCACAGCGACATCGAGCAGGTGGCTGAACGCATTCTTCTCAATTTATCCGGTGATCGCCCGCTCAGCTGGGAACACCTTCCGGACGACCTGATTATCGCCTCACACGACTTTAATCCCTCAAATTTTGCGACCATGGACCTCCGAAAAGTGCGGGGCCTGGTGCTGGAATCCGGAGGCAGGACGTCGCACACCGCGATCATCAGCAGAGGCTTGCGCCTCCCGGCCGTCATGGGGATCCGCGATCTGCTTGCATCCGTTTCGACCGGGGACGTTCTGTTGCTGGACGGGGATGACGGTCAGGTCGTCGTCAATCCCACGAAGGAGAGAATGGAAAACATGCGCGGGCGGCTGGAGGCTTTTGGCTCGACGGCCGAATCGGCTTCGACTCCCCCGGGCATGAAAACTCTCACGCGGGACGGCACCGTCGTATGCCTGCTTGCCAATACCGAATTGCCCAATGAGCTGAGCGCCGCAAAGTCGAGCGGCGCGGAAGGGATCGGCCTTTTCCGCTCGGAATTCCTTTATTTCAGCCACCCTCGTGGGGTTCCCGGGATGGAGGAACAACTTGCCACATACCGCACCCTGGTCAGGGAAATGAGCCCATACCCTGTGTCGGTTCGGACATTGGATGCCGGATCGGAGAAAGTCTACGACAGGGCCGATCTGGGCAGTCAGCCCAATCCCAGTATGGGACTGCGTGGAATACGGCTGAGCCTGCAGACGAAGAATACGTTCCGCACGCAAATTGAAGCAATTCTACGAGCAAGCTGCGACGGCAACATCGAGATTGTTCTGCCTATGATCTCCTCGGTCGAGGAGATCTGGCAAGCAAAAGCGTTGATCGGGCGAGTGCGCGCGAAGCTTCTGAAGAGACCGGATCTGGCGTTGAGTCGGGTCCCTTTGGGCGCAATGATCGAAGTTCCTGCGGCGGTGCTTTCACTCGAATCGATTGCCCGGGAGGTCGATTTCCTCTGCGTGGGCACCAACGATTTGATTCAGTACACCCTGGCGGTAGACCGGGGGAATCCGCATGTGGCCTACCTGTTCCAACCGCTGCATCCCGCCGTGCTGCAATCCCTGGACAGGATCGCAGAAGTGACCAGAAAGCTGAACAAACCGGTACGCATCTGCGGCGAGATTTCATCGAATCCGCTGTTCGCTGTTCTGCTCCTGGGGATGGGCTTTACGCAGCTCAGCATGAATCCGCTTTCAATTCCGTCGATTCGCAAGGTGCTTCGTGAGGTGCCGATCGAAACTTCCAGGCAGATTGCCAGGGAGGCCCTGTCGTTCCCAACGGCTTCCGAAGTGCATAAATACCTTACTGAAGCGGTGTCGAATCTGGTCAGCTGGGACCTTGCGACGTACGCCAATGAGATCGCCGCCCCCAGCACCCAAAATTAATCTACCGCTGGAATACGGGGACTGACGGAAGGGCCGAAACCAATTCGACGACAGCTCGCGTTCCGGTTACCGGAAGATGCAGACCTTGAAATCTTTTCTCTTTCTCAGGATCTCATCCAGATCAGGATGCTGCTGGGGCTTCCCACCTTGGCTGTGACCGGCAATTCGGATTTTGAGATCGGCGCTCCGGCCGCCGCCTTCAATGTGTTTCGCAATGGAATCTATCGTTTCCATGTCGTTGAAAACGGCCATACGGACGCGATCGTCCGAAAAGGTGAACCCGAGGCTGCCAGCAACGGGTTCTCTCAAGGGATAGGCCCGGCTTACTGCTGCACCTTTCCCCGAGCAATAAGAATCCCGAAGTTTCCACCTACGACAAATGCGATGAGTGGGATGAATGGACTGATCGCTGCACCGCGGACATCAGGGCGTAAGGGAACATGAGCTTTCTCCCGGACAACGTCAATAGGGGAGCTTCGGCACGGGATCGATACGGCCGGTGGGTGAACGTCGATTCGTAGGGCACGGCTTGGATTCCCGATGACGTGAGCCTCGATTGGTCCCCTTATTCAGTTGGCCGTTGGTGCTGCCAGCCGTTTTATGGTTGGACATGGGTTTCTTATGAGCCCTGGAGATGGTTGGCGCATCCCTAGCGGAGTGGTACCTGAATTCGAGGCTCGGGTGGTATTGGCCACCGGGCCTCGTGAGGTTCTACAGTGGTCCGGGATGGGTTTCCTGGCACCCTCTGGACCCAGGCGATTACTACGACATCGGGAATTGCCACTACAATCAGAGAATCTACAGCCTTCCACTTGCGGACTTGCGCCGATTAAACACTCGGGCGCCTGGCGAGCTCTCTAACCGGGATGTTCGCGGCGCTTTTCGAACAGCCGAGCTAGAACAATTCAGAAGCGGAAGTTTTTGCAATCAGAACACGCGCCGGGAAAATGTCGACAGGCCGTGGAGCCGTGCGCCCTGGTCCAAAATCTTTTGACCTTGCAGCCAATATCGACGAGCTTCACTGCTGTTCGGGACCACCCTGTCGTCCGGCCCAATGGAATGAGCACCTTGCCTCCTCCTGTCCGGAATCCTCCAGATCAGAACTCCGTTGACCGGGGACGATTCCACGCGATCACCAATCCTCAGATTCCTGACATTCCGCCCTGAAACTTGCGTAACCAGGGCGATGTGCGGACCCGGTAACGCGGACATTTCGCGTCCAAATAGACGCGTTATTCAGACGC